>VFQS010000189.1_pt1 | contig 80742 bp, 82 predicted proteins | sample 3512361 | NCBI WGS metagenome assembly VFQS01 (sample SAMN10412375, study PRJNA504923) | tailings metagenome | isolation source: Relicate 1 Philex TSF3 active mining | place: Philippines | reverse complement strand
TTACCAAATATGGTAAACGTTGTGAATAAAACATGCCAGCATGTGGGTTGTAAAACTAGACCAACCTTTAATCTTATGGGAGAAAATAAGGCTATTTATTGTGGGGAACACAAATTACCAAATATGGTTGACGTTAAGAATAAAACATGCCAGCATGTGGGTTGTAATATACAAGTTAATTTTGGATATTGCTCTACATCACCAACACATTGTGCGCAACATAAACTAGACCATATGATTATAAAACCTAAACGTTATTGTCAAATCAGCGAGTGTAAAGATTTAGCAACTCATGGTAAGTCTGAACCTATTCATTGTGATAATCATAGAAATGAAGATGATATATGTTGGTTAGTAAAGAAATGTGAATTATGTCATAGAGATAATGAGATCCTAAATAATAAAGGTTTATGTAGTATATGTTGCGATGTACCATTTTTTGAAGAGTCAAAACGAATTAATAAAGCAAAAGAAACGTTAATGGTACGTTATCTTAAAGAGCACGTTAAAATTCCGCAAGGTGTAAAGGAATTACCATGTGATAAGGTGATTGATTCAACTTGTAATTTATATAGACCTGACATGTCGTATGATTGTATAACGCATATATTAGTAGTAGAATGTGATGAAAATCAGCATAAAGGATATAATTGGGAATCATGTTCTGAAAATAAGAGTTTGATACATGCAGAAGAACGCCGTATGTATGGAATATTTCAGGCATATGGTGGAATACCAGTAGTATTTTTGCGTTGGAATCCAGATTCGTTTAAAGTAGAAGGTAAAGTAGACAAACGATATAATATGTCTAAACGCTTAGACATTTTACAAAAATGGGTTACATATTGTATAAAGACAAAGCCATCAGAGTTATTACAGTATAAACAGTTATATTATGATGAATATAATGAGATTGACCCAACATTCAAAAAAATCTAAATCCTATTATCTAATAAGATTTTTGTTTAAATAAATGGTGCAATAATATTTTCAATAATTGGATCTGGTATAGTGGTAGTTTTTAAGAAAGTAATTCTTTCTTGACGAATTTTAGTAGCTAATTTTACGTAAATATTATCATAAACAATTTTCAGTTGAGTTTTAAATGGCAATGAACTACCTTCATTTTCGATTTTAATTCCATTAAGTTCATCAATGGTTAATTTTTCATTAAAGTCATATTTTATATTACTTAAACCAATATGTGTTTCTCTATTCTTATTATAGAAGTAAGTAGTACCACTTACTATTGTTTTGTATGAGTCCAGTTTATTACAAGTGCAGTAGTCTAATTCATTTGTATTAAGTTCAGGAAGAATATAATTTAATGCGAACTTTAAGCGATCTTGTCTTTTGCATGAGTAATAGAAAAAGTGTTCCATAAATTTTGATAAGATATGTTTTGCAACTTGATAAATGCTAATATTATAAACGTACATATTAGATATTTTTAAACCTAGAAATTCTTCAAATTGGAACTCGTCACAATATTTTGTTTTACCAGTAAAGTAGTCGTTAGTGTGAATAGCACCTTGACCATCCATGTGAATAGTTATATAACGATACTCTCTAACATATTTTGGCGAAAAATCGTTTATAATTTTAAGGACGCTTGAATCCTTAATTAGTCCTGATTGGACTGCTTGGGATAAAATATTGTAAAGACTGTTATTTTTAACGTAGTCTTGAAAATCGCTTTCTTCAAAGGCTCCAGGTTCAAATTGCATGATTAGTTCATCGGTTAATAATTCTGCAGTGTTAGGATCGTATTTGTTGGTTAGGATATCTTTTACTTCTTGAAATAAGTTTACGTTATTGATATTGACATTAATGTTATAAGTTTTGGTGAAATTTTTGAAGTATTTTTGAAAGTCGTTATACATTTTTTAGGAAAAAAATGAACTAATAATAAATCAATTTAAAGTGTAAATAACAAATTCAACATTTTAAACCTTACCACATCTAAGGTTTTATTTTTAATACAGTATGCTCAAAATCTACCAACTTATTTTAAACGATAGGTGCTTAAATACCTGTCATGTTAAATAATCTAGTTTGTCCTACGGTAGCGCGATGGGTTTTGATCACGATCTGAGTTTAGTTTACGTCTAGTATTTTTATATTCCAATAATGACCGAACTCGTTATCCATAAGTTTACAATATCTTGTTAACTCTCCGCCAGTTCTTATATGTCTTGTTAATATTGGGAGTATATCATTTATAAACATTTCGTCCAAAGTAAGTTCTGCAGTCCATTCATATAAATCATTATTTATTTTATCTTCTATTGTTATTATTTTTTCAGGTTTTGATATATCATCGTGCATGTAACTAAAAAATTTTTCTAAATCAAATGTCAAATACCTAAGTGCATGAAATACTGCACTTTCTTCTGACTGGTATATACCAATTATATTACAATCGATATTATGATATTTTTGATCAAAAACAAACTTTGGTAAATAAAATCAATTTGCTTTTAGTGTGGTTTGAAAGCTATAAGAATGATACACTTCAAAAATAACGTTTAGAAATGAAAAAAGGCAGAAATATTATAAAATGTAAAATGAGTAACGTAAACGCAATTTTTAGAAATGCTGACTTAGAAGGATTGAAAGGTATAAAGAAACAATTAGTAGATCGTCTTTCAAACTCAGAGCGCTTGCGCGATTTAGCAAAAAATTATCTTTATATGTCAATAGATAATATAACATCATATAATAACGATTTTTACAACGAGTTATTTACTATAAAATGGCCTGTAGAGTATATAAATGATGCAAAAATAATATATAATTTGTATGAGAATCAAAGGATAACATTGGGCGACAAAATCCATTTCGTAGATTTATTGTATGATAATGGATTGAAAATAGTTGATAATTTAGAAATATATATAAAGCCGTATTTAATAGATTCTACTAAGACGTATATAGATTTAGGTTTATTTAATTTTATATATTCATTAGTAATCGGGATTGAGCATCCAAAGATAATAAAGGCGTATGATGTGAAATCAGAGACAAAGATAAAGTCAGTATTTTATTGGTTTTTGGATTATTATAGTGAAATGTGTTCGCGTAATTTGTTAAATTCTCATATTAAATTTGTAATGAATGCTGCGATAATTGAACAATTTAAGTACAATATTATAAATAAGACTGAAAATATATTATCATATATGAAAAATCTAAATATAATGCCAAGTGATTATATAGTTCATACTTTGTATATGAAGTCATTTATAAATCGCGATGAGTATATAAATTTTTATAAGCGAATGAATACTGAAAAATATTTATTAGACGTAGAACCATATACAAAAAAGAGAAAATATGAATATATTGAGAAAAGCAATTAAAAGCAATTAAAAGCAATTAAAAGCAATTAAAAACAACCAAACACAACCACCAAAATTAAAAAGAAAATAAACCTTACGTAAGGTAAGGTTTTAAATTAGTCCATCTAGTAAAAATGTTGAAAAAAAGTTATTTTGGCAAATGATAAATTTACTATGAGATTTTTTTATAAAATAATACTAATTAAGGAATATAAAAAGTAAAAATAATATAATAAAGTGTAGTATAAGGTTTGATATAATTATTTTTACGTTATAATTATATGTTGAAGAAAAGTTATTTGAATTTATAAAATAATAAAGTTTCGCACACACAATCCTTTTGTGTGTGTTAAAAGTTAAAATTCCTAATGTTAAAATATTTTAAAAAACTTAAACTATTTTTTCTAGATATAAAATTAGCCTGTAAAAATATTATCAACAATATTATTTTATAAAAAAATCATTAAATGAAATGAAAAATCATTGATTGAAAAGTTTGATCATTGGTTGAAAAGTTTGATCATTTAATGATCTAAAGGTATATTTAATATAATAAAATGTCTGAATATAATTGTGAATTTTGTAATAAACTTTATAGTACAAAAAGTAATTTTAAACGTCATCAAATTACATGTATAAAAAAATTAGAGTATTTACATATTGAAAAGATACGTCAAGAACATGATGAACGAGAGAAACTAAATAATACACAGTTAACAAAATTACAATCAGATTATTCCAAACTACAATCAGATTATTCTAAACTACAATCAGATTATTTAAAGTTACAAGCAGAATTGTCAAAACTTACAAAACAAAACAGAGCATATGAAATAGAAGTTGTTGAATTGCGAGCTATTAATAAAACATTAGAAAAATCTCCCAGAATTATAAATAATAATGTTGTTCATAATAATACTAATACACAAAATATTGGGCATAAGTATGTTATGAATGAATTTTCTCCACTAAAACAACAATTTATTAACGAAGAAATGCAAAGTATAAATTTACGTAATACAAATAGACCATTAGAAGAATTATCTAATCATGTCAATAAATCAAGAATTGGATTAAATTTTTGTGTTAAAGATAAATCAAGAAAACAAATAACTTATTTGGACGAAGATTCAAATGAATCTAGTGATAGTACAAAACTAGGAGAACAGATCTATTTATCTATAATAGATCATGTGAATGATATACTTTATTCAGAACATAAAGGCTCAAATAAAGTATATAGAAAACAAATAGAACAATTGAGTAAAAATTGTACTGATACGTATAATAAAATTATTTCTGATTGTATAAAATTTGCAAAGTCTCCAGATCAAATTAAAACAATACAAAATAATTTAAAGGATAAATTCAAGCAGATTAAGGATAAAATTACAGAATTAGTAGATTCGTATGAACCAGAAAACGAAAATATAATATATCATTTTAAATACGGGATTGATGCAGTGATTTGTTTTATTTTAATGTCAATAAAGGAATTTATAGTGATTAAGAATAGATATTTATTTATAAAGACTAATACAGATACAAATATACTAGAAATAAAGGATTCTGAAAAGTATATACAGACTTTTATATATGAAAGTTTATTGGATAATTCAAAAACACTAATAAAGTCATGCAAGAAGTTAAAGAAACAATATAAAGATTTTGAGGATATAATACAAGAGACAATTGAATATTTGTCAACGGATAAAGATAAACTTAAAATTCGAATAGATAATAAAATAGCAGATTTAGAGTAAAACATTACCTAATTGTAATGTTTCGTTTTATGTACCTAGTTTTTTTCATGAAGCTATCCATGTTTTCAGTTCCCATGGAACAATTGCAGTTCTGACAGTTAGGACGTAAATTATCTAATGAAGTATCGTCACCATTGAATTCAGAAATATAGTGACCACAATGGAACGATAATTGCGTTATATCAGAAAGTTTGCAGCACCAGCATTTAGTTTTCCCTATGTATTCTCCAATGTATTTATGCCATACAAGACGTTTTAATGTGCTCGGTATTTTGTTTTTTTATGTTTGGAATTTTGCAATTTTTGCGGTGCACTTCGTAGTCTTTTAGTTCTTTATATTCAGAACCGCAATGGCAAACGTAAATTTGGATTTCATACGTTTAATGATTTTTGGTAAGCCGCATTTTTTGGTATGATTTTGGAACTATTTGATTCTTTTATAAAGTTTATTGCAGTTTTTGCAAGTAAAAATAGCAGTTGATTTTGTTGAAGTAGCGCAGTCTGAACTAGACTCAGAATCTGAATCAGACATTTAGTTTAGAGAGAATGAATAAATAAAAATAAAACAATTTAGGAAATCTTATGGATTAAGAATATTTTATATACTGTAGATTTACGTTGTTGAAGAAAAGTTATTTGACCAATCTTAATATTTAGTTTCTTTGCTATAATGAAACTTATTTAAATAATATTGAAATTTTATAAATCTAATAATAAATGAGATCTGTTAAGCGTAAATAAGTTAAACGTGGCTCTATTAAGCGCGGATCTGTTAAGCGCGGATCTGTTAAAAATATAAATTTTGATGAAGATGAAGAAATTGAATATAGACGTACAAAAGATCTTAAATCAAAATGTATTTATTCTATAAATAAATGATTTTACTTCTATAGGATTATCAAACGGATTCATTTTTTATTATAATAAAATTCTGATTAAAAATCAATTTTCTATACTAGTTTTCTATTGTAAAAACCTTAACTCTTTTAAAGTTTTATTTGTTTTATTTTAATCCATAGTAAAATGGTTAACATTGTTAAAAAGACTACAGTCATAATTATTTAATTTAACAGTAGTATAAAATACAACCGAATGATCGTCAGAATTTTTAAAATAAATGCAAGCCTTAATAAATTTTTTAGTTATTTCATATTGTACAGGAAATCCAATTGTTTCTAGTGAATAGTAATATAGTTCTTGTTCTATAATCCTAAATTCACGAGTAGTTAAATCAAAATAGGTAAATTCGCAAATCCAGTAATAGTCGTCATTGTATCCTTCTTTAATTAGAAGGAGTTTAGGTGATTTATTTACAAGAGTTGCATCTGTTAATAATGGTTTTAAGCAAAAATTAAGGACATCATCTTCAAGAGGAATATTAAGACCATGTATAGTTTTGAGCCAATTAGCCCATTTGATACCAGCAGTAATAGCGATATTGTAACGCATATTATTATCGTTAGATGCATTTGAGCAAACGAACTGATTATCAATAAAAGTTCTCCAGTCGTTATCAAAAGGGTATAGATGGTCTTTTGCGTGTAAATTAATAAGAATGAATCCCATTAATTTAGCTTTAACACGATCAGATTCGTCATATCTATGAGATCTTGAAACGAAAGCTTGATGTAAAAAGTAAGGGATTTTTTCTCCTATTGGATATTGTATAAAGTCATTATAGTATAAGTCTTTATCAACAAGCATTTTAAGATGAGTTTTTTTATGATGTAATGCTGTAAACCATACGTTTCTTGCACTTCTACGCCATTTAAAGTATTCATTGTAAAGAATACCTAGTGGTTGGTATTTTACCACACATAATGAAGAATCAAAACGATAATCATCGCTTATGAAATAATTATTAACGAAAGGTATATTTCTGTTAATTGAAGTTGGTCTAACGAATTTTGATCCTTTTTGTTTATGGATGTTACACCATTTAGCATGGCCATTAGGAAATTCAGGTTTGAAATAAGGAGTTTTGTCGCAATTTTCACATGTGAAATCCTTAATAGCGTTATATTTATCTTTAGCGTGTTCAGTACATAGAAATTTCTGAACGTAGCCTTTAATAGTGTGAGTAGATGGTTGATCGCAGTAGATACAATTGTTCATTTTTTGTAGTATAAAAATAAACGGTAAAAGTTCAATTTATAATGATAAAGAAAGTAGTTTGCTCAAATAATAAATCAGTTTACTATATATTTCTAGATTTCATATACATATATAATAAATTTTTTCTATGCATTGAATTAATAATTCGCTGACATGATTCTTCGCGTTTTTTAAGATCATTAATAGCTTGATCATGTCCGTCATCTTTTTCATAAACACAGACTTTAGCGTATTCGTCACGTTGATATTCACAACGTTGAATTAATTTTTGTATATGTATATTTGTAGGAATATCCTTATCATTTGTACAGTTTAAATTTTCAGTACGTTTACACACCCTTTTACACCATGTTTTGGATAATTTAAATGCTCTTTGATTGTCATTTTTATTATAACTAATATTTAGTTGATTTTCTAGTAATTGTTCTGCTTCAAAAATTTCATTTAGTCCTTGTTGTGTTAGGTGAAATGAATACCATAGATGATCTTCAGATAAAAGTTCATCTTGAAATAAATTAGAAATTGTAATATTCTCTGTACATTTATTTTCAAAATTAAAGTCTATAAATAGTTTAGCTCTTAAAAAATTAGTTTCGATAAATGATCGATGGATACTATTATGATAAACAGGGATAATATTTAAATCTTTGAGAATAGTTGTAAAATTATCCTTTAGTTTAATAGATTCAATAAAGTTATCAGTGATTTTTTCTAATTTTAGATATCTATACATATCATTTGACATTTGTTTTAATGCGAATAATTGCGTGCAAGAAAGACTATTAATTAGTTTAATATAGTCATAATCGCTATTAAAATAATAAGCGATTATTAAAAATATTTTAACTATTGTGCTTTCAAATAAGTAATGTTCGCTCATTTTGGTAATAGTTTCAATTAATTTTTCTACAGTGTTATTTTTCTTCTGCAAAACAATAAAGTATAAAATTTGATGCAATTGAATACTAACAGTATATGATTTTTTCTGTTTATATAAATTATTGATTTTATTCATTATGTACTTACAAGACACATTAGATATAAAATCTTGTACTTTATTAAAGCTACTGATATAAAGTATAAATGTCAATAGTGTAATTTGTAAGTTATTAAATGGATAATCTTCGTCATTTATAACATTCAATGTGTCTTCGAATTTATCTTCAATAATTTTATCAAATTTAAGGAATATAAGTCTTTCTAAATTTTTAAGAGTATAACCTGTATTATTTGTTATATAATCTTTGATTGTTTCGTCTATATCAAATATCAAATATTTGTTTTGTTCAAAATAATAATTTAATATTTCTGTTCTAGTTTTAATATCTATAAATCTATCAGACAATTGTAAACTTAATATAATATCATTTAGTTTACTATATTCTTTGTTTGCTAAAATAAAATATTTTTGAGATATTTTTCTTAAAGCCATATTAGTAATACCATTTCCAGAATTTGAATAATTGTCAAAATCATCTTGATTTCTATGTTCAAAGAGAGTTACAAAAAATCTAGCAAGCTGATTTTGTAAAGAATTTCCAGGTTCATCATCATACATTTAAAATGATATACTTATGTATTTAAACTTATAAAGAATGTTGAAGAAAAGTTATTTGTATACATAAGTAAATTTAACACTAAAAACGAATTTAAGTGTTGAAGAAAAGTTATTTGACGAAAAAGAAACTTGTTTAAGCTTCGCAAATGAAAGGCATAACTGATAAAGCATTTATAGGTTTTGCATTGCTTGTAAAAGCATCAAATGAATTACAACCTAAAATATAATAACCACTATTTGTATCAAATACAAAAGAAGTACCATAAAGACCTTGCCATACATAAGTATCAGAAGAAATTGTTGCATTTGCAGCAGATCTAGAAGCAGCAGTAGCAGGATATTCAGTTAAATTATTAACAATATCAGCAAAAGAATTATTCATTTGATATCTAGAACATTGCGCGACAACCCAAGCCAAATTTGGTGATCCAGTTGTTGGAAAACCACCATAAGCAAACCAATTAGCACCTGGAGCAATACATTGATTTTTAGCAAATCCCATGATTTTAGAACTCATAATTCTAACAGGTTGATTAGCACTATTAACATAAGTACCATTATTTATGAATAATTTGTGACATGTTGTTTTATAAATAGAAAATAAAAAAAATAAATCCTATTATTTAATAAGATTTTTACATAAATAAACTGACATATAGCACAACGTCTCTAATTATAGGACTAAAGTAAACATAACGAATTATATAATTAACAAAGAGTGTACTTAGTTTTATATCATTTTCAATACATGTAATAATAAGAAGAGCTAATGTACTTATTAGTAATAATATTTTTTCTTGACAAAAATCGAGTTTATACATGTTATAAAATAAAAATGTTACATATGATAATATAAATCCAATATAAAAAATATATGTCTCCGTTTTTAAATCTTTCATCATTTGTATTTTAAAAACTATACCAGTTATGTATAGAAATATTGGTATGTAAACAATTGTAAGACCTATTACAATATAACGTAACTTTTGCTTTATATCTTCAGTTGCAATTGGACAATAATTATTATAAAGATATGTTGTTTGCATAATTATCATTTGAATTAATAGAAGATTAGGTAATAAATTATAAGCAGCGAGTAAATAATTAGTAAAATCGATATTAGTATATAAAGGCCAAAGATTTATAATAAACTGAAAACACCACACTATAACGCTTTTTTGCATGCTTTTCTTAACTTCTTTAAAATTAAGTATAGCAATTACATGAGTACAAAATGTTAGTGAGTTGATAGCAATTTGCGTATTAATTAGAATATTTTCATTAGTTGTAACTTGTATAGAAAATATTTCATACATCAAATAAATAAATGCAAATAGAAAAAGAAAGAGAGACCTTATAAGTATAAATTTTCTTTTGATCCAGAATTTGATTTCGATTTCTGAAAACTCAAGAGGGAATAGATCATGTTCATTTAATGTGATTTTTCTGTAATCACTAAAGAATCTAATGGAATATTCTTTTAAAGTAGTAAGCATTTTTTAAAGCCTAAGTGTCAATAGTAAAAAGTTCAATTTCAATAATGTTGAAGAAAAGTCGATTGATATGACAATAAAATTTTAACTCTAAAACGAATTTAAGTGTTGAAGAAAAGTTTTTGTCCAAACAAGAAATGCAATGCTTGTTTAAGATTATATTTGTTAATTCAAAAATGAGTACAAGCACAGAGAGAGAAAATCGCAGAATTTTTCAGAAATATCTTACAAGTATTTTATTTAATGGAAAAATTGCAGATACGATTGAATCAATATGTAATGATATACATTGTACACATGTCGCATAAAGAACAGTTTGACAAACGACATCTTATAAATATGCGATATGATGCTTTGGAGAATACATTTGAAGAGTTACAATCTAATACAAATTTACTCTAGTTTATGTAAGAACGCCAAATTACATTTGAACAGACCATTGAATTACTCAGGTTCAAAACAATAAATTCTCTTATTCAAGAAGAATACACAAACATCAAATTTTAGAATTTAAATATTTAATTTTATCAAAATAATATAGAAATGCCATTAACCATTGGAAATTTAACTTTTGATTATTTAAGTGGTCCAACTTCATGTCGATTATTGATTCCTACTTCAAATATAAGTTTGATATTTGAAAAGTTTATTCCACCTATGATTTTATTGGGAGATGAGCATACCAACAATACATCTTTATGTAATCGTCCTTTGGACTTAGAGCGCTTGCGCGATCCAAATAATCCTAAAATTTTAAATACGTTTACTCCCTATTGGATGCGATTAATTGATTCTTTGGGAATTAAAAATATGAAAGTTAAATATTATATAGAAGGAAATGTTCCATTAGAAGTTATAAATTCAAAATATTATATTAATGATGAAATTAGAAACTGGATATATGATATCCCAAAAAACAATATAATGAGTTATATTCCTAATTTTTATCCTGAATGTTTTTCTGAAATTAATGACAAATGTCCAATAGATAATATAGAATTTTATTATTCTGATTTACGTGCTGGGCTTGAATTTTCAAATATTGAGAGAAAAGATGCAAAATATTTAAATAATAAAAAAAGTAAAAAAATCGCAGAAATATTTAAGCTAAATAAACCAAGTAAATTTTCACATGCTCTAAAATATTCAAAGGCAAGAAAAGATAGAATTTATATTCATTCTACCGATGATTATGAATCAATATTATATAGAACTATTGGTTCATCAATATCATTGAATAGATCATTATCAGCTAAAAATATAGCAAGAATTAATGATATAAGTATACTTGAATTGTTGAGACTATTATTAAATGACTCAATGAAATTTGCAAAAATTATATTTGATCCTTCAAATAAAATGCTTAATAGTTCAAAACTTTTAAAAAGTATTATGCTTTTTTCTAGCACTTGTAAAAATTCAGAAGAGTGTGCAAAATTTTGCATACAATTATTTTATGATTATGTTATATATATAGTGCATGAAGATATAGAAATTAGAGTATTATCTGATAAATTAGAAGAGGCATTAGATAACTATGAAAAAGATACAAATAAGTTAAATGATATTTTATTAAGAGAACACCTTACAAGAATATCGTTAAGATCAAATAAAATGCCAAGTAGGCTAAATGAATCTGACTTTGAACATAAGAATAAAATAAATGAATATAAAGAAGTAAGCGAGTCTATTGCACGTACAGTAATGATGGCTTTTAATGACATGTATACTTTATTTCATAGTTGGACTAAATTAACACCTTTGGTTATATATAATGCAGGTGAGTCTCATTGTAAATATTTATCAGACTTTCTATCTACATATTATGAAGTAAAAACTTTTACAAAGCATTCTAAAGAAATATTACGTTGGAATTTACCATATGCTCATAATAATATATCTAGATGTTTAAAATTTACTAAAACAGATTTGAATATTGATAATGAAATATTTCAAAACTTTATTAATCAATATGATTTAATCCTTTCAGATAAAAAAATTTTAGATGATTATAAGAAACAATTTGAACTTATAAAAACAAGAATAGATATATTGGGAGAATTATATAATCAAATGTTAAAGGGTAGATTGATATCATCTAAAGAAATAGAAACACAATGTTCGAAATTTGGACAAATAGAAGACTGTAAAAGAATATGTAATTTATCTACAATAAGCTACACTGTTCAAACAGAATATGCCAATAAAGTATCAATAAATTAATATTCATAAACATATTTAGCTAAGTCATGATCTAATTTGCAATATTTTTTTAAATAAACAGTTATAAATTATAAACCTTATCAACGTAAGGTTTAGAAGTAGTTATGATTTAATTCTTGAAATGTTTATGATTATTCAATCGTTAAATTGTCTCAAAAATCATCTTCGTCATCTTCGTCATCTTCGTCTTCTTCGTCTTCTTCGTCTTCTTCGTCTTCTTCGTCTTCCTGATCAAATGGATATAGTTCACTTTCATGTTCGATTGCTCTAATCCAAATTCTTTCATATACTTCAGTTGGTATTTGTTGTTTAAAATAAGTGTCAAAATATTGTTTTGCTAACGGTAATTTATAATTACACATTAGAATGATTAACTTAATAATAGATGCATTTGACATCGCTAAATCAAAATCATCTTCATTATTATCACCATTGTAATTGTCAAATTCTTGCTCCGCAAGTGGTAAATCAGTATCTCCTAAACAACAATAATCTTCATCTTTAAATAAACTATAAATAAGACTTGCATTAAAAAATGTGTAGTCAAAGTTTTGTAGTAAGTATTGAATAATTTGTTCTTGACATTCTTTATTACAATATTGGGATATAAAATCTTTTCTACTATTGAAATAGTCAAATTGAAATAAACTTTTTGGATCTTCAATACTTGAAAGTATTGAATAATCATTATAGTCGCAACTGTCAACCATACTTTTTTCTTCGCAAAAACGTTTCCAAGCTTTTTGAAGATTGGTTAAACTGGTAAAACTTTCTATTAAGTTAGAAATATTACGTGAGTCCATTAAGGTACAGTCGATTTCTTTTTCGATAATTTTATTCATATTGTTTTAGACCTATACATAATTAGAGATTATTTCATTTTTAGTTTAAAATAAAATAGTTCCTTAATTTAAATGAAGTTCATAATTGGAGATAAACATATTGATAGGATATCTGGTCCGATATCAATGTATGTCATGACATCGATAAACAAAGAAGAATTACCGCATGTTATAATGTTTGGAGACGATCATACTGATAGTTTGTACCAGTGTTTAGATTGTACATGCGAACACAACGAAAGTTGTTGCATGAAAATTTACGATTCAGATTTTTTTGTTAATTTAAGTGAATATTCAAAAGAAAATAATTGTGAAATAGATATTTATATTGAAGCAATGGTTGAAAATGTATCAGAAATAAATGATAAAAAATTTCTTGATCAAATATCAAGTTTAACATTTGAAAAAGAAACAAGTATTTTAACACAAGTTAGTGTAAACTATATGGGTTGTTTATTAAAAACAATTAAGAAAAAAAATCCACAGCAATATAGTAAAATATGCAAAGCACCAAATCTAAACTGGTATGGTAATGATGTTAGACAAATTAATTTTGATCTTAAATCAGAGACTAAAATTTTAGAAAGCTTAATCACAAAATTTTGGGACTGTAGACTTCTTGGATTCATATTTTTATTCAAAAATTTAAAATTAGAAAAATGTCAACTAGATTACTATATAAATAAAATGATTAGTACATGCAGAGGACTAGATCAATTAGTCATGTTATGTGATCTTATGATCAAATTTTACAATATAAAATATATAGATGAATTTTTTAGACTACTATTTTCTCAAGATAAAATTAAAAGTTTTATAGTTGAAAAAATACCACTTGAAAAACGAGAATACTGGTTAAAATTAATTATTAAAATTGTACATGATATGAATAATGACACATTTTATAAACGATTAAATGAAGAACTTGATATGACTGAATTAAGAAAAATTGAAGAATTCAAAGAATATGTACAACATGTATTTAGTATATGGGCTTCATTCATTAATATGTTTAAGTTATATGTAATAGATAATAATGAAGAAAATTATTTACTATTATCACAAGCAATTTTAGATATTTTGTCGTTAGTAAATGTAAATTTATATAAACAGATTTATAATGATAAATATATTAACAAAAAAGATATAAAATTAGATTTAGCAGATTCAATGTTTTTTTATCAAACAAAGTCCATTCGCCAGGTTCATTTTATTTATTCTTCATTTTTTATGGATATAGTTAACTTATATCGTATAACTACTACAAAAAATAAAATTTGCATGATTTATAATGGTCATGAACATTGTATGATACTTAGACAATTATTAGATAGATTTTATAACTATAAAGATCGTGTTAAAATAGATCCAACAGAAGATACAATGAAACTAAGATGTGTAGATTTATCACATTATGAATTTAAAGATGCTCCTGGAATATTAGATTTATCTATACATAACATGTTATTTTTATAGATTAAACGTAATCAGATATTACGTTTAAATTATTCATGTCCTAATTCAACATCTTTTGTTATTCCTAGTTCCTTTATTAAGTTTTCTACTTTATTTGAAAATTGGACAACTTCTGTAAATTTTATTGAACTTTGTTCAGATGAATTACAAGTTAGTAGAGCATATCCTATAAATAAATTTTTATAGTCTTTCCAATCACTAATTTGGATACCTTTACCAAATTTTTTTGCGAAATCAATATAAAATTTATTAGTAAAAAAATCACTATAACCAAATCTTGTGTCTTCACCTTTATTTTCCTTTTTCCATTCTACATAAAAATTATCAAAATCGGATTGAAAATCCGGAAAGTGCGATTTACAAACTTCAGCGAAGTCTTCTACGCTAATTGTGAAACCAATAAAAGTAAACATTTTTATTCAAAATCTTAAAATTTAATTAATTTCATTTTACTCTTGTAAAATGAACTGTAATTCACAAAAAGTATTGGATTCAATTATAGCTAACGTATTTTTCGTTAGATTTATAATAATGATAATAATTTATATGAATAGTTCAAACATATATCATGTATGGACCTTATTACTATTGGATTCTCTTAAAGGTATACCAATTCGTGCATCATGCGACGAGCATCCGTTAGTATCAAAGTCAGAACGTTATCAATTCTGGGATAAAATATTAGATTCACTTGGTTATATTATCAGTATAGATATAATTGAACGTAATAAAATATTAGATTCGCATGAAATAAAAATTCTAAAAGTCGCTTTATGGTATAGATTTATTGGTACTTTTTATATTTATTTACAGGAAACAGAAAACTACTATTTTATTTTCCAGATATGTTTAAAGAGTTAATATTTATTTATACTAATAAAATTAATACATATTGGACCATACCAATACTCTTTGTCAAGATTTATATAGAATATAGATTGTATTATACTATGGAAGGAACAAATATTTTAAAAGTATTAATGAATGAAAATTAAAACCTTATCTTTTGTATAAAGTTTATTTTGTTTTGTTTTGTTTATTTTGTTTTGTTTGTTTTGTTTATTTTGTTTTGTTTGTTTTGTTTGGCTTAAATTATTTTATTAATATTTGCATCTTTAATATGCTGTAGTAATATATCACTACAATTAATTGAATCGCCAAAGTTCTTGCAAATAATAAAAATATTGGTACAATCAGTAAGCAATTCTTTTAAATGACTAGTGTATGGTAGATCTGGATAATCTAAATCTGTCCATGAGTCATAAATCATGCAAAATGTAATAGGATTCCATGTTATATCATCTTCATCAAGCTCAAGTGTAACATTAATTCCCCAGTCTTCTTTTGGGTCAGACATGTCGATAACATTTTGTGCATTATGAAATGTTTTTTCACTCTTCTTGAAAACTGTATATATTCTAGAGTCTTTTAGCAATCTTGGAATTAATTTATTAGCAATATCATTTTTCGCTACAAATTCTAAAAATCCACGTTGTCTATAATATTGTTCAATTAAATTACATTGTCCGTCAAATGATACAATACCATAATTATGGATTTCGCTGAGAGAATTAGATTCTTTTCCATGACCAAATGAGTCACCTGAATTGCCAAACTGACCAAAATAGTTTATACTGCGATATAATCTACCATTTATGAAAGCTTTATAGAAAATGGCTAAATCTTCATAATTTTTAATTTGTTTGACAATAGGAACAATATCAGTTTTTCCAAATTGTTCAATAGAGTTCTCAAGTGTATTATTTGAATACATTTTGTAACGTATAGTTATATAGATAATTTTTCAATTTTAAACTTTTTTTGATATTAAATCGTCAACAAGATTTTTGTAATGTTCAATTGATTTTTCAGCGATGATTAATTCTCTTTCTAATCTTTGCACATAATTTTTATCTTCTTTTAGTATTTCATCTACCTGAGATTTAACTGTTTGAGAAATATTATTTTTTAACGAATCGACTGTTTTTTGCAATTCTGAAATTTTGGTATCTTTATCCCTTAATTGAATATTCTGTTCATGTAAAGTTTTATTAAGAGAACAAATTAAATCATCGTTAATTTTCTTATTTGTTTGATCAGTTTCAGTTATAGGTATAGTTTCAGATTTATAACCAAATATTTTAAACATTTATCATAACAAATCTTTAGTTTAAATTAGTTTATTAAATAATTTTCAGTATAAATTATTTAATAGAACAAAATTTTAAAAATACTATAAATATCCAGTAATAAACAATATAAATATCAATTATAAATATATATTAAATGATAGATTTAATAATTTAAAATCAAAAAATTGATAGTGTTAATATATCAACAAAAACATATAGAGAATATAATATAAATTTTAATAATATTACAAAAGAAATTGATATAATGAAATTTTTATATAAGTTTGATATACTTCGGAAAAAGATGTTACTAAAGTATATATTTATTATATACGTATATGTTTACAAAAAGAAGGATATTCAGTTAAATCTATTAAAACAATCATTAATATATATTATAATTTAGAAAATTTAAATAATTTGGATAATGATTACTTATAAATATTTTGAATATAAATTATTTTAAACAAAAAAATATTAAAACATGATAAGAATGATAAAAATAGTAAACGAATGAATTTATATTATGATATGTATAAAAATCTACATGATCTTTTTTAAGAAACAGAGAGATTCAATTTTTATTAAATGATATTGAAATATTGGATAAAACGAAAATGATAAACAACAATTGATATAAAAAATTAATTTATTGAGTGTATATACTATTAAAAATAATAAACTTTACATTACTTAAAGTTTATAAACACATTTGAATAGCACTTTTAGCCCATCCAGTAGCTAGTTCAATTCTAGTTTCAATTTGCGACTCATCTAATACAGTTAATATTCCATTTATTATAGGAACTATTCTATTATTAATATTTGGTGTAATTTGACAATTCATTAATCCGTTAAAAACACTTGTAGAAATATGTTCAAAATGCATGGTTTCTCCTTTAATTAATACACCTAATACGATAAAACAGTCAAACTGATTTTTTAGACTTGCAACTTTGCATGGAATTTCCCAGCTTCCAGGTACTTCAACAATGGTTGTGTTAACAAAATTATATTTTTGTAATTCTTTGATGCATAAACTTTCAAGCTCTGTAACATATGGTTTATTCCAACTAGACTTTACGATACATATATTTATTTCGTTTTTAGAAATAAAGTCAATTGTATCTAAGTAAAGTTTTTTTTTGGTAATTTGTAAATGTCCATTTTCCATTTTAGATTGAATATATGAATGATTAAATTTTGTTTTACTAATTTTAATATTAATCATATTTACGGTCTTAAAATAAGGATTAAAGTTATTTAATTTGATCGGATTATTTGTTATAAGATTTAATATATTACAGTCTAATTCTTTTAAAATTTGTACACAGTCAAAATAATTTCTTTGATCATCTTTAAATCCCAATAAATTATTTGCTTTAAATGTATCAACATTATCAAAATATTGAAGATTATAAGCTTTTATTTTATTAAATAATCCTATACCTCTTCCTTCATGATTAGTTATATACATTATTGCACCACATCCATGATCGATTATCATTTGCATTGCAATATTAAATTGATCTTCACAATCGCAATGTTGAGAATGAAAAATATTTCCAGTACAACATTCACTATGCATGCGAATAATACTATTATCTATAGACTGTTTGAATGTAATTAGTGAAGGATATACCCACATAGAATATTCTCTAGTAGTATAATGATCTTTAAAACATATAATTTCACCAGTTACAATTTTATTATTAATTTTTATTGATAATGGAGAATTTGCTTGATCAAATTTTTTCGAATCATTAAGTTTTATAATAGATGAACAAGATATAAATTTCTTTAATCTTTTAATTGTGAATATTGGGATTTCATCTAATGACGTGCAATTATACTGTTTAATAAAATCTCCAAAACAATCTTGTACTAAATTACAATCAAAAGTTAAATCTTTTAATCTTATCATTTCTCCTGTCTTATGATCTTGACATTCTACTATAACACCAATTGGTAAACAATCCGATAAATTACATAATACAACTGCAGCTTCAGTATGACCTTGTCTTTCTGATAATCCTTTATCATGTGATACTAAAGGAAAAATATGGCCTGGATATTGCAAATTATCTGAAGATAATTTATCTTTTATAATATCAACCAATGTTTTGATAGTCATAAGTCTTTCTTTTGCACTAACTCCTGTTTTTGCATATTTAGAATCTACGCTTATAGTAAAATTTGTTTTTAAAGGATCAGTATTTGAAGTAACCATTTGAGTTAAATTACATTTAATTGCAGATTCTTTATTCATTGGAGTACAAATAATTCCGGAACCATATTTAAGCATATTTATGATATTATTTTCTGTACAATGCTCTGCAGAACAGATAATGTCTATTTCGTTCTCTCTATTTTCGTCATCTGCAACAATACAACAACCTCCATTTTTAAAATAATTGAATATTTTTTCAAAAGACATTTATAGATATAATTTTATTTTTTAAATATATGTTTACTGGTTTAATTAGACAATTAGGAATTATTTCATATATTCATAAACATGAATCTTATCTATCTTTATCAGTATCAATCAATACTGATAATACTATTTGTATTGGTGATAGCGTAAGTATTAATGGAATTTGTTTAACTGTAATAACAATAAATGATAATAACTATTCATTTCATGCTATGAAAGAAACATGTAATAAAACAACAATTTGTAATTGGAATATTGGAGATATAGTAAATACAGAATTAGCAAGCGATAATTCAAGATTAGATGGACATATTGTATCAGGTCATGTAGATAATAAAGCAACTATATGTTTGATTAACGAAAATACCTATGGATTTAAGATTTACAATGTTCAAAAAGAACATATTGTGAAAAAAGGAAGTATAGCTATAGATGGTATATCTTTAACTGTTGCTGATATATATTATGAAACAGATTCTTCAATATTTACTATATGCTGTATACCATATACAATTGAGAATACTATAATAAAAACTTATAATATAAATAAAGAAGTTAATATTGAATATGATTTAAGGCAAAAATGTATTATTAATTCGAATATAGACATTCCATCTATTGATCAATATGTATTTTCTGATCAACACGCAATTGATCTTGCATGTAATTTATCAGAATTATCGAAGAATATAGTATCTCCTAATCCTCATGTAGGATGTATTATTACATGTAATAATAAAATCATTGCGCTTGGTTATCATAAAAAACCTGGTCATTCCCATGCAGAAGTAGAAGCATTCAATTACTTATTTCAAAGACATGATATAAATGATTTTCGAGAAAATAAAATCAAAATATATGTAACATTAGAACCATGTTGTCATTATGGACGTACACCACCATGCACAAATTTATTAGTTAAATATAAAGATTATATAGAAAAAATAGTTATAGGTATATTAGATCCAGATATTAAAGTTTCAGGAAAAGGAATGAACATATTATCAGAATTTATTAATATAGAACTTATTGATAGTAAAACGGTTAAAAATAGTTTACGAGAATATATTAAACACAGAACTGCAAATATTCCTTATATTATATGTAAGATAGCAACTTCATTAAATGGTAAAATGACAAGTAGTAATTCAAGATATATTACGTCTGAAAGTGCACTAATGGATGTACATAAAACTAGATATAATTCTGATTGTATAATAACAACAAATAAAACTTATTTAATTGATAAACCAAGATTGAATGTTAGATTGCATGAGTTAGAAATTAATAAACCTATTTGTATAATTGATAGAAGTAATAGTTGCAATTTAGAGTCATGTAAAGAGCATTTTAAACATCATAATATTACTATTTATAATGATTTTATTGAGTGTCTAAAAAACTGTGCTAAAATGGGATATATTAAAGTATTAATTGAATGCGGACCAACAATGTTTAAATATTGTTGTGAAAGTGGATTAATAGACGAATATCATATATATATTGATAGTCAATATATAGGTAATAAAGAGTTAGGTTTAGATTTTGATTTTAAGATGAATTTACAACTATCAAAAGTTGAAGAGTTTGATACTACAATTAAATTGTGTTATAGAAATTAACTTAAAGAGTGGTTTGACACAGAACAGCAGAATTTTCTTGTTATAATATAACTTTGATTGTATCTGTATTATAAACTTGTAAAATATACAGAGTTAATTTTACAGTATAAGTATGAATTTGTTGAAAATTCTGTAAACCTTCGTAACAATCAATAGAAATATCTTTATGCGCTTAATTTTTATCATCTAAATATAATATTAATTTATCTTTCGACTATGTTGTTGACGGTTTAGTAAATGCATTTAAATCAACTGCAGATTGTTTAGATCGTAATGTTCAATCAGATACTTATATGTATAGTAATCACTATCTTAGTTAAATCAGTTATAACTAAAGACGATGCAGTTGAATCATTAAATTACTGAGCAGATGGTATCATAATTTCAACCCATGGTTGACGTTATTATGATCAAGATAGAGCAACATTATACAATTATTACTATTGTTGAAGCTATTAATCATAATTTTGGTGTCTGATTTGATAGTGTTATACGTAGACGTGCAGATATATTAATCGCAATTGAAATGATGCTAAATTTGGTGGTATTGTAAAGTTTTCAAAACTAATATTCACAATCGGAGTTTAAAAATAAAAAATAAAAAATAATACCATAGTAAAATGAGCACTGATAGAAAAGAATATCATAGACAACGTTATCTACTTAATAGAGAAAAAATTTTAGCAGAACGTAAAAAATACTACGAAGAAAATAGAGAAGACGTCATCGAATATCAAAAAGACTACCAAAAAGACTATCAAAAAAACTATAAAAAAGCCAATAAAGAAAAAATCAAAACCTATCAGAAAGAATACCTTCAAAAACTTAAAATGGAACAACCTGAAAAATACGCAGAAATTAAAAAACGCATCGCAATCAGCTCAGCCAAAATTCACAAACGACAACGCGCCATTACATTGCTTGTAACAAAATTATATAATGACGGTGCACTTGGCATCCCAGAAAAATATCGAGAAGAATTCGATAAACTTATTAATAATGATGAGACTCTTGAACAAGTAGAAAATTCAGACGAATCAGACGAAAATTAAACTTTATTTGAATATAAAGTTTATTTAGTTTTAAAGTGATCATTTATAACTGTTCGTTTCCAACTATCATAATATATTGATCCTACTGTCAAACCGACCCCTACAGTCATTATGGCAGGAATAATAGGAAATATACTACCAACTGTTCCAGCCATTATACTTGGAACAACGTGTATTTCATTTGGAAGATCATCTCTTTTATAAGTGCTTGATTCTTTGTGATAACTATAGCCATAACCATATACGGATCCGCCAATTGCTCCTAAGACTCTAAATAGTCTTGAAGGAAATAAAATTTTATCCATGATTTTAACAATATCTTTTAAATCTTTAAAACACAAAACTTGGATTATAATCTGATTTCTTAGGATCGCTATTACTTATTATTCTACAACGTCCAATTATTTGGGTATCAATGTTTACATGAGTATGGCCACATATCCAAGAATCTAATGGATACTGAAATAAAGACGATAAATCAGTAGCATATAAATACTTACGGTCTGATTTTTGCCAATCATCACTCATGTGAAAGAACATTGGTGCATGATGACTCAATACAATAAATTTAAGATCTGTTGATATTGCAAGTTTCTTTGCAGCATTCATACTTTGTATTGCTTCGTTGAAACAATTATTATAGTCCTTTGAAGTCATTTTTCTTGTAATAGTATCTTCAATATAAATAGGAAAATCTAAAACAAAACTATCAGGTATATATGACCACAGAGTTCCACCCCATATTAAACAATCGTCAACAATTATAGTATTGTTGCTCAAATACTCAACATTTGGAAATTTATTAGATAAATAACTACAAATATAGTTTACTTCATTCATGTGTTTGTTAGAATTATTATAATATTCATGATTACCAGCAATCCAGATCACTTGTTTCCAGTTATCGCTACAATAATTTAAGAATAATTTGATAAATGGATAGTAATCTACAACAGAACAGATATCGCCAGCAATTAACAATATAGAATCTTTAACTGGAACAATAATGTTGTTTATGCGAATGACTTCACAAAACTCGTTATAAGAAGGAACTGACTTAGTAGCAGTAAACTTGGTAAAGAATTGATCAAGGTGAAGATCGCTAGTTATTTGAAACATTTTTTGAATGATTTAATAAAAACGTAAATTTATCATTTTGAATAAGTAATAAAAATTTTAGTAAATTTGAAAGAGTATAATCAAAATGTTTATCTTGTTTTTATGAGATGAATTATAATGAGATAATTTAAAATTACCAAGTACACTAAATAACCAAGTAGACTAAATAACCAAGTACACTAAATAATCAAGTACACTAAATTATCAAATATTCATGTCGTTATAACGTGAATTGGGTTTAAGTTACTAACGACATGAATATTTTTGATTGAATTTTTTAAAAAATTCTTGGACTTAGAAAATTTTAGAATGATCCAAAAACTTTTTTAGAAATAATTTTGAAAAAAGTTAATATCGTTATAACGTAAAAAATAACGTAAAATAAAATTACGTTATACATTAGAATTAATTACTATTTAAAGCGCTTTAAATGGGTATTTGTTTTTATTTTTCTTTTAGTTATAACGTGAATTAGTTTTACGTTACTAACGACATGAATATTTTTGATTAAATTTTTAAAAAAAATTCTTAGACTTAGAAAATTTTAGAATGATCCAAAAACTTTTTAAAAATAAATTTGAAAAAAGTTAATATCGTTACAACGTTATATTAAAATTTTAACTTATCGGTATATTCATTAGCAGTATTTATAGTTATCGTTGAAAAATCTAACTTATTGGTACAGTCGTCAATATCTTTACATTTTTCTTTTAGTTTTTCAGGCGAAATAATAATTCCTTTTAACATTTCAATATATAAATCTCTTCCTAATATATTAATTCTTGTTGAATTAAGTTTAAACTTTGATTTCATTTCTGTTTTATATTCTTGTGGTACTTTATCCATTTGATTAAATAAGTTCTCAATTAATAAGCGATCTATGTTCAAGTCTCTGTCTTTAAAACTAATGCATCTTACTACATTCGCATTTTCGTTATACTTCGTTTTATATAAATTTTTGGAAGGATTTTCGTATATAATTGGTTCGTAATAATTCTCAAGGAACTCTCTAAGATATAAACAATGATCATTACCTGAATTATATATACATATTTGACATGAAGTCCAACTTTTAAATAACACAAATAAATCATTAAAAGGCATCATGATAGTAGTTGCAATATTTTTACAACACTTATTATATAACATTATATTATTGATTGCTTTCTCATATTTTTGAAGCTTATCTAATAATTTATAGTCTGTATTTTTAATTTTGATTTTTGTTCCATAAGAACCATAGTTATTTAATAAAGATGTATGATACTTATATTTTTGAATGCCAGATAATATTTTATCCTTTGCCAATCTAATGTCTTTATCTACAGATATTATATATAAAAGATACTTTTGAAATAAATCAATGCAAAAATCGATATCGAAAGATTTTATGATATTATATAACTTACTATTGGTCTGTACTAGTTTTGACTTTTTATTAAAAATTATACGAGATAGTTTTATCGGATCATCATATATAAGTTGTAAAATATCAAGAATTGAGTATCCATTTATATAAGCAACATTTTTATAATCAAACGATCTATGTTGAGATAACGCGTTTTCAATGGTATCATAAACTATTGATTCATAATCTTGTGTAGTTTCTTTGTAAATTAGTTCTTTTCTTTCATACGAACGTTTTGTTTTTTGTAGTGATAATGGATATATATTTTTAACAAACTTTAGTACATGCCTTTTTATTTTATGTGAATCTTGTAAACTTATTCTAGATACAGAATAACCCAATCGTAAATCAGCATATTGATAATTTGTAAATTTTGTTATGCATGAAACATTATTTTCATCAAAACACTCAGGATGATATATTGGAATATAACTCATGATATTATCATTAGATACTTCATAATTCCAATATTTTAGATCTTCATGTAAATAATATGAACTAGATAATAAATTACTTGGAAAGTTTGCTTCTATAAAATATTGAACAGGAAAATTTTTTGTACCAATAGAATCAATTAACCTCATCCAAAATGGAGAGAATGTACTTAGTACATCTAAACTTGGAGTACATATTGATTTTCTATTACTATGTTCATCTCCTAATAAAATAATAAGCGGTATAAAATTATTTATATGATTAAATATTTCAAACTTTGGAAATAATATAGTTATAGAAGTAGGTCCGCTCACTTCATTAAAAGATAAATCACCAATAGTAAAAACCATTTATAATATAGATATTAAATTAAAACAGTAATTAACGTAAAATAGTTTTACGTTTGTAACGACATGAATTATTTAACTAAACTTTTTTAAAAAATTCTTAGACTTAGAAAATTTAGAATGATCCAAAAACTTTTTTAAAAATAAATTTGAAAAAGTTAATATCGTTACAACGTAAAAAAGATAACGTAAAATAAAGTTACGTTATAATTATTCTCTAGGACGTTTTCCTTCAACTGGAGACCAATGTTTTAATCTTTCAATTGCATCTTTATCTGGTAATAACATTGTACTTGTATCTACTTCTTTCTTTGGAAATGATGCATCTACAGGAAGATTATTACTTTTCACTGATGTTAATACATCTTTATAATTTTGTTCACCCATGTCAAACCATTTCTCAAAATCTGTTCCTAAATAAAAATCACGTTGTTGTACATACCATGGTGCATATGGAGATGTAGGAGTTGATTTTTGTATGCAAAAGTTATTATATTCTTTTGGATAAAACGCATCAAATCTTTCAGTACTTTTTGATAATTTCATTAGTGTATTACTGTCTCTTTGACTAGTAGGAAATAACATATTATAAAATTTTGAAAATAGTCCAAACCAGTATTCCATTTCAGGAGAATTTGTATCGCACTTTCTCCATCTATGTAAGTGATAACGTGTATTGTTAAAAAAGTAAAACAATTCAACAAACCAGTTTATATCACTGTATTTTCCCTTATTTTTGGTGGTATAAGTTCTTCCATAATCAATTATTACTGGTAACAATTTTAAATTAAATCGTTTCTTTCCTATTGATTCAATATCATATTCGATATTCATGTTTTGTTTATCAATACATGATCTGATAGAAACTAACAATATATTTTGACTATGAAGATCAAAGTGTGTAAAACCACAAGCTTTTTTAAGCATATACACACATGATAAAACACTTCCTGTAATTTCATTAAAATCATTCCAATTAAACTTTGCACTGCTAATCCAGTCTTCTAAAGTTATAGAATTAGCAATATCTTCGACTATAATAACTCCTTGATTAGTTATCTCATAAAAAAAATTAAAATAAGTCATCATTAAATTAGGAACAAATGAACGATAACTATTTAGCTCAAATCCAACCGCAACTTCATGATCAAATGAGTCTCTTAAGTATTTTAAGTATTTTAAGTCTTTTAAGTCTTTTGATACTTTATTAATATTAGGTGGAATAATTTGTGTTTTAATTGCATATGAAGCAATAGAATTTTGAGATTTTATACCTAAAACAGGTATAAAATTATCCGAACGTTCGACAATTCCAGATGCTCCCATCGCAATTAGCTTCTTACCTATTTTTGAATTATTATACTGATAAATATGAGAAATAATATCAGTAAGTCTTGGTTGAACATAGTTACCCCTTAGTGCATAACATGAACCACTTCGTAACAAATCAAGTTTTTGGAAAAATGTTTCTAACCAACCATTAACACTATTACTTTTAAAAGATACAAGTAAACTTTCAACAAATTTCTCATCTGAAGTAATTAAATTATTAACAAGAAAGTAAAATAACTTACTAAAAACATAATTTTGAACAAACTGACTAACATTTGAACTTGATAGTGAATTTTCTGCAAGTGCAATTAATGCATCAATTTTTTCTTTCTGTTGAAGAGTTTCTAAAAAATATACTACACGTTCAAGACTCTTAAAATTTGTATTATCACTTTCTGAATTCTTAATGTTCTTCATATCATTCACAAACGTACACGCTTTTTTCCAATGATCTAAACTTTGGTCTAGATTTTTCCCATCGATAATTGGAGTAGCATTTTTATAATCTAAGTACTGGGATTTATTAAAATCTTCTAAACACTTAGGAAGATCATTCTTTAAAAAATCATTAGTTAAATCAGAATCTTCCGTTAACTTTCTATCTATTTCCATTAAACTCACTGTAGATATAGCAGGAATAATCGAAATGGTTTTAGTTTTATCCCCTTTAACAATAGAACAAAAACGTTTTGTACCATCCTCACATGCCATTAAGCAAACACAAAATTTATCATCATGTATAAAAAGATGCGCAATAAAAGCTTTATTTCCTAAAATAACATGTTTAATAACGAAAGCTTCTGTAAATTTTATTAATGTATCGCAAGATTGTTCACTAGTTACTAAAAAAATTCCTTTGATCCCTCTATAATCAACAGGACAGAATGTGATGTTTCCTTTTAATTCGCACGGAAATCTTGCCATGCATTCTTTCACAATAGGACTTGTATCAGGACTAACATGAACATGACTATGCTGAATACTGCTTCCAAACTTTCCATTAAAATATGCAGTAACATTAGGATTTTTGTCTTTTAAACGTCTAAGAACTTCAAATATACTAGAAAGAATTAATTTATTAGTAAAAGTAAAATGATTCGGAATATGGTCTATAGTAGTAAGCATTGCTTGTGCACTTAAATATTGATCATCGCTACCACTTAGAATCATAGGAATGTTAGTATCATTAATATGAACACAACGTCTTGCTTTATTAATTTTAGTATTTGCTGAATCAGACTCATCAACTACAAGAATTCCTTCTTTATCGATGATATTACATAAGTCACAGTTAAAACATTTGAAATATCCACCTCTATCATAAGCTTCAACAATACCAACATCTTTTGAACTAGCATAGTTATAGGTTGTATAAATTCTTTGACTATTATTTCTTTGTAATAGTCCTAGTTTGTAACCTTGAATATCATAATCAGAAATAAAGAATGTTGAATCATTCTGGTTATACTCTTTCTTTAAAGTATCAAATAATTCAATAATATTTTCTGTACAAATAGATTCATTCATTTATTATTACTTTATATTTAATTAATTTTATGAATTTTAAAAATAATTAGATTTAAAATCATATTAGTTTATAATAAACTCGTTATGACAATAACTGAAAAACTAAAAGACGCCGCGTTAGCAACTGCTTGCGTTGTTGGTGGTATTACTGCTGGTTCAATTTATGTTGCAGCAAAAACTGTAACTACAGTAGTCAAACTTCCTGTATCAATCATTTGTAATTCTGCGAAGAAAATTCATCGCATGAATGATTGTTGTAAAACAATATTTGACTCAGTTTCTAATAATCACAAAGACTGTTTCAATCATTATTGTGATAAGATGAATTCAGACGTTATGGTAAGAGCATTAAAAGAAATACCAGAAAGACTAATAGTTGATAGAGAAGATATAGAAATGGATATGGAAGATGATATAGCAAAAGTTACAGAATTTAATAAAAAATTAAAAAATAGATATCCAAACAAGTTCTGTCTAGATTCTATTGATATAGATTTATACAAGTCTGCTCAAGAAGATCTAAAGAAAAATAGATTATATAGGAGACGTCTAAATCAATCTTATCAAATTTTTAAGGAACTATTAGATATATCAGAGAAAAAAGACGCAAGAATTAAATTTCGCGAATTTAGATCATTTGTAAGAGACTGTTTAACTAAGTTTAATACTCCTGAAATGTTGACTCATGTGTTAACAAAAATTCCACTTGAATGCTTTGAACCTGAAAAGATAAGATACGCATATACATACTATAGACATCAACCAGAAATTAGTGGATTATTATCAAATGAAAATTTGTATACTCCAGTTTTAAATAATCGTTCAAAATTCAGAAATATTTTAACAGACATATCAAATATGCTTGATTTAGAAGATACTAATAACATGTATTGGGATCAAATTAATGAAAAAAATTGCGAAGGTTTATTATCAAAAGAAGAACTGGATAATTGTATAAAATTTCATTATATAAATCATTCAAACTATGCTTTTGTCTTATGGGCATGTATGGAAAAAAATAGCGTGTATTTACGTTCTTATATTGAACATTATGGAAACTTGCATGAAGATTTTGCAGCAGATGATTCAACAATAAAATATTTAGGCCATTTTATGGAGTTTGCACTTACTAGAAAAAGACGGTCCGATACAGACTATTATATAGTTCAAGAATTGTTAAAAGAAAATAAACTCGTTCTTTATATGTTTACTCCAGTGATTGGAAAATATCACGATCGTAGAGAAAAACTGCAAAAGTTGATTAACAATGATCATTTAGCAGATGATTTAATATCAACAATAGTAGATTATGCTATTTGATTTCGTAAGTAAAAATAGTTTGTATATCTCTTTTAGAATTATAAATGTGTGTGAGACCAGTGAATATTTCAAGTTGTTTTTCTATAAAATTTCTATTAGGAATATCATATTTACAAATGTATAAATAAGGTTCTTGAGTTTCTCTATGTATTGTATAATCATAGAATATACAATGATTATTAAGAAATTGAATAAGTTCCCATGTAGATTTAATATATAATGCATTACATTCAATTAATTGAATTTCGTCGTATTCAGTATCGAACAGATTACAACAACACCAATTACACAAATTACAAATCGACATTTGATAAGTGGTTTAAATAGATAGTTTAGTAGTTTTAAATGTTATTATTATTCAAAGATCCAAATAATATATAAGAAGGAGAATGCAAATCGAAACTCTTAGACCCTAATTCAGAACTATATAAATGGATTCAACAATTCAGACAAAAGTTATCAGAACATGGGATTGTATTTGATACGAGAGAACCACATGTAGAATTATTTCACATGAAGAATATATGACACAACGTATAACTAGAGTTACTCAACGTGCAGTACAATTACATGGTTCTGAAATATCAATGGACTTATATATATTGGCTGGTAAAGCTTTAGTACTAAACACTGGTTTTGTCGAAAAATATGGTGTAACTCACTTAACAATAGCATATTTTAAAGAAGGACTGATAGATGGTCAACTAGAAGATTTAAATAAGTTGGATTTTGAACATTTTAAAAAAATACAGGATCAGCGCATGAATTTACGAATTAATAGAAACGACTGGTTATGTAGAAAATGCAATTTTAAAGTATTTGGTTCAAAACCGCAATGTAAAAAATGCGGATCATTACGAGAAGCAATGATACACTCAAAGAATGATCATACTATACATGGAATAGTTTAAACTTTACAAATTGTAAAGTTTACCAATTATACTCTTTGTCAAAATCATCTAAATCGTCCCATTCTTTTATTTTTTCCCAAAACTCTTTATTTGGATCGTCCTTTGGACTCAGAGTGCTTGCGCGATCGTTAAGCTGTGCTTTAGTAATAATTTTACTATTAGCGGACAAAGCTTTATAAACATTTAAGCAAATATTTGCATTTTGTTTTCGTTCCTTTATTTGTAACATGTGTCCTTCGTCTTTAAAAGGAGCATAAATATGGGAATAACTTTGTCTGGAAATAAAACATTCAGTCCACTCCCGTAAACTTTTAATAACATTTTTTATAGGTGTTTTCATAGTGCAAGTATTATTTAACTAATTCATTTGTTAGTTGAATTATATTATCTGGCGTTAATTCAATCATAGATAAATCATATTCAATTCCTTTATTCCATCCATTTTAATTATCAAGATTTTGACGTTCTTCACGTCTTCTCTTAGTTATTTTTTCACGTGATGCTTTACAATATGCTAAAAATTTTGTATTTGGAAAAAATTCTATACACTGTTCATTTGTTAGAATTCTAGTAGTTCTGTATATTGCAAATCTATTAATTTTTTCATGTGAATCAAAGAAACCAAAACTGTACTTGCACTTAAAGTATATATTTCTCATTTTAAAAATAGTAGCACTAGAAAAATTATCCGATTCATTCTCGCAATACCAATATGATGGTATAAATGTAACGTCTTTAATGGTTATCATATTGCCAATAATAGTTGATAACTCTTTAATGATTGGTAAATTTGATAAGAATTGTTTTATGCCATTGTTATAATCTAGACAACATTTTAATGTGTACTTTACAAAATTTGTCATGTCTAAAGTTTTTCCAGATTGATTAAATGGTTCAAATTTAATGACGTTTTTAGTTATCTTTTTATACTCACTAAACATGCTATCGCTAACTTCACGTGCTAAAATAATACCATCAGGTTTTAATTTCATTAATGACGAAATACAATCTATACTATAGTCATTCTCGTCATTAGGAAAATTTATTAAGCAAATATAAGACATTTTTAAGAAGTAAAATTATAATGCAAAAGTTCAATTTAATTACTATTTAAAGAGCTTTAAATACCCTATTTATTTTTATTTTGGTTTACGTTATAACGTAAAGTATTACTAACGAATTCTTTCGTAATTTAATAAACTTTACGTGTAATTTTCTAAAGAGCTTTTTGAAGAGGACTATTACAGTTACTACACCATCCCAAAGAAAAATGTTCTTTTGATGAACTAATGATAAGTAAAATTAATGAAACTAAAAGAATAATGTTCATTTATAAGTAGTAAATATAAAATAATATGATAATGAAAAGAATATTTCAAAATGAAAAAATATCTAATTTTTAAAATATATAAAAATGTCTACAGTAGAAGAATTACAAAAACAATTAGCTCAATTGCAAATGGAAATTAGCAAATTGAAAGCTGAAAAACAAGATAAACCTAAAGGACTAACAATGAAAGTTTCAGAAAAAAAAGCACTTTCAGTATACGGTCTTAACCGTTTTCCTGTAACTCTTTATAAAGATCAATGGAAACAATTATTAGATGAGAAAGATACAATATTAAAATTTATACAAGAAAACGATAAAGAATTACTATCTAAATAAAGTATCAAATTTGAACAATAAAAACAAATCAAACAAATCAAATAAAAAACCTTACAATGATAAGGTTTTAAATACTTTAGAAAATTAGTCATAATTATATTATTATCGTATGATGTCGAAGGCTTAGCGAAGCGATCAAGTTTAAAACTTTATCTTTGTAAAGTTTTATCGTTTTTTTGCCATTTTGTAGTTTAATCGTTTTTATCGTTTTGTCATTTTATTTTTATTATTTGATTTTATTTATTTGTTTATTGTTTAACTACTTTGAATTCCCAACAAATTTTATCTAATGCTTTGAGCACAATATCAAATTGATCTGTACAATCTGAATATTTTATCATTAATTTACTGCAAATATCTAATAATGCTTTTCCACTTATACAAAGCCTATCACATTTTCTGCCGTTTAATATTGTTGATAACTTTATTATAGAAGAATCAGTTAATTGTTTTGTATAAGATCCTAAACTTGTTTTTTTACTTTCAATAAGCCATCTAAATGTTTCATTTAGAACTAATAATTTTGCACCAGATATTTCTACAGTATAGAAATATAAAGGTTGTTCTTCAGTTCCAAAATTTTCTTCCATAATATCATATACTTCTTTTTTAATATCTAAATCAGATATTGCATTTTTATTTAATAAAAAAATTAAACTATTAATTGCATTTATTGATTCAGCAATAGGAACTTGGACAGGAACTTGGACAGGAACTTGGACAGGAAGTTCAGCAACAGGAAGTTCGACAACAGGAACTTGGACATCAGGAACTTCAGCAATAGGAACTTCAGCAATAGGAGCTTCAGCAATAGGAATTCCAGATACCGAATTCATTGAATTGATAATAACATTATAATCAGGAATATTCAAACTCATTCTTTTTGTTCTATCAATATCTGTTTGACAAGACATTTCAGATCTTTCAACATCTTCAAGTTTTCTAAGTTTTTTCTTAAGCGATCTTATATCATATTTTAAGTCTTCTATAGTTTTTTCCATAGATCTCTCTGATTCTCTATATTTTTCTCTCGATTTCATTAATTCTTCCTTATAATACTTCATATCAATATACATGTCATGGCTTTTTTTCTTAAGATTTGTAATGCGTTTTTCATAATCACATTGCATATCTTCTTTATCTTTAATTATTTGTTGAAGCTTATTAAGCTCTTTAATATAATACTTTTCAGTACTATCTAAAGCATTTTTAGCTTCATAATATTGCGATAATATGTCTTCCTTTTCCTTGCGTTCTTTTAAAAAAAGCGCAACATGAGAAAGAGCATTATAAGCCTGACTATAGTTTGATTGTTCCATCGTGAATTTTCTAACACTACAAAATTATTGAAAAATATCATTTTATAAAAATACGTTATGCAATTTTAATTTAAATGTACATTTACAAATAATAATGATTAATAATATGCAAAATATTGGTATTATTTCAGGCCAAATACTTGAAGGAATAAAACAAGCCAGATTATTAAATATTCCTACAATAAACATTGAGATATTAGTAACAGAAAATGACGATTATGAATTAGAACCAGGAGTATGGGCTGGGCTGACAAAATATAACGATGAGATATGGGCAAGTTGTTTATATATTCATGAACAATATGAGAATAAACACAAAGTAGAAATACATATATTAAATATTGATAATTTTAGTTGTGAATTAGGTTCATTTATAGAATGTAGATGTTTACATAAAGTGAGATCAAGTATGAATTTTACAAATATGACAATAGAAGAAATAAAAAATCAATTATCTGATGATAAACAAAAATGTATTAATTTTTTTAATGATTAATTAAAATTGATATTTATATAAAATTTTTTACCGCTTAAAAATGAGTTATTTTTATCCACAATTAGATAGAGACGAAGAACCCAGATTAGAAATAGGGTTATATTCAGATTTTAAAAATACAGTATTGAATAGCAATACAAAATATCCTGAATTTATAATGAATATTGTTAAAAAGTCTAATAATTTCGACGAATATTTATCCAATATTAGGCTATCCAATAATGTATTAAGAAATACAAAATACTCTATCAAGATTATTTCATCACTTAATCCAAAAACTGATGAAGACGAAATGATTCTTATGGATATAATCGAATCATTAGAAGGATGGATTAAGTATCTGTAATTTTAACTTTACAAACGTAAGGTTATTTTTTTAATTTTAATAATAAATGCAACAAATACCTCCAAATTATTATCAAAATGCGGTACAATTACCTATAGTTCAACAAGTGCAACAAATTTCACATCAAGTTCCACATCAAGTTCCACATCAAGTACAGCAACAAGTGCAAAAACCTCAAGAATTAGTAGTTTATTTAACAGAAAAACCATCAATATGGTCTTCTGGTATATGCGACTGCTGTATGAATCCAGGAATCTGTATACAAGGATGCTTATGCCCATGTGTACTATTTGGAAAAAACATGGAAAATGGACTTGGTGAAAAATGCGCAACAAACTGTTTATGTTATTTATTTTGCTGTGGTCCTGCACAGCATTCTGGACAAAGAAGAAGACTAAGAGTAAAATATAATTTACCACAAGATCCATGCAATGATTGTTGTTTAGTGTGGTGTTGTCCCACATGTGCACTTTGTCAGGAAGCAAATGAAATAAAATCAAAAACGCAAGGACGTCCAAGTGCACAGTTTATGGTTTAATATTATTGTTCTTTTTGACAGCAGTTAAGTTTGTAGATTGACTTGGAATAGGAACTGGATTTTTTACAACTCCAAGTAATGATGCTTTTTTACCACATCTAATACATGGAACAGTAGGAATTAATAACTTATAATTACAATATTCACAAAATAACATTTATATAATGTAAAATTAAATTTAAATTATGTTTTTATAAATGATTATTGCATTAGACATCGATAGAACATTAGTCCATTCGGTTAATAAATATTTCGTCAAACAAGAATGGACTGAAGATTTCGATACGTTTGATTGGGATATTTTTACAATTTTTATAAGACCAAACATAAATGAATTTTTAGATTTTTTATTTACGCATTTTACAGTAGGTATTTTTACAGCAGGAGCAAAAGATTATGCTTATGAAATAAAAGATAGATTATTTCATGACAGAAATCTACTATTTATTTATTCAGAATATGAATCAAACGCATGTCAGAGAACTTTAAATAAACAAAAATGTACAAAGTATATTCAAACAAAATTAAACACAGATGAAGATATATTATTAATTGATGATTCTTCTCTAATTAAATCACAAAATAAGGATACATGTTATTTAATTCCTAAGTTTGTAATATGTTTTGATGATAGTAAAATATTTAGACCAGAAACAAAGAATGATACCGCATTATTAGATCTTATTGTATATCTTAAGACAAACTACAATCTTTACGTTTAAAATGAAAAATCTGTACAAAAGTTTACGTTATAAAAAATGGATCAATTTGATATAACAAAGTATTACAGTTCTTTAACACCTGTTGAAAATGTAACATTAGACATGTTATATGAACAATGGAAACTTATTTCTTTTAATAAGCAAGACTCTACTTATAGCATTCAGGAAGAAGATTATTATGATAATATTAATAATTATTCTACTCCGTATAAAGCTGAATTAAAGAAATGTATGGAATTCTTGTTAGAAGTAGTACATGTACATCATAGAGAGTATTTGAACTGGTTTATTCGTCTTGATATTCCTGTTACACGTTATTTAATAATACATATGGTATTTTGGGAAACAGCGATTGATACAACCAATTCTAATCTTCTTGGATGCTTAGTAGATTTAAATTGGGTACAAGAAGTAGATTATATCTTAACTTCTGGTTTAATTTGCTATACTGAATTAATTTCAATCATATACACAAATTTTGAACATGGAAATAATTTATTATTTGAAAGGATGATACATACAAACTTTTTTCATAATACTCATCCAATACTTAAAAAAACATGCTATCATATGTTTTGTTTATTAGGTATGTTTGAATATTGGAAAATTCTGTTTCCATATAGAACAAATGATTGGTGGACGATAGAAGAATGTATTGCAGAAATGGATAATCCCATTAGCGATAATGAAAATTATATCGTAACAAGTAGATATTATACATGCGAAGCAGATAAATATACTGAATGGGATTTGTATGACCATATTTCACAATGTGCAACTGAACAGTTAGTTACAATAATTTTAAGAAATCGATTTGAGTTTAAAATCAAATGTAATGGTTATAATGAGTTATTGAATATTAGTATTCAAACTTCCTTAGAAATTTTACCTTATGATATAGTAACTATTATAAATGAATACTTTTGGGGAAAACATTATAAAATACCAAATTTGCAACAAGGATATATGAGATTATCAAGAAATACATTTCCAACTAAATTGGAATCAAATATGTTTTATGATAAAATTGCTATTCATGATCAAAGTAATGAAAAAAACAATGAAGAACACAACGACAATAATAACGACAACGATGATGACAAAGATGACGACGAAGACGACAAAGACGACGAAGACGACGAAGACGACGATAACGAAGACGATGAATCTAAAAAATTTATTCATTCTTCTAAAAATAATTTGAATAACAGTACATTAGTATCATGTTCTCCTACTGATATATATTGTATAGGCGAAGATTTTAATCCTTATAAAAAACGTAGATTCTTAAATAAATAATACAAATAGCATAAATAAAATAAAAAACAAAAATGAAACAAAAATAACACAAAAATAACACCAACTAAAAATATATTTAATTTTAAACTTTACAATGTGTAAAGTTTATTTAAACTAATTGAGCATAATATTCATATTCTGGTTCTCTATGGTATTTATCGATATAATATACTATAGCACATATTGTTTTTACAGTTAATAATACTATGATTTGAGTTATAGTTAACTTATCACATGTAATAAAAATTATATAACTTAGTATATATCCAGCTAAAAAAACAAAAACTTGAGCAAATTTTATTCTTTTAGTATATTCTTCATACTTTGCTAAAGTTAAAAGTACCGCATTCAATATTACTGATAACGTTAATATTAATGTATATTTTTCGTTAAGTGATTCATGCATAAGAATCAATGCGATAAAATCAGGGATAATTAACATCGCATTTTGCAAAAAGCAAATAATAGGTGACATTTTAGTAAGAATCGTTTTGACTTTGAAACGATTATAGTAAATAGTTTTATTTCATTTTTACATGATTAGATCTACATTTGAATTTTTTAGTTCAGAATTTATATTACTTTTATAAATTTTATTGTCTATTTCAGCAGGTAATTGTGTTAGTATAAATTCAGGATCATAAATTATATTTCTTATTAAAGTATTTAAATCATCAACAGTCATTTTCTCTTGTAGCTCACGTATCATTGTTATATAATTAGGTTTTAATGTTATAATGATTGCAACCAAATCAGCTTTTATTAAATTCTTTCCACCGCGATCTAGTTGTTTCATTGCAGTATCAATTACATATATATTTGAGTTTACAATTCTAGAGTCAATATTTATCATGGCCTTATCATTTTCTACAAAATGTTCTATATTATCACGAATATTCTGTAATTTAGATTTGATATTATGAGTTACTAATTTTTTTATAGTCTCTTTCTTGTTGCGTTCTACTGCTGATTGTTTGCTAGATCGTATACCCATTTTTTAATTATTGAAAATAATAATAGAAATTCAATTTAGCAATTTGAAAATGGTTTAAAGAAATGAAATATACTATTGAGTTAGTGGCCGAGTGGTTAAGGCGCTAGCTTTAGGCGCTAGTGGTGCAAACCTCGCAGGTTCGAATCCTGCCTAACTCATTCAACCAATTGGATTCAATACTATAAGTTTGGGTCTTCGTTATTTAACGATTAAATAAAACCTTACCTTCATTAAGGTTTTAAAATTTTTATTTGCGTTATTTATTTGCGTTTATTGGTTTTGTTGCGGATAACGTGGATAATCTCTTAATCTTGGATCAGATGGTTGTGCTTGTTGTGACGATTGAGATCTCAATGAATTTATGATATTATCTCTTTCAATAATCATCTGTCTTAATGATTGTATCTTGGAATTATATGCACTTTGCATATTTGTAATATTAACCATATACCCACTATGTAATTGATTAATTATTTGCTGTACTTCCATTTGAGTCATTCCTTGACTCATTGGCGGTAATTGCGGAATATCTCTTTTTGGACTAATAGATCTACGTCTCTTATCATTTCTTTGTGAACTACGAGAACGAGATCTAGAACGACTAGGAGATCTACGTCTTTTATCTGATCTAGAACGATCAGGTGATCTTGATCTTTTTGATTCAGTTTTATGATCTAAAACAGAAGTAAGAGTTTTCAATAAATATATTGGAAGATACACTTGATTTTTTGAATGTTCATAATTACAACTTTTATCATCGCAGTAATCATTATAATAATCTTTGCAAACCGGTATTCTCTTATCACGATCATGATGATAAAAATAACATGTCACTTGATACTTGCAATCAAGTCCTGATTCACATTTTATAGTTTTATAGTTTAATCTATAGTCAAACATAGACTGATACTTCAAATTTAATAAACGATCGAAATAGGTTGCCATTGTGAGTTTTTTGAGACTATAAAAAATATTCAATAAACTCATTTTACGATTAAAAACGAGTACTTATTTTTATAACGTAACTTTATTATATAAAGTTATCAAAATTATTCAATAGAAATTGTATCAACTTCTACTACAAAGCATTCGTCATCTATCACTTTTCCAAAACCTTCACATATCACTTTTTTATTCGTATAAATTGGATCATTAGCCGCATGTTTACAAACTAATTCAACATATACTTTAGGTCCTGTGCATATAAAAATAACAGTATTTATTCTAGATACTTGACGAGAATAAGCTATTATTCCACGAAATCTAACGTCATTATTTTCCTTTGTATAATAACAATTTTTTATAAATTGTCCATCTGTCATATCCCATAACCCTGTTTCGCGTAACTGTTCAAGTAATGAACTTTTTGTTGTTGTTTTTGATCTTCTTTTTGAAAAAACAGATTTCTTCTTTCCTTCCACAAACGAAACACCAGCAATCTTAGCTTCATACACATGAACCCACTTTCTATAACTTGACTCACAATACTTCAACGTCGCTACCCAAAACTTTTTTGGATAATAGACTTTTAATACCGCTAATTGCCAAATTAATTGCGCATATGAAATAGCATGTGATTTGCAAAAAGAGTATTTTCGTAATAACTTTAACACTTCTAAATTATCTTGCAAATCGTCTGATCCATTTTTCTTACATAATGCAATAAATTCACGCTGGGTTTCTTTAATACCATTTGCAAAAGCTCTTCTATACTTGTCTGCATCATCTTCACTACAATTGCACATTTTCACAATCATGTGAATAGCATCATCATCGTATATCATTTTATCCATTGTTTCTTCAACAGTTTTTGATTCTTGTGCGTTTTTTGCTGCTGGTCTAATAATACTAAGACACATAGCAATGTCGCTAATGCACTTTGGTTTATATTTGAGAAATGCTTTACGAATAAGCGGACTTTCAGCTAAAGTAAGTCCAATATTTTGTCCGCTTGCAAATAGTTCTATTACATGTGGATCTTGGTCATATTGATCAAATCGAATATCATTAGTTGTAAATGCAGATAAACCATCACAAAGTTGTGATATTGCGCGACTAGAAAGAATGTCAATTTTGAATTGTTTTAAATTTGATATTTCCAATTTATTTGATTTGACCTGTGGAATAGCTGATTTTTTTTCCTGAATATGAAGTTTGTCTTCTGGAACACCGTCTGGATAAAATACAATTCCACCACAATGAAGTGAATAAGTCTTGAATGTATCAACAAGTGATTCACTATTTTGCTTTATCCTTTCTTGTTGATCTTTGTCTAACCCATTTATGAAAGACATAATATCGCTTTTCGCAATAAACTTTCTATAACCTTCTTTTCTTATAGATTCTCTGATTGCTGACTTTTCTCCAAAATACACATGGTTTGATATTCTTGCAACCTGCGTTGGCCACTCTAACGCTATTTTTAGAAACACTTCATCTCGTTGCACATGACTAAAATCAAAGTCTATATCAGGAAGAGACGTTCTATGAATATTTAGAAATCGTGAAAAACTAATGTCATACTTTACCGGATCTACATTTGATATCCCTAATAAATAACACACTAATGAAGAACCACATGATCCACGCGTTACATGCGGTACATGATTAGTTAGTTCTAGTATTCGAATTGCCTGAAACAAATAACCAGTAAGATTTTTGTTAATAAAAAGATCAAGTTCGTGTGTAAGCCTATCATAATAGCGTTCTTCTGAAGGTACTTTTCTTATAAAACATTTTATAATATCATCTTTTGAGTAGTCATATAAATTGATTGGTTTTGGTATTATTTTTTCTGTCTTTATCAAACGTAAGGAGTGAATGGTTGTTTTTTCTACGTCTTTTAAATAATTTGTTTCATATTTCCATGGAAATATACCTACAGTATTTTCAAATAAAAACTGATTTACTCTATTGCAAATTTCAATACTAGATTTTGCACATAAATCCAATATGAATCCTTCTTTTTTCAATCCATTCGGATCTAAACGTAAAACTCTACCAATACACTGAACAAACGCTTTGTATGATCTTTTTTCGACACCATCCATGAAAATACATCCATCAAGAAAAGGAATATCTGATCCTTCTTTGTGCTTTGCCGCACAAAACAAAAATCCATTCGACTGTAGTTCGCGAAACTCATGTATATCACTCACCATTTCTTCACTAGTATCAACATATGTCTTAAATGTAGGAAACTTATCAGAGAAAATTTTTGCTAATTCATGACATTCTTTTATAAGTCCGCACCATACAATTATTTTTTTATAAGGTAAATCCTGAATAAGATCGTGTATAATTTGAAGTGTTTTTTGTTGAGAATGAATAGATTGGCTTTTTAACCAATAAATTTTTGGTGGTACTATTATATTATCTGTAAACGAGTCATATATTGTATACTTACTAATAATTTTATCGAAAGGTTCTACAAAAACTGGTGTAGCAGAAAACCCAATACATCTTGGAATATTAATGTATTGATAAAATTGTTTTGTTGTTTTATTCGTTATACTATGACATTCATCATGCAATATCAAGTCAAATTTCGTTTTCCATTTTTCATAACCATTATGTTCAGTTAAAAATGCTCTATTTATTACTAGCAGAATCGGCTTTTTCAATAAGTTACTCCAGTACTTTGTAGAATTTAGTATATCAACCCAGTCTCTAGGTTTGTTTTTCGTAAAATTATGGACAAAAAACTGATCTATAATAGACTTAAAACCACGTTGTTTTAATATTTTATTATCAAGTTGTTCCATAAGAATGCTTTTTTGTTCGCATAGCCAAATAACGTTTGATGTTGGATACTTTTTATTGAACTCCATTAGAATATTGAGAATAATATAACTTTTTCCAGTACCAGTCGCATGAAAATGTACTCCACTTGCAAAGTCATTATCAATACTTGACTGAATTGCAACTTTTTGGTTGTTACGTAACATTTTATTACGTAACTTATTATAGAAGATAAATCAATTTAAGTATTTGAAAATTACATTTCCTTTTATTGTATAAGTTTTAGGTTTATTTTGTTTATGTTGTCGTTCACGTGTATTTTTTGTTTTTAAGAAGTCATCGCATGCTTTTTGACGTATTTCAATTGAATACTTAATCATTGGAGGAGGTAAATAAAAAACTTCTTCCATTATCTAATAGAAAAATAGATTTTTAGATAAAAGTCAATTTACACTTTTTTTAGATAATTGTCCAATAAAACTTAACGACATGTTCATCAATTCAACAACGTTCTCTTTATCTATGGACTCTTTTTGAAAACTTTTAAAACGAGAATATTTCTTTACCGACGGTTGATCTATGTTATCTGTAACTATATATTCCGGCGACCCCGGGATACTCGAGATTTCCGGATTAGGATTTTCCCTATTTTCTGTTTCTGTTATATCTGGTCCCGGTATATCGGACATTGCCGAAACCGCACATGGATTTGACGAGTTAACTACAATGCTGTGAAAAGAATTTTCATGTTCAGCATAATGATTGAAATCGCTTCTAGACACATGTTCAGACAACTTGATAGACTTTTTGAGAATATCCACAAGATTACTAACTACAGTATCTTTATTTGTAATACTTTCCTTAGGATTATTTATGATATAAGTTATGTATTTATAATCTTTCCCATCATGTTGAGACTTACGTAACCACTCGCTTAATATCGATTTTATTAACTCAATTATAGAATCATCAATCATGGAAGAATGCACCATCAAATTTAAATTTCTGTTATTTGAATATATCTTCGCAATATTTTTCTGTATACGAAATCGCATGTCTGAATATTTATTGAAATCATACAATATTCTGTACTCATTACTCAATTCTTCCAATAAATCCTTCTGCTTGTCACCGTTAAATCGAGTCATCTCCTTCAATAATAATTCTTCTGATGGCCATAACCTATAATTTATTGGTTTTATATCACGTTGATATGATATTGTTATGTCTTGTGAAAATCTATTATATTGTACTGGTTTAGTTATTAGACTTGATTCGTTTTTATGAAATCGTATTGTACTTAGAGTATATAATTTAGAAGATATTGGTAAAATTAATGTAAATAACGTAAAAATAATACGTGAGTCATTATATAAAAACCAACATGAACCAATAAAGTTACAAATTACAAAACAAATGCACAGTACTGTAAGATATTTTATAATTTTATTGTACCAGTGAAGATATAATATAACATGTTTGTGTTTTTGATCAATTATTGTTACGGGTTTTAAATAATTATTTATCATGTGATGCCTAATATCGAGATTTGGATATTGCTGGCCATGAAGTTCAAGCAACTGTTCATTAAATTCTGATATCCATATTGGTTTATTTTTATACACCCACATTCTATTATTTTCTTGAAGATCATCTCCTAGTCCACGATCATCTATAAGATATGTAAATAAATAGCTTTCACGTATTATTTCGAATATATATAATCCCATTAGAGCTAAAAATGTTGCTAGATTTATGCATGAAAAAAGTAAATAATTAGATTCTTTTATATTATCAATCAAAGAACAATTAGAACACTTTGAATAATTAAAAAAGACCAAAAATGATCCTGCAATAATTTTATAACAATTTATTATCCATATTAAACAAGTTTTTATAATAGCATTTGTTTTAGATTTTTCATCTTGACTCACATCATCAATAAAGTGATGATTTTTAACACCGAGTCTTTCCATTTTAAATGAATAATCTTTAATTTTAAATAAAATATTTTCATTGATAAATGAGATCACCATTGAAGAAAGTCAAATCTCCAAGAAAAGTTTCCACTAAGAAATCCTACAAAAAAGGTTCCGTTAAAAGAGTAACAAAAAAAGTTTCTCATAAAAAATCACCTAGAAAAGTTTCTACTAAGAAATCAATCAAAAAAGGATCCGTTAAAAGAGTCAACAAAAAATCACCTAGAAAAACTTCAGTTAAAAGAAACACTGTAAAAGCTAAATACTTTAGAGATAATGAAGACGTTCAACAACCTGAACAAGAACGTGTAGAAGAACTTGAACAAGAAGTTGAACAACAAGTAGAAGAATTAGTTCAAGCATATCGCCGTACCAAAGACACCATGAAAAACTGTCAACCGCCAAAACGTTGGACTTCCGCTAATAAAGCCCTTGGCATTCCTAAAGGTTTCTGCGAAGAACCTTTTGACGGTCAAGTACAAGTTCCAGAACCAGTCCCAGTTGTAGTTCAAGAACAAGTTTTAGGCAACTATCGTCTTACAAAAGATACCATGAAGAATTGTCTACCACCAAAACGTTGGACTTCCGCTAATAAAGCTCAAGGTATCCCTAAAGGTTTTTGTGAAGAACCTTTTGACGGCGAAATTGCACAACAAGTCCAAGAACAAGCTCTAGTTCAAGAGCAAGTTCCAGAACCAGCAAATGAAAATATGGAAGGATGGATTCGTACCAAAGATACCATGAAAAATTGTTTACCACCAAAACAATGGGTCAAAGGAACTAAAGCAAACCCAGGATATTGCAAAAGCCCAGTTGCAAATGAAGCACAGCAATTAGTAAATGAAATAATTAATGCACAATATCGTCGTACTCAAGATAAAATGAAAGACTGTCAACCACCAAAACGTTGGACTAAAGCTAACAAAGCTCAAGGTATCCCTAAAGGTTTCTGCGAAGAACCATTTAATGATGAAATTGCTCATGCAGAAATAGTCGCTGGTGAAAGAATTCAAGAAGTTTTACATGATTTAGAAGAACAAGTCGATGAAATCAGAGAACGTGCTCAACAACCACAAGAACGTGAACAAGAACAACCAGCTGAACAAGAACAAGACTGACTATCTGAAGAAGAGTTAATTAGATTAATCGAAAAAAATCCAGAAGAATTTCTATATTATATTGATAATGATAGAGTTCACATAACAGATAGATTATTAAACGCTGCTGCTTATGGAGATGATGAAATATTTATTGAATTGATCAATCTTGCTGAAAGACAAGATAAAAACATACTAAATCAATTAACTCTATTGTCCAAAGAAAAATTTATTAGTCTAAAACAATTAACTAGAATTTTAGAATATTTTATTGATAACAAATATAAACCAAAATTTACTAAAAAGAGAGTCCTTGAACTTTATCATGACGGACTAAACAGAAAAGAATTCAATCTTTTAATTTCATTAGACGAACTTGGTTTTAGTTTTAAACCATCAACAGAACTAATTGTTGAAAGCGTAAGAAGATTCTCTGTATTCAATGAAATTGATCCTGCTGGTATTATTTTCTTATTTAAGCTCCTTGAAAAAGATAAGGCTGCAGCATTAGAAGTTAAAAAACTAATAGATGACGGAGAAATCGATTTTCCAATGATTGAGAGATTATTGCAATGATTAAACTTAAACCTTACTACTACTGTAAAGTTTAAAATTATTGAGTTCTAGACTTTATCCAATTTTTTGCATATTGATTTAAATTTGGATTACAGGAAATTTGCTTCCAAAATGCATGATTCCAGTTTATATCTTTATACATTGAATTAACTACAAATATAATAGACTCTAATTCATTTTCAGAAATTTCACGATTCAAATTTTCTAATACTATTCTCCAACATCTAAATCTATTAAATAGTATTGAACCGTAAATTTCCATCTTATGAAAACGTGCTTTTTCAATTCCTTTCGCACAATCAATTATAATATTTTCTGATACATTAATATTTTTTGTTATAATAGTTTTTAGTGTTACATAGTCTCCACTACGTAAAATATCTTCTAAAGAAAATGTAGGACTCTCAGAACGCGAAGAATCCAATGTAGGTGTTGAAAATAAAGTAGTCATTACTTATCAGTTTTAGTTTAAACTATATTTTTCAATTTAATTAATTACTAAATTGAAAAATCCATACTCAGTCATTAAAACTAAAAATGAATTATATTCCAGAAGAAATTAATTGTATTGTACCTATTATTAAATGTTTTTTATATCCAGATTTAACAAGCGACGATTTATACGCTGATAAATTTAGCTATAACGACAAAAATTACAGAATCAAAAATGCTTGGTTCTATGATGACTTTGGTGATACATTGTACTCTGATTCAAAGTTTGAAAATAAAGTCTTTAATGAAAAAGTAGGCATATCAGTTAAAGAATTAAAATTAAAATATTGTAAAAATATGATGTATGAAATATTAACAACGAGATATAAAGAAGATATGCTATTTGGTTTTCAAAGTCATTATAAAAATAAACAGGGACAAATTGTTGAATTCATTGTTAAGAATATAAATGGAATACAGCTTGGTCCCAAAAGCAAGGATGGAATTCTAAGTTTTTTATCTAACATTGACAATGGAGTTTGGATAAAAGTAAATCGTGAAACAAGATCAAATATAGCGCATAATTTTATAAATCATGCAAATCAAATGGCATATGATAGTTTATTTTTCGAATTTGACGAAGAAATAAATCCAGATGGAAAAATGATGTACATATGCGATACTTGTTTCATACCTAATAATATTCGCAACAACAGAACGACAAATATTGTACTTGACAACTTTAATTATACACTTCAAGCATTAGAAATAATTAAAGTTGACTAAAATTAACTAAACCTTATTATAGTATAAAGTTTAATTTAATGAGTATAAATGAGTATAACACATGCTATTAATAATAGTAATTTAGAGTGTTTAAAAGCTCAATCTAATCAGATTTTTCATCGTAATTATTTTAGAGATGCTGTCATTGTTAACAATCAAGAAATAATAAAATGGTTTATTGATAGATATATTGAAACACACTGCAAATCATTTAATTTGTTTGATATTGAAATAATTAGATGGTGTCATAATATAGAATGTTTACAACTATTTTTTGATGCTGCTAAAAAACTCAATGTAGAAATAGGAACTCTAGATTATTTTATCAAATCATGTCCATTTGTAAAAACACATAATTTAGAAAGTTTATTAGTTGGTATATTTAAAGATCTTGCGATAAAAGAAAAAGAAATACTAATTAGATATATATTAAACAAATTTAATAACGGATATCTTCATAAAAATATTCCCCTTATAGATATTTTAATTTCTCAAGGTCGTTTAACAAACGATGACATGTTAGAATACTTTATTCCTAATGAAAGAGATATTCATAAATCAGGAGTATTTAGCATGTATCAATATAATAATGATTTTTTCTTACCGCAATTTGAAAAATATAATTTAGGGATTGATACTAAACGGGCAAATATGGCTATAACTTATGCGTTACAAATGTATAATATAAAATTAATTTTAGCAATGCATGATCTTGGATATAGATTTAAACATAATAATTTTGGGGAAGTTAAATGTTTACGTGCCATTGATCATGTAATTTTGAATTATCATCCAAATAAGTATATTCCGTTTATAAAAAGATTTATTTACGTAATTAACGATTCTATTGTAATGTGGATACAATCTGTTAGACAAGAAAAAGTAATGAAAATATTTGACGAGAATAAAGATAAGGAACATTGGAGATGGTTCTTTCGGTACTTTAAAAAGAGATTTGATAAATTAGTACGATTCCCATGGGCCATTACAATACGAGATAAATTTTTAGAATACAGTAATAATAAAATACAAGAGATAATTACAATAATTTCATTACCACGAGATATTACAAAGAATATAATAAGCGAATATCTAAGCTAAAACAAGTCCGTGTACTTCATTTAACTTTAGAATTGTAAGTGCTTCTTCAAAAGTATAATCCTGAAGAAAATTTTGGAAATAGTTATTTTTCTTTAGATCATCTATGGAAATAATTTTACCACCTAACATTTCTAAATATAATTTTTCTCCAAAAGCATCATATCTTATATTATTTAATTGGCGATTAGATGATTTAGGTAATATAATTTCTTCCTTAAATTTGATACAGTGTATATCAGTATTTTCATTGAAATCTTTGCCATAAAATATACATGAATCTTTATAAAGATTCTGTACTAAAAAATCATGTAGCAGTTTTACATGTTTAAATCCAGCATTATATACATTCAAAGAAGATTTAGTATTCCATGAATGAAATAACATGTACATATCGTTAAATGGCGCAAGAATAATATCAGCCATTAAATTACATAGATTAGGATAATAAGTATCATAATATTTTTTCTTAAAATTATAAGAACTTTCTAATGATTCATCTTTAACATGATCAATACTTGATATTCTTGATGAATATATTGCATATTTTGTTCTTATATTTCTATCTGATTCAATATTATCTATCATAAATTCAATTAATTCTAATGTATCTTTATCAAGTAAACAATTTTTACAAAAATATATAAAGTAATCCTTAAATAGTTTTCTACACCAATTTATTTGATTTAAATTATTCATTACATTATAAACTTTTGAATACTTTATTAAATAAGGATTTGACATGTCAAATATCATATCAAAAATTATATCAAATTTTTCGTATATAAAAAGTCTAAACAATTTTTTAGAATTTATTTTAAAATTATTTATCCATTTAGTTTTTTCAAATATGATCATATCATATGAAGACAACATAAAACATAATTGACTTTCATAATTAGGATAACTATAATTTCTAATATCATTTAATTCTTTTATCATACGATCATTAAATGTTGATTTTCCAAAATAACGTTTTATCATCTCTTTTGACGCATCTTTCTTATAATCTAATTTTACCATATTATTTAATATATTCTCTGACTGAATTTTTAGTATAGACTTATGAGTATTTTTAAGATTAACATAATTTGTAGGCAATCTTAAATCTGACATGATATAATTAATATTAGATGTAATACAATTAAAGTTTTCTGAATTTTTTGGAGCAAAACAACTTGGATGATATCTCATAATATAACTCATGTAAGTTTTTTCTCCGCTGTTAAGAAGACGTTTGATATTTTCTTCTCTAAAATAATAAGGATCTGTTAATAAGTCTTCGTCAAAATACGATTCAATATAATATTGTACTGGATGTTCTTTTGTACCAATAGAATCGAGTAGTCTAAACCATAACGTAGTATTTGTATGAATTGCTTTTGTTGATTCGCATACATTTTCAAAACAATTATGATGATCTCCAAGTAACATAATTGGACATGTATTAAAACCTTGTGGAAGACTAATTGGTTCAATTATTGAAAATGACACAGGTCCGCCAATTTCAGAAATATCTATATTTTCTATTCGTAAATATCCCATTTATTTATTATTTAAATATTTTAATTTTAAATTAGAAATGGGTAAGTCACGTAAAGAAAAAAAACAAAGAATTATAAAACCATCAAAATTATTCACAGAGTCAAATTATAGAGATTTTGATGATAAGATTTTAGAATTTAACGACTATTATTGGTTGTCTGATTCAGATTATTATTATGAAAGAAATTATTATGAAGAAAGTTATGCTAGCCGTTTAGAAAAACTAGACTATTATAAACAAAAATCATACTCAATATTTTCACGAGAAATAGACTATATAGACTCTGAATCTGATTCTGAACGTGAATCTGACGACGATTCTGATTTTGATTTATTTAGAAATTGCGAATATTATAAAAATTCTGATTCTAAGATAGAACTAATGAAAATATTGTTTCAGCATTTTTCTAAAATAGTCTATAACTATGTTGAAAAATTAGAAAGTTTACATAAGGACTGTACCCATATTCCTATTTATAATAATAGACATAAAATACAAAATTGGTATTGCGAAAAACTAATGTACGATGTTAATCTAATTGAACTTAATTATTATGACATGACCAATAAATTAAATAAGAGTATAAAAATTTATACAGAAGAACATGTAGATATTAGCTGGTTTTATGATCGTATAAGCCATATTAGAAAAATTCAAAACAAAAATCTAATAGACTTCGTTGATTATTTAAAATTGTATATTGACGTATCTATAATATATGATGTACTTGATGAGTTTATCCAATTTCTTAATGGTTTAGACCATAATATCACTCATTTATTTATTAACAAACAAGGAGAATTAGTGTTTGAAACGGTAAAACAAGTCGCGTCAATTGATAAATATATACTTAATCATGTAGTTAAAGATTTTATTATAAATTGAATTTAGTCTATTTTTGATCTTTTATCACATAAAAATAAAATGTATCGTGCTGAAGTTTTTAGAGAATGTTTACATCCTAGAAGTTTGGATTTACAATGTGATCATGAAACTATGGATAAATTATATAATGGACTTAAATGCTATAAAATAGACTACGACAGATTTAAACAAGACAAACAAGATACACAAAATTTACAAAGTGTGAATGATTTATCCCTAAAACGTTATATTGATTCTAGTTTACAAAAACATACAACGTATACAGATTATCCACCTGTTGTTGATGTTCCTGCAGGAACATACAGAATTAATATGAATACTATGAGATGGTTTTTTTAAAAAGGGATATAGATTAGACGATGAAGATGCGCATAAGTTATTTGGTAATACAAGATTTACTTCCTATGGAATAGGTTATAGTGGTTATAAAGAAATATTAGATCATACGGATTCAAGATCTCCAAATATTTTACATGCATTATGTCAGTTTCCATATGATATTTCTAAAGAAATTAAAGATCTAATAAATAAAGGAATAAAACCAACAGATGAATCATTTGAAATTTGTATGAGATATAGAAATACAGAACATCGTGCAAAAATTCTTAATGCGTTAGAATCATAAAACTTTACATAACTAGTAAAGTTTTATACTTATTTTTTTATATGCTATTTTATTTTTTAATTTTAAAAAATATTATTTTTTTTAGACAAATATAAAAACATGTCTGATCCATCAAAACCACCAATGACTATTAGTGATTTTATTAGAAAATAAACTAATACAAAACTTTACACAATTAGTAAAGTTTTAATTACTCATAAAGAGACTTTAAATAGTTCATTAACTCAATGTATTCTTGCTCTTGCATTTCTTGCGAACTATCATCTACCAACTGAACCAGACGATATAAATATTTAAGGTTTGGATTTTTAGATTTTTGTTATACTTTAATTCGTGGCGGTATAGTATCATTACCAGTTAATTGCGCTAATAAATTATGATTTATTCTTGTAACAGGTTCATTTATAGAAATGAATCTAAACTGAGACATTTTTAACAAATAAAAATATTCTAATTATAATTCATTTTAAATGTAAATATGAATACAACACTGTATTAAGATCTTTGGCAAATATTTATTACAACATATCATAATTGTTTTATTAATTTGACGTATTTTTTCTTTCTTATTCTTTATTCTAGTTTTAAGTATATTATAATCATATAATTTTAAAGTAAATAGTTTTCTCCATACTATATCATTTAAATCAATTTGGTATTGTATACTGCTGATATCTGCATCACAAATAAACTGTTGTGGGGATGACCATTCTTGAAAACAATATTTTAATATAGCAATCTGATTATTATAAATTGCTAACCTAAGTGTTAATTTGTCCCATGGACATCCATTCTCATGAGCATATTTAACTATTTCAAGGTGACCATTTTTGGCTGCCCACGCAGGTGTTAAATCATTCCATGGACAACCATTCTCATGGGCGTACTTTAGAATATCAAGATGTCCATTTTCTGCTGCTCTTGCAGATGTCATATGATCCCAAGAACAACCATTCTCATGTGCATATTTTATGATATCAAAGTGACCATTACTTGCCGCGGCTTCTGTTGTTTCGCTATCCCATTCACAACCATTCTCAAGAGCATACTGTAGAATATCAAAGTGCCCGCTACTAGCGGCCCATGCAGGAGTCATATGATTCCATGGACAACCATTCTCATGGGCATATTTTATTATATCTAGACGACCGTTACTAGCAGCCCGTGCAGATGTTCTCCAGTCCCAAGTACAACCGTTCTCATGGGCGTACTTTATGATTTCAAGGTGACCATTACTTGCAGCTTCTACAGGTGTTTCACTATCCCAAGGACAACCATTCTCATGTGAATATTGCAGAATATCAAAGTGTCCATTTTTGGCTGCATTTGAAGGTGTTTCACTATCCCATGGACAACTGTTTTCATGTGCATATTTTATGATCTCTAGGTGTCCATTTTTAGCTGCACTTGAAGGTGTTTCACTATCCCAAGGACATCCATTCTCTTGGACATACTTTAGAATATTAAAGTGTCCATTTTCGGCTGCCAATGCTGGTGTTTCACTATCCCATTGACATCCGTTCTCATGTACATATTTTATGATTTCAATATGACCATTATTTGCTGCCCATGCTGGTGTTTCACTATCCCATGGACAACCATTCTCATGGGCATATTTAACAATTTCAATATGTCCATGACTTGCAGCCCATGTAGTTGTTTTACTATTCCATTCACAACCATTCTCATGGGCATATTTAACTATTTCAAGGTGACCATTACTGGCTGCTCTTGCAGGTGTTCTCCAATTCCATTCACATCCATTCTCATAGGCGTATTTTAAGATATCAAGATGACCATATTCAGCACTTCTTGTCGTTGTATAATGATCCCAAGGACATCCATTCTCATGGGCATACTTTAAGATATCTAGGTGGCCATTTTGAGCTGCTAATGCAGTAGTCCATCTATCCCATGGACATTCATTTTCATGTGCATATTTAACTATTTCAAAATGTCCACTACTAGCGGCATACATACATGTATCACTATCCCAATCATATCCAGATTTTCTTAATTTTATGAGAGATATCAAGTCTCCATTCTCAGCTGCATCTTTACATGATTCATAATTCATTTTAAACTGTCTACTTAGATGTCGTCTATATTTATATTATATTTTTTTAATTCAACATCTCTTAAAGAATCACATAACTTATATATATTCTGATAATCTTTTCTCTTTAATGAATCACGTACATTTTTCCTAAATTCTATTAAAATGTTAGTTACAGTATCATACGACACATTTGACATTTCGTACCACAAACCAAACAAATTCAGAATCCAATATAATTTGTGCGGATCTATCGTTCTTGCACTAACAGCATTTTTCAAATAAAAAATTACCTTTGAAAAATTAAAATTCATGGCTAATAATTCTTTTATCGCTTCATTATGATTTACAAAATTATTTTGAGAAGAATTTGGATGCCAATTTATATAATCCTGAAAAATTTTATCTATAACGATAACATCTCTCATTGTGTTTTCACAAAAGTCCATAGATTTTGTCCAATCATGCATCATAAAACATAATCTTATCATTCTTGGTGAATAATTTTTTAACGCGTCCCCAATCGTTATAAAATTTTTTAAAGATTTACTCATTTTTTGTCCATTTATATGCAAATGACCTACATGTAACCAGTACTTACACAACCTTTTATTTTCGCAAGCCATTGTCTGAAGTATTTCATTATGATGATGTGGAAACATCAAGTCTTCACCACCTGTATGAAGATCAAATTCTGCACCTAAGACATGAGTTGCCATTGCCGAACACTCAATATGCCAACCAGGTCTTCCTATAGACCAAGGTGACTCATAATGTCCTTTTCCTTTTTTCCATAAGACAAAATCGGATTCAGACTCTTGATCATGCGATCTTATAAATTTTGGAATTTCAAGATGACTTTTATTATTAAAGTATACAGAACCATCTTCGATATATGCATGACCATTATTTATTATTCCCTGTATATAATTGATTATAATTGGGATTGAATCAGATACATGAATCACTCTATTTGGATACATTACATTTAATGACTCCATATCACTCCAAAAACTTTGGGTCATTGTATTTGTAAACTCTTTTATTTGCTCATTCGAACCATTTGGAAAAAGATTTAATATCTTATCATCAATATCAGTTATGTTCATGCAAAGATTTACTTTAACATTAAAAAAGTTTGTTAATGTTCTTCTTATTAAGTCATTAACTATATAATTTCTTGCATGTCCAAGATGCGCATGAGAATAAACAGTAGGTCCACATGAGTACCAATTAATACATTCTGGTAATTCCCAATCAATAAGCTGTTGCTGTAGAGTGTCGAATAACTTCATTTTAATAAATGAGTTAAAGCTTTAAGTTATTAAAGCTAACGAAATGAAAGAAATAAAATGACTACAGATTTTAATGAAAAAGTTCAAAAGTAATAGTATTAAATAAGCTATGTAAAACTTTATCCAAATATAAAGTTTATTAAGTTTCCAACTAGCTTTCAAAATAAGCTTATTGATATAGCTGAACAAGATTATTTAACGTTTAAATTGAAATTTTTATCGTTTACGTTATATCATCAAAAATGTCTCAAACTAAACGTTTTGTACCTGTTCAAAAAAATAAAACCTGTTTCTTATATCTTGAAGGTAATTGTAAAGACGCTAATTGTCAATACAACCATCCTGTATGGAGAAAGACTCAAAGTCCTAAAGTTTGCGATAGTCCTTCTATTGAATCACAAACTTTTAAGGCAAAAGATCCAATCAACTGGGCTGACGACTCAGATTCTGATGACATGGACATAGAAGTAAATAATATTAACAAAAGTTTTTCAAATACAAGTATCACTCCTAGCATTGAAACGCCACTTAAAGAAATGGTAAATAGAATTCTTGAAACACCAATGCCTGATATTTCTCTTTCTGGCGAACCATTTAATACTGCAAATATTAATGGTATTAAGTACCAGTTATATCATTTCCCTTTAGATATTTGTGATAATCATACTGATGATGATATCAAAAAATTGCGTGGTCTTATTGTTGCAAATGGCAAACTTGTTTGTAAAGCATTTCCATTTACTCCTGAATTTAATACAGAAAGTATGGACTTTGAAACATTTGCAACACCAAATTTTGCAAATGCCACTATCGTTAAATCATATGAATCATCTCAACTTAGATTATGGAATTATGATGGTATTTGGCATTTATCCACTTATAGACGTATTGACTCTTTTCATGCTACATGGGGATCTGGTAAATCATTTGGCGAACAATTCAGTGATTGTATCAAGATTCAACTTGGCATTGATTTTAGAACTTTTTGCAATCGTCTTGATAAGGAAAAAACATACTGTTTTTTATTAACAACCGACATGGAAACAAGAAAAGTATGCAAAATGATACAACAACAAGTTTTCTGTATTGGAAGTTTTGACCGTACTTTAGATTGGCAATACGAAATGTGTCCGTTAGAGACAGGATTATCTTTACCTGATAGATTGCTTGTTGATAATATAGCAGATCTTAAGGAAAAAATAGAATCACTTGATCATGATAAATTTCAAGGTGCATTAATGATATTACCACAAGGAAAATTGATAAAAATTGTGTCATCAAAATATAATACTTTGTCAAAAGTAAGAAATTCAAATCCCAATTTACAAAAAAGATATCTTGAACTCAGAGATAAGAAACCAACACAAGAACCAAATACTCAATTGAAAGAATTTTTAGATCTTTATGCTGATCAAGATCAAATGTTCAAACGAGTTGAAATTGGTTATAGAGACTTTGCAAAAGCTGCGTATAAAAATTATGATATTATATTTTATAAGGGTCAATATAAAGATGTAAGCAAATCTATGTATAAGTTTTGCTGTGAATTTGATACTTACTATCAAAGAGAAGGATATAAATTTGAATATACAATTGGTCTAGTTAAAGATTATATGGATACTTTAGAATCAACAGACCTTTTAAGATTTATTAAAGAATTCATACCAAAAAAAATCGAACAAAAACAATAAACTAACAAAAAATAATGATAGAATATAAACAATAAACCAACAAACCAAACAAAATAAAACTGAATTTGTCACCTTACATAAGATAAGGTTACATTATGAATGTTTAGTAGATCTTTTTATCTGTCCCTTTTGCCTTTTTGTTTATTAACTTTTGTTTTTGACAGTTTTACTAACAATGATTTCTTTTGGGTTCGCTTCTTTGGACTTCTTAGGCTTCTAATATTTATTAATTTGGCGGTTGAAATTTTGATATTCTATATATAAATCAGCTAAGTTTTTTGTTCTGTATTTCTAAATATTCCTGATTAAATGAATTACTAAATGATAATTGTATATTTTTATCAATATATCCTATGACGTTATATTTGGGATATTTTTCAATCACATTGATATAATATGGATCTGAATTTTCTACTGGTTTATCCAAAGATTTATCTAAAGGTTTGTCTTCTTGTTTGTGTGGAATATTCCAATAATTATCTAGAACTTTTGGCAATGTCCAATTAATATTTAACGTTATATATTGCTGATAAAATAATACTTTTGGTATAACAATAGAATCTGTTAACGCAATTGGTACATTAATAAATAATAGCTTTGGTATAATCCATTTTTCTGATAGTTGCATTTAAAAATCATATCTTCTTTTTATATATCTTTTATCGCTGAGCCCAATTAAAATTAAAATTTTGCCCTTGCCAAAATGGTTGTTGATTTGGTTGATTTACGTTCATAATATATCCTTTCATAGTCGACGAAATCGTTCCTTGACATATTGTTATTTGTTTATTTATACATTGATTTAACTCATTAAATTGTAATGGTATTTGATAATATTGATAACCGCTAACATTTGATACCAAACCATTAGTTGGAGTAAAATTTACATTTTGTGATAACTTTGGCAAGCTATAACCAAATGCATCAAAACCTTCATGTTTTATACTTTGTTCGCTAAGTGGAAAAGGCGAATAAACATGAACTCTGAATAAATCACCGTACTTTTGAAGATTCTGTCCATTCGACAATTTAATCAATAATTCAGTTATCCATGATAAACAAATTTTTAGCGTTTTTTCAAAGTTTTCACTTTGAGCCATTAATCGACGTGGTATTATACAACAGTCTTGTCCATGCCATTTAATAATATATTGCACACTACCATTATTAAATGACATAATTTTGCATTGCTCTACTATTTTATCTTCCCATAAGTTTTGTTTTGTCAAAATATTAGCGTTCAATGCACTTGCAGCATCATAAATTACGGACTCATTATAATTTTCCATTTTATAGAATATTTAAAGCTTTAAACGTTCGATTATAGTATAGTATGTTTGAATACTTCACGTCACGTTTTTCTCTACAAGAACTAAGTGGATCCTTGGGGGATCTAGGTACTTTTCTTCCTATTATAGTAGGAATGAGTGCAAAGAATGTTATTAATATTGGAAGTGCGTTTTTCTGGACTGGTTTATTTAATATTATAACTGGTTATTTATGGGATGCACCTATATGTGTTCAACCAATGAAAACAATTGCATCTGCATCAATTGCAGGAAATCTTGATAGTTATTCTGTTGTTACATCAGGATTTTTAACAGGAATTATTGTATTCGGACTAGGAATAACAAATATGATACAAATTGTTGCAAACTTCATTCCTTCTTATCTTATAAGTGCGATTCAGCTTGGTCAGGGACTTATTTTCATTACTCAGGGAATAAAAATGATTGTTGATGTTAAAAACTGGACATCACACGACTCTTATATAATTTCAATTATGTTTGGAATTATGATTTTATTTACTTGGTGTCCATGGAACCATAATAGTCATAATAAATGGGTTAGAACAACTGCCAAAATTGCACAAAAAACTCCTTCTGCTCTAATCATGTTCATTGTCGGATGTATAATTGCTTCTCAATATTATCCTGGTTCGCTTTATATGGATATAACAAATCCATTTCATAATTCTTATAGCGGAATTACAAATAACGACTATATTACTGGATTAACACAAGGAACGATTCCACAACTCCCACTTACACTGTTAAATAGTGTACTTTCTGTAGTTGAATTAAATAACGAACTATTTCCTGAAAAGCTTCTGACAATTCGCGAAATGGCCGTATCAGTAGGACTAATGAATATTATTGGCGTGTGGTTTGGTTCTGTTCCTAATTGCCATGGCAGTGGTGGATTGTCCGGGCAATATAAGTTCGGTGCGCGAAATGGTTTGTCTGTGATTATGCTTGGTTTTATTAAATGTTTTGTAGGATTATTTTTAGGTTCGATTTTAACAGGTCTTATTACGGTGTTTCCGAAAAGTATTTTAGGACTAATGTTAACTGTATCTGGCGGTGAATTAGCTGCACGTGGAACGAATAAAATTATTGACAAAGATGATATTATAATACATAGTATAGTAGTAGGAATTATGATATCAATTAATTTATATACTGGATTTTTAGCTGGACTCATAGTTCATATTATAAAAATGATGGTGTTATGGATAAATAAAAAATATGACATAGAATTATTAACGACTGAAAGAATTTGATCTTATAATAGTAACTTTATCTTATATAACGTTACCTTATGAATGTTTAGTAGATCTTTTTATCTGTCCCTTTTTGCATTTTTGTTTATTAACTTTTCCATATACAAATGTTATAGATGATGTTTGCTCTAGTTCATTACCATATAATATCTTTTTTGGTGTCGTTAAACTCCTAATTTGCGGAGTAGGTGGAGTAGATGGATTTTGATCTTTTGATAATTTTATTACTTTTTCTTTAGCTTTATTAATATTTTTCTTCATTTGTTCTAAATCAGTTTTTATACTTAACATCCTTTCATAATGAGCCAAATGTCGTTTATCCATAATTGATGTTTTATCCTTTGTATTTCGGAAACAACTCCTGTATACATTCTGTCTATACTCATTACACCTCTTATATCCATCTAATATCGACTTTATTTTTTTTATCATTTCATTATACTCCGAATATCGTTTTGATCCATTAAACTGTTCTGATAATTTTGTTAATAATTTACTTCTTGCCATTTCATCTAATGATGCACTTATTCCTGTGATATTAGATATTTGAATACTAATACTATTACAGACTTCATGATAACCCTTTATACACTCATCACACCACTGATTATCACTACACTGTTGCCAATTTTCTCCCCCTATCCTCACCTGTTTCATATTTTTTAGGTAGATTAATCCAGTTACAATTATGCGGATCAGGTGGTGATATTTTACATTTACTGTACTTATGACTTTTTCTTGGAGATTTTGTTTTTTACACTTTTGTTTTTGACACTTTTACTAGTGATGATTTCTTTGGGCTTCGCTTCTTTGGACTTCTTAGGCTTCTCATATTTATATTTGTCAAGAAAAAACGGTTCATTATTCCTAAAATCTGTCATAAAATTACCAAAAAAATTATCATAATATAATTTATCCCCTAATTTTAACTTATCCCATATTTCACGTTTTGGCTCTATTAAACACTTACTCACTCCCTTATTTGTATGAAGCATTTCTAATCGGTCCCTTCGTGTAATTTTATAGGCATTACAGCTTTGCGGACTGCTTAAAAGAAATTTATTAATTAACGCAAATCTACTCGTAATACCTCGTTTATCTTCATAGAATAATCCATTATAGCAACTAACCCCCATTTGGTACATTAGTGTAGTATTGTATTTTACCTTACAAATATTCATGATTTGTGGTATAAATCCATAAGAATAAAGATCCAATACAGAAGACCTAGAAATATCATAAAGTAGATTAGCCCCAGCCTTTATCATTTTTCGTATAGTATCAAAGCTACTATATGTTATGGCTACATCCATAAATGATTTACACTTTCCAATATAGAAATATGCATTAGGAATTTCGTCTCTAAGTAAGCAATTAATGTCAATATTATAATGATTCATAAGACTAATTGCTTTATCAAAAACATTACAAGCAATGAGACGTGCAATACGTAAATGAGCCAATTCTCTTTTTGATTCGCAAAATCCATTCCTAGCCCTAAAAATTTCTGGAACATTAGCTTTTTGATGTAAAAAATAAAAATCTGTTCGATACATTTGATATTTATGTTTAATTAAATTCTTTTTATTTATAAATGGAATTCAGAAACGCTATAAATTTAGTTCCAGTTGGACTAAAAGGTAAACTTTATATTAGTAGTAGAACTATTTTAAATCACTATAAAAATTACGATATAGGACACTTAATAACAATGTTTCCTTATGAAAATAAATTCAAAAACATACGTCACGATATCTATGATATTCACGACTCCCATGACGATGAAACCATGATTGCTATGAATCAAATGCTTGATATTATTGGAAAAGACATACACGATTCACTTAATGCTGGAATTAACGTTTGTGTTCATTGTGCAGCTGGTATTTCACGTTCAGCTACAGTTGTACTTGACTATCTCATGACATATCATTTAAAAGAGTATGATCTTAAAGATGCAATATATTTATTGCGAATATATCGTCCTATAGTTAATCCTAATCTAGGATTTTTAGAGTTATTAAAAAAACGACATCAAGTTTAAAAGAATAAAATCTATTTTTAAATGCATAAATCTGCCCTTATTTTTGGTATCACAGGTCAAGATGGTTCTTACCTTGCCGAACTATTAATCGAAAAAGGATATAAAGTAATTGGTGTTATAAGAAGATGTTCTACCTTTAATACCGGTAGACTCTATAAAGTCAGACATCATAAAAATCTTTCCCTTGAATATGGTGACGTTTCCGATCTTGCAAACGTTTTGGATATTCTAAATAAATATAAACCTGATGAAATTTATAATTTAGCAGCAATGAGTCATGTCAAAATTTCATACAGTTTAGAAAAGTATACTGTTGACACAGACGCAGTTGGTACCTTAAATATTCTTCAAGGTATTCGTCTATTCGCATTAAATTCCAGATTTTATCAAGCTTCCACTTCTGAACTATTTGGCAATACACTTCGTGATACTAAGTGCGGAATGTTAACTCTAGAAAGTCCACTTAGTCCAGTATCACCATATGCGGCTGCTAAATTATATGCATATCATATGGTTAAAATTTATAGAGAAGGTTATGGAATTTGGGCAACTCAAGGAATTCTATTTAATCATGAATCGCCAAGACGTGGTGAAAATTTTGTCACTCAAAAAATAGCTACATGGGCAAAAACATGCGATCATGACAATTTTACTCCTTTGCATATTGGTAATTTAGACAGTAAAAGAGACTGGTCACATGCGAAAGATATGGTTCGCGGAATGTGGCTTATTCTTCAACAAGAAAAACCTGCTGACTATGTACTTGCTTCAGGAGAACAACATTCAGTAAGAGAATTTATAGAACTCTGTGTTGAATGGAAAGGATTTAAAGTGACATGGGAAGGATCTGGAATTAATGAAAAGGGATATATTAATGATAAGTTAGCAGTGGTTGTAGATGAACGCTATTTTCGTCCAATAGATGTTGTTGATTTATTAGGAGATCCAACTCATGCGAAAAAAGAATTAGGATGGACACAAGAAATTTCATTTAAAGAATTAGTACATGACATGATGGCTAATGATAAATAATCTAACTTTACAATTTAAGTAAAGTTATACTACATGTGCAAAAAATAAAATCACGTTACTCTTTTTACGTTTTAACATGAATCAATTTTTTCAACTTAATTTTAAAAAAAATTTGGAAGCTTATAAAAATTTTAGAAGTCTAAAAAAATTTTTAAAACTTTTATCAAAAATATTCATTATCGTTATAACGTAACTTTGTTTTGTCGTTACAACGTAGATCAAAGTAAAAGAAAAATATACCATTTAAAGCGCTTTAAATACTAATTAATTTTTGACTAACGCGATTTTATTTTACGTTAGCTTTTCACGTTATAACGAGATCAAAATTTTTTCTATTTAATTTAAAAAAATTTGGAAGCTTATAAAAATTTTAGAAGTCTAAAAAAATTTTTAAAACTTTTATCAAAAATATTCATCATCGTTATAACGTAACTTCATTTTACGTTATCAAATCAAATCATGTCATTATTTTAATTCATTATATAATTTTTCCAAAGTACCTGTAAAATTTAAACATGACTTCAATTCTATCTGCAACTCTTCACTCATCTCTTCCACTTTCACGAATTTTGTCCAATAAGTCCATACTTCAGTCTCCATCAATCTGAAATATCTATCATAATATGACTCATGTGAAACTGGAATATCAAATTTACCATGAATCATCTTATAAAAATCTCGCATGTCATCATGTCTCCATAAGAAAAGAATCAAAAGTGCTGTCACGTATATATCATTCTTTATACCATTTTCTGGTATTTTCTCTCCACCACGAAGTCTATATGAATTAGGAGTCATAAATGGATAAGAATTCTTTGGTTCATAATCATTATCTTTTACAAAATTTGCAGTTTCTAAGTCAATAAGAATTACTTCTCCTTTATGAACACAAATATTTGTAGGTTTAAGATCCCCATGATATATTCCTTTCGCATGCATTTCATTTATAGCAAGTATCATTTTTTTTGCTATATCTATTCGTTTATTCAAGGGTAATAAGTCTAAACTACATAACGTATTTTTATATTTTGATAAAAATGCCAAAACAATTACTTCATTGAATCCACGTTCTGGTATATTATTATTATGAATATGCTGCGCATAACGCGGAAAATATATCTTTTTATCAAGTAAACGATACATCTCATATTCATGATAATCCATCATTTTCATGATATACTCTTGATCATTATACTTGACATGATAAACTTTTTGCTCACCACGAGAACCTTTATTTTTAATGATTTGAAGATTTGGCAAATCAATCTTTATACTAATTGCATCTGTTTCTATCTTTAGCAAATTTAGTTTATGAGTAAAAGAAAATATTCTATCATCCAATGGTAATAATTTGCTAAGATAATAATTGCAAAATTTTAGACGATCTTCTATAGTAGCATCTGAAGTCAAACAACTAATTACACAATCAGAAGTAATTCTGAACCCATTTTTAAGCAATACAGCCAAGTAATGAATATTGCATGTATTGCCTACTATTTTATTAATAGAAGATATTACTTCATTAGTTGTTATATTATAATCAACTTCCATAGAAGTCAAGAATTTTTTAAGTGTACTTGTTTGTGGATCAGTTGTAAGGAACATTTTACTTATTTTATAACATAACGTTAAATTTCAATTTACTTAATTGCTTAAAGATATAAAGAATTACTAATATAATGAATCAAAACTTTTCTATAATAATAGATGATTTAAAACATCTCATAAAAGACTTAAATTATACCATTCATCATTTTACTGATAAGTATCATCCTGTAAATTTTGTCCAAACAAATAATATAACAGATGCGATAAAATCAGAAGATTATACAATATATTATATCATAACAATATTTACAGTAGTATCATTTCTATTTTTTAATAGATCAGATAGAAATTATAACACTATTTTTGATAAAATATTTTTTAAAGTAGTATATCCGCTGATTTTAGCAGTTCCAATGTTATTAATAAATACAATAAATATTTGGATAAGAATATGTTTTTTCCTTATAGGAAAAATACGATTCAGAGAAATTTTTAACATGGAATATAAAATAGAATCAAACGAAGATTATAACTTTAACATTGTATGGTATGCAAATAATTCACATGATTATAATCAAATAAACGAATAAATTTAAACTTTAAAAATGCTAAAGTTTTTGAAATATTTTATTTACATTATTTAAATGTCAAACTGTCAATTAAATATTTATCGTCCTGGTCTTCCACCTAGATATAGAATCAGAACAAATAGAACTTACGTCGCTACTGAACGTTTCGGAGACTTCGAAAACTCTGATGATATCAGACTTGGTAACGACGCTGGTATGATCTATCAACAAAAAGGTTGCGTTGCTTTAGGTCAATAAGCTGGTGAATATAATCAAGGTGTAGATCAATGCTTTCACGAACAAACTGGTCCTGACACCGCTTATTATGATAGTAATGATTGTGATGATCATACTGATTGGGCTTTAACTAACAATAAAGCTTCTATCGCAATCGGTACACAATCTGGTCAAATTAATCAACGTGCATTTAGTATTGCAGTTGGTTATCAAGCAGGACAAATTCATGAAGTCACAGGAGAAGGATATACTGGTCCTTATATTTCAGATCCTATCTTATTTTTATGTACTGGTCCTACTGGTGGATGTTTTGCATTTAATGGTCGTAGAATTTACTGCGATCATCACCATCATCCTGGAAATTATTATGCTTGTACAGGATCATGCTTATCTCAAAATACTGGTTGTAGCGGATCTGGCCCAACCTACTTCGGAAGCATCGCAGTTGGTTATCAATCTGGGCAATATCATCAAAACGAAAACTCAATCGCACTTGGTACTCAATCTGGTCAATTTAATCAAGGTACTGGTTGTACAGACGAAGATCATACTCACTTTGGTTCAATCGCTGTCGGTCATCAAGCTGGACAGAGATATCAAGCATACCAATCTATTGCAATCGGTTATCAAGCTGGTAACATGATTCAAGGTACAAATTTAGGTTCATCTATTGCAATTGGTCCTTATGCTGGTCTTAACATGCAAGGTGTTCAAACTGATTTCAGTCAATCACCTGTAACTGGAGGAGCATATGCATTAGGTTTTTCAGCTGGTGAACAATATCAATCACAACGTTGTATATCTATTGGTTCCTATGCTGGTCAAATGAATCAAGGTACTCAATTTGGCGCAGACTCTATCGCTATTGGTACACAATCTGCTCAATATGAACAATCTGATAATGCAGTTGCTATGGGTAAATTATCTGGTTTTGAATATCAAGGAACTGGAGCTATTGCAATCGGTCTTCAATCAGGTTTTCAATTACAAGCTACTGGAGCAATTGCAATAGGTGTACTTGCTTCAGAAATTCAACAACGTAAAAGTTCTATTGCTATTGGTAATCAAGCTGGTAGATATTATCAAGGTCAAAGTTTAATAACATCAGAAGACATTGGTAACGCAATTGCTATCGGTACTTTATCTGCATCCCAAAATCAACACGAATATGCAATCGCTATTGGTACAATGGCTGGACAAATCGAACAACATCCGCAAAGTATTGCTATTGGTATCAATGCAGCACAAAATACACAAGGAACTGATTCTATAGCAATTGGTAATTCTGCTGGTACCAGTTTACAAGAAAATAATTCTATTGCAGTTGGTTATTTTGCTGCAGAATCTGAACAAAATGGTTATGCAGTTGCAATTGGTAATCAAGCTGGTCAATATTCTCAAGGAACTGGAACTGTAGCAATTGGGTTAATCGCAGGTCAAACAGTTCAAGGAATTAACGCAGTTGCAATTGGTAATACATCTGGTAATTTGAATCAATCCCAAGATGCAGTTGCAATGGGTACTAATTCAGGTCAAATCGATCAAGGGGTTTCTTCTATTGCAATTGGTAAAAATGCTGCACAATATCAACAATTACAAGATGCTGTATCCATCGGTACAAACTCTGGTAATAACAATCAAGGCATTAGAGCCATTGCAATGGGTACTCAATCTGGTAACGCTAATCAATCCGAAGATGCAATTGCTATTGGTACTCAAGCAGGTCAAATTATTCAAGGAACTAGTGCAATATCAATGGGTAGATTAGCTGGTCAAAATAATCAAGCAGCTAACGCAGTAGCTATTGGTGTTACAGCTGGTAACGTAAATCAATCCCAAACAGCTGTTGCAATTGGTTATCAAACAGCACAAATTACACAAGGAGTTAGTGCGATTGCAATTGGTACACAAGCTGCACTTACTAATCAAGGAGTAAGTGCTATAGCAATAGGTGTTCAATCAGCAAACCAAAATCAATCCCAAACAGCAATTGCAATCGGTTATCAAACTGCTCAAAATACACAAGGAGATAGCGCAATTGCAATTGGTAGACAAGCAGCACTAACTAATCAAGGAGTAAGTGCTATAGCAATAGGTGTTCAATCAGGTGTAACTATACAAGGAGTTAGTGCAATTGCAATCGGTACAAATTCGGGTAATGATAATCAATCCGAAAATGCAGTAGCAGTTGGTATACAAACTGGACAAATTAATCAAGGATATAATACTGTAGCAGTAGGTCAATTTGCTGGACAAAATAATCAAGCAAGAAATTCTGTATCGATTGGTAGTCAAGCAGGTCAAATCAATCAATCACAATATTCTATATCAATTGGTAGTCAGTCAGGACAAAGTAATCAAGGACAAGAATCAATATCAATAGGTGATTTAGCAGGTAACACAAATCAATCCTTAGAATCAATAGCTATCGGTCATTCCGCTGGGCAAAATACTCAGTCTCAATACTCTATTGCAATTGGATCTCAAGCTGGACAAGAATTACAATCTCAGTACTCATTAGCAATTGGTGTTCAGGCAGCACAAATTAATCAATCAGAAAATGCATTAGCAATTGGTTATAGAGCAGGTAATGAAAATCAATCCATTGAAACAGTATCTATTGGATTTCAAGCTGGACAATTGAATCAATCTCAGTATGCTATTGCAATCGGTAGTAGATCAGGTGAAGCATATCAAGCAGATAATTCAATTGCGATTGGTTTGCAAGCTGGTTTATCTAGTCAATCTGGTAATTCTATTGCTATTGGATCATATGCTGGTCAAATTACTCAATATCAAAACTCTGTTGCAATTGGTAATGAAGCCGGACTAAATTCACAACAAGAATCATCCATTGCAATTGGTTATTTAGCTGCTCATGCAAATCAACAAAATAATTGTATTGCTATAGGTCGCGCAGCTGGTTACGAAAATCAAGGAATTACTGAAGAACCAACTGGCGGTCATTCGATTGCTATTGGGCGTGATGCTGGTTATCATAATCAAGGTGATTTTTCCATTGCTATTGGTGCTTATGCAGGTGTTAATACTCAAGCTGATAGTTCTATTATATTAAACGCATCTACAACTACATTTGATGCTGCTAACGAAGGTTTATATGTTAGACCAGTACGTCAAACTGATACTAATGAAGAGTACTATAGTATGACTTATCATCCTGGTCGTGGTGAAGTTACTTATGCTCTCGGAAATAGTTCTACTCCTGGTATAGTTCAAATTTTCGCTGGATCTAGTGCACCACATGGTTATTTAATTTGCGATGGTTCAGCTGTTTCAAGATCAACCTATGCAAATTTATTCGCTGTTATTGGAACAACATATGGTTCTGGTGATGGAGTTAATACTTTTAACATTCCAAACTTGAAAGGAAGAATCCCAGTAGGTCGCGATGCTGCTCAAGTAGAATTTGACAATTTAGGTGAACAAGGTGGTGAAAAACAACATACTTTATCAGTATCAGAAATGCCAGCCCACAATCACACTATGACAACTTATGATGCAGGTTCAACTCAAGGTGATATCGGTAGAAACGTATCAGGATTAGGTGCAAGTCATCCTTCAACTGATTACACAGGTGGAAGTCAACCACACAACAATTTACAACCATATATTGTAATGAATTATATTATTAGTTACTAATTGAAACTTTACGTTATTGTAAAGTTTCTTAATCAATATGTGAAATTATTATAGTCTCTTAATAACGACATTACTAAAGCTAGTCCATGACCAAAAGCTTCACTTGGATCATTCAATAATTCTTCCAAATATTCTAATGTTAAAGGTTCACTAATATTTAAAGCATTATTAATATTATATTTTCCACGTTTATTTTTTGCTGGTACATCTATTTCACATATCATAAGTTTTTTTCCTTGTTTAAGCATATCTAAAAGTTCGTTGTACTCGCGTGTTTTTTTCACAAGACGAATATATTCCCTAACGTAAACTTCTTTGCGAAATGTTAAGTAATCCATTCGTGTTTGACTTCCATTTGCGTCTATAATTAGTGCAAATCTACAGTCTTTTCGATTCCCAATTTTATTAGGATAACGAATAGGATTTTTACATGACCAAATACTATTTCTCCATTTCAAATAAGTTTCCATGTCAATATTATATTCGTCATCAAGAATATAATCTCCCCATTTATTTTTTGTTTCATAACTCCACCATAAATATTTTGGATTTCCAGCTTGATACTTTGATGGATATACTTCATTTGAAACAATTCTCTTATAAACTTTTGATCCTTGCCAAAAGTTTTCAAACAAAATTCCACCTTCATTTTTCTGTATTTCATTTCCATCTGTCGTTAAATAATATGGACAGAGTGTTTTCCACTGTGAATCTTTCCATTTTAGAACGTTAATAGCAATGAAATCTTCATGGCTAAACGGACTATCGTTAATAGATTTAATTTGTTGAGTAACTATCATATTTAATTAGTTTATTGTTGAAAAAGAAAAATCAATTTATCGTATGCTCAAGTTTAAAACCTAACACCTTATTTTAGAGTATAGGCTCTAATGAGCCTATTATACTAAATTAGTTAGTTGGGTTTGATCATACTCTGAGTGTAGTTGTATTTATCTAACTTTTCACAAGTTGAAATAAACTCTTTTGAATAGCTTTCCCAACTACGATACTGCCATTCAGCAATATCAAGAGCGTTTTTAATAAGCTTGCATTCGTTCTGGTCTTTTTCCATTGTTGTGCATTTTTCATAAATAGTTTTAATTTTTTGATATTTTTGTAGAGCATTTACAACATTATCTTTTTGTATTTCCAATTGATGTTTTGTACAATCCATTTATAGTATTATTTATAATGTTTTAAATGATAAAAATGAAAAATGTTGGTTTAATTTTTTCCTTAAAACAATAGTCATAATGGATATCAATTCTATAGTTAGTCAATTAATAAATGCATTTGTTATGATTCAAATGCGAAATGAGAAGACAGATTCTTCTCAATTGTGGAATACATTAATAATAATGTTAGCTCCCATGTTAATAATTTATCTAAAAGATAATTTTGGCAATCTAATTAAATTGGCTAAAAGTAGAAAGAAGTTTAAGACAGAAATCGTTCTTAATATGTCTATAGAACGACAACTTAGCAATACTATATATGTAAGGGCAAGTACAATTGTATATGGAATACTTTATAAATATATAAATAGTGATTACTGTAAATTACAAGCCAAAGAAACTACAGATTTTAGTATACCAAATGCATATTTAATCAAAAATAAATATACATTTGGCAATACATATTCACAATATTACGCACATTATTTTCTACCAATATGTGGTACAATCATTCATGTAGAAGATGATATATACTTAAAGATAATTACAAATAGAGAAATTAAAACTATTAAAGATGGTGATTCTGATAAGAAAAATCCAATTCAAGTTGATATTGATGTATTTAAAATTAGTATTCTTAGTAAGAATAATGATATCATATATGTTGAAAATTGGATAGAACAAATGCATGATAAATACATGAATTTTTGCAATATGGATAAAATAACAAAGCTTCAAATATTCATAAACGAAACGGATGGAAAAAATTGTTTTCAAAATTATTTATTTAAAACAACTAAAAATTTTAATAGTATTTTTTTTAAAGAAAAAGAAACGTTAATAAATAGATTAGATACTTATATATCAAATAGTCCAACCAAATATAGTAATTTAGGTATATCTCATACATTAGGATTATTATTTCATGGAGTACCAGGAACTGGTAAAACATCTGCAATCAAAGCAATAGCAAACTATCTAAAACGTAACATAATAACTATTAATATAAAAAATTACAAAACAATACACGATTTAAGAAGAGTATTTTATAGTGAAAGCATTGTCTTAAGTTCTGGGTATAATGAATATATTCCGTTTAACAAGAGAATTTATGTATTTGAAGAGATAGATTGTAGTGATGAAATAGAAAAAAATCCATTAATATGTAGAGAGTATTTAGAAAAACATAAAAGTGAAAGAAAGATAAGGATAGAAAACTCTGAAAAAACGATAACTTCTGTTGAGAATGGAATACCATCATTTCATTATGAAAAACCAAATTTTAGTTTGCAAGAATTTTTGGAATTATTGGATGGTGTTATTGAAAATGAAGATAGAATCATTATTTTTACAACAAATTATCCAGATAGAATTGATAAAGCATTATTGCGTCCTGGAAGAATTGATATGATTATTGAATTTAAAAAATTACGTAGAGAAGATATAAATAATTATCATAAGTTGTGGTTTAACGAAAGTATACCAAAAAATAAACTATCGCTTATAAAAGATAATATAATAACTCAGGCGCAAATTGGTAAGTTATTTATGGAAACGCCAAGATCTGAAATTATAACAAAATTAATACAGTTTGAATAAACTAAACCTTATTATAACATAAGGTTTTAAATTGAATTATATGATAATAAGATTAGTTTGATATATAATGTTAGATACATTTAAAAATATTCTAATTGAAAATGTGTCTTCTGGAATTGAAGATATAATTTTACAATATATTCATAAAACCGTAAAGAATAGACATTACGAATATTCAAAATTTGATAATAAATATGTTGGAACTTACATATCTTATCATAGAAATGGAAATCAAAATAAAATAATACAATATGTAAATGGATTAAAACAAAATTATAAAATTTATAATGCAGATGGTATATTAGTATGTGATAGACAATATAAAAATGGAAATAAAACAGGTTTATGGACATCGTATTATGATAATGGAAATCCGCAAAAAATTGAATCATATAAAAATGGATTCTTAGATGGTGAATCAATATATTTTTATTATAACGGAAATATATCGCAAAGAAAGTGCAGTAAGAATGGGCAACCACATGGTAAAATGGAAACATATTATCCAAATGGAAAATTATTAAGTGTTTCTAATTTCGTAAATGGGCTAAGAGAACAATATACAATATCTTATACTCAGGATGGAGAAATAAAAGAAGAAGGATACTATAAAAACGATTTATTTAATGGGACTTTGATAAATTACCATGGTAAAACAAAAACGATAAGCAATTTTAAGGATGGAAAATATCATGGTAATCAAACAAAGTATGAAGATAATGTTTTGGTAGAATGTAAAGAATTTATAGAAGATAAAATCAATGGATTTTATATACAATTTTATCCAAATGGTAATATAAAGTCGATAGGAATGTGTAAGGATGGATTATATGAAGGAGAACTAGTTCAGTACTATATTAATGGTTCAATTTCATTAATATCAAGAGTACAAAGTGCAATACCACTAGAAACAATGACATATTTAGACAATGGAAATGATTTTAGGCAATACTAGGAAATCTTAATTAGAAGTTATTAAGATTTGTATAAAATAACTAGTCTTTTTGTATAAACTTAAATTTTGAAATTAGTTTTGCAAAAGAATTCGTATTAACAAGTTCTTTATTTTGTTGTATATATAAATAAATTGAAGTAACAGGTTTCATTGTATTAAGCCCACTTTCAATATATTTAGAAACTTGATCAATATTATTGAGTTTATTATTATAATTCTCGTTTATATTATTCATATCTAGTTGATAGAATTTATTCTCAATAACTTCTTGTGATGAATTCAAATATGATTGAATTATCTGTTTATAAAATATAAATTGGTGTAAATATAAAATACATTGATCTTTAGTTATAGAATATAACCTATTTAAAAATATATCTTCGTTAAATATTGTTTTATAAACAGATATTATATGATTAATAATATGTTGTTTTTTTATAGTTGAATATTCTGATATTGTACTAAATGGAAATGAATTTTCAGTACACCATTTTTCAAATTCGCTTAAATCTTTAAGTTTACTATCTACTTTTAAGAGTATAAAATCAGTATCTTTATTTATAACATGAAAAAAATCTTTTAATTTTGCACATTCTTTAGTCGTATTCATTAAATCATAGATTGTTCTACTAATTTTAATATGCTCAGGAAAATCAATATTTTGGTCAATGCATGATAAATATAATAATGTAATAAAATTATTGCATCGTTTTTTAGGTTTTGAAGGATTAATATCATAAAATATTACTAAATTATCATTAATTAAATAATTTAAATTTGCACTTGGATATAAATACTTAGATTTTTCATATTTGTCAATTATATATAGAGGACGTTCCATATATTCTAAACCACTATGTTCCCATAAATCACTAGAATCAATTGTATATCCTATATCTATACCTTCTGCAAACATAGAAAAAAAAGGATTATCATCTATAACTTTAATACCTGTTTTTATATCTAAAACAATACGAAAAAGATACATTGAATTGTTTATTATTGATTTTTTTGGAGAAATAAATATAAATGGACTTTTAGCATTTAATCTAAAATTTAATGGTTTATGTTCATCAATATATTCTTTTATTATACTGTTAAATTTTTGCATTCGTTCGTTAGTTTGATTTATACTTAGATATTCTGTGAGATTAGTAAATAAAATCTCTTGATTTTTTATATTATTTATTGAATTAATAAATTCAAACATAATGTCTTTATCAAATATTTTATTTGCTTCTTTTACTGCATTAGCCATACATGAATTTAAAATTTGAACAATTTCATCTGATGTGTATTCTAAATTATCAGGTTTTATAATAAAAGTAAAGTCAAAATCACTGTCGGTAGCAAACTTTCTTAATTCAGATGATAAAACTAGAGCTAAATTTGGAGGATATACCATATAAGGATCTATATTATTGAAACTTAACTCCGAATAGTTTTCTGATATATCATATTTTGATATATCATCATGTGCAGCAAATTTTAATTTTTCTAAATTTTTAGATAATTGTACCATTTTATTATATTGTGATTTTCCGCCTTTCAAATAGAATCTAAATCTATTTTGCCATTCATATTCTGGACTATTTTCTTTTTTATGTAATTGATCATATATACATTTCCATAATAGTCCACTAACATTATTAAGAATATTATTTATAAATATTTCATATCCTTTAAAATATTCATATGGTTCTTTTATTCTTTCTGCAAATCTATTCTGTATTATCTCATTGATTTTTGACATTGAGTTAATATCTTTACGATTATAAAGAAGATTCGTAAAATAATTCTGAAATATTTTTTTTGTTTCAATATAATTCATTTATTATTTAATTTCATTATTTTAAATTATTGATTATAGTAGATTTTTTTACCATGATCATCGTATAATGCATCAATACAAGGATTACCGCTTTCGTAAAATGCCTTATACTCTCCAACCTGAAGTCCCATTTTAAAATTTCTAATACTCATTAATTTACCATTTTGGTACCATTCTTTGAATTCTCCATTTCGTCTTCCATTTATATAAGTAGAAGTATACATTGGTTTTCCATTTTCATGCCATGCATTATATTCTCCGTCATGCCATCCATTTTTAAATTGTTGAAATGTTTGCAAAACACCATTTTTGTACCAAGTTCTAGTTTCGCCATGTGGCTGTCCATTACAATAGTTACGTGTTGCTTTTAACGAACCATCTACATAAAACTCTTCCATAAGTCCATTGATAGATCCATTGTTCATTGAATATTTAGTCTTAATATTATTACTGTCTTCATAATATTCTTCATAAGATCCATCTTTTTTCAATATTTTCTTAACTAATAGAATATTATCTCTACTAGCGCCATTTTCTTGCATGACTTTAATATCATCATCGGTAAACGTAAATATATGTGGATATTTTTCCATTTCTAAAATAAGCCAACGAATATCTTTAACTTTAATGATTCTATCTTTTAGGTTTCTAGATGATTCTGATACCAATTTTTTAAAGTTTTCTAAAAATACTTCTTTGAATGTTGCACTAATCTTATCGTCTTCGTATATGCATAATAAGTCAACCATATATTCTAAGTTGCATGAATCTAACTTGGTTATTCTTTTTAATTCTTGCAATGGATCCTTGATTTTAACAATCGTACTTTCAGTTTTTAGCATAGTTATGCGTTCTAATGCTTTATTCACAAATTCATTATGCTTAATAAACGCTTCATTCATGCGATTTTGAGATTCAATAATTTGTGCCATAATCTCACTAACACTTTCGGTTACGGGATACTCGACTACGCCAATGTCCATTATGCCGTTTTATCATATTAATCTAAAACTTTAAACCTGGTTTAATTTAGGAATATAATATTATTTTGATTTATGAATATAAATGGAACTTGACGCGAAAATTGGAATCATCATAGCTTTATGTGTAGTTTCTGCCGTACTTTACAAACTACTACATGACAATAAAGAATCATGCAAAATGGAAATAATGAAATTATCCAAACAATTAGAACTTGAAGAAATTGAAGATCAAAAATTAATCGATGAAGCAAAACAAGCTCAACAAAAACTTAACCAAACTCAATCAGAATTAAAAGAAACTGCTTCTAACTTAGACTCAGCTAAGAACGAAATTACCCAAACTAAATTAGCAATAACTCAAGGTAATGCAACTATCGAACAAATTAAATCAGCTCTTAAAACTTGTGAAACTAATTTAACTGACGCAACTGCTACATTAAGTAATACAAATAAAAACTTAGAAGAATCAAATGCAAGACAATTAAAATTAACAGATGATTTAACAAACTGTAACGCAAAATTAAAAGACGTTATTCAAATGACAGATATTGATTCTATTCATGTAGGTAATTATTTTGGATCTGAAATATATAAAGTACAAGATCCTAAACTCATGACTCAAATCCTAAAAATAAAAAATTCTCTTACTGAAGACAACATGAAAGAAATAAAAGCTGGAGCAAAAATAGTCATCGTTCAAAAACCTAAAGAATCATTCAGATTTAGAAGATACGGGGAAGCAATATCTACAAAAGATACTCAAGGTATGGATCCTTTAATGGCACTCGATCATTCTTTAAACGTTATTGTAAACAGTATTGGAACCATTGTTGATATTTTATCCAAAACATTCATGATTAATAATCCTTCACCAAAAATAACTGATCCTGTTGTTAAAAGTTTTGCACAAAATGGTGTACCACTATTATTAACTCTGCAGTCAATGATTACCAAAGTTCCACAAGATTTATTCCAAAAAGCATTAACTGATATAGAACGTTTAGATAAAGAAAATAACGAATATATCAAAAATAATCTAGGTCCAAAATTAACCCCTAACGTGGTAAAAATAGCTGAAAATATTAGAGAATTATCAACGTTTACCGATGAACAAACTCAAGTTATTGTTGGAGCAATTCAAGTATTAGCACAAAAAACTATTGATTTTAATAATAAAGTTACTCCTAATATAAAAGAAATTCAAGATAATATCAACGATCCTGAAGTACGCAAAATGTTAGTATTATACTTAACTCCTTTAGCAAAAACTTATGGAGAAATTGAACCTATTTTAATTGAATTTGTTAATAGATTATCTAACGCAATACAAGCATTTAATTCAGGACCACTTGGAGAAATATTATTGAACGAATACTCAGTAAGCAATGAAATAATAATTGATTTAGTTAATAAAAGTACAGAATGTAATTTAGCAAGAGGAGGATTATTTAGAAAAATAGATGGTCAATCTGCTAAAAACTATAGCGATCCATTCCCAAGTAATAAATATCCAATGATTTCTAATAGTGACGTTAAAAATATAGTTAAGTTATTTTAAAATACAACACTTGTTTGACTTACTTTCTGGTTTATTTGTAACTGAATCATTTATGACAGGTTGTTCGAACTGTTGTTTCAGCTTATGAAAATCATGTTCAAAATTAGTAAATTCATTCTTGTATTTTTTTATAATGTTAATAAGATGTTGATTCAGATTATTTGATACTTCAAATAAATAGATAACATTACAAAAATCTATTAATTGATCCTTTAACAGTTCAACTTTTTCAAATGAATTATCACGTAGAAAACTAGCACGTATACTTTCAGATAATAATTTTAACTGTGATATATATAACTTGTGATCCATTATGTAAACCTTACCCTTTGTAAGGTTTATTTGTTTTTTTAAATTTTGTTTGTAGTTTACTTTATTGTAGTTTACTTTATTGTAGTTTACTTTATTGTAGTTTACTTTTTTTAAGTTCTGGATAATCTAATTTTCTAAATACCTTAGATTTTCTAGACTTTGCTATTTTAAATAAATTTGATAATTGAGATTTACTAATCATTGCAATATTTTCAGTTATATCTTCCTTAAAAACTGATAACGCAGTCATCATCTCACATGTTGTGAATTCAGCTTTCTCAAATATCTTTTTAATTGCTATATAAGATAATGAACTATTTTTGCCACAAATATAAATTGTATTTGCATTAGGTTTAACACTTTCTAAAAACTCATCAAGTTCTTGATAATTGGAATCATTTGCTATTTCATCTTCGTCGTCTGAATCATAATAATCATAATCTTCCCATGAAGTCATTAGAATTTTATTTAAATGTTCAATTGAACCTTCTTCTGGTTGAAGAACTCTATAAGTAAACACCCATCCATGTTCAGAATTAAGCCACTCAGGACGTCTAGCAGCCATTTTATGAATTATTGGTATATGAGATTCTTGAAAATCATCAATCGCTAACCATTGAAAAGCTTCATCATCTAATGTTATTTCATAATCTAAAAATAAATCAATGCGTTCATCGCAGTTATCAAATTCTGTAGCGTTTGGAATAGCCCATTCATTAGGTTCATAATCTAATTTAAGAAAGTACTCTATAACTGAAATATCTTCAATCACATTAACAACATATCCAGGAAAATTTTCAGGCTCGATTCTTTCCATCCATTTCAATAAATTGTAATGTTTCTTTTTAGCTATTGTAATATATAAATCATCGTCAAATGAAGTGTACTTAGTATATACATACTCAAATAATTCAACTATTTGGTCTTGGGAAAATTTTGAACGTAATATTTCTTTATGAGTTGAATCACGATCAAATGATTCTAAGCTTTTTAAGTGTGCGAAATAGGTTTCGAAATTAGATTGCATTTTTAATATACGTTTAATAACGAGAAGTATTTTCAATTTAAGCGATTTTTTTTAGATTCTAATTCTTTTACTAGATGTTCTACTGTTTTATCTTGTTCATAATATTTTCCTTGACAGTGATTCGTTAATGGTGCATATGTAAATGTTTTTTCGCATGTACCAAAATCAAATGTATTGTATCGAGAATAATTACATTTATACCATCTACATGATATACAATGCTTATTTTTAACTAAATGTTGCAAAAAATCAATAAACATTTTAATTATTATTAATTATTACTTAAGTCAAAATTAAGTAATTATACTACTTCTAACATTATATCTACATTTTTATTATTACCATTAATAGTATGTTTTTCCATTAACTTACATTTATCAAATGCGAAATCAAATTTTCGTTTAAGCGGATTTTCTTTATTCCATATATATTGTCCCATATATGTAGACATGTCTGATATCATTTTTCCCTTTACATTATATAAATATATATCATGCTCCCATTCTTCATCAAAACTAGAACGAACTGGTGCTGCATTTCTAAATCTATCAAATACACCAGAAAGTAATCCAGCATGTGCATGATAATGCTTAGTTGGAACAAAAATACTGTATTCATCAATAATATCATGGGAATAACCAAATGGATGATACAATTCTAGGCCTGTTGACAATTTACATATTATAAATCCAAAATTTTGCGGATAATCTTTTAATGTTTCTTCACATCCTTCACTTAATTCAAAAACACTTGAATCTACATGTTTTAAGTCACTTAATGTATTTGCAATAGATACTTTATATGAACCAACAGTAAAAACTGGTAATCGTATTGAACTGCTAGAACTACTAGAACTATATGAAAAACTATTTGTACTTACAATAAATTGCTTTCTAAAAGCAATTGATAAATCTGCAAAAATATTATCATAATTTGATAAATCGTGAAATTTAATACTAGCTGGATTAGGTACTGGTAATATCATAGCATTTGCTTGTGATATATTATCTATCTTATTTGAATAAACAATTAATTGTCTTGTTCTAGTTTCGTCAATAGCTACCAATATTTTAGTAGCTGTGACTTTATTTACTGGCTTTGAAATAATACACATATTTATTTTTCAAAAATATAACTTTAAATTGCAATTGGGTTAAAGACATATATTCATAAATAAAGATGTGGATAAAGAAAGTAGGGAAAAAATCACATATTCAAACATTTCCGCTTTTTATAAAAGGTCTTGATAAAAATGTGACTGAAAAACAATTATATGATTTATTTTATACATTCGGTGAAATTGAATCATGCAAAATAATTAAGACTATCTGGAATACAAATACAGCGTTTATCAATTATTATGAAGAAGAATCTGCTTTATTCGCATGTGAGTCTTTTCCAAGAACATTCTTTAATTCTTATATTCAAGTACGTTATCGTACAAAATAATTAACCTTACGGATGTAAAGTTATCTATCGTATGCTTATACTCTGAGTCTAGCTGGACCACCACCAACGTCAGCAGCTCCCAAATATCTATCGTTATCATTCATTTATAATTACGAAATATATTCTTTAAATAGACTAAATTTTCATGATTAAGAAATCTGTCAATTGGGTCAAAAAATAGAAAATTATAAGTGTGGATGATAATATTATATAATTAATATTAAATTGTAATTTGATACTAAGTGTTAATGTTAAGAAGCAACAAACATAGTAATATTTATAATGGTCATGCGAAATGAAAGGTAAGAAAAATAAAGTATATTCAACACCGTTATAATAAAGATTTATCAACATGAACGAAATTGTTAATTGCAAAATTGATGAGTCCATAACATAAAACATAATTGCAATAAGGAATGATTTTGACAGTTTATCTATTATTTCAAGATTACTTGAATAATACCGACAATTTATAAATAGTATTGAATATATTACTTTATATATTTCAAAAAATAATAATTGTGAAACTGTTATCATGCAAGGAATATATAACCATGTTTTACATTCTGGATGTTCTCTAGAATATTGAAGTACAGTTATTAACATGCATACGTAGATAATTAACACACGACTATCAAATTTATAATATTCATTTGGTTCAAGTAGGTTTTCAACTTTTACTTTTTTAACATAAACTATATTTCCAGGCATTATTTAACGTTTTTAAATCAAAACGTTAAAAATCAGTTTACATCGGATCTATCCAACCCCATAAAATAATAGACATTCTTCCAATTGGTCCGTTAGGATCTATTTCAGATTCTCTTCCTCTAAATACACCATGTCTCCATATCACATTTGTTTCATCAAAAAACACGTAAACATATGTATCTTCCTGTGGAAAATTAACTATAGTTTTTGTTTTCGCATGTTCAAATGCACAACCACGTACACATCCAAATGATACTGCAACTGTCACATTTTGACGCAACGCGATTTTGGCTTCCACTGCAGCTCTATCATGATGATAAGGCTTCCATTCATCTAGCGTTCTATACCAGTTAAATCTTGTTGCACTAACTTTCATATTAAAATATTTAGCTAATGTATCAACGATAGTTTTGAAAGTAGTTGCTGTAGTCTTCCATTTCATGGAATCATCTGCAATAACATGAGTACCTGGATTTGTTTCATTTCCATGCCATAGTTTTAGTACATCTTCGTGGACTTCATCTTTTAATGAATTATAAAGTTCATATTTTTTATAACTACTAAAAACATTAGGGCATACTAATACGTCTTTGTTAGTCCATTTTTTAGTTAGTTTTTCACTAGAAAGATCAAGTATAACTCTCATATCTTCAAATTCAGAAGGATTCCAGTTAACTGTGTTTTTACCTTTAACTCTTGGTATAAGTTTTGATTGTTTTAATTGTTTTGGTTGTTTTTGTTGTTTGGTTTCTTGTGTAATTGGAATAACGTTTTCATCTTGTGATTCCCTTTTTAAGACTTTTATATCATGAGAGTATTTACAATCATCTCGATTGCATTTATTTTTTAGAAAAAACTTGCAAATCATTTATATTTAATTAGCTATGTATTTAAATTAATTATTTATTCCGTTCAGTATAAGCTGAATTAGTTCATTTGCTGATTCTCTAGTATATCCTAGTTCTAGACAATGCAATAAAATTTGCTCTATGGTTTGTTCGACAAGTTCTCTAAAACATACTAATTCGCGTTTGTCATTAATAGAAAATTTTACTAGGAAATCTAAGTACTGATTTATTATATCGACTAAATCTTCTAAATAAGTGTGAGTTAAATTAGTAAGCAATTTTGCAGATATTTCAGCATACTTTGCAATATAATACATATTAATTTTAGTATAAATAACGATCCAATTTTCTTCATCTTTTAAGTGATAATAATCAAGGGCATCAATAAAATCTAAAGACTTTATGAATTCATTTGCATATTTTTTTATACTATATTCTAATGTTGGCATTATAAGATTATTAAACTATTTTGTGATTTTAAACGAAAATATACGATAAAAATAAGTCGAAAATGAATTATATTTGGTTTTAAGAAATATTGCAAAGAAATATAGTATGAAGGACTTTGTTATTTATTATATTCCTAAGGAATTAAGCCAAAATTATAACTGGGATTATTTATCTGAAAAGAGAGATCTTTTTTTAGACTCGCTTACATCTCAATTATCTAATCGTTCTTTGTCTGAAGATATTGTGAAAGATGTTATATTAAAAACAATTAATACTATTTATACAAATAATACTATTTTTACAAATAATCTAGAGAATACTGATTCACTAGAACAAGAGACACAAAAACTTTTAGAAAAAGAATTTGCTGAACAAGTACGTATTCAACAAGAAAATCATGATAAAATTGATCAGGAAAATATTATTACCAAACCAAAACGTAAAACTAAAAAACAATTAGAGCAAGAACGCTTAGAGCAAGAGCGTTTAGAGAATGAAAGATTAGAGCAAGAGCGTTTAGAGAATGAAAGATTAGAGCAAGAACGCTTAGA
>VFQS010000188.1_pt1 | contig 81148 bp, 78 predicted proteins | sample 3512361 | NCBI WGS metagenome assembly VFQS01 (sample SAMN10412375, study PRJNA504923) | tailings metagenome | isolation source: Relicate 1 Philex TSF3 active mining | place: Philippines | reverse complement strand
GAAATTATATCTCTAAATTCATGCAAAAACTGTCTTGCAAAAAGGGACCACCTCAGTTCGCTAAAGGAGCGCGTGAAAATGATCAATAAGAAAGCACAATTAAGTGTAAGAGAACAGTGTCACTTACTCAGGATTAACCGTTCCTTACTATACTATGAGCGGACCGTTCCTGATGACACATGCATAGCTAATGCAATAGCGGATCTTTACGCTCAATATCCCGTTTATGGATATCGGCGTTTGACAGCCTGCTTGAAACGACAAGGTTATGAAGTTAATGGCAAGCATATTTTACGAGTGATGCGACAGATGGGTTTAAGAGCTATTTATCCTGGCCCTCGAACAACAATTGTTGATAAGCAGGGAACTGCACCCAATAATTGGCAAGCTCCGATAAAACTCGCTCCGCCCCGCCAGAGTTAAGAGATGATATGATAAGGGCAAGGTGCATAAATTTATTCTTTTACAGCTTCTATCACAACGAATTCAAAAGTCTCACGCATCGAATTATAGGTTCTACTAACGGTTTCTAAATACTGCACTTTAAATCCCTGATTAATAAGATGGTGTTGGTATTCTTGCGGATGAATAAAACGAAAAGGGTATAATTGTCCATGATAGGGAGAATCCGACCTTAAAATAGAATTCACCGTGCCGGAATCTAATAAATGTGCTGGCTCATGGTACTGGTATGCGTCGGATCGTTTCGATGGAAAATATGAGAAAAATAAACCGCCTGGTTTTAGTATATTAAATATATTTTGAATGTACACCCCCCCGTTTTTGAAATTAAGGCAATTGGATGAAAAAACGTCAACAACAGCATCAAAAGTGTTGCAGTCAAAATTCATGACGCTCATATCTTGCGCGCTCAATTTTGCTTGCGTATTGTATTGTCTCAACATCTCTTCGCAGAGCGTTAATGATGCTTCTGATAAATCGATACCATAGGTATTGAATCCTTCCCTGGCGATCATCCACAGGTTAGCTCCCGAACCACATCCGGTCTCTAAAATTTTAATATCCTGTCTTTTTTCCTGGGGAATAGAAAAGAAATTCCGGCCCATAAAGCGACATAACTCCTCATTGGGATAGCGTCTTTGAGCATTAAACCCATTTTTCAAATAGGATGTATTATAAAAAGCTCTGGTAGACTCAATTTCTTTATTCATCTTTTACCTTCTTTGACCAAAAAATTACTGGGGTTAATTCTTTACAAAATCCCTTTTTAAAAAATTGGATGTTGTACCATTTGGGATTCTTTATATCTGTATCAAAATAGCCTAAAGAGAACTTTGATGTTTGATAACGGTTATAAGATCTATTAATACCTTCATATAAAATAAAATGAGATATCCCAAACTCAAATAAGTCCCTCTCGTAAACGCCTGTGAAATAAATACTGGTGTCTCCATAGTCAGTAAAAATAGATCCCGCAGCGAGTTGACCCTTATATGTTGATAAAATCAATTCCCCCAAACCCTCTTTCAACATATGGTATTGTGCGTCCCAAGTTTCTTGGGAGCGTGTTATTTTTCCTGATATTTTATGGTGAAACTCTTGAAAAGAGTTGAATTTTTTTCTATCAAGATTATCTTTATTGATAAACTCAGTTTTCAGTTCCCGTCTTCCCCAATTGATAAGAGATTTGTAACTTTTTCGCAAAGATATTGAGAAATTTTCTTCGAGAAAAGGAATATTCATTTCAAAGGTAAGGCGGCTTTCAAAGCGCTGGTTAAAAAGAATTTCCCCAAGTGGAGATAAACAAGGCTGATCTAACGTATCCTTAATAAGGATTCTTTCACATAGATTTTGGTTTGCTAGATTTGTGAGATGCTCTAAGAGACTTGTTAAAAGTTTTTTTTCATCTTTTTCAGGTAAATAATTCGACAACACAATACAAACAGCGCCATCTGGTGTTGTCAGGGCACCATTTAATGCCGCACAAAGCACATAACCTATCAGCCTATTTTCAATACAGATTGCAAATGAAAGATCCTGATAACGATCTTTGTAGTATTCTTTATAATAATGAGAAAAAAAATCAAAGGAGCTTAATGATTTTTTTTTAAAGAAATCATGATCTAATCGAATGCCTAAGATCGGAACAAATTCTAATGACATTTTTGATAAAACTCTTTTATTTTTTCTAAAATTTCCTGAGAAACACCCGGGATTCCGTAAATGTTTCGCATGTCAATATGATTCTTGGATTCACTTAAAACTTTGTGTGCTTCTGTTATAATCCTCTCTTTATTGGATCCGACCAGCGTGCCTATTCCAGCCTCAATAACCTCCATTCGCTCGGTTTTTTCGCGTAACACAATAATTTTCTTTCCTAAAATAGAAGCTTCTTCTTGGATTCCTCCGGAATCTGAAATTAATACGCATGAGTGGTTAATTAAATTAAGCAAAGCATCATAGGAAAATGGTTTTGTCATATAAAGATTAGATATCTGCTGTAAAGTATCTCTCACAACCATGGTAACATTTGGGTTAGGATGAACCGGCCAGATAAAATCAATTTCTGGATACTTCTTGCAAAGCTCTTTTATCGCTGAACATATTTCTCCTAATGGTTTGCCAAAATTTTCTCGGCGATGGACCGTTATAAGAATTTTTCTTTGACTATTTTTAATTGTCTGTTTAATAAATTCATTATTAGGTAAGAAGTTTTTCAGTCCCCAGTCCACACTATCGACAATAGTATTGCCTACCATGAATACATTTTTAATGATTCCCTCGTTGATGAGGTTATTCTTTGCTTTTTGGGTTGGAGCCATGTGAAGGGTGGCTATTTTTGAAATAAGAACACGGTTTGCTTCTTCTGGGAAAGGACTTGAAATATCCCCCGTTCTAAGGCCAGCTTCAATATGGACCACGGGGATTTTTCGATAAAAAGCAGCGAGTGCTGAGGAAAAAGCAGTTGTTGTATCTCCTTGTACAACAACAAAATCAGGTCTTTCTTTTGCTAATATACTTGCTATACCATTTAATACGGCGCTTGAGATATAAGACAAATCTTGATTCTCACGCATAATATCTAAGTTATAGTGAGGTTTAATGTTAAATAGATCTAAAACCTCATTTTGAAGCTCTCTATGTTGTGTCGTTGCGCATGTTATGTTTAAACACTCAGGATCACTTTCAACAGCTTTAATAAAAGGAGCAAGCTTAATGACTTCTGGCCTTGTACCAAAAACAGTTAAGATTTTTATTTGCTTTTTCACGAAAACCTTCTTTTAACAAGGCTATAAACTTCAGTAAAAAATTGCTTCGGGTTATAGAATAAAACCGCAAACAAATATAGCTGCCTAAAGGGATTATAAACATCTCTGGCACGTAAGTGGGCATAAAAGAGAGCTGCTTCTTGATGCGTTCTTATAAAATTACTGTAATATTTTTTTTGAATCCCGATACCCTTGGCTATAATTTCCTTCTCGTTTTGGTGGGAGAGACTGTTGCTATGGCGACGATATTCATATAAACATTCCATTATGGGGTGAATTTTTGAATGACTGGCTATTCTTAACCAGTATTCATAATCTTCACATAAAAATAAAGAATCATCATAAGATCCTACTTTTTCAGCGATAGAACGTCTGTATAAAAAGCAAGCCCCCACCACATTTCGAAAAATGAGATAATTCGGAGGCCCAGCATTGATGATTTCTTTTTTTTCACCACGTTCATCAATAATACGCATGGATGAATAAGTGAGACCAACCTCATCATGAGTGTCCAAAGTTTTGTTAAGCTGTTCCAGGGCATCAGGTAAATAAACATTATCACATGACGTCCATGTCCAATAGTGACCACGCGCTTTAGCAAATCCAATATTGAGGGACTGTGGCAGCTTTTGATTGGTATCATTACGATAATAAAAAACTCTGGAATCTAATGCAGCATAATGCCCTACAATATCACCCGAGGTGTCTGTTGAGCAATCGTCGATAATAATGAGTTCAAAATCCTGAAATGTTTGGCCTAAAACAGATTCAATCGCATCTTTTAAATATTTTTCACCGTTGTATACTGGAAGAATGACGCTAATTTTAGGCATTTTTCAATATATATATGTCACAATAAGAAGACTCATGAGAAATCACGGCCTGAATGCTCAATTGATTCTCTAAGAACATCTTTTTTCCATGCCTCATATTACAAAAATTTAAATTTTTATTTACGAAAATATGTTTTATCATGTGTTTTATTTTTCCAATTTTACTCATTTTATGTTTTACAATAGGGCAAAATATCAGGCCATCTTTTTTTAGCATTGATCTTGCTTTTTCTAAAACTTGAGATGTTAAGGGTTCGTAAGGGCCATAAACAGTTAAAGAGATGACGTCAAATTTATCTTGTGTTTGATATTCTTCAAATGTTCCACAAAAGTATTCTGCATCAGGTACAGAATGGGGGGGGGGGTAAAAGATGGTTGTAATTTTTTTGCAATGTCGAGCATTTTTGGCGAATAATCGATACCTATAAATTTCGCTGTTTTATTGAACAAACGGGTAAAACCTGAAGTCCCGCAGCCAACATATAGAATTGAATGTTTGTCAGAAAGAGACAATCCATCCATCATTAACTCTGGTAAATAGTCCAGTTTATATTGTCTTGTGAGGGCATCTTTGTGGGAAGACAAATATGACGCAACATATTTGTCGTCGCAATCTTTTAATCCATTTTGAATACTACTGCCGTCTCCCTTTTGCAATTCTTTCCTAAAATAAAGAGCATCGAGAAGATATTTCACAGGCCAACTAATCTCTATATTCTTAAAATACGTCACAAACCATCCGTAACCTCCAAAAAAACCACCAGATTTGTTTTGTTTTGAGACAGCATAAAACAGTAACTTGTCCCCCTCATCAACCATCCCTAACTTATAATAACAAACTGCATACTGTAGCACCGCAGTCAAGCAAACCCATTTCACATTTGGAAAAGCAGGAATGGCCCCATTTGAGAGCTGATATTTACTTAGAGAGTTCAACGCTTCAATTGCTTTTTCTTTGTGTCCTAGGTCAATGAGAGCCTCGACAATATACGCATGAAAATGCGTGATAATTTTAAACTCAGTAAGGTCTGAGAGATTTAAATAATAATTTTCCGCTCTTATAACTGCACTCGCGTAATCTTTCCGATTATACATTTCAGCAGCTAATTTCAAAGGTTCCAAGGCATACAAATGAATATACTCACTGCCAATACTCGAAAAAGCATCTTGTGTGGGGGTATGGATACGCCCCTCTTTATCAATCTGCCCAAGAAACCAGTCGCACCCCCTTAAAAAAGCTTCCTCATATTTTGTATCATAAGAGATCAACGCATAAAGGCCTTTTAAGATTTGCCCTGTATCAAATGTATAAATTGTGTCAAGATCTGCATTCTGCCACGCCCCTTCGGGAGTCTGTATGGATAAAAGCCAATCGCCATAGTGTTTTGCGCGATCGATCTCTCCCCATTTTAAAAGTGTAGGAATATAGTAACCTGTTACTTCTGGGTAAGGCTTGCGTATCTTAGAACTATGGGCAATACCGCCATCAATGGTATTATCAGCAATCCATTTTTTTGCCCCCGCAAGAGCCTCTTGAAGAGAAATCATTTTTTTGTGACACAAAGAGAACATTTCTATCCCATTATCCTATTAATTATTTCTGTTAAATCGCGACGAACAATTTGAGAAGCTCTTTCTGTATAAGTAGCCATCTGATCTCTAATCATTTTATCGTTTTTTGTAATTTTATCTAATAAAAGAAGGAAATCCTTTGGATTTGGTGAGTCTATGACAAAATTTTCCAATCCAACTTCTTTCATAAAACTCCTATTCTTTGGTAGATATTGAAAAGAGACGACAGGGATGTTCTTTTGGACAGCAAAAATAGAACCATGCAATCTCATACTCAATAATGCAAAGCATCTATCAAGCAAATCATCTACAAATGTATCCGATACATTATCAAAATATTCTTTTAAGAAGTTTACATCATTTTTTCTATAAGTTGGTATCACACCTTGTTGCGGGGCACAGTACATGGGTATGGGCAAGCAAATAAATTTTTCTTTTACCGCATCTATTAATTCATCGAACGAAACGGTTTTCAAAATGTTTTCAACACCAAATCTTTCCAAATGACCTAAAAGAGAACTGAGAAACCTATTAGATACAGTTGAGTATTTTATATATTTGGGCTTTGGTAGTAAATTAACCCCTAGTTGATTTCTGTTTGTATTGAGAGTCGGCGTAAAAGGCACAAGAAAAGTCAAATCACTCGTCACTCTTACTTTGTGACTATCGTTTAGAGGTTGTAGTTTTTTATGGCTGGCTCTATCACGAACTAAAACAGCGTCGCTTTTTTTCAAAAGAGCCCCTGCAAACTTTTTCGGATTTCCCTTTAAATCTGTTTCAACGCTTATGCCTAGCGTTACCATTTTCGTATTGATGCCCATAATAAAATCATGATAATTATGGCGCGATAAAATCAGACCTCCACCTCCTATAATAACCAGATTGTAGTCATCAAACTTGGAAGTCGCGCCTTTTACAGCCTCGTTGTGAAGATCATAAAAATCGATAGCTTTAATACCACCTAACCCCATTAAAAACGATTGCAGACAATATTTTATTCGTTCATCCCCTGCATTGTTGTGACCATACCAACCAAAAACAGCGATTTTCATTTTTTTACCGCCATAATATCAACAGAAGAGGAAAAAGGATTTTTTTGAATGGCTTTTAATATGAAAACCAGAATATGTTTTGCCCCAAAAAATCCAGAAACATTGTAAATCAATCTTTTCAAAGGAGATCTAATTTGAGGCATACTTGATAATATTTTTTCAATCTGTAAAGTCGTTATGTGCAGATTTTTGTTTTTAAGTACCCTCAAAATATTTGAGTTCGATATATAAAAAATTCCGTTTTGAATATATAATGGATCTCGTCCAAGCAACTGAAGATATTTAACTGCAATTTTTTTTGGTAAAAACGGCAGCCATGGAACTCGATAATGCGGCTCCATAAAGCATGATGCATAATTGACGTTTTTAATAAATATTTTACCCTTAGGTTTTAAGACGCGTATTGCCTCATGTAGAACCTTTTCATAATCTTCAATATGCTCTAGCACATCCCATAAAGTAATAACATCAAAATGAGAATCTGAAAATGGTAAATCTAAAGCAGAGACTTTCAAATAAACCGCTTCCGGTTTATTTTTTAAATTACCTAGATTCATTAATCTCTGCCGTGCATAATCAACCATAAAATCCTGTATTTCAACCCCAGAGGCTTCATACCCCTTCTCATTTAATAAGTAAACAAAAGACCCCCAACCTGATCCAATATCGAGGATTTTAGATTTCTTTGATAAATGAGGTAAAATACCTTCCAGTAATGGTTTCGAGTGCTCTGTTTTAACATGATTCTCGTATCTCTTATGAATACCATCATTGTTGGGAGAAATGCCGGTAAAGCGATCTTTTAAAAACCTTAAAACGTCTTCTTCTTTTATCATTTTAATCTTTTTCTATTTTATAAGTGTTAGGAAAAATTTTAGAAACCTTAAAAGAGCTTCCAGTAGGATCGCATTTTTCTAATAGCTCCAGTCGTTTGATAATATCGCTCTTAGTAAACTTCACCAATGTAAGACGAGAAGCTTTGGGGACCTTGTAATGTAACCAAAGTCTTTTACGAATGAAAAGCTTAAGTTTTTGTAGGTAACTTCTGCTGTCAATAAAATCGTAAGGTCTAAAATTTTTAATTAGTTCATCACAATCCTCTAAAATAGCTTTTATAAGAACTTGTGTACTATTTCCTAAATTTGAAAAATGACGTGCTATAAAAGGCTCTCCTTTTCGTTTTATGGCAACTTTTAGGCTGTCAATTTCAGAAGAAGACTTGTAGATGATTGTGTTAATCATCATTTTTGCTTCCTCTAGATTTGAGGGCGCAAAACTAAAATTAAGGGGCCACTGAGCATAACTTTTACTAAGTTCTTCTCCTCCCAAAGAGATTGCAGGAACATCCATTAAGTATGCCTGTAGGGCTGTTGAGCAATCCTTATGAAGCACTAATTTTGCTGATGAGATCACGTAATTAACATTACCCTCTTTTGATATAATAACATTTTTGTAATCACCAAATATTTTTTTATAATTTTCCTCGATTTCACAAGGATGAGGTCTTATTACGAAGGTTTCATGGGGAAAACTTTTAATTATGTCATCGAGCCATTTTTGAAAATTTTCCCATTCTTTTGCCTCTTTCTCATAAGAAGCTTCCATCATTATGATGGATTGAGGAGAAATTAATGTACAAGCCTTTAAATTCTCATCCATTGAAAATGAATGAATAGCTCCAAAATTAGTATTAACTAATATATAGCCTTTTGAGTTGTTGATAATTGAAAAGGTTGTATTAAATTTTTTGTATCTAACATCACATAAGTCAAAGCCTGGATTTCCTAGACAAAAATACTTTTCTTCCAAAGTTTTGTCAGGATTTTGCTCTATTAAGTCTTTTTTTTGCGTTTCTCCCCATAAAAAAATTCTTCTCATCAATTTAAGAGCATCCACCTCAGGTTTGCAATTGAGATCATACACTGGAGATGCCGCCCCCTCATCACCCAAATCATAGAGGTAAATTCCTTTGGCGGATAAAGATTTGTAATAATCAGGATCTGGATTACATCCTTTTTCCAAAAACACACCTTGATAATTTTTATATCTAAGCTCATCTCGTAGAAAAGGAGGGTTACCAATAATCGTATCGAACCCTTGATGACACATCAGACGTGCAATATTGATCTTATAATCAAGCTCCCGTGGAGTTGATTCAATGGGGAGGAAAATGATTGGCTTTTGTTGGCTTACTTTTTTCTTCATTTAGTTTTAAGAATCTTTTTTAAGGTTTTCCATCTTTGATAATTTTTAGCAAAGGAATTTAAAAGGCTATCTGATTGCAATATAGTAATTCCTAATTTTTCTAAAACCGCTTTATTTTCTTCTACACAATTATAATCTATAATTTTTCCAGAGAACTTTTCTATGTGGCAGCATTCAATTTTAGCGCTCTGATCCAAGAAATTGTAACTTTTTAAATCTTTCAACAATTTTTCTTTATTTAGCTGATGATTTTCACAAAGATACGATGAGGGAGCCACCGCCAATGCCAGCATAGAAAGATTTTTTTTTGAAAGGTTTGTAGCGTTATTGCAATCAACATATTTTGTAATATCACTACAATATTTAATCTCTTTATTCTTTAAGAAGTTTTGATTTCCTATATAAGAACTATTATCGTAAATAAAACTCGTAAAAGGGTTGGATTTTTTATTGTTACTTAAAAGAAGCAAAACTTGGAGTGATTCAAAGGCATTTTGGGTGATATTAAAACCCTCATTTCTTTCGAGTAAATTTTTTAATACCCTCTGAATCTCAAGATCACATCCTAGTGTTAAAAATAACTTTTTTGTACAAAGCTTCTCTCCTGATTCTAGGATTATGCTCAGCTCATGAAAAGCGCCTGAATTTAAAATGATATCTGAACATTTTTGGTTTTTTAGCCTTACTTTTAACCATAATGGATGTAAAAGAAAATACTTTAGTAATTCGTATGTCCCACCCTTAAGGTAGAAAACTTTTTCTTTATTTTTGAAAAAAATAATGTAAAGATATTTACTCAGATTGTATACAATTTTTGCAGTGTTTATTGGGTGTTTATGTATTCGCTTCAACCAAAATAAAGCTTTATCAATATGCCTTTCTGCATCCATATTTTTTTTATAAAGTTTTTTCTGGTTAACATCAAAATAGTGTAAATTTTCTTTTTGTAAGGAAATACCAAAAAGCTCCATCGCTTTTTTGCCCAAATAATCCCCATTTAATACGTGTGGACCAAGTTCTACCCCTTTAAAACCGAGAGCATCTATATACTTCCAACTACCACCTATTTGTCCTTTTTCTAAAACACATACGGAATTACCTAGACCAACCTGATAAATAGCTTCAGCGAGACAAAGCGGGCTACTGCCTATAATAACCACATCAAATTTTTGGGTCATTTAACTAGAACCCTAAAAACCTCAAATGCTTCTGCATGGCTTAGACTCATTTGTGATCCTCGATACCGTGAAAGAGCTTCAACAGCTTCAATTGATCGACAATGGGGATAGTCTCTCATTTCAAATGCATAGCAATCAAGAGCGGATATTTTTTGATCAAAAAAATTTGTGATGTCGACATAATAATTTGGCCTAAAACACTCTGTTGACACCCCCCAATGGGTTGCGGACAATACCTCAAAAAATAAGATCGTCTTTACGGATGATTGCGGAAGAGGTCTGCAGGCCGTAATACATGCTTTTGCTGTTAAAGCATGATCAATATTAAGATCACCATAATGATGTGTATAAAGGATTTCTGGTTGAAACTCACTAATAACTTCTTCTATTTTTTGAATAATAGAAAGCAAAGAAACCGTATCTAATTGATTATCTGGTAAATCAAAAAAATCAACAGAATTTACCCCTAAAACATTTAATGCATCATAAGCATTTTTTTTTCTTTCTTTTAAATTAGTATTAAAATCATCCCCTCTTGCACCCACACCATCCGCTAGAAAAACAACTCTAACTTGATCGCCATTATGCCGATGACGAGCGATTGTTCCTCCACACCCAAGAACATCATCATCAGGATGAGCAGCTACTACTAAAATATTTTTAGACATTTTCTATAATTTTCCTTGATTCTCTGCCAAAACGCATAAGAACATCCAAAGATGATAAATGCGAAATAAATGCATTCCCATTATGTTTTTGCTCATAAATTGGATGAATATAATCATCAAAATTTACACTTATGTTGCGTTCTATAAATTTTGAAGCGTCTAAGTAATCTCTGCCCAGAGGGCCTGAGATATATTTTTTTGCTCCAAATTTTTCGCATATTTCTAAAACGAGATCACCTTTTTTTTCACAAAAATCATAATCAGAAGCATAGACGATGGGCGTCTTAATTGACATATATTCAATAAAAAAAACAAGCATTTCTTTTAAAATACCCATCAGTGTATCGTATTTTTTTGTATAAGCATTTTCCAAAAAATCCTGCATATCAAAAAAAAATGGATTTTTAGAATATGACTGTTTAATCGATAACCAGTGTTTTTTTTGCCAGTTTTTTTTGTTATCAACTTGAATAGTATCAATCCCCAATTGGCCAAATAAATTTTTTGTTAGCACAGGAACTGTTAACCAAATATGATTTCCGTTCACAATTATTTTATTACGATTAATAAAACTATTTTTTTCAAACTGCACCGTATCCAGCACGACATGTAGATCGCTTTTAATGATGCGATTAAAATAGCCACACCATGGCAAATAAGCTGGCTGATTAATTGAAATAATCATTTGTACAGATACACTGTAAAATCATGAACCATATAGTCGTGCCTTAGGACAACTTTAGGACTTAATGTTCGACAAAAATCAATGGTTTTAATGGGATCCGCATAGAATTCACCTTCTTCTTTATTGGGAGCCCAAGAGCTTAGTGAGTTAAATGCAATCCCTTTGGAAGATAGCTCAAACATTTTTTTAATTTCCGTATACATTTCTTGAGGGGCGGATAATGTAAAAATCCCACTTGCCACAACAAAGTCAATATCTAATTGCGGAAAATTGTCTGAGAAGTGATAAAGAGGATATTTTTTCTTCGCCTCTTCAATCATTGGTAACAACAGGTCATATCCGCTATATACACCAGAAAAGGAAGAAAATTCCAGAAATGCACATAGCTCTCCTGTGCCACACCCATAATCTAAAACTCTAGAATTGAAAATAGAAAGAGAAATTTCAGTAAGAATTTTAAATCTTAGTTGTTGAGACTCCTTGCTTCCCCATTTCACCTTTTTATATGACTCAGACGCATTTAAGCTCTCTGAGTAATATTTAGTTATTTTTTTAATATAATCGTTTGTCATATTGATTTTTATTTATTTTTTAGAACAACATGCCATTCCGCGTGAACACTTGATGATGCCATGTCTTTCTTTTCAAGATGCTCACATTTGATAATTTCTAAAGACGATTCATTTGCGATTTCAACAATCATCTCATAATCATAAAAACAAAGATCACCTACCCCTACTAATGCCCCCTGCGTGATGGTTGTCAAAAAATTTTCATGAGTATGTCCTGTAATATAGGATGTATGGGCTTTAGAGTAGGGAGAAAATAAAAAAATCCCGTCTTTTTTTAAAACTCTTTTAACGTCATGGAAAACTTTTTGGCATTCATGATAAGAAACACAGGTTAAAGACGCACGGTCAACAATCATATCAAAATAGTCATTTTCATATGGCAACGTAGTAAAACTTTCATTCTTTAATTCAGCTGTTAATCCTTCTTGAGAGAGCCAGTTTTTAGCATGCGTATATGCTGAAGATGAAGCTTCTAGGCCGTAGGCATCGAATCCTTCACGTGCAAAAAAGGCAATATTACATCCCGCCCCAAATCCAAGCTCTAAAATTTTTTGCTTTTCTTTTGGGATTTTTCTATTGAAATAGGTAAAAACAAAAGTAACCACAAAATCCCAGGGATATTTATTTAAGGCTATTTTGTTTGCATAATTTTCTTCCCAGATATCTTGAAACATTAAATTTTCCTTAGCATTTTTATTAATGTAAAATCTTGACTTTGCATCTTTTCAAACTTATTTCGATTAAAAAACGCGACCCCTCTACTATTTTCTGGCAATATGCAGGCTATGATCTCTGAGTCTTTTGGCAAAAATAAGAAAGAAATATTTAGAGCTTCTGTTCCAATGCCACTACTATGCTTTTCTGCGATATAAATAGAAACTTCCCATGTCTTACCGCTTAGATAATTGTAACGTATTACACCGCAGTCTATATCAGAAAATGTTATTATAAAAAACAGATCGTGATTACTTTCAATAACTTTCTGATACCATTTATGATGTTCATCTTTTCCTACAGGACGCTTTTCTTTGCCAAGATTATAAATTTGAGGCAAATTTCTCCAATGGAAAATAAGATCTTCATCTAATGGTAGTGCTTTTCTTAGTTTGACGCTCATAGAGATGATTTCGCACTTATGATTAAGAAATATATGACATATCTAGCAATGTTCCTTTGCCGGTATTCTGTTGTAGTGCTTTTCCAACAAGATAGTGTTTGTTTTTGGGAGGGATCCCCGTCCCAGGTCGAATAAAAATGATATCATTTTCGTTAATTATATCACCTTCCTTAAAATCTTTTCCTGCCGCACAGGATAATCGAAAGCTTTCTCGAGATTTTTCTTCTTCAGCAGTAGGGCCAAGATACGAAATACCCATCGCTTTCTCGATATAACGAATGCCATCAACATACTGCATAAAATCTTTTGGATCACTTGAAAAACGATGATCTGGACCCGGAAGATCTATATCGAGAGTAAAATGTTTTTCAATCCAACACGCTCCATATATAATGGATCCAACGGCAGCCCATACTCCTTCTGAATGATCGCTAAACCCAACAACACATCCAAATGTGTCACGCAGTGTGTTAATCTTTTTTAAATTTACTTCTTCTGCTGGTGTAGGATATCTAGAGGTACAGTGGAGGAGGATTAATTGATCGTTTCCTGTGTCACGAAAACTTCTAGCAGCATCATCAATCTCACTGGCAAGTGCCATTCCAGTAGATAATACTGCAGGTAATCCAGATTTGCCCATGTATTCGATGATCTCTAGATTTGTAAGGTAATCCGATCCATTTTTTAATACACCGACGCCGATCTTTTTCAGCAAATCAACACCTTCACAATTTGTAGGTGTAGAATGAAAATCTATCGAATTCTTATCGCAAAAATCTTTGAGGTCAATGAGATTTTGCTCACTAAGCTCATAACGTTTAAACATATCATATTGATACTCCCGAATCACCTTTCCCTGAGATATATATTCATACTCAACTGTCCTTAAAGGAACAAAATCTTCTGTTTTATAACTTTGAAATTTTACTGCATCTGCACCTGCATTTTTTGCAGCTAGGATAGTTTTTTTAGCAAGTTCCATATCACCATTATGGTTTATACCTATTTCGGCAACGATATATGCTGGACAACCATTACCTATTTTTCTTGAGCCAATATTAATAGACATATAGTTCTCCTTTAATCCTTTTAATTCCTAAACCATCACATATAACAGAGCTATTTTCTCTCATTTTTTGGATTTTTTTAGGATGATTCATTATATCTTTTATTTGAGTTCCCGCGTCAGCAGCATTAACTTCATCAATTTTTCCTAAATTGATAGCAGCATTAATGTTATGTAAATTTGATGCAATCAACGCTTGATCTTGAGAAAGAATAACCATACATGTTACTAACCCCAAACAACATCTTTCCCATATACTGCTACCTCCTGCACCTATACATAGATCTGCTTCATACATTAACTTCCCCATAGTGGGGTTTACATGAATAGTGTAAATATTAGGCATTGTTTGCATGAACGCATCAACCTCTGCGCGGCCTGTAAGATGAAATCCTAAAACAATATCAATTTCACCTCTAAACCCTGATTCCTTAATCATCTCTAAAGCTTTAAGAGTGAAACCAACTGAATCACCACCCCCCATAGAAATTAAAATCTTTTTAATCTCTTTTGTTTGGCGTCTTTTCTCTAGAGACTTCGGACGCATCTCTATAAACTCTTTACGCAGTAAAACGTAATCGCTACCCGTTAAGATTTTGCAGTTTTCAAGAACAAGATGTCTGTAATCTTCTGGGGCACGACCATACGTTTGATCCAACAGAATATCACAATCATGCTTTCTGTTTGCTAAGTCATCAATAACTAAGATTTTTTTAGCATATGTTCGAAAATATTGTTCGTAGGTTATATCTAAATCATAATGATCAATTACCAAAAGATCATGGGATACAGGCTCATCATAAAAATCTTCAGGATCAACTCTGTCAAATCTCTTCAGATCAGGAATAAAATCATAAGAATTTTTAGATGTGACAAGATAAGATATCCAGCCATCTTCAACCAAAGCATCTGCAATCACACATGACCTTATTACATGACCTGCTCCAATTGCAGGAGATGCTTCAAAACGGAAAAAAGCTTTTTGTATCAAGACTCTACTACCTTACCCTAAATAGAGGTTGAATAGACGGGCCTCTTAAAATATTAAGAATATTTTGATCCTTGATACCGCAGGAAATTATGGAACAGACCTCCTCAAAAGCATGTTGAATTTTTAGTTTTTCCAAAGACTGATGGGAATAAGTAATGTTAAAAGAACTATTAATAAGAATACCTCTTTTAAGCATTTCCTGGATAAAAAGAGTTTTTATATCTAAAGACTTTGCAAATTTTGTATCATGAAAACCAAGAATCTTCCACGGCGCAAATCCATTCAGTGTAATAATATCTTCCAAAGAAGAATGTCTAATGGTTGTTTCAAGTGTCGCTGCTAGATCGGTTCCATATTCCCACAAGTAAGAAATAACTTTGTTTTCCTTGATTTTTCTGATCGTTTCCAAAGAAGCAGCCAATGAAAGAGCTTCGCCTCCAAATGTTCCAGAAAAGAAAATTTCCTCTATTTCTTTCATAAACTCATTTTGCCCAACTATTGCTGAGATAGGCATACCGTTACCCATTGCTTTTCCAAAACAAGAGAGATGAGGGGTAACTCCAAAGTATTCCTGAGCCCCACCTAAAGCAAAACGAAATCCAGTTATAACCTCATCAAACACAAGCAAGGTTCCGTATTGTTCGCATAAGCTTTTTAATCCTGCTAAATACCCATCTTGAGGAGCGATAAGATTGCAAGGTTCTAAGATTAGGCAGGCGTAATCGTGAGATTTTAATAATTTTTCAACAACGTTTAAATCGTTGTAAGGAATAGATGTACTCAAATCAGAGGTTGCTTTTGGAACACCTTTATTCCGAAGGGTCGTTCCAATGTACCAATCTTGCCACCCGTGATATCCGCAAACAATCACCTTATCTCGGTTTGTGTAGGCACGCGCTATACGAATTGCAGCCGATGTTACATCTGTACCATTTTTAGCAAAACGAACCTTTTCAGCGGAAGGAATCAAATCACATAAAGTCTCAGCCAGTTCAATTTCTAATTCAGTCGCCAAACTAAAAGTAATTCCATGATTCAATTGATCTTGAATAGCCCAATTTATATCAGGATCATTGTAGCCTAAAATAACAGGCAACAAACCGCTTACGCAATCAATAAACTCATTGCCATCGACATCCCAGACATGAGAGCCTACACCATGTGTGAGATACATTGGGGAATTTGCGGGATATTGGATATGTGACTTGCTAAAGGTTTGAGTCCCGAGGGGAATGACTTCAAGCGCCTTTTCCAAAAGCTTATTAGAGCGTTCAAAATTCGTGCATATATTCACTTCGTGTTGTAAAGATCTTTCAAAACCCTCATTACGCTTAGAGACTGGCTGCTTGAATTCTGGATTTTTCTGCAAGGTTTCTAAAATTGACCAGGTGCTAATTGGCTCTCTCATACGTGAAACAATTTTATTGAGATAGTCTAAATCCTCAGGCGTATCCACAGTCCATCGGTGTTTTTCTACTCCTTTCATAGGACAAGACACATTCATAGTGTGAAAAATACTTCTATTATTACAAATATAAGAAGTGACATGTTCACGATCGCTTGGTCTTTTTGTATTTAGCGATGCATTTTTTAACGCCTCAAATGTAAATGCTTCGCAATCCAGCCCATCTGGCCAGGTAGCAGGAAAGACATTGGATGCATAGTCTGCTTGCTTGGTTGCGACTAATGCTAAAACTTGAGAGGCAATGTGGTGATCTAGAAAAGGACAGTCTGCTGTAATCCTCATTATGACATCAGCTTGATGCGTCAAAGCTGCCTGGTAGAATCGGTCAAGCACATCATTTTCGCTTCCTCGAAATACATCTACCTGATTAATACTGCACCAATCAACAATCGCCTGATCACCTGGCTCATTGGATGTTACGACAACCACTTGATCTATTATCGAAATACGGGAGGCTGCTTCCACAACCCATTGCAAAACGGGTTTGTTTCCCAGTAGCTCAAGAACTTTGCCAGGGAATCTAGTTGACCCCATACGAGCCTGAATAAGTGCTATTTTCTTCATTTTGTCTACTACCAATTTCTAGGGTCCGCTAAAGGATGAGTGGATGGTTGGAATAGGGGCACTTTTGTCATATCTTCTTCCGAAGCGCTTGCTTCAAAAATTTCATCGAGGTCTCTTAATGATGAAACACCCATCACCCAATTATGAACCCAGCTTTTACTTGCCGCCCAAAGCAATAAACCATGCAAAGGAGATTTATAAGGCTCTAAACTCTTCTTCACCAAACTCCACTCTTTTCGGATTGCTTCTAATTCTTTTGGCAATGCATTTGCCAGCAAAATTCCCTGTAAAAATACACTTCGAGCATGAACTTCAACCTTGTTACTTTGAGCCCATTCAATAAAAGAGGGGCTATTAAACGATTGATTTAAGGGATTCAATGGTATTTGTACTATCTCTGGTGTGCGTATACGAGAAAAATTTTCTATATCTTTCATGTCATAAGCTGAAACACCTATTTTTTCTATTCCATAAACTTGTTTTAAGAAAGCCAGTTTATCCGATAGCTCTCTCTCATCAGCATGAGCTATATTACTCGGATCATGGATAAGAAGGGCATATATAGAAAACCCCTTGTACACATCCATTTTTTTTATTAATACATCTTTGCTATCAAGAACGTTAATTTTTGTAATAATTTTGAATTTTTTAATGACATCGTAAGCAATAGTTTTTGTGAGATCACCATAACCAAGTGCTGTATCAAGTGCAGCCACACCTTTATCAAACGCCTTATTTAAAATACTACTGCTCTCTTCTATACTAAGGCAGCTCTCTCGCGACAGTATTCCATAAGCTTGCGTAAAGTTTGCAGTCCCTATGATTATTTTGTTAATCATAATTTTAAATCGTGAGCTATTTTTTCGAGTTGATGATTATCTAACCCTGTATATAAAGGTATACTTAAGCATTTTGAGTAATACTCTTCTGATCCTGGCAAAATCATTTCACCATAAATCTTTTTATAATAAGGCTGTTTATAAACAGGGATATAGTGAACCTGTGTGCCAATTCCTTGTTCTTTTAATCTTTCCATTAAGGCTTTACGTGTAACGCCAAGATTATGGAAATCAATCAACAATACATATAAATGCCAGGATGTATCAGAAGAATATAATTTGCGCAAAGGAATGAGATTTTTTGTTTCTTTAAACAATTCATCATATTGCTCAACTAATTGCATTCGGTTTTGTTTAAAAATCTCAAGTTTATGCAGCTGGCTTAAACCGAGTGCGCAATTGATATCGCTCACTCTGTAGTTATAACCAAGCTCATGCATTTCATAATACCATGGACCTGTTTCTTCATGCTTATTAATCCACTGACTCTCTTCTCTAAGCATGCCATGGCTTCTGAAGATTTTTAATTTTTGAGCAAGGGATGGATCGTTGGTAGTAACAGCACCACCTTCACCCATTGCAATCGTTTTAACCGGATGAAAAGAAAAAGTCGTAAGATCACAATAAGCATTAGAACCTATGGGATATGAGCTACCTTCTTTAGAAATATAGTGTGTTCCAATAGCATGTGCTGCATCTTCAATAATTAGAAGACCATACTTGCGTGCAATTACAGCTATCTTTTCTAAATTCTCACATTGTCCAGCAAGGTGCACATTAATAATGGCTTTTAAATTTTTATTTTTATTTTGAATAATAGCTTCTTCTAGTGTTTCTGCTGTCATTAAACCTGTAGTTGGATCAACATCAACAAATACGACATCTCCCCCTACATAACGCACCGCATTTGCGGAAGCCAAAAAAGTGATAGCAGGAACTAAAACAACATCATTTTTCGTAATATCCAATGCCAAGAGAGCTAGGTGCAAAGATGTTGTCCCGTTAGAGCATGATACAGCGTAATGAGCATTAACAGTTTCCGCTAGTTTGTTTTCAAAAGATTCAACGACAGGGCCGCACGTTAGCCAATCACTTCTTAAAACATCAATAACTGCTTCTATATCAGCCTGATCTATACAATGTCTTCCGTAAGGAATCATCTTAGGCAATCATCGTTTTGAGTTGTTCATGGGTAAGCCATTCTGTATTTGTCTCACTTGAATAAACCATTCTTTCATTGAGTTTTGTGTGGGAAACGGTTGCGTGCCATTCTTTGAGGAAAGAAGGAAGCAAAACATAGCGGTCTTCGGTCTCAACTGTATTTAAAGATTCATCAGATGTTAACATCCATTCATGAAGCTTTTCTCCAGGCCTTATTCCAATAATGTGAGTTTTGATATTAGGTTTAATTGCTTGAGCAAGATCAATGATTTTCATGCTTGGGATTTTAGGAACAAAGATTTCTCCTCCCTCCATTAATGCAAGGTTAGATAAGACAAAATCGACACCTTGATCCAGAGTAATCCAAAAACGCGTCATTTCTTCGTCAGTAATGGGTAGGGAATCTACTCCTTCATTGATTAGTTTTTTGAAAAAAGGAACAACGCTTCCTCTAGACCCTACAACATTCCCATATCGCACTACAGAAAAAACAGTTGGGTCTTCACCGCGAATATTGTTTGCCGCTACAAAAATCTTTTCTGCTGCAAGTTTACTTGCTCCATAAAGATTGATAGGACTAACAGCTTTATCAGTTGAAAGAGCAAGGACTTTTTTGACCTCATTTTTTAAACTCGCCCTTACGAGATTTTCTGCACCAATAACGTTCGTATGGATACATTCATAAGGGTTATATTCAGCGATCGGGACATGTTTTAAGGCAGCAGCATGAATGACGATATCAACACCGCGAAGAGCCATCTCTAATCTACTATAGTCACGGACATCCCCAATAAAATAGCGCATAAAGTCATATTGATCAGGAGAAAACTTTTGACTCATCTCATATTGTTTGAGTTCATCTCTTGAAAATATAATAAGTTTTTTGGGTTTGTAGTTTTTTATCACAGTTTCAACGAACTGATGCCCAAAAGAACCCGTCCCGCCTGTCACAAAAATGGTTTTATTGTTTAAATCCGGTTGTTTTATAAGAAAATTTTTAAGCATATTTTTCCACTTTATTTTAAAGAGAATTATAGTCTGTTACTTGCTTGACGCAGCCCTTATCCATGACGACAATCCGGTCACAATCTTTCAATGTTGTCAGGCGATGGGCAATCATGATGACGGTGCGATCACGGCTGACCGCATTGATGGTTTCCATCAAACGGGCCTCCGTATCGTTATCCAGTGCTGAGGTTGCCTCATCAAAGATAAGCACTTCAGGACTGCGATAAAGGGCGCGGGCGATGGCAATACGTTGACGTTCCCCGCCAGAAAGACGAATACCGCGCTCTCCCACAACTGTTTTTGCCCCTTCTGGAAGGGCATCAATAAAATTACGAAGTTGGGCGGCATCAATAGCCGCATTTAACTGCGATGAATCTATATCCTTTTCACCAAAGGCAATATTTTTTTCAATTGCATCATCGGTCAGGTATATACTTTGGGGCACATAACCAATTTTTTGATGCCACTGATAGGAATGAACAGGATGTTGTCCATCTACCAAAATTGAACCTTCATAAGGTTTTAAGAGACCAAGAATAAGATCAACTAACGTTGATTTTCCTGAACCTGTCTCACCAACAATACCGATACATTCGCCTTTTTTAATCTGTAAAGAGACATGATCCAATGCATTTTTTTCTGTGTTGAGGTATTTAAAAGAGAGATCTTTTATTTCAATATGTTGATTAAACTGAAATCCCGGCACATCTACATAATTTTCTTTGGCAGTCACCATCGTATACTCTTGATGCACCCGCTCAATGGAAGGGATCACAGATTTAAAGATGTTGAGCTGATTTATAATCCGGTTGAGTCCCGGCATCAGACGAAAACCTGCATAAAGATATCCGCCTAATATTCCGATCATTTGCACTGGGCTTTCTTGATCTAAACACAAATAAGCAATGGTTGTGGCAAATAATCCCACAAACAAAATTTCAATAACCATACGGGGCAAGGCATTAAGAGATGTCTGAATGGCTTGAATGCTTGCTTTTTTGCGCGCATGAACTTGATAGGCTTCTATAAATGATTCGCGTTTTCCCAAAAGCACAATTTCTTTAAAGGCATGAAAGAATTGCATGAGATTTTGAGTGCCAGAAACAGAGAATGTTTGAAATTTTTGTCCAAATTGATAAAACATTGGCAATAGGTTTTTCGTTAAAAACATTGAAATAATCAAAACAAATACGAATATAATTAAAGCTAAAGAAGGATTTATATAAATAATCATTCCCACAAGCGAAAAGAAGATCACGCCTTCAGATAATATGCTGGCGATAGCAACCATGCCACTAGAAAAAATGTTTTCAGCCTCTCCCCCAATTAAATGCATTGCAAAAGAAGAATTTCTTGTCAGATAAAATGCGTAATCCGCCTCTGCATACCGGTGAAGAAGTTTGTTTTTAAAATGATAATTCATTTTCTGAATTGAAAAATTTTGAAAAAACACTTCTACAGCAGCAATAAGATTTTTGATCAAGTAAACAGCCCCTACAATCATAGCGATATAAAAAACAACACGTCCTGGAGATAAATCAGTCGGAAAACCGATTTTATTCAAATACTTCAGTCCCGTTTCAGGGGCATTTAAAACTTGGGCAAACACAACAATCACAGAGGCTGTCACAACTTCAAGTAGCGATGTCGTTAGTGCAAACACCACAATGCCAAGCCACTTAAGCTTTTCCTCACGTGTTAAAAGCGCGCGGAGTTTTTGAATTGCCGATAGAATGGAGGGAGTTGACATTATTTATCGTTTAAAATGGGCTTTAATGAGTTAAGAGCATTGAAATATTTAGGTAAATGGGAAAACACCTCGCAAGCCAAAGGTTCATTGTAGGTATGCGATGTTAAATTTCTGTCTTTTAACATCTCTAACCAAATTTTTTCATCCTGAATATCACCGGAAGCAAAGGCATGGCGAAATACATCTTTAGGGGAGTTTAGATCCACTCCTTTATCAAAGTAAAAATCTTTCAAAGCTTTCCAAGCTAGTTCAAAAGTAAACTCAAAACGTTGAATTGCTGCATCCCTTTGAATAGAGGGCGGTGCAACATTCGATGATAAGACTTCTTCAAATGCATCCATTGCCTTGAGAAAAAGTTCAGCTTTTAATTTTTTCATAAATTACGATTCCATTTGCTTCAATAGTGGATTTAAGCGCAGAATTTGAAGGCAAATCATTTAAATTTATACAATCAATACTGAGTAATGTATCCGCATCTTCAATGATATTAAGGACTTCATTCCATTGGTATGTATCCGCCGAAGGGCAAAATATTGCAATATCAATATCTGACTTAGGGCGAAATGTGCCATTTGCTCTGGAACCGAATAGGATGATTTTTTCTACAAAGGGAAGCTGTATAAGTTTTTGATAAAAATTATATGTTGTAATATCAAACGTCATACAAGCGTAACGCCCTCAGAGCGGGCAACCTTATAAATCAAAAGATCTTGACCCGGATCACGGACAACGATATCGATTTTCTGCTCGCCTAATCGGTCTTGCAACAGGATCCAAAACTGACTTTTTTGGTCGTAAACTTTTTTAGAGTCAAAATCCTCGACCTCAATATACAAATCAATATCACCGCCACGCTTATCAAGATAAACACGAGATCCAAACAACCACAAGTGATCATGTTCACAAAAACATTCTTTGAATGATTTAATAATTGATTCTAGATCTTTAGGCTCTAAACGAACATTCATTGACTATCAAACCGTTGCGTAAAATTCAGACACATCTAACGCTTCACCATAGCTGCCGCGGTCCGGGTGAAATCACCGAGACTGCAAAAATTTTTCATATTCATCTCCGGCACATAAGCGCCGGAAAGATTCTTTACTTACGACGCCTCCACAGCATAGGTGGGGAGAGTCATTTTCATTTCCCTTCCCATAAAAGTTAACAATAGCTGAACCCTGGATTTATCATCCATGGACTCAAAAACTGCTATTTGATCCGTAAGTGGCCCCTCGACAATGCGCACCTTTTCACCTTTAACAAAGTTCACAAGGCTTGCCACAGGCACGATGCCATCCCCAATTTCTTGGGCTCGCAAGTCATCAATAATCCGCGTTGGGACTTTTGCTGGATTCAAATCGTTGCTCATCAATAAATGAGAAACACCCCGTGTGCCATTGACACTGCGCCATCTGGCAGCTTCCAAATCCATCCCTATAAAAATATAACGCGGGAAGAGGGGCAAAAGCTTTTCTTCAACTTTACGGGCATGACGAACGGTTTTTTTAAACCGCGGCATGTAGACCTCAAAACCTTGATCGAGCAAATGTTGCTGAGCGACCAGTTCCTTTAAAGGTTGAGTATGGGCGACACACCAGGAAATCACGAATTTCCCCTTGAAATATGTAGCAATTCTATTGTCAGCAATCGATTAGAATCAATCTTATTTTTAACTGCATCATACGTTTTCTGAGGATTAATAGCATCCGTCACAAGAATAGCGTCATATTGCTTGAAATCTTCGTCAATACTCACAATTTTCACCACAAAATCAGTCCCTTGCAGAACAAGCCTTGCAATATCAGCTAAGTCACCATCACCTAAGAGCGCTATATTTTTCCAATTTTGCAACGCACACAGCTCAAAAATCTCTTTGCATTGCGATCTAGCATCTCTAAAAAAAGTCATTGAACGCGCTAAATAACCAGCAACCATAGTGCTTTTTTCTGAAAAACCGGTGGGCGTCAAAAAATAGGCAATACGCCTGGGAGAAACCTGAGCAGCTCGCACCCAACCCTTAGTAACGCAATGTTTCAAATACTGATTCATCAATCCCAAAGCAATCCCTAACTCGCTAGCCAAACCCCTCTGAGTAAAAGAAGGATTACGCTCGATCTCACTCAAAAGATCTACCATCAATTTTTGCTCGGCATATTTACGCGTACTTTGAAAAGAAGTCACTAAATTTTCAATTTTAACTTGCGTTCATGAAAAGAACATAATTGATACAGGAAGGACCGTCAAGCATAAAAAACTTGAAAAAAATCCACCTCGTTGCTATATATGTGACAGTGTCGTGTTAGTCTGACTGAGGCTTATGGCGAAAGATATTCAAAGTTTTATTAATGTACGCCAAACACGCCGCAAGGAAGTGTTTAATGGACGCACAAAAATACTTTTTGATGGCCCAGAACCAGGAACATTAATTTTGTATTTTAAAGATAGCCTTGACCAAAAAGAAGACCTTCATGCGTCCAGCTCACATGGTGCGCTGAATAATCGTTTTTCCGAATTACTAATGCAAAGGTTAAATCAAATAGGTATAGAAACGCACTTGATTAAACGATTGAATATGCGTGAGCAACTCGTTCGCCTAGCTGATCCCATGCCATTTCGCTTTCGAGTTCACAATATTGCAATTGATTCTTTAGCCGCGCTATTCAATTTAGAACCTGGAACAGTGCTTAACGAACCTATCATTGAGCTTTATATAAAGAATAGCACTGGAGAACAAACAGTTATCGCACCTCAACATATTTATGCTCTTGGCTGGGCTCAAGAAGAAGAAATTGAAATGTTATTTAGTGCTATCCGGCGAATTAACGATTTTCTGTTAGGGCAATTTCTGGCCTTAAATCTTCGTTTAGCAAACTATTGCTTAGAGTTTGGTCGCATTCTCACTCAAGATTTTTTTGAATCACCTAAGCTTATTCTTATAGATGCATTCGGACTAGATTCTTCGTCAATTTTAGATGCTCAATCAGGAGAACGCTTAGATTCTGGAGTGGGTCTTGGCACAAATTGGACCGGCTGCGAAGAAGTCGCACGTCGTTTTGGCCTACTTGAGTATTTAAATTCTGACACCAGCCAGGAAGCAGCATAGTCTATGCCAATTCTCTTGCCCGATTTAGAACATCGACTAAAAGTCGCTTTCCCCAAAGGGCGCATTGTTGTAACAGATCTAGCCGGTAACAACGACCATTATATGGTGAATATTAGTTGTTCCACCTTCAAAAATCTAAACAGGATACAACAGCATCAAAAAGTTTATGATGCGCTAAAGGAGTGTAATATTCATGCACTATCAATCAAAACAAATTATGCAGAGGAATAAACATGAGTAATGCCCATCAACAAATTGATGAATTAGTAAAGGGAAATAGTGTTGTCTTATTCATGAAAGGCACCACCTCCATGCCAATGTGCGGATTTTCGGCTACTGTTGTTCAAATTCTTCGTCAGCTTAATGTTTCTTTTAAAGATATAAATGTACTTATCGATCCAATACTTCGCCAAGGCGTAAAAGATTACACAAACTGGCCTACAATTCCTCAGCTATATGTTAAAGGAGAGTTTATTGGCGGATGCGATATTATCCGCGAAATGTTCGAAAGCGGAGAATTAAAAGCTCTTCTTGAAGCCAAACAATTATTAAGTGATGCATGAGAAATCCTGTTGGGCGAGTTATCTTAAAATCAAAAAAGAAGCGAACCCAGTCTTCGCGTGACTGGCTCTTACGCCAACTTAATGATCCTTTTGTGCGTAAAGCAAAACAAGAAGGATACCGCTCACGCGCAGCCTTCAAATTTATTGAAATTAATGAGAAATATAAAATTTTAAAATCTGGCCAAACTGTTATTGATTTAGGCGCAGCTCCTGGTGGTTGGACTCAAGTTATCGCTGAAAAAGTTTCTCATAAAGGTAAAGTTATCGCCCTTGATTTGCAAGACATTGAGCCTTTTAGCAATCCTAATATTTTAGTCATAAAAGGAGATTTCGAAGAAGAATCCGTCCAACAACAACTAGCTGAACACATAGAGTTAGCTGATGTAATTGTATCAGACATGGCAGCTGCAGCTTGCGGCATCCCATCAGTCGATCATATTCGTATTATTAACCTGCTAGAAGCTTCCTTAACTTTTTCTTTGCAGCATTTATCAAAAAACGGGGCTTTTGTTGCTAAAGTTTTAAGAGGGGGCACCGAAGGCGAATTACTAAAAAAGCTAAAGCTTCATTTTTCCAAAGTAGCGCATTTCAAACCAGATTCAAGCAGGCAAAATTCTGCAGAAATGTATGTTATAGCTACAGGATTTAAGGGAAATTATTAAAGAATTTTTTAACAAAAAATTAACAATTCTCATTGTAAATTCAAGACACTAAATTCATCAGAGCTCCATATGAGAAAGTTCCTTTTACTCGCCATCTTCTTTCAAGCAGTTTTCCTATTTGCCACTGTATTTTCAATGGAACAACAAGAGTTAACCAATGAAAATTCTGGCACTTCAACATCACACAGCGTCACTTTAAGTAAAAATCCAAGAAATCCTAATGAAATCGAAATTACCCTGACCCCGGAAATGTATGAATCAGTGAAGACATTAATGGAAAGAATCGCTTCTCAGTTTGGACCTTTTGTAACACAAACTTTTAGAGAACATTTATTTTTTATTCCTGAAGCATTCAGCACTCTAGAATCACAAGATTGGTATATCGAAAACCTTATAAATCTAACAAAAGCATACGGATTTGACAGAGTTGCAGATCCTATACTTATGCAGACACTAAACTTGAACGCATCACCATCTGTTATTCTTAACCCCCTTATCAATATTTTAAAAGAGATTTACACCTCTGAATCATCAGCCAGCGAAATAGAAAAACTGTTTCTATTCTGTGACACAATAAACATTTCCGCAATTAAGGCCGAATTAAGCAGCACAACAGACCATGAAGAAAATAAGAACATGACTTTTGCCGCTTTTTATGAAGAAAATGCGCAAGAAAAGATGAGAATCGGCTCGTTTAAAAATCTCATGATCGCAACTGATATTGGCTTTAGCAGTTCTGGTAAAGACCCTATCGAAGCTCAACGAACTACCATTTTTGCTGTTCGTTCAAGCGAAATTAAGAAAAGCATCGTTAGAATCTCATCATTACTTGAAAAACTTAATGATTTACAGACAATAACCCAACGTGATTCATATCTTCAAAATTCACCCAAAAGCTAACAAAGCATCAATATAAACACCCAAACACATGACAACAGAACATCTCCCAGATGTTCTGTCGTTCAATGCATATTGCTATAAAATCGCACAAAACAAACTTACAATTTTTAGCTTCATTGCATTTACACCTAATAAACTTTATTGTGATTAGACAAAAAAAATTAATATATACCAGAACCCTAATCATGAAAGCTGAGAATCTCCATAAAATTAACCAAATAGAAGAAGCTTTAACTTTGCTTCGGAGGCACCTTTGACTGGGACACTGCACAAAAAAATTTGCTAGCACTTGACCAACAAGCCGAGTCCTCTACCCTATGGGACGATCCATCTGCAGCTCAAAAAATATTAAAAAAACGTGATAATTTGAAGAATGCTTTAAAACGCGTTACCGATACACAACAAGATCTTGAAGATATTATCACCCTAATTGAGTTAGCCGAAACAGAGCAAGACTTATCCACTGAAAAAGAAGCAGAAAATGAACTCGACCTATTGTGCACAAAAGCCTTAAAGTTGCAGCTCGAGAGCCTGCTCTCAGGTGAAGCAGATTCTTGCAATGCTTTCATCGAAATTAATGCGGGCGCGGGCGGAACAGAAGCACAGGATTGGGCAGAAATGCTAGCGCGCATGTACACTCGCTGGGCTGACAGCAAAGGGTGCAAGCTTGAAATTTTAGATGAAAGCCCAGGAGAAGAAGCAGGCCTTAAATCGATCACTATCAAAGTTGAGGGATTCAGATCATACGGATGGCTAAAAACTGAAAGCGGCGTGCACAGATTAGTGCGCATTTCTCCTTTTGATTCAAACGCTCGCCGTCACACAAGCTTTGCTTCCGTTTGGGTATACCCTGAGGTTGACGAAAATATTGATATTCAAATTGAAGAAAAAGATTTAAGAATTGATACATACCGGGCCTCTGGCGCAGGTGGACAGCATGTCAATAAAACTGAAAGCGCTATTCGTATTACCCACCTTCCAACTAACATTGTCGTGCAGTGCCAAAGTGATAGATCACAGCACCGCAACCGAGCACAAGCTTATACTATGTTACGCGCCCGACTTTATGAACTTGAACTACGTGAGCGCGAAGCAAAGGCAAATGCTAATAGCAGCTCAAAAACTGACATCGGCTGGGGGCATCAGATTCGCTCATACGTTCTACAACCATACCAAATGGTCAAAGACACACGCACAGGTGTAGAACGAGGCAATGCCCAAGGTGTTCTCGACGGAGATATTGATGCGTTCTTAGAAGCAAGCCTTGCCCAGAGAATCACCGAAAAATAGCGATCTTTAAACTAAGAATCAGCAATATAGAATTACAAATTATCACATATCAAAAGCTTCTTAAAAATGAATTACAACACAGATTTTAATTTCTCGATAGCCTCTTCAAGTTCTTGAAATTTTTCTTGTTGAACATTCAAAAGCTCTTTTAATAAATCTTTTAATTCCTGAATTTCCCTCTCAGCCTTTAGGTTTATGCGATAATCTTTTTCAGCCCTAATCCTATCTTTAGCTTCCTGACGATTCTGACTCATCATAATAATCGGCGCCTGAAGTGCTGCAATGCAAGACAACACTAAATTTAAAAATATATAAGGATACGGATCAAATGGTTGTTGCAGCATTACCCAGGAGTTTAGAACAATCCAGGCAATAAGCATCACCTTAAAAAAAATGATAAAAGTCCAACTGCCACCAAATTTAGCAACCTTATCGGCCCATCTATCTCCTACAGATTTTTGTTGATCGCTGATTGCCAGAATATTTTTTTTCATTTCAATTCCTCATTAATAGCGCATATCTATTGAGCCTCTGTCACATACCTTAACCAAAGTTGTGATATTTTTTCCATCAAGCTGTTTTGTTTACTTCGACCTTTCAACATATCAAATGGCATAATTTGCAAACGCATTTCCTGATTCTTACAGCAAAACTGAAAGCCATCTTCGTTCGTTATAGCACACTGCCCACATATACCCTGCATCATACACTGCATTGGAATATTAATATTGCCAATTGTCATAAGGCTATTCTTTAAAGAGGCCTTTAAACAAAATAATTCTTTAGAAATTGCCTCTTGCATAGGTGTTGACCCCATTACAAAAATCCAATCGATAGATTCTAAAATATTTTCATCTTTTAAGTAGCGTAATCCATCTACAGCATTTCCCTGATTTTCACCAGTTATGGCTTCTGCATAATACCAAAACACTTCATCAGCAATATTTTCAATGTCACTAATGTGCGTTCTGTCAGTATTTGATCGATATCCAGCTACCCAGTAGACTTTATTACCCTTTTCTTTCAAAGCTTTCCCTAAATGAATAAGAGCTAAATTAAAATGCCCGCCACCCACTAACAAAACATTTTTTCCTTCTGGCAATTCGGTGGATGCTCCTGTAGGCCCCATTAAAGCCACCCTTTCTCCTGGCTTTAAATATTGCACCAAAAGTGACGAGCACCCTATTTCCACTATCACAAAAGTTATTATTCCTCTCTCCCGGTCAATATTGACTGGAGTTAGGGCTAATGCTTCCATTGCCAAACGTGTTTCTTGAGCAAAAGAAGCTAATGATTCAAAATTTTGTAAGCGATAAAATTGTCCAGGCTGAAAAACGCTTGCGGCAAGTGGAGCATGAATTTCAACTTGAATAAGATTTTTTGCAAGACGAATTACAGTAAGAACTTCTGCCTTTAACAACTCATCTAGCTCAACTTTAACCACAGGTTGGTTAACTTTTAATTTTTCACTTATATTTTTATAACCATGCTTTGCACTCGCAATGGCTTTGACCACACTACCTGCGTAAGCAGGGTTTGCATCACCAAAACTCGCATGTGTTTCATGTAATACTTCATGATGAGTACCAACTGCCATAATAATGCAGCGTGCTGGAATAAATTCTTTATTATCTTCACGCTTAACCCACAACCCCTTAACTTGGCCCGCATCATTTTTTTCAATCCGTAACGGTATTAAGTTATGCTCAAAAATAATTCCTTCCCCTAACGCTTTCTCTACTTCTTCATGATTTAAAGAATAGCTTGGCGCATTCGTTATGTCAGATCGATAGATAATGCGGACTTCAGCGGTATCATGCTTTAATAGGTGCTGTGCATCAAGATGATCTTGTGAGGTCCACCATTTTTTAAGTTCTTCCTCACCATAAACTTCTATCAGCTTCTTATATCGTTGCCTGAATTTTTTTGCCTGGACTTCATAATAAGCTTTCGCTTCAGTTGCCGTATCAATCGCTGTTAATCCACCGCCAATAACTAGAATAGGACCTAAAATTTGCAGATTTGCTAATGAGTCTCTCTTTGCAGCCCCTGTTAATTGCAAAGCCATTAAAAAATCACTAGCCATACGCACTCCTGGCGTTGATGTGCCTGGTATGTCAGGTAATTTTGGTGCGCCTGCTCCAGTACATAAGGCAACAACATCAAAGCCAAGCTGCTTATAATTATCTTCGTTAATTTGACTACCAAAGCGCGTTGAACCAAAAAACTGAATAGTATTCCTGCGTTCAAGCAGCAGTCGAATTATTTTTAAATAATTCTTATTCCAGCGAACTGTAATACCATATTCGGCTACTCCACCAAATCCGCTCAGAATACGATCATCCAAATTTTCATAAAGTACACTGGCATCTTTAATAAGTTTTTTTTCCAAAAGTTCAGCAGGTAATGGCTCAAGTTTTGCCCCGTCAATACCAACGACCATATGTCCATCACGGCTCAAATAATGCGCAAGACTAAATCCTGCTGGCCCAAGCCCCACAACAAGCACTTGGTATCCAGTTTCAGCCTTAGGCAATGGCTGATCAAAATTCAATGGATTCCAACGTGTTAGCAAACTATAAATTTCGAATCCATAAGGCAAGCTCAAAACAGAGTTTAAAATATTTGTTTCAGCACCTGGAGTATTGACCGGACTTTGTTTTTGAAAAATGCACGACTTCATACAGTCATTACAAATACGGTGTCCAGTTGCCGCAACCATAGGGTTATCGATCATAATCACCGCAAGAGCTGCGATATTCATTTCTTTGCGCTTCAACGTATGCATCTGTGAAATTTTTTGGTCTAAAGGGCAGCCGGATTTTTTAGAATCTTGTATGATTCCAGTGCGGCAACTATCCTTACCCTGGTTGTGGCACAAAATGCAATAATGAGCTTCATTTGTTGATTGTGAATTTGAAAAGCCAACGTCTGTTAGAGCAAACCCTTCTCGCTTTCTAGGAGCGGTCGTCACATATGCACTAGAAATTTGTTTAACGTGCTTCAATGCAAAATTAGGGCCTATTTTCGTAGGTATTTGAAAAAGCGAGTCGTATTTATGCTTTGCTTGGCCCTGTGACGTAAGCGTTGCCCACGAAGCATATTTAGCTAAACTCTCTAAAACAGGAGTTTCGTTATTTAATGCTTCAATAGCTGCTTTAGAAAAAGTCAAAACATCTGTAAAAGCATACACATGCTCCCAATCCTCTTGAGGATTAAAAAAAAATTTTAATGCATAGCGCTGCACAAATTGACGTTTTACGTGGGCTAAGAAGCTATACTCAGAAGCGTTAACATAAAGCTCTGATAGAATTGAGCTTAAATTAAATTGTTCGCACAAGAATTCTTCTAAGTATTCAGCCGTCTCAACAAGGCCAAAACAAAAATCAGCATCCCTTACTTTTACAAACCGATAAAAGCTTTCATGTAGTTCATTTAACCCTTGAAGGGAATATAAAGTATCGTAATCACATTTCATAAAAAATAAGGGGCGCTCTTTCAGCACCCCTCACTCTAGCTTAATTGTAACCTTTTAACAGCTACAGATTACACTTCGCCTAGTTTTTGTTTCTGAGCAGCTGCTTTCACTTTAACTGAAAGAGCTTTCACAGCGTACAGCCAAGCCACCGCAACGATAGCAAACACAGCAAATGCAATTGGAGCAATAGAAACAACGTCTTTAGTTGCAAATGCAATTAACAACATGTTTTGAACAAATGCACCACCAGCTTTACCAGCACGACCGCCAATAACGTCTACAGCAGCCTTACCTTTTGTCTTTAATTCCTCATCCAATGGAATGTAAGCCATTTCCTTTGTGGGATCGAACAAAATGTATTTAATAGCTTTTGATACAACCACGATCCCAAGACCAATAAACATGGCAGCAGCAACCGCATGCGTATTAAAGAACTGTAACAATGGCTCCATCAGGCCTTCAGCAAGGATAAAACAGAAAAAGAAACCGCCAGCAATCAAGATTACTAGTGGAGTAATCATTGCAGCTTTTGCCCAGCTCACTTTTCTTAAGATATTAGAGCCAACTGTCAAACCAAACAAGATGGTAAAAATACCTGTAGAGGTAGATAAAATACCCATGTAATAGTTGAAAAGCCCCTTATCTCCCGAACAGAATAAACCTAATTGGTTTTTCCATTGAACTTCAACCAAGTTTATAGTCACTCCGTAAGCCATTATCAATAGAGCAATCAAACCAAGCTCAGGAGATTGAATAATAATTTTAAAGCTTTCAACAAGCCCTGGCTTTTCTTTTTTCTTCTTTTTAGGAGCATTATCTTCTGCAGGATCAAAATACAAAGTATTTGTTAACACCTCTTTGTGCATCCAGCGATAGGTGTACATAGCAACCACTCCCATAATCACAACTGCTGACATTAAAAGATACAAAGTCACTGCCCAAGGATCAACTCCCTCTGGAACCATATGCTTAATATGCTCAGAACAATACATTACTGTAGGACCGGAAACAACCAGCGCTGCATTACCGATTACCGCAAACAATCCATAAAAGCGCTTTGACTCACGCATGCGCACAACATGGTTGGCAAATTGCCAAAACATTAACGCAATCATTGCACTTCCCCAAATTTCGGAAAGCACGTAAAACAATGAAAATGCCCAATATGCATACAAATCAATAAATCCACTCAACGCCGGGTAAGCGGCATGCAATGCTTGTATTGATTCCTGGGCAGGATGAAGTAAATGCAGATTTGGATAAATAACAAAGCCAAATAACCCAAAAAATACAATAAATGGCGTGACCACTGCATAAAATACATTTTCACGTGTCATTATATTCGTTAACTTGGCATACAAGACAACGAATAAAATTGCCGCAGGTGTTACGCAATACAATTTCAAGAATGTAATAGCCCCAGCACCTGCTGAGTTTACAACAAGAGAATCCTTCGTATCTCGAAGCACTGTATAGTTGAACAAAAGGCAAAACATTATAATGCCAAGCGGGATAAACTTCTTTAATTCATGTGCGTGTATTGGCCAAAGTCGAGCACGTAGCCCCGTGAACTCTGGCACTGATTTGTCTGATTTACTCATTTCCTCGTTTACCTTAAAGTTGTTACAAACAGAAAACACCCTGAGAAGCCGAGGCATCTAGGGGATATACTGCCACTATTTTTGAGCAAAAGCACTCGAAATAGTTGTTTTAGTTTACACAGAATACTACTAAACATTCTCGCAATAGTCAATATTTAGCTTATTTTCGCAAAGGTATATATTGAGAAATGTGCATATTTGGGCTTTATTTTTTGTGTTGCATTCCATGATAAAAAAATTGGTATACAAAAGTCATTACCGTGGCACAAAAGAAGGTGACCTTATTTTAGCGTCATTCGCAAAAAATAAGTTAAGTAGCTGCCCTGAAAAGGAAATTAAAAAATACTCAGAGCTTCTTGAATACAGAGATACTGAAATTCATGAATGGGTTATCTCTCCCAAAAAGTCTCCACCCCACCTAAAATCAATTGTTTTAAAAATTGCGAAATTTCATGGTTTTGTTACATGAATAATATGATAAAGTGTAGCAAAACTAATATTGTACAATTGTGATTGCAAAACTAACTGGTGCTTTAGACCGCATATATGAGGACGCCGTACTTCTTGATGTCAAGGGAGTAGCTTATAGAGTACTGGTTTCAAAAAGAACATTACATCAGCTGCCAGATTTAAATAGCCCTTTAGTTCTTTGGACTGAAACTGTTTTGCGCAACGAACAACCCCATTTGTGTGGATTTCTTGAAGAACAAGAAGTTGATTGGTTTCGCATACTTACTCAAGTTCAAGGAGTCGGAGCTAAAGTAGCTCTTTCAATTTTATCAAGCTTGACCGCCTCAGAAATTAGCGATGCCATTCTGAACCAAAAAAGCAGTATACTTTCAAAAGCTGATGGTGTTGGCCCTAAACTCGCAAGCCGAATTGTATTAGAGCTTAAAGGAAAAAAAGACCTCCCTATTATTTTTGGAATCTCAGCAAAAGATATAATCGCCGATACTCCAGAATCAAAAGAAATTGATGATGCAATTTCTGCACTGGTAAATTTGGGCTACAATAAACACAATGCAGAAAGTGCTGTTTCAAAAGCTAGCAAAAAGATGCCCCCTCCTATTACGCTTGAAACTTTAGTCAGACTATCTTTACAAGAATTCCAGGCTCGCTATGACTGAACGTTTAGTAAACGCTGAATTGTCATTCGAAGACGATTGGGAAGTCAGCATTCGACCGACAATTCTTAATGAGTTCGTTGGCCAGCAAGCGTTGCGTGATAATCTAGTAGTTTACATCAATGCAGCAAAAAAGCGTGAAGAAGCGCTCGATCATGTGCTTTTACATGGACCTCCGGGACTCGGAAAAACAACCCTTGCTCAAATTATTGCTCGTGAAATGGGTGTTGGATTTAAAACAACATCTGGCCCAATAATAGCAAAAGCAGGAGATCTAGCTGCGATTCTCACTAATTTACAACCTAATGATGTCTTATTCATCGATGAGATCCACAGGCTTAACCCAGCGGTCGAAGAAATACTTTACTCAGCAATTGAAGATTTCAAGCTCGATGTCATGATTGGTGAAGGTCCAGCAGCAAGGTCAATACGACTAGATTTACCAAAATTTACTCTAGTAGGCGCTACCACCCGCTCTGGATTATTAACTCAACCATTGAGAGAACGCTTTGGTATACCATTACGATTACAATTCTATAGTCATCCTGAGCTTGCGGAAATAATACTCAGAGCTGCTAAAATTTTAAATGTTACTATTGACTATGGCGCAGCTCTTGATATTGCATCAAGGAGTCGTGGCACGCCCAGAATAGCAGGCCGTCTGTTAAGGCGTATTCGTGATTTTGCTATGGTATATTCTAATAATCACATCAATGCGCAAACAGCAAATCAAACTTTGGTAAGATTAGAAGTTGATAATATTGGCCTTGATCAGCAAGATTTACGTTATTTACAGGCAATGGCAGAACATTATAACGGCGGTCCAGTTGGCGTTGAAACACTAGCAGCCTACCTTGCTGAACAAACCGACACCATTGAAGAAGTTGTAGAACCATATTTAATTCAACTTGGCCTAATACAACGCACAAACAGAGGGAGAATTCTCACGCCCACCGGATACAAACATCTTGGCTTGTCATGTCAGTGAGCTCCACATCACAATTTAAAGAACCTCAAATTATCATAGAAGGAGCAAGTTTAAATTCAGGAATTGCCCAGGGATACGCTTATATTTACAATCCCCAATACACAGAAGACACCCAGCTCGCCGTCGAGAAAAAGATAAATATTTTCCTTCAAGCGGTAGAAAAAGCAATAGAATTATGCAGCCATAGCTTTATTGTTCGGCAAAAGCACAACCAAGAACTAATACTTGTGCAACAAAGCTTATTGCAAGACTCTGCCTGGCAACAGCGAGTTATTGTCAAAATAAAAAACAATTTAAATATCACAGATGCCCTTGATAAAGTAGCGCAAGAATTGGCTGTAATTTTTGGAGATGATGAATTTTGGCATGCAAGATTACAAGAAATCAGAGGCATTTCTCAACTTGTTCGCCAGTGCTTAACAAAAAAGGAAATCAATTTTAATAAAGAAAAATCAATAATTCTATGTGCTAAGACTATCTCTCCAGTTGAAATGATGCAATTTGAACAAGCAAAGATAGCAGCGATAATTGTTCAAGATGATAGCTTTTTGTCGCATGGAATGATTATCGCAAGATCCAGAGGCATTCCTGTTGTTGGAGGAATTGTTAATCTAACAGATCTTATTAGTAACGATGATGAACTGCTAGTTGATGGTGACTTAGGGCGTATTTATTTGCACCCCCACAAAACCACCATCGAAACGTACTGTGCCCCAAAAAAAATGCCTATTAACAAGTCCTTTGAAAATAAAAAGCATAAAATTGTTATATCCAGAGATGGCACTCCTGTGCACTTATTAATCAATGCCAATTTAAATGAAGATTTAATTTTTTTAGATCACCCCTCAATAGAAGGAATTGGATTATACAGAACCGAAATCCCCTTCATGATAAATGAAAACTGGCCTGACGTTGAAACCCAAACTAAGCTTTACTTAGATGTTTTAAATAAGGCTCAAGAAAAATCGGTAGTTTTTCGCACATTAGATGTTGGGGGCGACAAAGCCTTTCAATCTCTTCATAAAAGCTTTGGAAATACAAAGAAGGGATGGAAACATTCAAGATTCACGCTACAACGACCATCACTTATCCGCCTTCAGCTGCGAGCCATGATTAGAGCTCGTGTCGCTTGCAATCACCCCGACTTACCCCTACAAATTATGTTTCCCATGATCAGCGAAACTCAAGAAATGCATTTTTTGCGAACTCTAATTCAAAAAGAATTAGATCGCGAAAAGAATTTAGGACACAAAATACCCGCAATCATTAAAGTCGGAGCGATGCTAGAAGTCCCATCCGTCGTATTCCAACTTAACCAATTTTTAGATTTAGTTGATTTTATTTCAATAGGCAGCAACGACCTATTCCACTTCTTCTACGCTATAGATCGCACTGATGCCGCAATGAGCAAACGCTATGATCTTTTGTCGAAAGCTTTTATGCAAATGCTAAAAACCATCATAGATAAAGCCAATGCAAAGCACGTCAACGTTAGCCTGTGCGGTGAAATGGCAAGCCAACCTCTTGAGGCTATGGCCCTTTTAGGAATAGGGTTACGCTATTTTTCAGTTAATCCTAGTTCTATCGAAATCATTGAAAATATGATACAAACTCTAGATATCTGGTCTGTTCAAGAATGCATGAACGACTGCTTAAGCGATAACCCTTTTGCCTATAAAGCTGCACATCTAAGCATTAGAGAACGCGTAAGTGAATTGGCGCAAATTCAGCAAACACGACTTATATAGTATTTTTTTCATAATTTTTGCGATCTTCGTAAGTGATAACTATTCTGGCAGTTGACATCAGTTTGTTCAGCAAACGAATAGCTTGCCTCGAAAACTCTTTTTGTTCCAAACTTTCCTTTATCATCACCTTAGTAGGTAATGGATCTTTCTCAGGATTTTCAACCGCACACACCTTGTATAGACTCACAGCTTGGTCCTCTTGAATCGGCCCTATAACTTGATTGACAGTGACTTTATCTAAAATGACCTGCAAAGGCTCAGGAAAACTTAACATTGGTTGCTTTTCTACAAGAGCAGTTTGCCCGTTTGCATCACTCCCATTCTGCAAAAATTCTTTACAACTCCCTGCTTTTTTCAAATGAGTAACAATTGTTTCTAAAATCATTACATTCTCTTCACTCATATCCTCTGGAAGCTGAATAACCACCTTAGCAACAGACATTTTCCTACTACGAAATGCCCCTTGCCCTGCCAACTTCTTATCGACAAGCTTAATAATTTTATAAGTATTTTGGGTCTCAATTGGCCCCACAACATCACCCACCGATGTGTGCTGAATGATTTTTGCAACTTCATCGTCCATTTGACGTAGTGTTTTCCACCCCACATATCCACTTTGTGCCCCAAACTGCTGAGCAACCAAACTAAAATTGGTCATTGCTCGACTAACCTGAGCATGCAGACGGTAAGCCTCCTGTTTGCTTTTTGCGTAATTTTTATCGTCTATCGGCAAAACAATCTCAATCAACTCATATTGATCCGTCTCAAGTACGCGTTTTACTTTTTCAAATTCTCTTTCTATATCACTGTCTGTTATTCTAACTTGACTACCAAATAAAGCACGGATAAATCTAGCCCAGGAAAGCTGCGCTCGCATTCTATTTTTAAGAGTTTCAATTTTCACCCCCATAGTCTTAAAGCGTTCCTTCAATTGCTCTATTGTCACACCATTGTCTTGAGCAAGATTTTCCAGTGATTTATCCACTTCTTTTTCTGTGATCTTAATTTCTGCTTCTTTTGCGGAAGACTCCTGCAACCTCTCAACAATTAAGTTTTGTAAAACTTGATACCGCATGCTATCTCTTGATTCTTTAGTGTTTGGCATATTAAGAGTTGCGATTGCAAAGTCTAGGCGCATTTCGAGCTCACGCTCTGTAATAGCATGTTGATTTACAACGGCTGCAATCAATGCTTGCTCAGATTTTGCGCTCGCATGACAAGAAGTTACTAAATTTAAGAATAATGATAATGATAAAAATATAAATGCAAACATGCCTAGGAAAAGCCAAAAATTAATTGTACATATAGAATATGTTTATCACGTCGTCATATATTTTTAAACGTCTTTGCGCATCAATCGGTGTTTTAGCTGCAATTTTGGTTGTATTGCTTTGGTTGACGCAGTCCTTACGCTTTATTGAAGTCATCGTTCATCACAACGTTTCGTTACAAAGCTATTTTTCATTAATTATATATTTATTACCTGACATGTTTGTGAAGGTAGTTCCTATGTGCACTCTCCTGGGAGCAATAATTACTTTTGGAAAAATGACCCTAGATAATGAACTGCAAGTTATGCAAACATTGGGAAAGAGCCCATGGAAAATTCTTCATTCTGGATTCGCATTGGCCAACATCCTTACTTTCTCATTACTCTTTTTAAACATTTTTACTATTCCAAGCACCTATCGCGCTTTCCGCACCCAAGAGTTTCAACTGCGTAATCAATTTTCTTCTTCAATAGTAAGAGAAGGTTCATTTAATGTCATAAAAAGTTTAACCATTTTTGTAGATAAGCGTATATCAGCAAAGGAATTTGAAGGAGTTTTTATACACGACACAGGCGAACATACAAATAAAAAACCCAGAAAGCCCTACACAATATTTGCAAAAGAGGGTGTTTTAAAAAAAATAGAAAACAATTATATTTTAATCTTACACAATGGAATCAGACAAGAAAGAGATAGTAAAAATGCTATTCAATCGTTTGAGTTTGATGAGTTAGTGTATAATCTTGATGAATTCACCTCAATAGCAAGCTCAAGAAATTTAAAGCCCTATGAAAAGGACCTTCGCGAACTTTTTCAAATCACCAACGAAAATGCTGAAAACATAAAATTACAACAGCGCATGGCCGCAGAAGCACATCAGCGCATTTTACTACCTTTTTTATGTATAATTAATATGCTCATGGTATCTCTGGTTATGGTTGTCAATCGCCCATCAAGACGATTGCGCCGCAAACGTATGATATTCTTAATTTTAGCAGGGATCTTATTTCAATGGTTAATATTGAACCTTCTGCAGCTACAAATGCGATTTCATCTCTCAGCTGTGCTTGCTTACTTATTTGTAATTGTTTTTATGGGCTTAACTTTAACCATTTTACGCTATGGAAAATTTCATCATTCTTTACAAAGGTTGTTTGATCGATGTGGTATTTGATTTCAACACTTAACAGATATGTCTGCAGAAATTTCTTGTTCTGGTTTTTTCTTGTTTTTTTCACCGTGGCGTTAATAATTAGTTTTTTTGAGATAGTAGATCTCACCAAACGCACGATGCAACATGATGTCCCACTTTCATCTCTTTTTCAAATAGCATTTTTAAAGCTACCCAAAATTTTAAATACTCTTTTACCTTCAATTACTTTTTTCGCTGCTCTTGGGTGTTTCTTGCGATTAGCTCAATCCCAAAATTTTGTAGTAATCTCAAGTTTTGGAGTATCCCGATTACAATTTTTAAGCGGCATATCAATTGTCGTCGTTCTTTTAGGAGCCTTAAATATAATAGTTCTTGATCCTATTAGGGCAGTCTTATTTGGTAGAATGGTTGTTTTAGAAGAAAAAATTTTCCAAAAAAAACCTTACAGCATCTCATTTACAGACACAGGATTATGGCTCAAAGAAAACTTACCAAATACACAAAATATTATCCATGCTAAGCACTTCAATGTAACAAAAAAGCAATTCAATAATTTGATCATTTTTGAGTTCAATAAAAGTGGAAATTTTCTTCGCAGAGTCGACGCTGAAGTCGCTGAGTTAATAGACAAAAAATGGCATATGCATAGAGCCAACATAATTTCCAACTATCAGCAAGAAAATATTGAAATATACACAGAACCAACAACTATTACGATGGAGCAAATCCAACAGTCAACTGCCCCCCCAGAAACAATCTCATTTTTTCAAACTCCAGCCTTCATTAGAATGCTTGAGAATGCAGGACTAGATGCCAGTGCATACAGCATGCTGTGGCATAAGCAAATCGCTAAAATAGGGATGATGATTGGACTAGTGTTTTTAGCGGCAAGCTTTTGTTTAGTTTCTACCAGAAATAAATCTTTCAGTGTCGCTATCAGCATTAGTATCATTTTTTCCTTTTTAATGCATTTCTTTGAACAGATTGTTCATGCTTTTGGCGTTGCTCATAAAATTCCTCTAATCGTAGCTGCCTGGCTTCCATCATTTGTAACTTTTATTACTGCCTACTGGTTAACTATTCTATTAGATGATCGTTAACTCTGAGCTTTTCTCAGCCCTAGTGCATAAAAATTCCGCCTTTCCTGAGAAGATGGAATCTTTAGAATTTTTCTATATTTAGATATCGTTCTTCTGGCTACTAGCATTCCTTTCTCACTTAATTTTCCAACCAGTTGCTCGTCTGACAATGGCGTTGCCTCTAATTCCTGATTCACTAAATCCTTAATCGCGTTCTGAACAGCTTTCGCAGAAACATCTTCTTGGCCTTCTGAAATTGAGATCATTGATTGGCTAAAGAAAAATTTCAACTCAAAAGTACCTCGAGGCGTACTCACATATTTAGCTGTAGTGATGCGACTTACTGTGCTCTCATGCATCTCAAGTTGATCAGCAATTGTTTTTAAAGTTAAAGATTTTAGCCCAAGCACTCCTTTTGAAAAGAATTCCTGCTGATGTTGTGCGATCGCACTACCAACTCTTTTTAAGGTAATTAATCGCTGATTAAGTGCTTGCATCAACCAATTTGCATGAGCAAATTTTGCTTGAAGAAACTGCTTCTCGTCAGATTTTGCCAACTTACTTCGTAGCTCGTGATAGTATGCGCTGTCTAAAAGTACTTGCGGTAATACACTCATATTCAACTCAAAGACAAACTGATTATCTGAATTTTTCTGAATAAATCCATCAGGGATCACATTATCGTGCTCTATATTTGTTAAGAAACCTGAAGAAGGACGCGGGTTCAGTTTCCGCAATTCTATTAAGCACTCCTGAAATTCATTAATAGTTAAATTACATTTTCTAGCCAAAATAGCAGGGTTACCTTGCAACAAACCCCGAAGATTTTGCAGCACAACATCCATTTTAGAAGTAAGAGCATTCTTTTCCTTTAGCTGCGCCCTCAAACACTCTTCAATATTTCTTGAAAAAATTCCAACTGGGTCAAATTTTTGCATAACCACAATCATTTTTTCAACAAGCTCAGGTTTTATCCCAAACCGCTCTGAAATTTCGCCCAAATCAATCTCAAGAAATCCATAAGAATTCAAGCAATTAATAAGAAGAATCCCCGTTAAATATTCTTCACGATTATTAACCACAAGCGATAGTTGCAATTGCAAGTAGTCTTGCAAAGTTTGCTCGCATCGTAGACGAGGATTTTGAGAATTACCTTCCTGCATGGAATTACGCTCTTCAAACTGCAAACCTTCACTTGAGCGTTCATCATCACAATCAGCAGAAAATTCCTGCGGACCTTCTTGTTGCTCTGCAAAAGATTGTTCAGTATTTTCTACAACAAGCAAGGGGTTTTCCGAGGCCTGCTCATTTACATAAGCATTCAGCTCAGTTACTGACAATTGCAACAGGCGAATGGCCTGTTGCAACCTGGGGTTCATGGCGAGAGTCGTTGAAACCCTTGCTTCTATATTCGATCCTATTTTCATAAGTCATATAATACATAGGAAACGTTACCAATATGTAAAGAGTGATTAAAATTTTAAATAAATGTTATCTATAAAAAATACAATCACTTAATGCGCTATAGATGTTGATTCAGCCCTTCATAAAACTCGGCATAATTTTTTGCACATTGCGACAGTGTAAAATATTTTTCTACTCGCTCTCGCCCAGCTCTCCCAAGTTTCACACGCATTTCTGAAGAAGTAGCTATCGAAAGCAATGATTCAGCTAGTAATTGAGAATTTTTCGCTTCCACCACCAAACCCGTACGCATATGCTCCACTGCCTCAGCATTTCCACCAACATTGGTCACAACCATAGGCAAACCTGCTGCCATCCCCTCTAAAATAGCATTTGAAAAACCTTCCTCATGTGAACACAAAATTCCTATATCAGCTGCCACCAACAATAAAGGGGTATCTAACCTTTTACCAAGAAACTGCACATGGGTACTTAAGTTAAGTGATTGCACTTCATTTTCTAGTTGGCCAAGAATTCCTGTATCGTGCCCAACACACAATAATTTCCATTTCTCTGGCAGCTGAAAACGAATTAAGCTCATTGCATTAAGCAAGTCATAATGACCTTTATAAGGAATAAGATTTGCCACAATGATAAACACTAAAGCATCTTGCTCAATATTCAAATTTCTACGTAATTTATTTTTTTCTGGTAAGTTTTGGAATGAATCTAATTTAATCCCATTATAAATAAGATGCACTTTTTCTGACGAAAGTCCCTCAGCATATAGCTGTTGCACAACTGCATTGCTATTACCAAGAACCTTAGTGGTAAATCTATGCATCAATCTCTCCAATTTTCCCAAAAATGGACGACGCCTCTGATAATCATTTAAACTACGACGGCTCATTATTAGCGCTCCTGAGAAAAAAGTAAGGCGCGCAGCAATAGCTGTTAACAAGTAAGCTTCAGGCAAAAAGACATGCCTGGTAGTTTGACGATCTTTTAAAAAACTTATAGTCAATCTCGTTAAAGAGCTTATAAGCCTAGTAATTCTGCGCAATAGAAAAGGCATCCATTCAAGATTTGGGCCAAGATCAACTTCGATTCCAGCCTCATCAAAAATATATTTCAAGCTTTCTTTATGCGAAAGAACTACTATTCTGATCGAGAACCCCATAGATTTAAGAGCCGGCAGTATTTGACTTAAGTGACGCTCTGCACCTCCAAGCTCCAGGCTTCCAATAATAAATTCAATTTTTTTCATATTGTTAGTCGTCTTCCCCATACATCTGGATTTTCTGAAGCCAAATGCTCAAATTCTTGAGCGATTTTTTGCAAAAGAATTTTCAACCACTCATGATCAGCTGGTAAAAAAGCAGATAGAACATGAGGCGCCACTAAATGCTTCACACCAGGGTGACCTATACCTAAGCGCAATCTCCAATAACCGTTGCCAATAGCCTGATCGATACTTTTCAAGCCATTATGACCACCTGATCCCCCTCCAAATTTTACTTTAATTTGCCCTGGTATAAGATCAAGATCATCATGAATCACAATAATTTGCTCTGGCTTAAGCTTGTAAAAAGCCATAGCTGACTGCACTGAAACACCAGACAAGTTCATAAATGTCTGTGGTTTTATCAAGCCTATATTTACATCACGAATTTTGCGTTCGCTAAATTCGCTCTGAAATTTTTTTCTAAAATTGGGGAAATTATAGTTAAGAGATACAGCATCGACAACCATAAAGCCAATGTTATGCCTTGTCATCAAATATTGTTGGCCTGGATTACCCAAGCCAACACACAATAGCATTATGAACTATCCTTAAGCTGAGGCAGCTGCTTCCTCAGTCTTTTCTTTATTTTCTTCGTCGCTACCACTTGGTGGCACAATGGTAACAAGAGTATAATCACGCACTGGTTGTGCGGCCTTCACACCGCTCGGCAAAGAAACAACATCTAGATGTATGCTTTGGTTGATGTTTAAACCTGCAAGATCAATTGTGATTTTTTCAGGAATTGAGTTTGCCGGACAAATAATTTCTAGGTTATGAATAATGATATTCAACATGCCACCAAGCTTCAACCCCGGAGCTTTATCTTCATTGACATACTCCACTGGAACCGACACGTTAATTTTTGAGTCTTTATCAACACGCTGAAAATCAACATGTAAGGCAACATCTGTTACAGGGTGAAACTGAACATCACGCGCAATAACTTGCACTTTAGATTTAGCCATTTCAACTGTATAAACACGACTAAAAAAACCTGATCTGCTTAATTCCGCACTAACATCTTTCAGGTCGACTGATATAGGTTGAGGCGTCTCTGTGCCCCCATAGATAATTCCAGGGATCTTTCCTTCGCGGCGCAAAGCACGTGCAACTCCGGTTCCCGTCCCTTGGCGCTCTTCCGCTTTCAATGCATTGGCCTGTGCCATGATAACTCCTAAAATATCTGAATTAAAATATATTAGCTATTACTACCGATTTTTGAGGTTTTTTTCAAGGCAATTTTATTATGGTTCGATTCACACCAAAAAATGTAGAATTTTACATTTAGCAAAACCCCATCCGGACCACCTTGATGGTAAGCAATGGCTTATGCTAGTCTTTGAAAGAATAACCAAGATATTTCCTCAAGTGATTGCTTTACTTTTGTTAAATATTGGAAATTTCCAGAATTTTAAGCAGGCCCCCTCACCTTCGCAACGAATGTGAAAATTCATAAACACCTTCTAAAAATTTTCACAACCACGAGGACATTATGCGTTTTTTGATTTTATTTTCTCCTATTTTTTTATTCTTAGGGTTATTTGTAGGCAGCGGACTATTATTCACCTGGCAGGGAGTTGATCAAGCTTTTTATCAAATAGCACCTACGGTCGCTATTCTCCCAGCCATTTTATTAGCATTCCTTTTATTGAAATGCCCCACACAGGAGCGATTACACAGCTTTTTGGATGGATTGAGACATCGAGATATCATCACGATGTGCTTACTATTTTTACTAGCAGGCGCTTTTAACGTTGTAACAAAATCAATCGGCTGTGTGGATGCAACTGTTAATCTAGTGCTTTCTTTAATCCCAAGCCATTTTGTTTTGATGGGCATATTTTTAACTGCAGCTTTTATTTCAACAGCAATTGGAACTTCTATGGGAACAATTGCAACTATGGGACCAATCGCCATTGGAATTGCAAATCATGGCGTTCTACCAATGGATTTAGGCATTGCTACTGTTATAGGCGGTGCAATGTTTGGTGATAGCTTATCTCCTGTCGGCGACACAACCATCGCAGCAGTACTGTCACAACAAGCAGATTTTCGAAAAAAATTAATTTTGAATTCAATAGTGGCCTGCATTGCAGCCGTTATCATGTTAATTATTTTGTGCGTCATTCATACCCCAACTGCAAATGCCATTGTTAATGATTACGATTTAATCATGGTGGCTCCTTATGTAGTGCTGGTCATCTTAGCTTTCTCAGGATTTAATGTTTTTCAGGTGCTAATATCAGGATTAATCGCAGCTGGTTTGATCGGATTTTTTCATCATTCATACAGCGCAATTAACTTTGCCAAAGATATAGCTAAAGGATTTGAAAGCATGCATGACATCTTCTTGCTGTCTCTCTTTGTTGGAGGTCTTGCTGGCATGCTAAAACTTTTAGGCACAATGAAGTATGTTGCAGATTTTATTGGCAAAGCACACCACCTAAGCAAACGCTCCGCTCAATTAGTCATTGGTTCCCTTGTCTCTATTTTTGATGTCCTCATAGCTAATAATTGCGTAGCTATTATTTTTAGTGGAGAAATAGCAAAAACGATAGCTCATCGTTACAAAATTCCTAATCACTACACTGCCGCATGGCTTGATATTTTCTCATGTGTGTTTCAAGGAATTATTCCATATGGAGCACAAATTCTATTAGCAAGCACTTTATCGGGAGTTTCCCCGTTAGTAATTGCTGGACAAGTGTATTATTGCTATATTCTTGGCGCTGTTGTTGTTGCGTATATTATTTTCGTTCCAGTCAAAAAAGATGTTACTTAAAAACTACTGCATGTTTAAATAAAATTAATCCGTAGATATTTCAATAGGATTCAAAAACGGAACAAAATAATATTAACCCAATTTCACTAAAGAGCCTCAAATGCTATTCGTTGCTGTTGCATTTATTTTCTTTTTGGCTGGTATGGAAGTCGATATTTTCATTCCAAGCTACCCAGAATTACAACAACAATTTAATTTATCACCTGCAAAAGTTCAACTTTGCTTAAGCGTAAACTTTGTCACCTACTGTATAGCATCGCTATATTCAGGATCATTAGGGGATCGCTATGGACTTCGCAAAACTATTTTAGGTGGTTTATCAGTATTTATAGCAGGAAGCATCGCTTGTGCTTTTGCTTCAGAATTTTCATCTATTTTAATAGGAAGAGCTCTGCAAGGACTTGGCATGGCAGCGCCTGCATCACTTGGTTATGTGGTTATTGCTGAAAGATATTCATCTGAAAAACAAGCCTCTCTTCTTGGCACTTTAAATGGTTTTATAACTGTTGCTATGGCATTTGCCCCGGTAATCGGAAGTTACGTCACAATCTACGCCGGCTGGCGAGGTAACTTTTTAGTTTTACTTGCATTAGCTATGGTATCTTCTGGTTTTTGCATCTTTCTTCTTCCAAAAGACCACCGAAAAAGTGAGGACGTTTATCTCTCCTTATCGTCATACAAACCACTTTTTCAGTCGAAAATTTTTTTAAAATATCTAGCGATTATCTGCACATATATTTGCTGTTACTGGACATTTATTGGTATGGGGTCAATTCTGTATATTGAAGGATTTGGCGTATCACTTGCTAATTTTGGGTTTTATCAAGGAGCAATTGCCGCATCATTTGCGATCGTGAGCTTCTCGAGCCCTAAACTACTAACTAAATTCGGACGAAGCAAGTGTTTTAGGGCAGCTATTATTTTCGTCACAACTATAGCCATATTACTTGGTATTGTTGCATTAACTGACATTAATAATCCTATGCTTATTACTTCTTTAATGTGCATGTTTGCACTGCCTATGGTCTTTCCTGTCAATATTTTATATCCACTTGCTCTGGAAATTGTTCCAGATACAAAATCTCGAGCCGCTGCTCTGGTAAATGTTACCAGGTTAATTAGCTCTGCTATCTGCATAGAACTAATAAGCTATACTTACAACGGAAAGTTTTTACACCTTGGATTATTAATCCTAACTCTTTCTCTTGTAGGGCTAGTGTTTGCAAAATCTATTAAGATTCCGGCGTAAAAGCAATTCATGTTTTTTGGAAAATTCGTTGCTACAGTAGACCTGGTCAAAGCCAATGAAACAATTTATAATTAACCATCAATGTAAGTTTTTTGTTTCTATGAAAATGAGAAGAATTTTTTTAATAGCACTAACATCGTTGCCATTATTTTTGACTAATTGCGCCCCAAAATTAGGAGGAAGTGACTATGCAATGGCAGATGTAGGAGCCAACAGCACAAGTCTTCGCGGGTCAATTGTTGCATTAAGGGTTATTAATATAAACGCGTCACAACCTAACCAACCCGGTGTGGGCGCCGGTATAGGCGCTGTTTCTGGTGCCGTTATAGGCAACGTTGTAAGCAATCATGGCCCGTTCACAACTCTAGCGGGCGGATTATTAGGTGGTGTAGCTGGACACTTCGCCGAACAGGGACTGACCTCGCAAGAAGGCATTGAATACACCGTTCAGCTTGATAGCGGTGAAGTGCACACTATTGCTCAAGGAGCTGAACCAAGGATGTCTGTTGGACAACGAGTCATTGTTGTTTTGAATAATAAAGGGTATGCTGGCCAACAAGCTCGCTCTCGCGTTGTTCCTGATAACTCAGCACGATAAGAGGATTTTATGGACGCGCAAACGGCAACAGTCGCAGCATCCGCTGCTATGCCAAACATTCCATCAGCAAATGATGTTGTTATGCAAACAATGGCCCAAGCAGGCCCTCATGTAGCAAAGCATCTTTCAATGTGGGATATGTTCTGGGGAGCTGATATCCTAATAAAATTAGTGATGGCAGGCCTTATAGTCGCCTCTATTTGGTCATGGACAATTATTTTTCATAAAGTTATTAGAATGCACCGCCTAAATACTTTGGCAGATCAATTTGAAGAAGCATTTTGGACAGGCGGTCCGTTAGATGAATTATTTAATCGATTACAAAACCGCTACACAGACCCAATGTCAGCAGTCTTTTGCGCCGCTATGCGTGAGTGGCGCAGATCAATGTCAAAAGGCCACACGAAGTCCGCTAGCTTGCGTGGAACTCTTGAGCAACGCATAGAAAGAGTTATGCAAGTCACAGTTGGCAGAGAAATGGACCAATTGGAAAAGCACATGGGGTTTTTAGCATCTCTTGGATCTAATGCTGTAATTGTGGGGCTATTTGGTACTGTGCTGGGCATCATGAATAGCTTTGGAAATATTGCAACTATGCAAAATACAAATCTTGCCGTAGTAGCGCCTGGCATTGCAGAAGCCCTATTTGCAACAGCAATAGGCCTAATTGCTGCAATTCCAGCAGCAATCGCATATAATAAATTATCGAGTGATTTTAATCGTTATGGCAATCGTCTAGATGCATTTGTAAGCGAGTTTAGCTCAATTATTTCTCGCCAACTAGAAGAGCATGATTAATGGCTAGTCATCTGCACTCTGCAAAAAAGACATCGGGACGTAGAAGAAATACTGGGTTCAACTCGTCTATCAACATCACACCTTTAGTCGATGTTATGTTAGTTTTGCTGATTATTTTTATGGTAACAGCACCGATGTTAACTGTCGGCGTTCCTGTCGATTTACCGAAAACTCAAGCAGCTCAAATGAATGATAGCATTGAACCACTTGTCGTTAGCGTTAATGCCAAAGGTGAGACGTATATTCAAGAAGCACTCGTTCCAATGTCTGCGATGGTTGATAGGCTAAAAGCAATAACAAATAATAATGCAGAAGCAAAAATTTACGTAAGAGGCGACAGTAAAATTGCTTATGGAAAAGTAATGGAAGTTATGGGCGCTATTGCTGCAGCAGGCTTTCAAAAAGTTTCGCTAATTGCCGAATTACCTTCACCTACACGGTAGATAATGCGCAAAGCAATTCTTTACTCACTATTATTGCACATCGCAGTTCTGCTATTGGTTTACTCCGACTTACACTTCTCATTTTTTCAAAAAATTGACACATCACCAACTATGCTTATTGATTTTGTTGCCATCAGCGATAAATCAGCTGCTCCCAAACGTGCAATTGCCCCAATTCCTGAAGAAACAGCGAAAGAAGAAGCTAAAAAAGAGGAAGAATTAAAAAAGCAACCAATTCCTGAACCAGAAAAGCCTAAAGAGCCTGAGAAACCTAAAACAGAAGAAAAACCCAAAGAAAAAGAATCAGAAATCCAAAAAGAAAAGCACAAGGAAGAAACAGCTCCCCTGAAAAAAGATAAAGCCCAACAAAAAAAGGAAGAAAAAAAGAAAGAGAATATCAAAAAGAAAGATAAAAAAACACCCAAAAAGGCCGAGGTTGATCTAACTAAACCTAAGCCAAAAGGCACAAAAGAAGATGCCAAAGATAAAAAACCTAAAGCAAAAAAGAAAAGCATCGATGATATTTTGAGCGGTGTCACAAAAGATAATACAGATGCAATTGATGAACTAATCAGCGAAGATGGCGCTGATGTTAATGACATTGCCCCTGTAGTAACAGCTTCTGAAATAGATGCAGTACGAGCAAAAATTCGTCCATGCTGGTCTGTACCGGCAGGTGCTAAAGGAGCAAAAGACTTAATTGTGGATATTGATATGGAATTAAGTGCTGACGGTACCGTCATAAAAGCAGATATTGTTGATAAACGACGCATGGCAAGCGACCCATACTACAATGTAGCTGCAGAAAGCGCACAAAGAGCCGTACTTGACCCCAAGTGCAATCCATTACCTCTACCAAAAGGAAAGCACGATCAATGGAAAAATATGACGATGAGCTTTAACCCTAAAGAGATGTTTTAGGAGTGACTAAACGCATTTTTATCATTGCTGGAGAAGCTTCTGGAGATTTTTTAGGCGGACAGCTATTACAATCACTAAAAAAACAACATCCTGATATCGAAATAGCAGGTATTGGTGGAAATCAAATGGAAGCTCAAGGCTTGAAAAGTCTTTTCCCCATGTTTGACCTATCGCTTTACGGACTTTTTGAACTTATTCCGCACTTATTCAAAATTCTAAAACGTATCAATGAAACAAAAAAAGCAATAAATGCATTTATGCCAAATGTGCTAGTAACTATCGATGCACCCGGCTTTACCTTAAGAATAGCTAAATATGCAAAAAAGCTTAAGATTCCTGTGGTACATTACGTTGCTCCATCAGTTTGGGCATGGAAACCCCAAAGAGCAAAAAAGCTTGCAAAAAATATAGCTGTTGATCACCTGTTATGTTTGCTTCCTTTCGAACCTCCCTACTTCACTTGCCACGGATTATCAACAACTTTTGTAGGCCATCCTATTACTGAAATAGCATTGCCTGATGACACAGGCTTTCGTGAATCTCTAGGCATAAGCCGTGAGGCCACATTGGTTTGCGTCCTTCCAGGAAGTCGCAAAAGCGAAATTCAAAACCTATTAGAAATATTTTTAGACGCAATCACCAAACTATCATTAAACAGACGCATTGAAGTGGTTTTGCCCACATTACCTCATCTTGTTCCGCTTATTGATCCAATAATAAAAAATGCCGCGATTCCTGTAAAAATAGTAACAACCGCCGAAGAAAAATGGCAAGCATTTATGCAAAGCAGCATTGCTCTTGCCGCCAGTGGAACCGTAAGCCTAGAACTAGCTTATGTAGGTGTTCCCCAAGTTATTGCATATAAATTATCAAAACTAACCTATTGGGTAGCTAAAATTTTAATAACTTCCAAGTATGCCAGCCTGGTAAATATCTTGAACAAAGAAATGGTAGTGCCAGAATATCTACAAAATCAATGCAATGCTGAATTCTTAAGCAAGCAACTTGATAGCATTCTATCTGATAGTAGATTAAAGAAAAAAATACACGAAAAATACAAAGAAGCAATCAATAGCTTAAAGGTCTCAAATATGCACCCAAGTGATGTCGCTGCCTCAGTAGTGAGCAAATTTTTTTAGTACAGGATTTTTAATGGTTGAATAAAAAATCTTGCTTTTCCTGCTAGGTTTACCAACACTATACCTATAACTATCAAGATTAATTCTCATTGTTTAATCTAACTGAAGAAAAAATAGATGAAATTTTAGGGCAAATTCAAAGCATTGAAGACTTTGAATTGTGTGGATTTGTTGAGCGCCTAGAAGGTTTAAGCGCAGTTGTGAGAGTTAATTCACAAAGAATTCATATTGGCACCCGCTGTTGGCTGCATCCCCAAAATCACCAGCCTGTACTTGGAGAAGTAATAAGTTTCAATCAAGATCTTGCACAAGTGATGACATTTCAACATCTTAAGGGGCTACACCCTAAATGTAAGGTAACTTTTTTAGAGCACGGCACAACCATCTATCCAAGCTTACAGTGGCAAGGCAGGGTCATTAATGGACTAGCTGAACCAATTGATGGGAAAGGTCAGCTTTCTCATGGCTCCATCCCGTATAGCCTACACGGCACACCTCTACTCGCCCACAATCGAGCAAAAGTAAAAGATCCAATTGAAATTGGAGTTCGAGCAATTGATACTTTCTTAACTTGCTGTAAGGGGCAAAGACTAGGCATTTTTGCTGGCTCCGGGGTTGGAAAGTCTGTACTTCTCTCTATGCTTGTAAAATTTGCCGACTGTGACATTTGCATCGTAGGGTTGATTGGTGAACGAGGACGCGAAGTACGTGAGTTCATAGAAGATACCTTAGGAGAAGAAGGCCTAAAACGCACAATTTTAGTTGTAGCAACTTCTGATGAAACAGCATTAATACGACGAGAAGCCGCTCAACTAACATTACGTCTTGCTGAATATTACAGAGACCTAGGACTAAGCGTTCTTTGTGTCATGGATAGCGTTACCAGATTTGCTATGTCTCAGCGTGAAATTGGATTAGCAGCACATGAACCCCCCACAACAAAAGGTTATACACCTAGTGTTTTTGCAGAACTGCCAAAATTGCTGGAAAGAGCCGGACCAGGGATTGAAAACAGCAATAACAATGAAAAAACTGGATATATCACAAGTTTTTTCACCGTTCTAGTTGATGGTGATGACCATAATGAACCCATATCAGATGCTGTAAGGGGCATCTTAGATGGACATATTGTACTTGATAGAAACTTAGCAACACGAGGTCACTTCCCAGCAATCAATATTATGCAAAGCATTTCACGTACTGTTCCAATGTGCCACTCAGAGGCAGAACAGCAAACCGTAATTGAGGCCAGAAAAAATCTAAGTACTTATCACGACATGGTTGATCTTATCCGTTTAGGAGCTTATCGAATTGGCACAGATCCAGCTATTGACAAAGCCATTCAAATGAACGAAAAGCTAGAATCTTTTTTAAAACAAAGACCTACTGAATTTAACAAAAAAACCGAATCGTTTGAAACTCTCAAGAATATTGTTGGACAGAACAAAACTGAATAACCAGATTGCTCCTCATAGTGTTGCAAAAGATCTACATACCTTCAGATTGTATTCTATCAAGCTCTAGTTCTCTTGGTGTTTTCTTAAATCTTTGTTACCTTTGAAATGGTTCAATTTAAATGAATTTGTTGAGAAGGATTATTCATGAAAAAAGTATTGTCTTCAGTAGCTCTTGGGCTATTGTTAATTGGTTGTGAATGCACAGACACATGCCAAAATGTAGATGCAAATGCAGCAGCTACTCCAGGTACACCTGGTCATTTCAAACAAACTGTAAAAGATCGCGTATTCTTTAATTTTGACAGCTCAACTCTTTCAGCTGACGCAAAGAAATCCGTTGAAGCCCAAGCTGGTTGGTTGAAGGTTTACTCATCAACAACAGCATCTGTTGTTGGTAAGTGTGATCCACGCGGAACAAGTGAATACAACTTAGCTCTCGGTGCACGTCGCGCCAATGCTGTTGAAAAAGAACTTGTTAAACTTGGCATCGATAAGAATCGCCTAAAGACAATTTCTTATGGAAAAGAAAAATTAGAAGTTGTTGGTGACACTGAAGAAGCGTACGCACAAAATCGCGTTGGCATCACAGTTATCAACTAATATCATTTCTTTCTTTAAAAACCCGCACCAATTAGTTGCGGGTTTTTTTATACCTATTATAATGCAACATCTACAGAACGTGAGAAAACTATGAAAATATCAGGAAACGAAATTCGCCCTGGGAATATTATTGAGTACCAAGGAAAACTATGGACTGCTGTAAAAACAGAGCACACTCAACCTGGTAAAGGCGGAGCTTATATGCAAGTTGAACTAAAATGTTTAACAGATGGCACTAAGCTTAACGAAAGATTTCGTTCTGCAGAATCTGTTGAGAGAGTGCACTTAGACCAACTCCCATTTCAATATTTATACGCTGAAGGCAATGACCTTGTATTTATGGATCAAACTACTTTTGAACAAATTAATCTTGCAAAAAATTTTGTGGGAGATGCTGCCGCATACTTACAAGACAACATGATTGTTGAATTGTGCATGCATGAAGGACGACCTATCTCTGTAAGATTACCAGACACAATCATCTTAACAATTACAGAAGCTGATCCCGTTGTTAAAGGGCAAACAGCAACTTCATCGTTCAAACCTGCTGTCTTAGAGAATGGTATTCGTATTATGGTGCCTCCACACATCGAATCTGGAACTAGAGTTGTCGTGCGCACAGCCGATGGAACTTATGTCGAACGCGCGAAAGATTAACAATGTCAAGAACATTTCAAACACCAAAATCTGCCTTGATCAATGTAATGTCACAAGCTGTGTATAAAGCAGCACGTGGATTAGTACGTGATTTTGGGGAATTAAGCCATTTGCAAATCACCAGAAAATCTATTGGTGACTTCGTAAGCTCAGCAGACAAAAGATCAGAACAAATTCTGATTGATGAATTACGCAAGGCGCGGCCTGATTTCTGTTTCTTGTGTGAAGAGGCTGGGGAAATCAAAGGTAAAGACCCGAGACATCGCTGGATTATTGACCCACTCGATGGCACTACGAATTTTTTACACAGCAATCCTCATTTTGCAATCACAGTTGCCCTAGAATTTGACGGAGAAATTATTGCTGGAGTAACTTACCAGCCAATTCTTGATGAGCTTTTTTGGGCTGAAAAAGGGAAAGGCGCGTTTTGTAATCAAAAACGATTGCGTGTTTCAGCACGTCGTGATCTAGAGTCTCTTCTCTTATGCTGCGACTATGATCATCCTATAGTCAAAGAAATAGATGAAAAAATTTCTGGCATTCGCTACACAGGTGCCGGAGCTCTTGACTTAGCATATATTGCTAGCGGTCGCTTTGATGTTTGTTTTTTACAAGGATTAAAACCCTGGGATATGGCAACTGGCGTACTATTAATACGTGAAGCAGGCGGAGTGATTACAAATTTCAACGGAGAATCAATGGATATCTATATAAGTTCTGTTTTATGTGCAAATGAATTACTACATAAAACCTTCTTGCCAATGATTAATTAATTACAGATATCTCTTGTGATATGTAAATAAAAACGACTATAAATGAATACTAAATATAATCTATCTGTATTTTTTTTGCATTCTATAATAATTTTATTGTTGTTCTTAGCAGGGTGTGCTGGTGGAGGCCATTATGGTCCACGCACTCCTGTTGGAGGAATTGGGAAAGGCTCAATCAAAAGCTATTATTGCCGAGGCGAATGGCATTATCCGCAAAATTTCTATGAATACGATAAAACAGGATTAGCTTCTTGGTATGGCCCCGGGTTTCACGGTAAGCCAAAACCTTATGGCGAGAAATTTAATATGCACGGAATTTCAGCAGCTCACCGTACTTTACCGCTACCAACTGTGGTCAAAGTAACAAATTTACAAAATGGAAAAGCAATTAATTTAGTCGTTGATGACCGCGGCCCTTTTGTCTATGAAGGGCGCATTATAGATTTAAGTGTAGGAGCAGCAAAAGCCCTCGGAACTTACAGCAAGGGACTAGTTACCGTTAGGGTTCAAAGCCTTCCGGGAGAAAGCCGATTACTTTCTGACTATTTAGCTAAGCACGGAAATAAAAGTGGAAAAATGAGAGACGGAAGAACTTGGCAACAAGTTTATGCAGAGGAAATTGCCGGAAAAAATAATCAAGCAACTGTAAAAACGCAAGAATCTGGTATACTCACTACAAAGTCCACAAAAAAGGCACTCTCAAACCAAACAGCAAAATTAGATGATATTTTAAAGTCCGTAACACCACAAGCTATGGAAAAAAATCCCGAAATACCAAAATCCGCAGCAAGTCTCAATACTTACATCAATTTAGGTGAAGCCTATATCCAAAAGAATAACGCTCAAAAAATTGCAGCAAGCTTTCCAAAAACCTGGAATGCTTCCGTACAACCAGTACTTCACCCAAGCGGACAAATGCTCTATAACATAAAGGTTGGCCCTTTTAACGGACAAACATCCCAGCAGCTTTTAAAGCAGCTGCATAAAAAAGGATATACGCAAGCAATTGCAGTAAAGGATTAAAAATGCTCTTATTCAAATTTTTATTTATTCTATTCCTTAGCTTCTCCGTCGGTGAAGCAAAAGCAAAAAAGCTCCCTAGCAAAAAAATACAGAAAATTCAAAAATCTAAAGAAAAATCAAAGGACAATATTTTAGAACCTTATGGTATAGAAGTTGATTCCACTCATGCTCTTCTAGTCGATTATCAAACAGGTAAAATTTTATTAGAAAAAAATGCCAATGAACCATTTGAACCAGTTTCCATGACTAAAATCATGACAGCTTATATGGTTATGAAAGCTTTAAAAGAAGGCCGCATAAAAAAAGACTCACTCGTAACTATTTCCAGCAATGCTCGTGAAATAGAAGCTGGTAGTAGTGATATGTTTTTAGAAGTTGGAGATCAAGTAAGCGTTGAGGACCTTTTAAAAGGACTGATTATTGTCTCAGGTAATGATTCAGCTATAGCATTAGCAGAATACTTAAGTGGTACACAAAGCGCATTTGCAGCAGACATGACCCATGTTGCAAAAGAGATGGGCTGTTCTAAAACTGAATTCAAAAATGCCAGTGGTTTACCTCAAGAAGGCCATCTATCCACCGCTTATGATTTATTCATCATAAGCAAAAACACTCTTAAAGAGTTTCCTGAATGGTACGGCATTTACAAAGAATTAAAATTCAAATATCGCAACATTGAACAGCCTAATAGAAATTTATTATTACAAAAAAATATAGGATGCGATGGCGTAAAAACTGGTTTTGCTTCAGGCCCCGGATACGGAATGGTTGCTTCTGCTGAACAATATGGACGTCGCTTATTTCTAGTAATAACAGGACTTCACTCAATGAAACAAAGGGCCGATGAGGCCTATCGCTTATTACAATGGGGGTTTGGAACTTTTGGGAATTACACAATTTTGCCAAATAATAAATCGATCATTGAATTACCAGTTAGATATAGCCCCCAAGAAATGGCGGAAATTATACCTGCACAGCATCTTTTAACACTCCATCGCAACAGAGCCCATCAAGTACAAGCAATTGTAAGGTTCCAAAGCGTTTTAGAAGCACCACTTAAAGCAGGAGATCAAGTAGGAACAATCACGCTCGCTCATCCTGATTGGAGTGAGCCAGTGATTATTCCATTGATTGTGAAAAATGATGTTCAAAGATCTTCTTTTTTAAGTAGAATAGGTCAGACACTAAAATATCTTTTACAAAAGGATTAATTGTGCGGCCGTATTTTAGCTCTGGTCCCTGCGTTAAGCATTTAGGGTGGTCTTTAGAAAAATTAGATCGACCATTCTTAAATAGATCTCACCGAAGCGATATTGCCAAAGAACACATAAAGTCGATTATCGAGCGCCAGAAAAAAGTTTTGCATATCCCTCATGACTATAAGCTAGCAATTGTACCTGCTTCTGCAACAGGCGCCATGGAAATGGCTATGTGGTGTTTCCTAGGAAATCGTCGTGTAGATGTACACGTAATGGACGTTTTTAGCAAGATTTGGGCGCATGACATTAAACATCAACTTAAAATTGATGCAAACATTTTTGAAGCAGAATACGGAGCTCTTCCAACATTGCACCATAATTCAAAACATGATTTAGTAATGACAATAAGCGCTACAACTACAGGCGTAGCCTACCCTGATGTCGATTGGATCAAGGAAGAAAGAGAAGGTTTAGTTATTGTTGATGCAACAGCTGCTGCATTTTGCTTTGACATACCTTTTGAAAAATTTGATGTAGTGGCTTTTTCTTGGCAAAAAGGTCTAGGTGGAGAAGCAGCTCATGGCATGCTTGCTCTTAGCCCACGTGCACTGCAACAACTAGAAACATACATCCCCGATTGGCCAATCCCAAGAATTATGAGTTTATGGTTGGGCGACAAAGTTAATCATGGAATTTTTGAGGGATTAACATTAAATACACCCTCAATGTTATCTCTGGCTGATGTTGAATGCGCTCTTGATTGGGTTGATGCCTTAGGCGGAGCTGATGGTTTATACAAAAAAGCAGCAGAGAATGTTTCGTTTTTATATGATTGGGTTGTAAACACTCCAGGCTTAACTCCCATGGCAACGAGAGACATTCAGGCAAAAGGTGGAGCTGTCTGCTTTTATGCAGATACATTTACTTCTTTTGACGAATATCGAGAATTCGCCCAGAAGTTAGCGAATGCAGGGCTATTGTTTGACATAGTAAATCATGCGCATTCAAAACCAAGCTTTAGAGTATGGTGCGGCGCAACTGTAGAAAAAAATGATTTAGCTTATCTAACACAGGTCTTCAGTGATAAAATAGCTACTTTTTAGTTTTTGCCTTAAAGCCGCCTGCCCTTGGAGGTGCATTTTTCTTTTTTTCTAAAATCTCGAGCGCTTCTTCTAAAGTCACTTCCATAAAGTTATACGCTTTAGGAATAGACGCAAATGCACCTTCATATTTTAAATAAGGACCAAAACGGCCAATACCAACAAGAATATCCGCTTGAGTTTCTGGGTGCTTTCCAATAAGCGCAGGCAATGAACCTAACTTAACTGCTTGCTCTAACGACATATTATATGGATCAAACCCAGGAGGAATACTCACACGTTTTGGTTTTTTGACATCCTTTTCTTCCCACTGTAAATAAGGACCATAAGGACCTTTACGAACAGATATATCAACACCAAGCTTGGGGTCCTGCCCCAACACAATCACATCATTGACTTCTTGCATGCCTTCTTCAGGATTTGCAGCACCACTCAGAGATTTCGTGTACTTACACTCTGGATAACGGTTACACCCAAGAAAAGGGCCAAACTTACTAAGCTTCAAAGAAAGCTGCCCCTCACTACAAGTTGGGCAAGCTCTAGGATTTTCTTTTGTCATATCGAAGAGCGAAGACTCAAGGTCTTTTTGCACGTCATCTAAAACCTGACTTATTTTTAAAGGCTCAGCTAGTTTAACAGTGTCATGAAAAGGAACCCAAAAGGCATTCATCACATCAATCCAACCCCTACGACCACCAGAAATATCATCAAGCTGCTCTTCCAGGTCAGCAGTAAAATCATACTGGATGTACTTTGGAAAATAATGACTCAAGAACGAAGTCACTAGCCTGCCTCGTTGATCAGGGTGAAATTGACGTTTTTCAATACGAACATAATCACGATCTTGAAGGGTCTGAATAAGTGAAACATAGGTTGACGGACGACCAATACCTAGCTCTTCAAGCTTTTTAACTAGGCTTGCCTCTGTGTATCGCGGAGGTGGCATAGTAAAATGTTGCTCAGGCGTAACCCCGTTAACGCTTATTGCTTCACCCAAGGTTAGTGGAGGCAAAATACGATCATCATCCTCAGAAGCTTTATCATCTTTATTCTCTTGGTCCTTACCTTCTTGATAAAGTTTTAAAAAACCGTCAAAAATGAGAGTTGAACCAGTTGCACGTAAACTTGTTTGTTTGTCATGAGAAGTAATATCCACACCTACCTGATCAAACAAAGCATTTTCCATTTGACTTGCAACCGTGCGTTTCCAAATAAGCTCATAAAGCTTCAACTGCGCATCATCAAGATAAGAAGCCATTGATTTAGGAGTACGTACAACATCAGTTGGACGAATTGCTTCGTGGGCTTCCTGCGCATTTTTCGCCTTGCTTTTGTATACACGAGGAGCAGCTGGCAAATACTGTTTGCCATAATCCTTCTCGATAAATTCTCGAGCCGACGCTAAAGCATCGTTTGAAAGGTTAACGCTATCGGTACGCATGTAGGTTACTAAACCAATAGTTTCTCCACCTATATCAATACCTTCATAAAGACGCTGCGCAAGTTGCATCGTTTTTTTTGGGCTAAATCCAAGCTTTCTTGATGCTTCTTGCTGAAGAGTTGATGTCGTAAAAGGAGCCGCAGGATTTCTCTTAACCTGTTTCTTTTCGATATCCCCAACTGTAAAAGTAGATTTTTCAATAGTTTCAGCCGCTGCTTTCGCTATTTCTTCATTTGGCAAATCAAATTTCTCTAGTTTTTTACCATTTAAAAAATTCAATTTTGCCAGAAAATTAACACTAACGCTGTTCATGCATTGCACTTCAACCGACCAATATTCCTCGGTTTTAAATGCTTCAATTTCCTGCTCACGCTCAACAATTAAGCGCAATGCCACAGATTGCACGCGCCCTGCAGAACGGGCTCCGGGAAGCTTTCTCCACAAGATAGGCGACAAAGTGAATCCGACAAGATAATCAAGGGCACGACGCGCTAAATATGCGTCTACAAGCTCTTTATTCACATCTCTTGGCGACTTTAATGAATCTTGCACAGCCTTTTTAGTAATTTCATTGAAAACAATTCGCTGCACATTCATGCCCTTAGTTGCTTTCATTTCTTCTAAAACCTGCTGAATATGCCAAGAAATGGCCTCTCCTTCGCGATCCGGGTCGGTTGCTAAAAGAAGATTTTTTGCACCTTTTGCTGATGCAACTATATCTTTAATGCGTTTTTTTCCTTGATCATCAAGCTCCCAGATCATAGAAAAATTATCATTTGGATTTACGGATCCATTTTTTGACGGCAAATCACGCACGTGCCCATAACTAGCAACAACCGTATAGTCGCTGCCCAGATACTTGTTTATAGTCTTCGCTTTTGAAGGAGACTCAACAATAACGACACTCTGTGCCAATGAAACCTCTATCCTTAAATTTTAATAAATTTATTCTTTTCAGCTCAGCACTGTAGCAAGACCGACGCACTATGACAAGCGCTACGCTCTTTAACTCAAGAACATCGTTTAAGGAATGCTAACAGAGTATTGAATGAATATAAACGGAATTTTTCTTAAAAAATCATTCACAATGCCCTCATTTCATCATTTCCAAGGAAATGCTATAAAAATTTGCAGAACTAAAAGATGAAAAATTATTTAGTACACAAGCAAAAAAGCAATTCTCCTATTTGGCCAAAATTTGATTTTTGTACGAATTTAGTATGGGCTCATATTTTTCGCTGTGATTATTACGCAACCTAATATTTTTACAATTTTCTCCTATGAAGAAACCGCACCATTCCAATACCTCACCTTTCAAAGTCAGAAAAACGCCCCCACCTATCCACAGCAAAGAAAAGCAAATGGTTATTTTCTATATTATAATGCCTCTTTACAAAAAAACCCGCTTTGAAAGCGGGTCTTAACTTTATAAACAAAACACTCTATTAAGAAGCAATCGATTTCAATCTAGCTACCAAACGAGAAACTTTTCTGGAAACAAAATTTTTATGAATAATTCCTGTCTTTGCAACTTTCATCATTGCGCTTTCTGCAGCAACTACTGCAATTTTAGCTTCTTCGAAAGAAACTGCTGGAGCATTGTGCATTCCTAGTGCTTTTTCAGCGTTTTTTACAAAATTACGCATGCGAGTCATACGATTACGGTTTACACCTGTACGACGCTCTGTCTGACGAATAGCTTTTTTTGAGTTTTTATGGTCTGCCATATCAAAAATTTATTAATATCCTGTGGTACTTTATAGAAAATCCCTTGGCTTCAGTCAAGAAAAAAGCGACACACTAAATATTATTTTGAGAATTTAAACTTGAAATTGGCTCCCCGGAACGGACTCGAACCGCTGACCCAGTGGTTAACAGCCACTTGCTCTACCAACTGAGCTACCGGGGAACATAAGATAATATTTAGCACAAATGTACCATTTTGAAAAGATATTGTCTTAATTTTTCTGCAACACCCTTATTTAGAAAAAATAAATTTATACATTAGAGTCAATCCAGGACTTTATTTTTGGCTTAGGATTCACGCCAACCATATTACTAATAGCTTGCCCATCTTTGAACAAAATCATTGTAGGAATACTGCGAACCCCTAACTTACTCGCTACTTGCGGATTCTGGTCTATATTCACCTTCACAACCACTGCTTTACCAGTAATTTCAGGAGCTAACTCTTCCAAAATAGGGGTTAACATGCGGCACGGCCCACACCATTCAGCCCAAAAATCAACCACAACTGGTAATGCTGACTTTAAAACCTCTTGATCAAAAGTCTCATCGGTAACCGCTAACATTCATACTCTCCTTAATGTAAAATCAACATAATTATAGACGTTTTTTATAACTTTTGCGATGACTTTTGACAATACACTAATTTTACAGCCCAGATAATGCTCAAACAGTAATAGTGTCTATAATTCTTTTAATCGCATTTAAAGTAATATGTTCTTGATCCAACAAAGGATTATATTCAACAATCTCTAAACCAATACACTTTGAATCAAATACAATTCCTTTAAGTGACTGCACTATATCATCCAGCTCTAGCCCTTCTCCTTCTGGGGTGCCCGTTCCAGGACAATAAATCGGATCAATTCCATCAATATCAAGACTAACCCCAAAAAATGGATATGTTTTTAACAAGAGCTTTCTATTTTCACCAAAACACTCAATCCCGCTATAGGAATGGCGCTTATAATGATATGCAATTTTAACTCCCAGGAGCTCCAAAAAAGATTTTTCCTTTTCTTCATAGCTACGAATTCCCATCTGTATAAGTCCAGAAGGTTTTAGTATTGGAAGATTTTTTGCAAGATCAACGAACTGACGATCTCCACTTCCAAGCAATACAGCAACGGGCATGCCATGGGGATTATTTGAGATTGTAGTTTCATACGTATGCGCATCCATATGGGCATCAATCCAAAGCAATCCGAAATCTCGGCCAGCGTTATTCACTCCACTCCAGGTCCCCATTGCAAGAGAGTGATCTCCTCCAATCACTAAAACAAAGTCTCCTCGTAAAACAGCTTGCTCTACTTGCTTGCTCACCCAATAAGCAGATTGCAATACGTGAACGCGCCTTTGCTCGATTGAATACCCTTCACTTTTTCCATCAGAATTTAAATGCCACTGCGCATAATACACCTCAACGTGAACATCAGGATGCTCAAATAAGCTATTAAGAAGTTGATGTTGTAGCACGGTTACTGCGCCATCAGCTGTTGCAAAATTTCCTGCACCCCAACCTGATCCCGCTAAAATAACCGTTACATTGCGCATAATCTTTCTTTAGTTTTCTCTACCCCTATTAATGGTAGTAAAGCTTTCATCTCAGGTCCATGATCCATTGCAGTTAATGCTTGTCGAAGCGGCATAAATAGCTCTTTACCTTTGCGAGAAGTTTTTTCTTTAATTCGTTGAGTCCAAATACCCCAAGTTTCCTCATTCCACGGACCACTGGGCAAAAGATCCAAAGCTATTTTTAAAAATTCATTATCAGAAGAGGTTCCTTGAATGTGCCCAAAGAAAATTTCTTGCCATGGCTTCAAATCTTCAAATTTTTCAATATTATCATGAATAGCACGCCAGTGTACTTCAGTGAAATCCACAAAACCACTTGCTACCAAATGCTCTTTTATCTGAGTAAATGGCATAAGATGATACAGTTTGTGGTTTAGCGCCCATAAGTCTTTCTCGCTAAATCTTGGCGGTGTACGACTAAAAATAGACAAATCAAAAGAGCTTGCCAACTCTTCTAATGTTAGTAAAGGTTCAATTGGAAGAGATGTTCCAAGTCTTGCCAACAAGCATGCAATAGCCATTGGCTCAATTCCTGAATCGTGCATCTGCCCTAAACTCAAACTTCCTAAGCGCTTTGAAAGAGGCGCCCCATCTTCATCCATCAATAAAGTTGTGTGCGCAAACGTTACAGAATAATCTTTTTCACCATTTACCGCCTTAAAAAGCTGAACCTGAGTTGCCGTATTTGAGACGTGATCTTCACCACGAATAATATGAGTTATTGCATAATCAATGTCATCAATTACAGAACATAAGCTGTATAAAAACATTCCATCTGCTCTAATTAAAACAGGATCGCTAAGTTGAGCCCCATTATATCTCACCTCACCACGAACCATATCCTGCCAAACAATTGGCTCATGATCTAATTTAAAGCGCCAATGGGGGCTACGCCCTGCCTCTTCAAATTCAGATTTCTCTGCATCAGTTAATAAAAGGGCTGCGCGATCGTAAATAGGTGGATGCCCTTTTGCCATTTGGCGCTTTCTCTTGAAATCAAGATCTTCTGGTGTTTCGTAGCAAGGGTACAATTTTCCATTTTTTATTAGCATATCCCTTACTTGTACATAACGATCAAACCTCTCAGACTGACGAAAGGTTTGCGAATATTTTATTCCAAGCCACTCAAAATCACGATAAATAGCCTCCTCATACTCAGGCTTTGATCTTTCTAAATCGGTGTCATCTATTCTTAAAATAAATTCACCGTTATGACGAAGTGCATAAAGATAATTAATTAAAGCTGCTCTGGCATTACCAATATGTAAATATCCAGTAGGAGAAGGAGCAAAACGAACACGCACCATAAAAGCTAAAAACCAAATTAATTTTTTCAAAAATCATACTAGCCAATAATAGTGACGATGGCTACTTAGCGATAATTGGGCTGGTGACCAGATATATATCGCTCTGCATAAATGGAAGGCCTTCTTCTTGTTTGATCAACTTTGACACCACCTTGATGTTGATAGGCTTGAGGAGCCGCATAAGCTAAACCTGTTCCCATATTAACAATTTTCTCGGGACGCCCCTGTAAAATAGCTGTTTCTGTCGGCACATGCTGTCTGCTTTCTGCATGAACAACATGTTGTTCGCGATAAAGATTTGCAGCTGTAAAAAAGCCACTTAGAAAAAAAATACATCCCAAGAACATGAATGAGAATATTAATGCAAAAATTGTTGATTTGCTCATAGTAAAAGCCATTACCTCGGTAATATAGATACGTTTAAACTCTTTCCAAAGAGTAGTTTTAGAGTTTAATCTCTTGTAAGAGACAGCACTCACCAACCTGGAAAAATCCTGAGATTGTCTATATGTATTTTGCCTGGAAATATATTGGGAATGAGTACGTGCTGGCCACTCAGAAATTCTATTTGCAACTTTTTGCATTTGGGGAAAAACCGGAGAGACTCCATATGTCGTCACATCTGTATTTTTTTTCAGAGGGAAAGACCACCTACTTACAAAAGATGGCTCCTGAAATTGATCGGAACTTCTACAAGAGTAAATCAAAAGATGTACCTATCTGTATAATTATTAAAATTTAACATAAATCTTACAAATGGAAAAGGCACTTAGGCACTTCAATAGAAATTTTGAAAAATGGAACTGCGCCAAGCAATCAGATCAATACATCAACTGAAAAATGAATAATCTCTATAATTACAAAGAAAAATTCTCGCCCAGATACACACGCCTAACATCCGGATGATTAATAATATGAGCCGAATCACCTTCAGTAAGCACCTTACCTTCTGCAATGATATACGCTCTATCTATAACATCTAATGTTTCACGAACGTTGTGATCTGTAATCAAGACTCCTATATTATGACTCTTTAAGCGTGTAATAATATCTTTAACATCTTGCACTGCAATTGGGTCAATACCTGCTAGCGGTTCGTCTAAAAATAAAAAGCTAGGGTTAATTGCAAGAGAACGCGCAATTTCAACACGCCGCCTTTCGCCACCAGAAAGAGCAACAGCAGGCGCTTCTCTCAAATGTGTAATACCAAACTCATCCATCAATTCTTCTAATCGCTCCTGCTGATGATCTGGGTCCAATTCCACCCGCTCAAGAGCTGCCAGAATATTATCCTGAACATTAAGCCCACGAAAGATTGAAGCATCTTGTGGTAAATAACTAACTCCCAATCGCGCTCGCTCATACATAGGAAAGTCTGTAATATTTTTTTCATCCAGAAAAATACTGCCAGAATCAGGCATAATTAATCCTGTAATGACAGAAAAACACGTTGTTTTTCCTGCGCCATTTGGACCAAGCAAACCAACAATCTCACCAGTAGATAAGGAAATATCAATCCCCTTTAGCACCATGCGTTTTTGAAACGTTTTTGTTAATTTTTGAGCTTTAAGCGTTCTTATTTTTTCCTCCCTTCTGTTTTTGGATAGACTACACAAGAAACTTGCTCTTGCGAATCTGTCTGCATTGTAAAAACATGGGTCTGAATGTCAAGAGTAGCCTGCGTACCGTGCACTTCATTTTTATCTTGCAACAACCGCACATCTTCTCCGGTACACACAGCAACATTTTTATTGAAATCATGCAGGCATTTTGTGGCAAGCAACTTAGTATCTTTGTAGTCAATTTCGACACCACCTTCAGCTATTGCACTTGTTAAATTTCCGGATTTATCAAATTCTGCATGTAGTTTATCAGCTTTTAATGTAACAAGCTCGTTATTTACTATATAAGATAATATTGCACTACCACTCGCATCTGCTTGATTACGCGATGTGTTATATTGCATGTTCTCAGCCTTAATTTGAATATCATTTGGCGAATTTTGTTTTGTTATTTCTTCGCTAAAACACGCACTGATAAGACAAACTATGATGAAATATTTTTTCATTCTATCATTCCTTTTCATCACTGTACTTAATTTACTCTTCCAATTGAAATGAAATAGGAACCTCAAACGAAATTTCTCTATCATGAGGTTTGAATTGCCAAGTTTTCAAAGTGCGTAATAATTCTTCTTCAAAAAATTCTTTTTTGCCTTTAATAGGCACAAGCTCAACATGCTCTACTTTTCCACTCATACCAACTATGATTTTCACTGAAAAAATTCCCTCTTCACCATTCCTTTTAGCATTAGCCGGGTAAGCAGGAGCTGGATTGTAAATAACTTTCAAAGCATCAGAAGTTTGCATCACAATATTATTTTCTTTAGAACTAGGCATTTTCTTATTTTGATAATGAGCAACTTTTCTAGAAGAACCACTCCTTACCATCTCCACATCATTTTTTTTTGTGGAACTCAATAAAATAATCGGAAAACTATTTGATGTTTTTAATTTTTCAGATGAAACATACTGCCCAATAGAAAATGCAATCAACCCATGAAAAAAAACAGATCCAATTAGTAAAAAACGCATTTTTACCATGTAACATTAACTCCTGTATTAATTTGAAATCCCAGATTTCTGTATCCAATTGGATTTTCCGTTTTCCTGTTAAATGCATTTTCAACATTTAAAAACCATGTTGCGTGTTCTTTAAATTTATATTGAATATCTCCAAAGAAAATTGGATACCCCCCTCGCTTAATTCCAACTGTGTATTGTTCGAAATGTGGTTGAACTTGCGTTCCTGTATAGCGACAACCAAATCCTGCCTTTAGATCATCTTGCTCATGAATAATTTTAACATTTGCGGAAGTTCTAGGAACATTTAGAAGTCGCTTTTTAGGGTTCAAGCTCACGGAATCTACATACATGCCAGATAATTCGATCATCCATGCCCCGTTAATCTTTTTTTTCCATCCTATTTCAAAACCTTCCTGTCTTGCATTTTTAATATTTTGGAATTGTTTATTTTTGAAAACTATTTGCTGTTTATAGTCTGTTTTAAAGATAAGGATACTAAATGTTCCTAAAGTTGTTTGTTGAGAAATTCCCAAATTTCCACCATAAGCGGATTCATGTTTTAAGTTCCTACTACCATATTTCTTATCATTCAACATATACAAATCAGGTATATTAAACCCTGTTCCAAAATGAGCAGAAAATTCAGTGTCACTGTATTTTTTTAATACGCTTGAACTGAGCGCATAAACACAATTGTAATGATCAGCTTTTTGAACACGCGCCCAATTCTTCCATTCAAGAGTACCTTTTTGCACATGTATACCTTGCGCAAAAGCATATTCGCTATTCTTAATTTGTTTTCCCCCCGTAGGAGAGAATGTATTGTTATGATATTCAACAATTGGCTCAAAGATCATTGAATTACTTTTTACCCTTACGCCAAATTTTGCTTTTCCACTACCACCTCTATCTGTTCCTCCATTCGCTCCATAAGGGGAAAAATCTTGAAAATGCATAATAGTGCTGAGCATCTTTAAGTATGGACTCACCCGCTTGCCCTTACTTTCCAGATCTAGCGCATAAACTTGCAACGTCCTTTTTGATCTGGAATCGTAAGGCACAACTGGAGGAAACGGAGATATATTACTACCAGTTGAGGCCGATTTAATAAGACCTATTTGAAAAGATGTTCTTACATGATGATTCTCAAAAGTAAGCTGGTTTAAAAAATATTGTTTTTGTGTTTCAGGATTCATTGCTGTTGGATATTTTGTTTGATAGCGTTTTGGAATAGTATTTTTTCCATGAAAAGCATCACGCTCTAAATGTTGCTGTAATGAAAAGCCATCCTTTATTTTTTGACGCCACCAAAGATGCGCAGATCTTGCATAATTACCAACGCTTAGTTTTGCCCCCCCATCTTGCTCATCTGGCATTAAAAAAGGAAGCACATTTACAACACCACCTATTGCACCATTTCCGTATTCCGCGCAATGCACACCTTTTACAATCTCAATCTTTCCGGTAGACAAAGGAATTAAGGATAGGTCAACCATCATTTCGGTCACACTAAGACCTGACCAAAGCACCTTTGCATATTTTGAATCTGCCCCTTGAATCTTAATAGATGTTAATTGCCCCGGATTACCCGTTGTCGTTGTATTAACGCCTGGAATATTTTTCAATTGCTGCTCCTCAAAACCAAGTGTTGTTAAGTGATCAGTTGTGAGTGTTTCAATAAATTGCCAAGCAGAAATTGGAGCTTCTTTTTTTGCTTTTATCACAATCGGCTCCAAAACAACTGTTGAAGCAGACAATGAAGCCGCCAATACAATAAAAAACAAGCGCATAAATTGCCCTTATAGGTCGCGTTAATATTAATCGCATCACCCATAGGCTACCCTTCTTGATCAACCGCTCGAATCTAGAAAAAGTGACGCTCTTTTTGCCGGTCTCCTGGCTCGTTGTTCACAGCAAACACTTAACCTTCCCAGATTACTCCAGTGGTATATAAAGTGGGCTCCCAACTTACAGTTGCGAGGGACAGCTTCGGATTTAAACCGAATTCCCGAACACAAAAAGTTCTTTAAATTTAAATAGAAAAAGAGTGACTGTCAAACAGCCACCCTCTGTATAATATTCAAGTTGTTTCAAACTAGCTCTATCATATTTGCTATAGATAATACGTCAGCAAGAGTACGATAACCAGTAGAATACTCCCCTTCGAATGCTAAATTATCAGAAACAATACCTACATTATGGAAATAATTCAAAGCTAAAATTAACTGAAGCTCTGTTGGATGATAACTTCCACTTGAGCGATTAATTTTTGAAATTTTTCCATTTTTCACTTCCATATGCCCAGCGCAGGCAATGTGAATAGGAGCGCTATTTCCCCGGAAAAGATAATCATGGTGAGGACAGGATAAACCCTCCATGTTCGGGGGGTAAATACGTAATTCCTTTTCTGTGCTAAGAGCCCAAACCGTGTCACCAGTAGTTAGTACTTTCCCATCCTGCCATATTAAATCATTTACAATAGTTGTCACTGACAGATTAGCAAATGTAGAATCATCCTCTCCAATAGCACGCTCAATATTACGACTTTGTGAGCTTACAAATCCATCATAAATTTTGTAAGAAACATCTCCCGCTCCAGCATTTAAGTTTATAAGAAAATTATTCCTTGCTGCCATTAGTGGCGAAGATATATCATACCCCTTAATAAAAGCTTGTTTTGTGGTAAGCATACCGTTTTCAAAAATTTCTTCTGCAACACATTCTGCTCCCACACATGAAGTATTGTTTGTGTATCTATCAAAATCTTCTTTCAAACGAATGCGTTCTTCTTTTTCACTATAAGCATCAACAAAACTAGCAAACTCGTCCGTAATATCTCTACCTGCTCGCGCTTGCAATAATTTACGTACCAGACTCACATCACATTTCAAAGAAGCTGAAATTCCAGGTGTAGCATATCCCATTGCGCCAGAAGACCCTGAAAGCCAAGAGCTTAAATTGTCTAATTCATGTTGCGGAAAATTTAAAATTTTCTGGGAGAAAAAACTTAATAAAGAATATTCTCTAGCCTGTTCTCTTCTATTGGTTATTTGTTCACTTAACTCTTGAGCCGTAATAGTTTTCTTAAGCCTAACACTCAAAACTTCTGCCAGCGTTTCTAAATTAACACTAAGAACTCTATCTCCACTCATTGTGCCAATAGTACAAGTATTAGAACTATTAGCAGGCTTGCTAATCCACTCTCTAATACCATGAAGGACATCGCATCCCGCCATACTAGGCACTTCAATTGCTTCCCTAGCATATGATTCTACGATTTTGTATTCCTCTATTTTTTCTCTTAGCTCTTTTTGAATCGCACGAAAGCTCTCAAAGTTATTCCTGCACTCCTCAGCAGCTTCACCTTTAATTTTAATTCCAGCAAAAGGTCTTGCCCCAGGCAAACACTCAAAAGGGTCATTAACACCTTCCATTGAATAAACTTGCACAGACCATACAAAAATAAATGTTAATAAAGCCATCAATCTCATCTATAAATTTCTATAAATTAATTTTAATAATCAATATATAATGATTTGTTTTAATTTTTCAATCTTTTTGCAACAAAAAACTCTAACAATATTGCCCAGCGACATATCCTGATGACCACGCCCATTGGAAATTATAGCCACCAAGCCATCCAGTTACATCAACTACTTCGCCAATGAAAAATAACCCCGGCGTTTTTTTGCTTTCCATTGTTTTGGAAGATAGTTCATCTGTATCAATGCCACCTAGCGTCACTTCAGCTTTTTGGTACCCCTCACTACCACTAATAGTCACTTTAAACTGGTGAATTTTCTCAGCAATAGCAAATAACGCAGCGTTTCTAATATCAGTAATACTGCGGTTAAAGTCAGGCACAGAGATTATCTCTACCAGACGATTTGCAAAATAATTTTTCAAAAAATTTGCCACTGTTTGCTTACTATTTTTATTAGCAACAAATTCTTGTTTCAAATCTGTACCAGGCAGCAAATTAATTTCGATTTCCTCCCCAGAAAATTTTTCCAAATACGAAGATATTTGCAAAATCGCCGGACCACTCAAACCACGATGCGTAAACAATATATTCTCTCGAAATTGCATCCCTTTATATGAAACAAGTGAATCTTGCGAAATTCCACTCAGTTGCGTAAACATTTTTAAAATAGCAGCATCAACCTTTAATGGAACCAAAGCAGGCTTTGTTGCTAAAACTTTAATGCCAAATTGTCGGGCAATTTTATAACCAAAATCAGAAGCACCAATCTGTGGAATAGAAAGTCCACCTGTTGCAATTACAATCGATGCTGTATCAATCACACCTGTTGTTGTGCTTAAAATAAATCGATCATTTTTTTCAATTGATTTCACAGAACAATTAAGCCGCACATCTACTTGTCCAATCTGGCATTCACTTAGCATCATGCTAACAATTTGCTTGGAAGACCCATCACAAAATAATTGCCCTAATGTTTTTTCATGATAAGCAATGCCATATGTTTCCACGAGCTTAATAAAATCATGTTGCGTATAACACGCCAATGCTGATTTCACAAAATGCTTATTGTTACAAATATAATTTTTAGGTGATGCGAATAGATTCGTAAAATTGCAACGTCCACCACCAGAGATGCGAATTTTTTCGCCAATCTTCCCAGTATGCTCGATAAGTATAACTTTTCGACCGCGTTTACCTGCAGTTGCGGCCGCCATAAGCCCAGCCGCCCCACCACCAATTACTACAACATCGCAATGAACCATTAGGCAGCTATTTCAAGTTCCGGATTTATAAGGTATTTCCCTTTCAAATACAAAGACTCATTAAGCTGGCGCAAACGAAGCTCAATATAACCAGAATTAAATTCTTTCACTGCCATACCGTCAGTTGCTTTTGCAATTTCCTTCAGAAACCCTTCTTGCGGCATGTTATTATCTTTTGCTTCTAGCTCCAGAAACACTCCAAAATCAGCAAATTCATCCACAGCTATAACGAAAGTGTCATCTTCATAAGTAGTGCGATTTTTATTTAAAATCAAAAGAGTCCGCAAATCATTTTCTTCTAAAAATTTTTCATATGTATAAGGATGAGGACATTTAATAGGAATCATTTTTTCCAAAGCCTCAAAAACATGAAACGTTTCAATCTGAAAAGGCAATGGAACGTTGTACTCATGACATACCACATAATCATTGACATCCGCTATTCCCAAATGATCGGGATTAAATTTAAAATCTAGAGTTATGTTGTTTCGAACTCTTATAAAAATTCCATCCTGATAAAATAACCCATCAGATGTATCTAAATACTCATCAACAACTGTCTTTGAAGAAATGAAACGCTTATTTCTTAAAAATCCTTCTAAATCACTTTGCAAAACTTGGAATTTTTTTTCCATCTCAATTGGACTATTCATGCTAACTTCTCTTGTAAAAAAAGCAGCTGAAAAACTCAGCTGCTCTGTTTGTGAGTTTTAATTTATTATCTAGGTTTATGCTCATCAACTGGCTTCTGGTTTTCTTCCCATTCAGCAATTCCGCCTGCATAATGAGAAATATTTGTATAACCCAAGCCAACAAGACGCTCTGCTAATGTCATGCTTGCCGGACATTTAACATTTCCGCAATACACAATAACCATTGATGTTTTATCAGCTAACAACTCCTGAATTTCTGAATCTTTGGCATCTGCCGCAAGAAATTTTGCCCCTTTTATGGCAGTTGCACCCTGACCACGAGCATCTATAATCGTGGCTTTTCCAAGCATGCTTTCAACTTCTTCCATTGTTTTCTCGGCAATCACCGCAGCAGGCACTGTAACTGCTGATGTTTCTGAAGACGCCGCGGAAAGATCAATTCCCAAAATTGCTATAACAGCCAAGCCAATAGCTGATAATAGACGAATCATCATAATGTTCATAACATCTCCTAAAAAATTAAAACCAGATTCATTAGCATTAGAAGATAAAATCAGGCTAAAATCAAGCTACAGAAAATTTGAGTAAGGCTGTATTCGTCAGTGAACAAAAAAGTCGTTTTATGTATTCTTGATGGATGGGGAATAGGATCACAAGATTCATTCAATGCTATTAATAGCGCCAAAAATTGGGCTGCCATCCTGCAAAAATATCCATATACTCAGCTACAAGCTTCTGATCATTATGTTGGGCTGCCTGACGGACAAATGGGCAATAGCGAAGTAGGGCACATGACCATTGGTCTTGGACGCGTACTAATGCAAGATCTACCCAAAATTGATCAAGCAATATCCAAAGGATTATTTAAAAAAAACGTCCTCATCCAAAAAGCTGTAGACCACTTAAGAAAAACTAAAAAATCTTGCCACATTATGGGATTGCTATCTCCTGGCGGGGTGCATTCTCATATAAATCATATTATCTCCACAGCAAAATTTTTAAGCGAATCTGGTATTAATGTTCATGTGCATGGATTCTTAGATGGACGCGACACTCCTCCTAAAAGCGCTGAAACCTACGTACAAGAATTTTCAGATGCAATAAAAGAACATCCCAATATCCATTTATCCTCTTTAAGTGGTCGATATTTTTCAATGGATAGAGATAACCGTTGGGATAGAATTGAGCTTGCCTACAAAGCAATCATAGAAGGGGATGCGCCTAAATTTTCAAGTACTTTTCAGCTCATCATGAATAATTATGAAAAAGGCATCACCGATGAGTTTATAGTACCTACTGCCTCAGAAGAGTACAAAGGCATGCAAGATGGAGATGGGCTATGGATGATTAATTTTAGATCAGATCGAGTGCGACAAATTTTGCGTAGCTTTTTGGTTACAAATTTTGATCAATTCAAACGTGAGAAAACCATTCATTTTGGCCCTACCTTAGCAATGAATGAATACGCTCAAGATCTTACACCTTTAATTCCATCAATATTTTCAAAAGATCCTATTAATCATAGCCTAGGAGAAGTCATTTCAAATCTTGGATTAAAACAACTACGTGTCGCTGAAACTGAAAAATATGCTCACGTGACATTCTTTCTAAATGGCGGACAAGAATATCCATTTCCAAATGAAGAAAGAATAATGATTCCCTCTCCAAAAGTTTCTACCTATAACCACCAACCAGAAATGTCTGCTCACGAAGTCACCCAAGCTGTAACAATCGCAATGGAACGACAAGATCTGAATCTAATTGTTGTCAATTATGCTAATGCAGATATGGTAGGTCATACTGGAATGATAGATGCTGTCAACAAAGCAGTGAGCTGTGTCGATGCGTGTATAAAAACTTTAGAAGAAAAAGCCATACAAAATAATTGGCTACTTATCATAACTGCTGATCATGGTAACGCAGAGTGTATGAGAGCGCATGATAAAGTAACCCCTCATACAGCACACACTCGTAATCCCGTACCTTTTGTATTGATAAACAGTGATTTTTTAAATCTCAATACTGGGTCCTTGGCAGATATTGCACCAACAATTCTCGATATTATGGATATCCCTAAACCCAAAGAAATGTCAGGAAAATCATTGTTGTGCTAAATATTGTCGTTTTATTTTTCTGTTTTTCTGGTCTTCACGCAGAAACTTACAATGAAATTCGTGAACAAGCACAAAAATGGTATCAAATTCAACAACAACTAGCATTCTTCTATAATCAATGTACTCGGCTACACAATGACAAATTACACAGCAATCAAGAATTTTTTAATATCCAACAACAATTAGGGGCTATTTATTTTGCACAAAAGCGCTATCAACTTGGTTTTGGCACAGCCTTACTCCCAACAGAAAGAGCAGTGCATAACTACGTAAGAAAAAAAACCTTTCTCACTTTAAAAACAAAAGAACTCATACCCTTGTACCAAAAATACGTAAGAGACTATCAAAAAAAATATGGGAATGTAGAATTTGAAAAAAATCAAAAGCTTATCAAAGAATTAGAATCTCTAAATTTCATGTATGCAAAACTATTTGAAGAACTAAAACAAAATCAAAAAATAAAATATCGGACAGATAAGTCAAAAATCGCAGAAATTAGTTCAATTAGAGATTTTATTAAAAAATTTCCTACGCTCAAAATTAATAAATCAAACAATCTATTAAATTGGATTGCACCAGTTGCAGGCATTAGAGACTCATCAACAAAAACCACATGGATTCCTTTAGAAGGAGGCATTATTCTTTGCCCAGATTCTGGCACTGTGGCGGCAATAAATCATTTTGAAGGCTCTATAGCTGTATTCATCAGGCAAGCTCATTTCACCTATGTTATCACGGGAATCAATCAATGTTGCGTCGACAAAGGAGACAAATTAAAACAAGGAGATCCGCTTGGCTTTTGTGCCGATAAAAATCCAAGCGTAGTTGAATTACAACTTTGGCGAGATGATGTGATGCTAGATCCAGATCCCTACCACAAGATTACACAATTATGAATCGGTATTTCTTATCACTTTTTTTGCTTATGGGATGCTCAAACCCCTATCAAGAATTACACGATAGCCTAGACGAAACACTAGAAATCATTAAAGAATTTTATCCTGAAAAACCATCTCTAGAAAAACTTCGTCAAGAAATGCTTCAAGGATTAATCCAAGGTGCTGATATCCATGGTAATTACTTAAGTAAAGAAGACACAAAATCCCTGAAAGAAAATGTTGATGGTGGAGAATTAAAGCTAGGAATGATTCTAGCAAAGCATCAAGATGGATTGCTTGTCAAAAAAGTTTACAAAGAATCTGCTGCTTATATTGCGAATTTTAAAGAAAATGATATTTTGATTGAATTTAACGGGACAGTTTTAAAAGAAATCATTTTATATGACTTTTTAAAACTCATTAAAGGAGCAAATCCTTGCAAAGTAACTCTGTTAAGAAGAAATAAACCTCTTATAAAAGAAATAACCCCAGGACCATTCATAATCCCATCAGCTGAACTAAACTGGTTTGGAAATATCGCCTGCTTAAAATTTGGGTGTATAAACAAAAATGCAGCAAATGAAGTGCATAATTACCTAGAAACAATCACCACTCATCAGCAGTTATCAGCAGTTATCAGCAGTTATCAGCAGTTATCAGCAGTTATCAGGATTAATTCTTGATTTGCGTGATTGTCCAGGAGGTAGTTTTGAAGCAGCAATAGGTATTGCAAGCCAATTTTTAGATGGTCATGTTGTTGTAGAAATGCAAAAAAAGAAAGCTTTCTCAAAATTCTGTTCAACAGGCCCTGATATTTTAAAGAATCTCCCAATAGTAGTACTGCAAAACAAAAACTCAAGCTCAGCTGCAGAAGTTATTGCATCTGCTTTAAAAGCGCATAAACGCGCAATACTTATTGGCGAAAACTCATCAGGTAGCGCCACTGCAAAAAGAGTATTTCAGTATCAAAATCGAGAAGATGGCCTAATTCTCACAATTGCTTTTCTAAATGATCCGTTAGGAAAAAGAATTGGTAACGAAGGTGTAGAACCAGACATCAAAATTGAAAAATCAGAAATTTCAAAAAGCAAAAACCTCGATATCTATATACAAAAAGCATTAAACTTTCTTTTGAAAACCCCTCAATCAGAAAAATTAATTGAGGGGCCCAAACTTTAAAATTTGCTAGATTATTTAGTATTACCTAACATATCAATCCACTGATTTAGTGGCGGCACAATTTCAGGGTAAGCCTTTATAGCCTCGCTCAAATTAGTTGAGATATTAATACGAGAAGCTCCGCCTTCAACCAAACAACCATCAATTTCTGGCAATACGTATTCAGGACTACGATAAATCGTTAATAAGCATCCAGGCTCAATATTGTAAAGTGCACCAGTCGAATCAGGATTAAACAAATTAGGGCTCATACCGTCCCGGCAATGTCCACCACGTCCATTACTAAATGTCACAGGGAATTCACCTCTGATACTTAATCCATATATACCCCATTGGAATGCTGTAGGTTCTGTTATTGTAATAATTGGTGGGTTAATTAAGTCAGCAGTTGCTTCTACTGGATACCTTTGAATTGGACAGTGTTCAGAAGAAGCAAGTAAGGCTGCAACCCCTACTCCAAACTCAACATTTGAACCAATTATCATATTTCCTCCCCTCAATGGCAATACACTCTTAATAAATGGATCAGCCGAACCAGGCTCAACAACTAACGTACACCCTACAGGAAGAGCTCCTTGGAACCAAGTTAGTGGGTCAGTAGCCGGAGATCTGCTCAAAGCAAAACGAATTCTTGTGTGAGGACCTGGAAGTGGCAATGCATATTGAGCACCACCTGCAACAAGAACGTCGTATCCCGTTGGATCTCCAGTAATCCAAACTTCCTGAACATGCTCAGGTAACTCAGGAACATCACCGATTCCTGTATAAGCATTAGTAAGGATTGTATTCTGCTCAACAGCCGATCCTGTTTGCACAAAGTTTATGAAAAGAACCTCACACCAATCCTCAGGAGTCACAAATCCGTTAAATCCACCCGTACCACCAATCTTAATAGTATCGCGTCGCTGATTTACATTTAATCGTATTCCGCATTCATAAGCTGTGCTCGTTGGAATCACATATGGCACATTTCCTTTTACAATTAAGTTAAAAGTTGTAGCATCTACATGAGAAGACAAAGCTACATCTGCTGCGCTCTCATTCACTAATGAAAGAAAGGCACCACTAACTGACGTATCTGCTCTAATAACGGGATAAGTTCGTCCAGATGAAGGATAACTTCCAGCTGCCACATAAATACGCAGTTGTCCCGTCAAATTTGCTGTGTTTACCTTTAGGTAATCACAGGTGCCATCAGGAAAAATTTTAACCGAGAAAGAAGCACTAAGTGCATCTTGTATAAAATTTGTAAGCGTTAAACAACTAGCAAAATCATCAGTTACAAGACCTGTTTCTACATTGCCTCTATTAGTTATAGTGCCAGCTGATACCGAACTTCTATAGGTGGCACCAGACTCCACTATTAAATCAGTATTTACAGGGCCATTGCTAACCAAACCACCTTCTAAAACAGATATTGGGCCAGCATCACTTTGCCCAGCCGGAAAAACTAACAGACCTTTTCCAATTTTATTAATTCCAGAGCCATCTTTAAGAACATCTCCCAACTCAGACACTTCACCAATAGATACCCCGACATTCATAGTTTTCGTAGCAGAGAATGCATCATGGAAAAAATAAGCAAACACCCAAGCCAAACAAAATCTGCAGATTATAGATTGTAAAAATAATCCCCTTAAATTAACCATAACAATTCCCCTAAAGCTGAGAGATAAAGTACGTCAATATAATTTTGATTGGCATGCACTAATCTCCTATTACTATTGGAAGGACGAACCTCCTACTGCTAAGGTTAGTTATTAACGGTAAATAAACAGTTAATTTGATTAAAAATTTAGGTAATTTTTATGTGTTTCGCTTCTTCCCTATTTCTTTTCATAAAAACAAGTTCTCAGGACATTTTCTGAAAATTTTGCTATAAGAAGTGCAGAACTTATTCTTTAAAAGTTATGGCACTTCAAACCCCCATGATGGCGCAATACCATAAAATTAAGCAGCAACACAGTGACTGCTTACTATTTTATCGCATGGGTGATTTCTATGAACTTTTTTTTGAAGATGCCATCAAAGCATCTACAGCTTTGGATATTACATTAACAAAGCGAGGACAAAACGCGGGACAACCAATCCCCATGGCAGGAGTTCCTGTACATTCTCATGAAATGTATCTGTCCAAACTTATTGAAAAAGGATTTCGCGTTGCAGTTTGCGAACAGATTGAAACCCCAGAACAAGCAAAAGAAAAAGGTAAAAAAGGCCCCCTAGAACGTGGCGTTGTGCGCATCATCACACCAGGCACTCTAACTGAAGAAAATTTACTCGCCCCCAAAAAAGCAAATTATTTAGTGGCAATCAGCCCAATCGATAAAAAGACGCAACGCGCCGGTATGGCCTGGGCAGACATATCAACTGGCACTTTTTTTGTAGCAGATTTAGAGATGGAATCTTTAGCTAGCAGTCTTTATCAATTAGATCCTGCTGAAATATTAATGCCTGAAAGTATATGGCAATCACTTAATTTAGATGCATTCAGAGAATTTAAAAAAATTATTCAACCACTTGCAGACATTCGCTTTAATTTCAATAACGCAGAAAAAAAGTTACGAGAAACTTTCAGCACAATTAGCACCGAAATTTTTGGCTTGCGCGAACCTCGATTGATTCAGGCAGCTGGTGTTTTGTGCGACTATGTCCACTTAACTCAGCAAAAACAGTATCAACACCTACATTCTCCGAAACTTGTTAGCACAACTAAGTTTGTTAAAGTTGACGCTCAATCTTGCCAAAATCTTGAAATCACCCGTACGCTAAAAGGCACTTTCCAGGGATCCCTTTTACACGCGTTAGATAATACACAAACAGCTATTGGCGGAAGACTTTTTTTCGAACTGCTGACACATCCAACAAATGATCTAACCATTTTGAATCAGCGCTTAAACAATATTGATTGGTTTATCACAAATAGCTGTGAACGGGCATCTGTACGAAAATCATTAATTAATTGCCCTGATAGTGAACGCTCATTGGTGCGTATTGCTCTGGAACGAGCCTTACCGCGTGACTTAAAAGCAATCTCTCAAATGTTGTCGGTTGCTAAAAACATAAAATCAATACTTGCAAAACAATCATTTTGGATCTTCGATATTCCTTTCGAGTTACTCGATACCCTAGAACAAACCCTAGAAGATCATTTACCTGCTGCCTTGCATGACGGCGGACTCATAAAAGCCAACATAGACCCTATCTTAGATGAGCTTCGGCACTTACGAGATCATGGCAATCAACAGTTAAAATCACTAGAATTGCGCTATCAAGAAGAGACAAACATTTCAAATTTAAAAATAAAAACCAACAATCTTGTCGGCTACTATATTGAAGTTGGAGCCAATCATTTAAATAAAATTCCATCAACTTTCTTTCATCGCCAAGCAATCAGCAATGGCGCCAGATACATCACTAGTGAGCTGCAAGAATTAGCATCAAAACTTGAACACGCATCAACTTCAGCGATTGCCCAGGAAATAAAAATTTTTAAAGAATTAAGTGCGCAAATTCTAAATCATAAAAACCAGCTAGAAAAACTTGCTTCATTAATGGCTGAAATTGATGTCATGTCCAGTATGGCAGAATTAGCTATTAGTAGAAATTTCACCCGCCCAATATTAAAAGACAATGAAATTCTTGACATTGCAGCTGGTCGTCATCCGATAATAGAAACATTCGTTTCCAATACTTTTACGGCCAACAGTTGCAATCTTTCTGATCAGCCATTTGCTCTTTTAACCGGACCAAATATGGCAGGTAAAAGCACATATCTCAGGCAAAATGCACTAATCATATGGATGGCTCATTGCGGTCTTTTTGTTCCAGCAGCACGCGCTGAAATAGGTTGGATAGATCAGCTATTCTCACGCATAGGGGCCGCTGATGATTTAGCGGCAGGACGCTCCACCTTCATGGTTGAAATGGTCGAAACCGCAAGCATCCTACATCAGGCAACAAATCGTTCATTTGTTATTCTTGACGAAATTGGCCGTGGCACATCCACTCAAGATGGCTTAGCAATAGCAAATGCGGTTAGCGAATATCTAATTAACACTATCAAGTCACGCTGCATATTTGCAACCCATTATCACGAATTGGTTGATTTGGCAAAAAATCACCCAATCAGACTTTTAACCATGAAGATTGTTGAGCATGATGAAAAAGTTATTTTTCTCCATGAAGTCATTGAAGGTAGTGCTGATAAGTCGTATGGAATTCATGTAGCCGAATTAGCTGGCCTTCCCCAAATAGTCATTACCCGTGCTCAAGAATTTTTAAAGAAAACCTCTGCCCCGCTCACCTCTCATGCTTCACCAGAGCCATCTTCAATCTCTGTCGAAGAAAAAAACACCCTAAAATTCTTACACAGCATCAAACCAGACGATTTGTCTCCACGCCAAGCACTGCAAGTTTTATATGATTTAAAAAAACACACAAGCAAGAGCCAAAACAGGAACTCAAAACAAACTTCTGAAAAAATACATTTATTTACCAAGTAATTTTGACAGATTTTTTGCCAGGGCGAACGCATCTAAATTTTTGAAAGAATTTGAATAAGATTTTTGGGAGAC
>VFQS010000187.1_pt1 | contig 81202 bp, 76 predicted proteins | sample 3512361 | NCBI WGS metagenome assembly VFQS01 (sample SAMN10412375, study PRJNA504923) | tailings metagenome | isolation source: Relicate 1 Philex TSF3 active mining | place: Philippines | reverse complement strand
GTATAACAAAAGCATAGAGAATATTTAGACCTTTAAGTTAAAGGTCGACCAAACACTTACTAAACCATGAAAGGCTGAAAATTGATGAAATATAAAGATATAACTTCATGGCTATTAATACACATTCAGATACAATGGAAGTCAGTTTGTATTTGAATAGAATTCAAGATCCCGCGATTTACGCCAAGGCAAATGATATCGTCGAGGGGTTCCTGAAAAGAAAAAACGAAGCAGGTGAGTCCAAATATGTATACTCATTGACCGACTATTCCGACGATACAATCATATCATCCAATCAATACATCTGTCTAAAAGTATATAAGAATCGTATTCATTTGATTTCAAATTTCATTTACTGCGATCGATATGTATCTGTTTTCACAGAAATCGTATTCGATTCTACTATTAAAAACGTTGAACATGTCGAGCATTATCGCTGTAATGTATCGTTCAACAAAGAAGTGTATGAATCAAACATCGTTCTTGTCGGTGAATTTGTAAAGGATTCTAATGGTAATCTTATCTATCTCACCGAAGACATATATAATCCATGTGATTCAGATGATTATAAAACAATGTGTACTCGAATGAAGGTTTTGACCGATACGTTAAACAATTATTATACCCAAGACCATCAAATCGATAAATTCGTAATCCAATTGAAACGATTTGTATGCTATCGCTCTCTAAGGATCTATCTCAAGATCTTTATTCCTAGCGTCAATTATTCCCATTACGGCTTTTTGATGACATCGCTCAAAACCAACAAGAAAAACGTTTTGGAATTCGAAAAGAAGATCGATATCGATCCGGAGAGTCTTGATATGTATCATCAAAGGATGAACGATATCAAGAACGATTCTTCCAGCAAGAAGAAGATACCAATTCGATTGAACACTTCTAAGAAATACAAATTCAAAGCGGTCTACATAACAGCCGATGTGTTTGAACTCTATTATAAAGAATCGTATGTCGGTATAATGTCCATCCAAAACGTATCGGATAGCGTGAAATATCAATCGCAAAAGAATGACGATATAATTGTTACGTGTAGATATGATCCAGCTCGTGAGAAATGGACGCCTATTTAATTATTGTAAATGGGTTCGGAAACCCCTACTTTGGAGTGTAGCTAATATAAAGGTTAATAAATAAGATCAAAAATTGAATGTTGCCAGAGACTTTCTTAAAACGAAAAGAACAGAGTATGGATTATAGAAGAGAACCTAAGAGAGAAACGAAGAGAGAAGCGATGCCGAACAACTTTTCATCCAGAGATGGTAAATATCATAAGGGTTACCAAGGTCACTATAAAATGGATAATATGATAAATTCAAATCATAATATTCAGCGCAAGAACAATTATAAAATGGTTGAAGAACATGTGACTAAACTAAAACCATCGATCGATAAAAAAATTAACGAAATCGTGTATCATGCGATTCATAATCCTATTTCGACGGAATTGTATATCGGGTTTAAAAAGCAATTGACCAATTCTATTCGGACCGATGGATTAACCGGCAAAAAAATAAATACTGTTATCGATTCTCTTCTGAAGGATTCGTTCCTCAAGGAAAATGGATTTGGATCGCCCGATTTTTCTGTCTATCGCGACATCGTTACGATTAGTAATGAATACATATCTACAAAGGGTATTGAATCATCCTCGAAGATCGATGATATCATACGATACCGGCAGGTTCTTCACTACAAAAAGAATTTTCATTTTACCGGGATGAACCAGACAGGTAAAGGAATCGATATGTATATGAGAGAGATCGAGACGTTTTATTGCCCATATGAATGCGGATATTCCGTGGATGAAATCGCTGAAAAAATGATCGTAAATCGCTTTTTGGCGAAGAACAGCGATATGCGATTCAGTTTAGTCGTTCTAAAGAAAGAGAGTGAATCGTCAAACGATGAGGCGAATGATAAAAAGATTGATGTATATACGATTGAAGTGATCATTCACGAATTATTCAGCGATGATTCTATGCGCGATAAACAAATCGCATCTGTTACGAATGTATTAATGTATATCGTTAAGCATTTGATGTATTAAATACACTTTATAAAAATGTGTTCAAAACTATGAATTTATGTTAATGTAAATAATCGTTAAATCATTTCATATAATCGCTTTGTATGAATTGATTTATTATATTGTCCATTAATTTGGGTCTACTAATTTTGTCCGCACTTTTATTCTTTGGTCTACTAATTTTGGCGAGCTTTACGCTTTTGAAAAAAACATGGCAAAAGGGTGCCGGGGGTTAAACCCCCGTTAAAAGCTCTTAGAAGTCATCATAACGGTACTCCATCTTATTTACGATCGTTGTAGGACCGCAACCACAAGCATATTCCTTGAGTTTTTTGATATCATCCGCAAAAAGATCGATTAAGGAAAGAACTGTGAATAAAACACCAACCACCATTAGGTTAAATGAGGTGGGAAGAGGCTCTGAAGGAACCGTCATCATAATTATAAGAAGAATAATACAGGTGAATAAATTGCCAGGAAGATTCTCTAAAAACTGCTTAATGTTCATCTTATATTATAGAGACATATTTTTGTGTATTATGTGCGATGGATAACTATGATTTAGGCAAAACGATTGATGCACTTTGTGATATTGGTATCAGAAGGACCAACCTTACAGATTGCCTCGTTGCTAACAGAATCTTTCAATAGCTGACCGCACTTAGGAATGTTAATGATATCAACAAACCTTTTAGGATCGGGAATGATCGTGCTAGGCAAGCATTTAGGAACCTCGGGGCACTTCATATTTTGAACTTCCGCCAATTTCCTGGAATAATTAATTTCAAGATCGCGAGCCTTCTCCACTTGTTCCTGATACATGTTTTCGAAACGGTTCTTCTCGTTGTCAATTGTATTGAGTTTGCTGGCAAGTTCCATGTATTTCTTGCGCTCCTCGCTAATGCTCTTAGTGAAATCGACCTTGGGAACCTTGGCGCATTTCGTCTCCCACATAGTCAGGTATTTGTTACGCTCATCGATAGGTAATTTCATATTATCCTTGTTGGCATTGGCTTCCTCACAAGGATCGAGAGGCTCCTTAAATCCAGAGAAGGAAATGCGAAGACCAGGATAAGAATCGTATTCGACACCATATATCTTGAATGAACTGGTAAGAATGCTGATGGGGGAAATGAGCGAAACAGCGGTATCATCATCATTGGCATCAATAATCTCCTTGCCCTTGTAGGAAAGAGGAACGTATTCCTTGGTGTAAGGATTCTGGTAATCGATACGGATCTTGGAGAAATGTCCAGGGCGATCACCACGTCCGCGAACGTGGATGGTCTGGACACGATAATTATCGCCTAAATCAGCAGTAACCAATAGAGGATTATCATTGGAGCTGGGAGGGAGATTAAAGGCTAGACCAACAGGGGCATTCACGCCAGCAACAGTGCGATCGACTGGTGTATTTGTCTGTAGGGACGATTTCACGCGATCATCCATATAAGCCGACAGATCAATATCGGAATTGTTCATAACATATTTAGTGGTCTGAATGGAACCTTCGATAGCATCCTCGTTGAGAACCATCATAACCTGAGGGCTGTATAGATAATATTTGAAGCGAGTATCGAGGGGCTCGCTTCCTTCGACGCCAGCGCGGAAGAAGAAGTTGAGGCGTTTCTCAACCTGATTACCGTAAATAGGATCATTATAGAAATACCATTCCTTCTTCTGCCAAGTGGTATTACCAGGACCGCCACTGACAACCTGAGGATTGCCCCACCACCTATCCGAGAAGTGCATCTGCATAATAGCAGATGATGAATAGCTACCAGCATCGGCAGACGCCAATTCGCGGAAGGCACCAGTGAAAGGACGGATGGACCAACCATTGGGATTGGTGGTCTTTGCCCAAACGCTAACAACATACACCTTTCCGGGAACGATACCATTGATATTGGGAGCAATGGGAGAGCCGCTGAGAGAAGATGTGCCGAAACCAAGCATCCAAGCATCAGCAACTGTATGAGACAACTCCAATACCTTACCCTGATAATTGGGAGGAGGGCAAGATGTATTGAATTTGACATTGTTGAAAGATTCGTGGATGTTCCAGTTGAAATCAAAGGCAGAATCCAACAAGATATTGAGTTTGTTAGGAACGTTGATGAAATTACATGTCAAAACACGAGGACGGGTATCGTTCATATACTTCTTAATGGCAACGTCATCATCAGCGGAATTTGGAAGATAACTGTGGAATTTCCATCCAGAAGTAGGGTAATAAACAATGTTCGCAGAGTTGTTCAATATGATATCAGTGGCTGATGTATTGATAACGGGGCGTTTGTCAGATACGGTTATGTTGGAGATTACCGACAAAGGAATGATATTATTCTCGTTGTATTTCACGTAATTGCCATTGATCATAATCCTAACACCATCGCTGGATGTTCCGTTGCTGGCGACAGACATATACAAAAAGTAGTAATCGCGGCTATCCTCGGTTGTGCTGGTAGTATGAGTGCTGGGGTTAAAGGTATAATCAGGGACATCATAATCAACAGTGCCCTTCTCGCGGAAAGACATCGTAATACGCATAGTGTATTTCTTACCAGTTGAATCGCGCATCAAGCGAACACGGAAGGGAACGATGGGTGTGTTGCGTTTCTCAAAGGTGATAACGGGAATCTCAGCAGGATAATTCTCATCAGTGATAGTGAACCAACCATAGAAGGAAAAGTTGTTAAGGATGTAATAGTTATCAGTAGAATGACGGATCGGTGCGGCGGCAGTAACATTCTTAATAACATCGTAATTCTCTGTTAGAATAAAGGACCATTTGGCAAGATCCGAATCAACATTGCTATTCGACATATTGACTGAATACTTGAATGTAGAACCAGCGGGATTCTCAACAGCGACAAGAGAACTGAAATTAGCATTCAGACGATAATTCGCACCACCAGTTACTTCGCCAGTATAGTTCCACTTGAAATTAATAGGGGCATACGGAGATGATGCGGAGGTGTCAGCGGTTGCGGTCTGATCGAGAAGAATAGGAGTAGGGTTTGTGCCAGTCGTCCTTCCAAGAATGAGATTGGTGGAAGCGTGCTTTAAGAATCCATTGGAATCAGAATACCAATAGGAATCCTTCTCGGGCAACTGAGGGGCTAAAACCAAACGTGCGCTGGATGGATCATTGGGATTCGAGAGAGTGACCGTCAGGAAAAAATTCTTGTCCTTGAGCTGGATTTTGAATAAGCTTGTGGGGAGTTTGGTATCGGTGAAAACAGTCGATGCGAAGAAGTTCTCACGATACGTCACGGGAGTGAATAGATTAGCGCCCATCGGAGTGGAATAAATTGCCATAATACCAACGAAAATGAGAATTGTTGCTCCACCAACATTCAAGTAATTCATCGGTTTTTTCATAATATATAGTATCGCTATTGCAGCGATTATAGATACAACAAGAAATTGCGCGAATAGCAGTTTCATCTAATAATATTATATCATATTTATTTTGGCTGATTTATTAGATAACGTTTCGTTTGCGCAGACTTTGAAAGGATACGCGATAATTATCATTGACCCTTTGTCACGCTTTTGAAAAAGCGTAAAGCATTTTAACACAATGGATTAGATAAGGAATCGATTATTTTTTCTGTCATAATAATATGGTTAAATTGATTGATACTCTTTCAGAGTATGTTCCGACAGATCCAACGGATTCATACAGTATTTATAAGCACAAGGATTTCCCTCGTTTAATGAAAGGAGTCGAAAAATATGGCGAAGCTGTAAATAATGAATGTAAGGCAACATACGCTCTTCCCGATGAGAATTCCAGGGGCTGCCCTATGAATTACAAGCCCTGTCTTCCCTTAGAGAAACAGGATATCACTAAGCATCCCGATATCAACAAGTTCATTTTGAAGAAGTCTCTTCCTTTCAACATCGATAATCCTTCTGAGGTGAATCGAATAATGAACTGTGCGAAGAACTTTACCCAAACACCCAAACCCGCTTCCTGTGAGGGATTCTCCAGTGGCAACGATTCGCTATTCACAAAGATGGAGAGGAAATTCAAGATGGCTGCCAATGGTGATGTCGAATACGATTCTGACCATTCGGATGATGAGCGCGATGAACTCCGCGAGGGATTCCAGGGCGTTGTTCAGGGTGCGCCCACCGCTGCTCCCCTTTTATCCAATGCGGATATGGCATCGTACCCTCCTTACGATATTCGTCGTCACGTTCAATACAACGATCTTATGAATCAGGTCAAAACAACATATATTTCTCGTGAAGCTGCTAAAGAACTTATGAGCCAAGTCGAACAGCAAAAGAAAATCGCCGAGGAACAAAAACGGGTAACCCAAGAAGCCATGAAGGCAATCGATACTTACAAGAATAGGTATCTTAGTGAAATCGAGGATCGTGTCAATAAAACCAAGAAAGAGTCCGAGGAATCTTGTAAGGTTGCCATTGATAAAGCCGTCGAGGAAACCAAGAAGACCTACGGAACCCAAGTCGGAAATACCTGCCCTCCTCAATACAAACCCTGTATAAACGCCGAGCAAGAATTCGAGCGTCTCAAGAGGAACTTCTTCGCTGAGAATGACATTACACTCCATCCTCAAATCAGCAAGTATATGTTAAAGACTTCTATTCCCCCAATGGTTCTTAAGAACATTGATATGTTCAAGGGCATGTCCCCTGCTGAATTTGCCGCTCTCCAGAAATGCAAAGCCCAATTCGAGAAGAATAATGGTTCTTCCAAGACTACCACCGAGTTTTACCAGAACTATATCAACGATCCCAATGCGTCCGTTGCTCGTCAAATTGAACGTCTGGAACGTATGAACAAAGAAGAATTAGAAAAGCAGCGCAAGGAGCTTTCTTCTAATACAAACAATCCCTTCAGCATCGAGAATCACAAGGATTATCCCGCTCTCGTTAAGAAGATGGAGGAGAAATATGGCAAGTTAATACCTGGAACTTGCCCTCCCAAATATGAAAGATGTGGTGATCCCGATCCCAAGAAATATATCACCATCGAGAAATGCGATAAGAAGGTCAGCGATACGATTAAGAAGTATGGTGTTTATAACCCCAACACTTGCCCTCCCAGCTGGGAACCCTGTAAGGTTCGCGAGGTCGTCCCTGCCAAGCCCGCTGTTGAGCTTCCTAAGTGCCCTCCTGCTCCCAAATGTCCTCCTCCCCCCAAGTGCCCACCCCCTCCTCAATGTGCTCCTGTTTCTTGCCCTCGAACTCCTGATTTTTCCACAGAGGCTAAATATGTTGTCGCCCCTCCCAAGACCCCTGTTTCCCGTGTGAATTCCAATGTTATGCTTTCCCAAGGACCCGTTGAGATGGATGCCCGTATCTGCGAGGCTGGTGTTTCCAATCCTTACTGCGATATCCGCAGCTTAAAGGATGGTGGTCTTTCAAGCAATGGTGTTTCGAGAACCCAGTATGCTCTTTATGGTGGCACAGATTCTGAGGCTACCAGACTAAGGGATACAAGCACATTCTCTGGCGCTGTCGCATCCGTGTTTGATAGGATAGTGGGTAACTACTAAATGGGGGACGTTTCTTCCCTCGGGGGTGTAACCCCCGGCTCCCCCTTTTGGCGAGCTTTTTTTAAAAGCTCACAGAACCCCCTCGGGCTACGCCGATTTATAATGGCTATATTTACGTTAATCTGTATAATACTGATTATTTCATTTATATAATCAGGATTAATATTGAAATACTTGTTTGATTCTGTTTAAACAGCGTAGCACCCTTTTGGCGAGCTTTTCGGGAAAAGCTCAGAGGAGATACAATTTCTTGACGGACCATACGATTCCACACTTTGAATCGGTTGTCCATATGTATGATAGCTCGATATCCGCGCGGCAATGGCTCCTTGCCCTAACGTGCGACATAATTCCCCGTTCTCCATTGGACTGATATATCTCCGTAAAACAGCGATTGTTCCTAAAGACAAACTTCGCCTGCATATTGGGAGGATATTTGGGATCCGCGGGGGTATAAATACAGGGATTTACCGGAAGACACAATTCCCGTTCGATGTAATTCTCGAGGAAACGAATGTATGATATGAATCGCTTGCCATCCTCTGATTGAGGGATTCCCAATTTCATAACATATTTACCATTCTGGAATACGATGTCAAACGGAATCGTTAACACGGGTGTCTCGATCTCAATAAGCTTCTGGAACAACAATAGATTATGAATAGTGTCTGTCATCTTTTTGAGAGACAGATTTTTAGTGTTTAAAACATCACCAGATTCAGCCATCGTATTCTAATACTATCAATCTGTAATAAATTATATCGTTAAAATGAACGTGAATACACTTTTTAAAAAGTGTGATCAAAAACAGGATTAGAATAATTTAAGAAACGTATCTGCCAAGAACCTCTGAAATCGCAACATTGGCATTCTTAATCATATTCATATCCGCCTTGGAAACAAACATCATTGAACCAGACGACGTTTGCGTTTGCGATGTATTCGATCCTGAAGATTGCGTCGTAGTGGTTCCAGTAGTCGTTTGACCGGCAGATGTTTGCGTCGTAGTGGATCCAGACCCAGAAGCTGTCGTCCCGGTTGTTCCCGTCGTTGTGGCAGCTGTTCCTGTTGTATTATATGTTGTAGGAACCGGTGTGGCTACCTGTTGAAGAGTTTGAAGATTTGTAGAAATCTGATTCTGCTTAAAGGATCCTGTTGCGGTGTTACCAGTCGTTATCTGTTTATCACCAGAAATGTATTTCGCGGTCTTCATAACATAATCGATTACTTCCGTTGGTCCATTTACCTGAAGAGGTTTATCGACAATCTTGGTGGAAAATGCGATTCCTTTCACAGTCTGTTCCGCATTAGAATCCGATACCTTCATGGCATTTGGCATGTTAAGTCCAAGGTATCTGGGCTGATCGTTCCAGAAATTGTATGCCTCGAAATAGCCAGGGAATCCAGTAATCGTAACCTTGGAATAATCATTATCAATGACGATTAATATATAAATACGTTTATCGGTAGATATTTGCCACTCTAACAAAAAACCTTGAACGTTTGCGACAACGAATGCCTCGCTAAAAAGCCTGGTCTTGTTCATCGTATATATGATGATCGCCGCTGCGAATAATACAAAAGGTAATGGATGTGATTTGATTGCGTTCAGAATCATTTTTTGGTTGATCCCCATCGTTTAACTATATTTGAATAAGAATATTTATTCAAGACTCGCTGGAGTAATATTTGAATAAATATTCTTATTCAAACATAGGCTTAATGATTATAATCTTTAAATAAATTTTGAATGGCTATGTTGGGTTGATCGATGACGAAGCAGCTTTGAATTAATTGTATTATTTAGTAGATTTCTTAGTAGGCTTTTTAGTGGATTTTTTCGCGGAGGATGACTTTCTCGATCCAGCGCTCTTTGAACGCGACCTGGATGATTTGGTAGCGGATTTCCTTGAGTCAGATTTCCTTGAATCGCTGCGCTTCTTGGATGATTCCGATTTACCACCCATCTTAGAATCTTTAGTTGAAACCTTAGTTGAAACTTTCGTTGATTTCTTTGTAGATTTCCTTACAGACCGTTTCTTACCACCGGAAGTAGATGTGGGTTGTGTGTCTGGATCGGGGAAATGAGTGAGAGGTATGATAGGTATCATTTTATCATTATTGTAATATTCTTTAAAAATATTATTATTAATGTATAATGTATATGGGTTTACAGTTTTGGTTTCGGGGTTGAATTCGAGTTCGAGTTTTTCATAAAATCCCTTTTCGTCTTTAACAGGATAAAACTTGATATCTCCTATAATACTATTATAGTGTGATTGTATATCAGCTTGGGTTTTTTCGATTTCTTCGAATTTTTCATTAAGTATTAAATCCTCAAGCGGCGGGTTTTCTAGGTATTGATTAACATATGTTAAATACTTAATAATATTTGAGTCATCATTGGCATTATAATAAGTTTGATTTTCATATAATGATTTAAAATTATAATATACAAATTTTTTAAAGTTTTTTATAGTCTTTATTTTAATATTATCATCAGTAGAATCATTTATATTGTATTCAATAAAAATAATATACAATATAAAAAATCGAATAAAATCATAATTATCATCCTTGCCGTCCATACAATATTTTTTTATGGCAGTCGGATCTTCATTAAAAACAGTAGCATTCGTTATTCCTTTTTTTGTTGCAAACCCAGAAACAAGAAGACGAATAAGATATATGTTAATATCAAAATTGTTAATATAATCAAACAATAAGTTTCTTTTTAATCCATTTATTAATCTGGCTCTATCTTCGGGTAAAATAATATATCGATATTTATCGATACTACAACCTTCCATTTGTTTATTCATTATTGTATTACGATTTTCAAGAAGCGCATTAAATAATAAAAGTTTATTTACTGATGAAGTTTTAGTATTTAAAATGATTTTAAAAAAAGCATCATATCCGTTTATCGATTGAGTTTTAGTTCCAAATACAACATTAAAATTAAAAGGATCAAGTTTATCAGCAGGTATTTCGATATATGGCGTAATTACTAATTTAAGAATATCATCTGGAATGGACTCTCCGATTTTCATAATTTCGTTATCACTTAATGTGTTATTAGGACATTCATGATTTTCTGCTTTTTTTTGCGGCGCTCCTTGTTACACGTCCAGTATTTGAACTCATATATATATAATTATAATTTAATTATATTCATTTGATTATAAACAATCGCCCAATATAAATTGTATTAACAGATATTAATAGATATGAAGCGTGTCTGTAAACCCTTCAACATTTACCTATGGATATTGATTAGTATTTTCATAGCATTCTTATTGGTTTTTATTATAAATCGCCGAAGTATCAATGAATCGTTCCTTGGCGATCCATCCAAACCCCTCGCGATTCGTTATACCTCCAAAGATATCTATTTTAATCCCGCATTAATCGTCACTCAAATGGATTCGGAAACTCTCGCGAAATATTTAGCATCGCTCAAAGGCGTCAAAATACCCAAATCCATCGATGGTGCTGGAAATCCCCAGTTAAATATGGGCGATTCATTTACCAACTCTGCTACGATTCAGATGGGCGCGACCACTTCTCCAATCACAAGAATCGAACCCTTTGAGAATTTTACGTTTCTCGATGTCGAAGAAAAATTGCGCGGAACATTGATCGGTACAAACACTGGGATGTTTGATGTAAATCGCGGATCGATCCAGCTGATTATCGATTCGGAAGAAGAGTATGAAAGGGATTGGAAGTGTTTATCGAATGATACAAATTTGGAGGTCCCCGCGAGAAACGAAACCGACTGTCTCGAGGAAACCAAAAATGTAACGAGAAAAGAAGAAGTCCTTGTTCGCACAGGAAATATTTTGATGGACACCGGTCGTCTGGAACAAGAATATCCGAAATACAATGGATATCGATGTTTAAATCCGCAGTTAAATATGATAAGTATCGTAAACAATAAGGATGAATGTGAATTCCAGAAAAAGATCGAGGATTATACCTTTCCGCAAAAAACGTTCAAGAACAATCGATTGATGCATACATGGCGTTGTCGTCGCCCTGACGGAACATTCGTGGATGCCAAAACCAAGATCGATTGTTTAGCGACCAAAGAGGGATTAACTGGCAATTCAGTGGTTACAAAGGATGGACCTACGGAATCCGGACCTGAGCCGAATGAGTTCAAGTGCTTCATTCGCGAAACCGGGAAAATCCTGCCGACCATTGTAACGAAACGCGATTGTCTGAAACCAACGGATATCATAGGGCGGCGAACAGGACCGAAGGTATGGGATAGTCCGTGTATGTTGAATTCGGATTGCCCATTCTTTAAAAAAGATGCCCAACCGGGTGAAGAGGATTATGGATGTAAGGAAAAATTCTGTAAGATGCCACCGGGGATTCGGCGGGTCGGATACAAAATGTATGAACCCACAACGAGCTAAACTCTTTTGTGGTCGACCTTTACGCTTTTAGAAAAAGCGTGGCAAAAGGGGAGCCGGGGTTACACCCCGTTAAAGGGTCTAATCTTTATTAACTTTCATAAACATAAACATCATCATAGCAGAAAAAACGAATGTTAAGATGATGATTACGGATGTTGCGATGATATAAGGATAGACCTTATCCAAGATCGTTTTGATCAGAGGATCAATGATATTATTGTTAATAGCGGTACGATTTTCTTCCTTTTTGAATTCGCGAATACATAATGCGAATACATCGTTGATTAGATTTTCATACATATTTAGTTGTTTCGAATTAATATTTTATTTTTAACCGATACATATGGGTTGTAGGATCTTCTCTATTTGATCGATCTATATTAAGATCTATTTGGTCAAAAAAAATTGATTTTATATGATCTGTCCAATGATAAGACTCGTTGGATAACGATCATTTGAATAACAATAGAATAAGATGTCGCTCCTTCTTTCTGCCCAGCGTTCCGCCCCTGTGATGACCCAGTCTTCGCCCCTTGCCAACGTCGTGGTAGATTCGGTCGAGTTCGCCGATGTCCCCGATTACCACGAGGAAAGCAGCCGTCTTGTTCAGCTTGCCCGCAGGCTGAATATTGGCGACGGCATCATCAGGCACTTCCTGGAGACCCCGATGGCACCCGTCACCGAGGGTCCTCCCGAGATTGGCAGCACCAACCTTCATCTGTTCGATAGTTATCTCAAGACTGTCGAGCAAGTCGTCAAGATTTCCGAGGATTTGACCAAGACCGCCCAGAAGATTGGCATTAGTGACGAGGATATCAAGACCGCCCTTCAGTCCAAGTTTTTCATCGCAGGATCGTTCAAGGAACTCCCTATCATCAAGGGATACAACATCTCGATGCTCGAGCATATCATCGAGACGCACAACAGGGTTTGCTACCAGGTATAAATACACTTTTTCAAAAGTGTGATCAAAAATAAGTTAGATGAATCAATGAAATTATAATTGTATAGGCTGTCCAATCTGGACAGTTTTACTTTGTATTCAATCGTTTATTATAATTACTTTGATAAACGATTGACTATGGGTTTCCGTACGCATTTAATGCACTTTCTTAGAAGTATGATTAATGCATAATCTCCTCGAATTTGATGAGGGTGTTCTCTGTGAGTTTGCCACCGTTCTTCATAGCGAGGGAGTTGAGCATGGCATCGACGGAGTTGTCAGAGCCACCGCCGGTCTGGAGCTTGCCGGGCTTGGTGAACATGGAGTAGATAACAAGGGCGAGACCAACGGGGATGAGGGTGCATGCATTAAGAACGCTACCGGAAAGGAGAGTCTCGATGCTGCCGCCAGTCTGGGCATCACCGCCCTTCTTTTTGCTGGACATAGCCTTCTTGAGCTTCTTGTTAAGCTTCTTGAGGAAGCCAGGGACGAGAGCGGTACCGATGGGGATCATATAATCCTTCTTGACCTTCTTCATCTTGCCACCATTGCGGAGAGCAACGTGCTCGCGGATCTCCTCCATCCACTCACGTTCCTCGCTGGAACCGCCAACCTTCATGGAGCCCTTGGACTTCTTGATGAGATACTTGCGGAAGAAGTAGTAGAGCGAGATGACGAGACCGATGGGAACGAGGGTATCAAGGGTCATGACCTGACCACCCTTCATTGATTTCTTGCCCTTGGAGAAACGGACCTTCTTCTCGACGGACCTGGAGGCAGAGCGCTTCTTTGCACCACCATTCATTTCCTCGTTCTCACGGCGCTCGTTATTCTTACGCTCATCGTTCTTGCGATCGTTGTTTTTACGATCATTATTCTTTTTCTCGTTCTTGGAATTGTTCTTGCTATTATTTTTGGAATTATTCTTGCGAACGTTGTTTTTGGAATTGTTCTTATTTGATGAACGATTCTTATTAGATTCAGAGGTCATTCTATACAAATAGTGGATATTTTTTTAGAACCGTTCTTTAAAAGAATATAAAGCTAATTTGATCGGAATAACCAATTCAGTTATATTATCAACAATGTCTGCCTCCATCGTCAGCAATTACATCAAGTCCGTCATCGCCGACATCCATAATGAGCACCCCGATGCATCCATTCCCATTGCTGATGGTTCGTCCAATGAGAATCCTACTCTGACCAATTTCGAGAAACTTTTCCAAAGGACCCTTGATTCCAAGGGTCTTGGTGTTTCTTGGTCGGATGATAGGTATATCGTATTTCTTCGCGATCCCCACGTTCCTGTCGAGGATGAGATTCTGAACCACTTCATTGGCCCCGTTTTTGACCGCAAAACTCACGAGTGTATTTCGCCCACGTTCTCCAAGACTATCGAGATCACTCCTGACGAGTTCAAGTCTCGTGTGAATTCAGAGGATATGTCTGGTCTGAATTGGATCAGGTATCGCGAGGGAAGTGTTCTGCGCGTTTACTATTGGAACGATACCTGGTGTGTTAGCACCAATCGCAAGGTAAATGCCCAGGAATCCTCATGGAACTCTGGTTCTTATGACACGAAGCTCCATTATACTCGCAAGAATTTCGTGGATCTTTTCAATGATTGCCACGCGCACATTCCCGAGATCCGTTCTTCGGAGAATCCCACGGAGGCATTTTACGATGCTCTGAATAAGAAGCATCAGTATTCGTTCCTAATGTGCCACCCCTCCAGCCCTCGTCTTGTCCATGGAAACAACAGCAAGTATCTGTATTGTGTTTCAGTGTATGATACCGAGGCGGATCAGTTTATCAACGATCAATACCCGTTCAGATCGCTGGTCCCTGATACGATGTCAGTGGAGAATCGCGAGGCGATTCTGAATGAAGTCATCTATAGCGTTGATACCACTGGTGGATGGACAAACATGGGAATCGTTGTGACTGATTTTATGAATCGTCGCTATGTATGCTTCCATCCCATTTACAAGATCATGAAGGAGTATATGAACTGTTTCCTGAATGTGGAGATGCGTTATCTTGTGGATCGCAAGAATGGCAAGGTTTGTACCTTTAACGCAAATATGCCTCCGTTTATCCAGCTTGGTCAGTACATTGAGAAGTGTATCAAGATGATGAAGCAAAATCTATACGATCTCTATGTTGTGCGCTTCATTACCAAGGAGGCACAAATTTACGTTCATCCTGTTTATCTGAAGGAGCTATTCTCTCTCCACAAGATGCACAAGGAGCAGGGAGTAAAGATTAATTACGCCAAGATCAATGAGTATATTGATACGATGGAAGCCAAGGATCTCTATCGCATTCTCAAGAAGCTTGGTCAGGTTTCTTAAGTCAAACAAATAAATAAAGACACGGAAAATTGATTATAAACAATGTAAATAATAATAAAACAAAGATCGTTATATTAAAAACGATATAAAGATCTTTCTCGCTATTAAAGTATTATAATTCTATATCATCGCCGTTTTAAAGGCAATGGAGGAAGTTTCATCGAGGATTTCAAATTTGGTGACGAAGATGTATAATTATTATTTGAATATGAACACGTATGGCGCGATCAATCGTCATCGTCATATTGCCGTATTGTTCAAGGGGTCACAGATTCTATCATATGGGGTAAATCACAGCAGGGAGTGTTTGGGCGGATGTCATGTCCCGACGGTTCATGCTGAATGCTGTGCGATCCATCATTACTTGCGTCAGCATCGTATCAAGACATTGAATGAGAAAACGAAGCGCCATTTCAAGAACATTGAAATATTGGCGATACGTATATCGTTTGATAAGACGCCGGAGATCGAGAAGCGATTTAAGAATCGCGATATCGGTGGATCGGTCTTTCTTACAGACAAGGTATTGAATTCGACGATCAAAAACTCAAAGCCATGTATTCATTGTTTGAATATCATACAAAAGTCTGGGATTAGTAAGGTTCATTACTCAAATGAAAACGGGGATATCGTCAGCGAGGAATGTACAAATATACGCCCGACGATATCGGAGGGATTTCTTCGTCAGCATCTCGCAAAGAAGTCAAACATCATCAGTTTTACGGTGATGGATCGCAAGATCAGTCTGCCAGATGCGATTGAACAATCCAATAACCTTCGCAAGCTAAAAATGAACGAACTCATTCAATCAGAAGCACAACCAATCGCCTATCCAAAAATTTTATATTCCTTTAATCTATAAATGAAGCTGGATCTTCTTATCATCGCAACTGTTCTTTTTGTTCTTCTTTCTCCTGGTATGGTTCTTCAGCTCCCTCCTTCCGATGGATCCATATTCTTCAATAGCAAGACATCGATTGAGTCGGTTCTTATCCATGCCGTTGTTTTCTATGGATTACTGTTCGTTCTTTCAAAGAACTTTTAAGAACTTATGGGGATGTAAAAGGGAGAAGCAAAGCTTCTCCCTGACCCCCCTTTAAAAGGAGTCCATAATTTATCTTAAATGAACAATCGATTGATTTAGGATAAAATAAAATCTATGTATATTGATGATTCTACCGCATTGTATCGCGCGGTTTTGTGAATACTAATTTTTATATGATAACATATTATAGGATATTCTATGTCTTCTATAAATTCAGTTCCAGAGGATCCTTTAATGGATCCGTCTATTCCAGACGATCCTTCAGTGGGTCCTTCAATTCCAGAATCGGTTGATTCTCCAGTGGATCCCTCCGCATTGGATTCGCCGGACCCTTCCGTTGTTGATTCTGTAAATAGCGTTCCAGTAAATGCTGGAAATCCATCGAATGTATCCGTAGCAAGTTCTAGCAATCGCAGAATTGAAAAAATGGTCAATCATGTTGTCTATGATGCGGAACCTGTAATGCCCCCCGAAGCTGCCGATGATTTTGACATTATGGATCTTATCGGCGAGGAAATCGATGTGGAAGGGTTCTATTATGTTCCTGAATATACCGCTGTTTTCGACGATAATGATGTTATCAATGATCTTCGCGATCACTTTGTAAGTCTCGGTCAGAAATCAGCCTCTGCCATTGAAAAAGACATCTTAGACATCGTTCATCTCGCCAATTCTGTCAGCACCCATAGTGGTAGCAAGAACAAACTAAGCGATATCACCGATTACTATCGCCCCACTGGATTCCCTGTTCAATTGGAGCGATTCATCGATCCCACTCGCATGGAAGTCGCCGCCAAACAGGCCGCTGCTCTTAAATACCCCTTCCGCACTACCGATCCTCTTTTCGTCGTTCCTGTTGTGAATGATATGAAAAAATTGTATGTTAGGGGAAAGGTCCAGATGGAAGGCGACGAACGTAATAAGATCATCGATTACGAGCGCCAATCTACTGAGGAAGATAAATACAATCCCCCTTGGAACAAGAACAAGGTGTATATCAATTACAAAAACATGATTCAGCAGAATTATATCAATCGTCTTCCCTACATTCCACCTGCCAATCTCCGCAAGGATTCTGTTACACCTAATCTTATCGTTGATATGCCTTATGCTTTGGCGGAATACAGCGATATCGAATTAGCGAGGGTTTGCGAGGGCGCCGAGGGATCATTCGAGTTACGCAGAATGAATACTGGTATTAAAATGAAGCGTAATATCACCAAGGACGATTATCGCCAAACGGTGATTGGTTCGGAGGATCATATTGTTGTTAAGCCTGAACTTCTCGAAGTCCCAGCCTTTTTCGTAGGTCTTCGCAAAGAATGGAAGGAAAAGATCGAGGAAGATGAGCGCGGTGCTTTCAAGATGAACGAGAAAATGCGCAAGAAATCCGTGTTTGATTTTGCCGCAGCTCCGATTCAATCCTTTGTATCTTATCGCCAATCAGACGATTCAAACAACGATTTATATGCTTCTGTCGCCGGCAAGGATTCTTATTTGAGCGTTCATACAGCGAAAAAGGTAAAGGAATCCGAGATTCCTCGTCGCGCACGACGCGTTGAATTCCATTTGCCCGCCACCGTCAAAAAGTCGGTTCCTTCATCGTTTGGTTTTAATGTGACTGGCAAGAAATCCCCTGAGGAAATCCGTCAATCTTTCCGCGAATCGTGTGGATTGGATGGCGAAGAACCCATTGCTGAATTCTTCCTTCGCAGCCTCGGCGTGAATTTCCCCGGTGCTTCCTATTCCAAGCTGACATCGTATGTATCATCCATCGTTGGACCGATTTATGATGTTCGCACATCTCAGCGCGTGAATATGTATTTGAATGCCTACATGGCAGATGCTCTTCGCCGCGTTCAGTTTTTGAATGCCGAGCAAAACAAGTTGAACGAATTCTACGAGGGATTGGTATCGCGCAACATTTCCAAGCATTCCAGCGAGAATCAGTATATTAACTATTCCAAGGAATATACCAACTTTTTCGAGAAGGAATTGAGCACCTCATTTGATGCTTATTCCGTTCATAATGCCAAATCGATTGCCGGCGTTTCATCCGATTTCTTTGATGTGATCACCATGGGAACTGCCATTCGTAGATCGTATCGTGCCGGAGAGATTTATAATACACTTTCCAGCATTCTTCATCATTCGATTATATACGATTATCAGAAGGGGCGCAATCGTTCAAAGGATTTCGATACGAAGGATCTTCGTCAAAAATTAGAGGACTATAACACGGGCATGCAGAAGCGTGTCCAGGTTCTCGAAAAGGCGTATCCCGGACCTGGCTCGTCTCAAACGGATGAGTTAATCCCCGTGTATGGTGTCGATTCGATGAACAAGAAAGAGTTCCGTCTGATGGATTATAAGAATTATAAAACGATTAACGATATTCAGGTGGATGTTACTATCATTGATAATGACATTAAATATGCGCAATCTATTTTGAATCACGAGAAATACATTCGCGAAATGGATCAAAAGATGGAGAATCTCACAAAGGAATACAAGCAGCATGTGATGACAGCAACTCATACGAAATCGCAGATCCAAATGTATAAACTACGTTGGGGAGATGGGCGAACTATTTCTAAGAGCGAGTTGGATATCGTTTTGGACGAAGAGGAAGAATTGGCAGCTCCTCCCAAACGTCGCAGTCTCCGTTCCGAGAAGGAAGGTGTCGATGCCGAGGATGTCGATGAAGAAATGGAAGCGATGACCGCATCAGAAGCCGCATCGATCGCAGCTGGCGAGATCTTTGAACTTGAGTTTGAGAAACGCCCCCCTCCCAGCATTCATGAAGTCGAGGACGTTCTTCGCTTATTGAAATCCTGTTCTCAAAAGACTTTTATGATGGATGGCGAGAAAAAGACGTTCCTCGTTCTTCCTCATCCATATGATCAGTCCAAACCCTATGCTTGCTTACACACGTTATACGAATACGATGAGAATTTCGAGGAATTGCGCAAGATAGTTGATCGCGATTATTGCTCGATTTGCGGTGCGAAATCCACAGTGAATATGTTGGACGAGGAGAATGCCGTGGAGGGTTTCCATGATAGGGAGCATTTGGCGTCAGTTGCCCGCGTATTGAGCGGCAAAAACGTGATTGAGGTCGCTGGAACAGACAATGATATCGCATCGGAATACGAGAATGTGATTAATATTAGCGCATACTGCAAGGAGCACTTCTCTGCCAGCGATTTAGAGAAGATCGTATGCCATCATACTCAATACATTGTGAATAGCATTCGCGTCGATTTCGTTGCCGATATCCTCAATTCGATCATAACGGATTGTCTTGTGGTCGCTCAGACGATCCCCGAAATAGAATCGTATGATAAATGGCAGGTTATCAATGCTGCCAAGATCGCCAAGTTGCCCGCAGCTAAAAACACGGATGCCTTTAAGAGGCAGATCTTCTACAAGAACCAGAATTTGGTTGTGTATTCCATCGTATGCGCGTCGATTCTCAAGTTCTTCTCCAAGCGTCCCAATCTTCAGTACAAGTACCAGCCCTATTCGTTCAAGGATGTTGCCCAGTTCCGCACGTTTGATTCCAGGACCGCGAATTCGGATGGTATTCAGTATTTCGCCAAGGTTCTCTTATCATTGAACGATCCCGAAAATGCCAGCAGCAAACTGATTTATCCTTCGGGCACATCGGATGCTGAAAAATTAAGTGCGGTAGCGAAACAGATCCACGCAATGTATCAATCGATCCCATCGCAAACGATAGTAGGTGATCAATCAACCATTCTGGAGACGACCAAGTATGAAGTCTTGAATATGGATGTGTTATCGCTGGAGTATCGTAAGAAGCACGACGAACTAACAAACGCGATGCCCAAGACGATCCAGCCTCTCGAGAAGGCGATGCGCATGGCGGACCAGGAGCTCAAGGAGAGCATTGCTAGCGTAAATGAATGGACTGAAAAGAATTATCGCACACCCAACGAGGCATTCCCGATTCCAGCGGAAGAGGGACAGATGATAACGGTGATTTCGGAGAGGGTTATAAAGGCGATGAATGAGCTGAACAATTTGTTCTACAAGGAGAATTCCAATTGTTATACCAAATTTAAGCACGGGTTAATTGTTCCTAAACCAATCACTATCGATGAGGATGATCACGATAAAATAAGAAAGGATATCCTTAAAGCGGAGATCATTCAATTGTTAGGCAAGGATACTGGAATGAACATTGATCGCGAGATTGTATTCGATATCGTTACGAACCTCTTCTATCATAACGATGGTTCTCTTCGCATTTTCGATGTAAACGGAATTGATCAATCGACGATGACATCGCGCACGGAGATCCTTCGCGAGATTTTAACGATGAATCGCGGCGAAATCGTTCAGAACGCCAAGCGTATTCGCGAGAACAAGATGAAAATCGTTGAGCCGGTTCCCACGCCTCCTTTCGTATCAGAGAGCCCTCCGGTGGATCCTGGTAAGGTTTATAACGAGATCGAACGGTTCCTAAAGAATATTCAGTCTGGAAAGAAGGTTGGTGAATTTGAGGCGATCCACGATATATTCCAGGAGCGTGAAAATCCTGAAAACAATGATATATTCGTAAGGCATCTCCAGAGCACTCGTAAGTTCTATCGTTCGTTGATGACGGCAATATCGAAGAAGCTTCGCAATGTTGATAAGGATTATAGTTCGAATATCGCCCGTCATTTGGAGCGTCCCGAATACGTATCCAGCCTGGACTGGACTGTTGCTTTCCAGGGCGGACAGGTATTCCGCGATATATTATCTAATATCCTTCGTTTCTTCCGCGAGGAGAATGATCGTATCTTTAATACCAATATCGCGCCTCCTCAATATGATCCCAAGAGCCGTAACTTTGCGATTGGAAACGCCAGGATCGTGTGTGCGGATGCTATATCCTATTTCATAGGATTTATGGAATCGCAGTTTGAGTTGTTTGATGAGACTGCTGATCGCGAGGTGATTTATTCCTTTATGGATGAGATCATGAATCAATGGAATCAATCGATGAAGAAAGACTCTATGGATGCTGGTGAATTCAGCAAGTTGTACCATGTTGCCGAAGGAAAGCGATATATGGAGAACCAAAGCAAGATCCAGGAGGCGTCGAAAGTTCCTGGATTTAATGAGATTCAGAGGGCAATTATACAGAACAGGAATATTAATAGGTTTGATGCGATGGAGGTCATCTCTGATTTGCCAGCCAATGTAGATGCTATAGTGGACGATGAGCAGTATGATGAGCAACTTGCCCGCAGAGTTGCAGTGGAGCGAAACAATGATAAATACAATTTGGGCGGACAGGAGGGTGATTTCGGATATATGAATCCCAATTCATATGAGGGTGAAGTGGAGGATGAGATCGAAGATCCAGAGCAGATTATGCGGGAATTGTTTGGCGAAGATTCCCAGTGAGCTTTTAATGGGTGAACTACGTTCCCCAGAACCCCCTCCTTGGCGAATTTAAGTTTATAAATATAAATCATATCAACGATTCTAAATATGATTTATACGTATTGAAATCAGTGTTTTGATCACACTTTATGCTTTTAGCACTTTTTGAAAAAAAGTGCGGACAAAAAGGGGAGCCGGGGGTTACACCCCCGAAGCATAGCAAATAGGGTCAGGGAGAAGCTTCGCGTCTCCCTTTTAAAAGTGTACGTATGCTAAATTATTTAATTTCATGCCGCCCATATTACAAGCGACTGGTTTGGGGCTGGCGTGTTCGGGAAGGGGACCATAAACAACGGGTGCTGGGAGTGAATCGGTCATCGATCCAGTGAATCCTTCTTTTTTCTCGGCAGTCGATGGTATATTCATGTTTGTTCCGGTGGGTAATAACTTGGGAAGAACTTCTTTTCCGACAAAAGCAAAGAAAGATTGAGCCATTTTACCTAATTCGCTGGCGATCATTTTACCGGGGTATTCCGCGGGTTGGGTAGGGGCTTCTTGATTTGTAACAGGAGGGACAGAGCCACCGGCGGTCGTTGCGGGGGCAGTGGTGGAAACAGCATTTGCGGGAGCAACAGCGCTCTTCATACGAATGACATAATACACGTATACACTTACGATAAAAGCGGGGATTAACATTGGGCTAATGGCATACAAAGCGAACATGGCAAGTGTTCCTAAAAAGCCCAATAATATAATCGTATTATCATCCATATTGTTGATGTAGATTATAATTGGAGGGAGTTCCACTCCCTCCTGACCACCCTAGGTGGCTACGCCAGTTAATTTAATTAATGATCTAATTACATTATTCACTAAGAAACAAACATGTCACGAATCTGGAACGATTGGCGTAGCCACCCAAGGGGGGCAGGGGGAGCGGGCAGCTCTCCCTAAAGTTCGTCCCGATAATGATTCGCGTCTTCATCATCTACATTATCGTATTCGTTATCAGGATCCTCCATCATTTTGCGATTGATATGTTCCTGGATATGATCGTAATAGCACACCGCGTTACAATGATTGTTATGATCGCAATAATAGATAAACTGATCATCCATCTCGACATAATACCGCATCATATTCAAGAAATGTTCCTTGTCAGGATCGTTGACATGATTGCGATAGCACTGCATAAAATGACTGAGAGTATTAACCCAAGTCGTCCGATTTCCGACGCATTTCTTCGTGTTATAGGGATGATCCTTATGATAGATGCTACCACCGCTAACATATTGATACACTGTTCCATCGTTTTCTTGACAGACCTTATGAACATTAAAGGCTGTGTAATTGATTTCGTCCATATCGATATAAGTTGGGACGATACTAAGATTCTTATCTCCATAAATCGTGATCGTCCAGGTATTTTCCTCGGTATCATTATTGCGAACGGTTTCAATCTTTTGGACAACTTGGATATTCTTCATATTCAATTCGACCTTACCAAGGGTTACACCAAGAGATTCCTTGGAATCGGATTGAAGCTTTTTCCGGGGAACGACGCGGAATTGATACATAGATCTAAATCGTCCAGATGAATACACTGGGGGTTGTCTCGAATCAATACATAGGATACACGAGAAAAGGATAATAATCCCGAGGAAAACGATAGAATGATCGCGATTCATTGTTGGATATTGGATATTATATAACGTTTATGATGGAATCCATTATTCGAATCAATTTCCGCGACTTATCCGGGGGCGAATAGGTGCCGAAACCTGGAAAATGAAAGAGGTTCTACATTTGTATGTTAGATATTAATTATGAATTTTAAACGCACTAAATCGCCCGCCGGATAAGATCCCGTTCACCCCCGATCTAATCGTGAATGCTTCCAATATAAACGAATTATATCTCTCTTTATCATAGATTGCGCGAAAGGATGTCCTCCAAAAAACAATACGCTCCCCTCGTAAAAACCAGTGGATTGCCCCTCCCAAATCAATACGATATCAATAAAGATTTCCTGTCCAAATGCGCCGATCTACGATCCGATAACATCTCCAAATCCTTCCAAAATACCCTATTCATTTTCCGCCGCGATCTACGATTCCAAGATAACACCGCCCTTCACTGGACCTTCCAAAACTCAAAAACCGTTTTCCCCTGCTTCTTTTTCACCCAAACACAAATCAACGATGACAAAAATCCCTATAAATCCAGTAATGCAGTCCAAATTATGTGCGAAACCATCGCCGAAATGTGCGACGTCGCCCCGATTCACCTATTCTTAACACCCAACCTCGTCGATTCACTCAAGGATATCATCCAACACAATCATATCGATTGCGTATCCTTCAATATCGATTATACACCCTATTCGGTCAATCGCGATTATGATATCATTCGTTTGTGCGAAGAATTAAAGATCGCCTGCGTCCCCCACGAAGATGCCCTCGTTTTAAATAGTATCCTATCCGTCCTCAAAAACGATGGCGGCAATTATTTAGTATTCACACCTTTTTATAACAAGGCGAATACCATCCCTGTCCGCAAACAACTCCCTGGACCATCCAATGAAGATCTCAAAAAAATTCACAAAAAAGCGGTCGCTGTTTCCGATTCCCCCGCCACAAAATCGATCACTCCTGAATATTTCCACCACTTTTATACCCATAATCCTTCGATTCTTCACAATGGCGGTCGCGCCCAAGCAATGAAACGTATCGAGAATCTCAAACACATGAAATCATACGATTCTACCAGAAACGATCCCAACAAAGAAACCTCGCACCTCAGCCCATACCTCAAGTTTGGCGTTGTTAGTCCCCGTGAAGCCTATCACGAAATGAAGAAACATGGACTGGATGGTATGATCCGCGAATTGTTCTGGCGCGAATTTTACTTACAAATCCTTTTCCATAACCCCCATATCATCGGCGCGCCCTTGAAAAAAGAATACGAATCGATTCAATGGGATTACAATGCCAAATGGCTCGACGCATTCTTCCAAGGCAAAACCGGTTTTCCCCTCGTTGATGCGGGGATTCGCGAAATGCTAACAACCGGCTTTATGCATAATCGCGCAAGGATGGCTGTGGCGATGTTCCTTACAAAAGATATGGCGCACGATTGGCGCATCGGCGAACAGTTCTTCGCCAAACATTTGTATGATTATGATGTCGCGAACAATAACGGCGGATGGCAATGGAGTTCCGGCGTCGGCGCAGATGCTGCGCCTTATTTCAGGGTGTTTAACCCGACTCTTCAGCTCCAGCGATTCGATCCAAAATGCGAATACGTCAAAAAATGGATTCCCGAACTGCGCGATGTTGATGCCAAAGATATCCTTCAATGGGAAATCTCTCACAAAAAAATAAAATCAGAATACCCTGCGCCGATACTTGATCACAAAGAACGCGTGAAACACGTTATCGCGCTGTTTAAAAAAGCGTAATATAAAGAGCAAACAATGATAGTAATCATCGGCATTTCATTGTCAGTCAAATGCGAATCATTGATTTATCTAATGATAACGAAGACCATATCCCGAAACATTTGATTTCGCCATACATCTTTCGCGGATATCGTGTCGGAGGAACCTATCGTTCCTGTATGAAATCGCTGTTTATGATTCATAATGAAACGATGAATGCTTGGACAATGATCTTTATTTTATTTTCCAGCACGATCCAATATCTTTTTGCTTTAACCATTTTAAAAAACAATAATCAATCGGCGTTTATGGATTATGTCGTATTCACATCATTATGGTTATCGATGGTCATTCATATCCCATTTTCAGTAGGATATCATATTTTTGGACCCATAAATAAAGTGGTTCATAATGTATGGCGTCGTTTGGATGTATCCTGTATATTCGCAAAATCTAATTTGTTAGGACTATCGATATCGTATTATACATATATAAATCGCGGAATGATCATTCCATTTTATGTGAATATGATCGGTATATTCCTATATTGTGTATCATCGATACGATATGTAACGGGGATTCCCCACGGGAATCCTACACCAAAGAAAGACGTCGCGCAAAAAATAGGATTCGCTGTATTGTTGTGTTTACTCCCGGGGCTCTTCCAAGCGATGGAAGAGATGATATATCAATCAAGAATCGCAACATCATCCTACATTTTTGGATCAGCGATATCGCTGGGAATCGGTGCAGTATTATACGTGTATCACATTCCTGAAAAGTATTATCCCGGCGTGTTCGATATATTCGGAAGCAGTCATCAATGGATGCACGTTACACTCGGATTCGCTCATTATTTTGAGTTTTGTTATGTTCTCAGCGGTTATTATGAAAGTACACTTTTGAAAAAAGTGTGATCAAAAACAATCTAATGGGGATGTAAAAGGAGAAGCGAAGCTTCTCCCTGACCTTTTTGACCGAACTTTTTGAAAAAAGTTCACCAGAACCCCTCTTATGAAAAACAAAGTAAGTCCATTGACCTTTTAAGAAAAGGTCGACCAAAAACAAAGTAAGTCCATTATATATTATTTACAATAATGAACTTATTATTCGCAAATGAAAGCATATCCGCAGCATATTTAATCACCAGATTTCGCGGGAGGGGTTTGGGGGATGTATCCCCCATTTTTGACCTAACTTTTTTCCAAAAAGTTAAACGACAATCCTATAAGAAATACCATCATACCTATGAATCTTAAATACCTGACCAGACTTGGCACCATAATACCTCGCAACTGGATCCGATGATGACATCTTGGGGAAATCGCTGTCCTTCAGCCTAAATATCTTCATTACCTCCGCCTTTTCTGCTGGAGTCAATAGATCATGTTTCGGGACCAACTGATGATCAATCACGCGAATCGCCATCTTCTTATACGAAAAGAACTCCGTATCGTTGCTGCCAGATGTGCTCTTCAATACGTGATTGTTCGGCTCATCCTTCGAGATATAAACATAATGAACCGTGCGATCCCCAACATACGGTGCCAACGCCTTGTCAATCGCCGTCTTCTGGACCTTCAAATCACCCGTCGACAAAACCCTGTTGGGCAAATTAATCGATACGTTCGCTACAATCGACTCAGTCTTATGATGACAAACAATATTCAACGATTGATTCGAATTGCGATATCCCTCGTAAATAGGAACGAAATCGCTCAAACTAATCTTCGTATTCCCCTCAGGATGATAGGGATTCATAATCATATACCCGCGATCCATCATCATATGAGACGCAGTCTGGAAGCACTTGTATATGATCTCGATTTCCTCCATATTCTCTTTTAATATATTTATTCCTATCAACGATTATAAACCCTTATATTACTTTATACTCGTTTAACGATTGTTACTTGTGTTTACTTTATACTCGTTGTTCGTATCCATAAAGAATCAATTTTGGGAACTTATGTTCCTGACCTTTTTGTCCGCACTTTCACAACGGGTTCAAGGGGAAGCTTTGCTTCTCCTTTTTTCTAAAAAGTGTTAAACACGCTTAATCCATCGCTTGCTACCAGTCTTCGACTCCCCGATGTAATACATATTGCCATCATTCTCCGACACCTTCTCATATCCCAAAGGGAAATTCCTGGGCTGGACATTCGGTGGTCCGCGCTGCTTCTTCTTTTTCGATCCACCTGCCTTTCCCACCGTGATCGATATCGTGCTAACACTATCCATATCATCATCGTCGATACCATCCTCACTGGGATCGTCCTTGATCTCCTCCGGAATAGGATTTGATAACTTCTCCAATATGATCGTATCCACTTGATGCTCCTTCTCAATACTCATCGTATCCTTGGGAACATACTCGATCACCTTTACATTCTCTTCATTACTCACACGATCGACAACATTATTGTTATTGTCAGGAATATCTACAGAATGTTCGTTTTCATTCATTTCATTCTCTGACGAAGTAATGGCAGATTCAGAAATCGCAGACTCTGACATCATTGATTCGGTCATCATTGATTCTGTCATAATGGATTCAGTCATCGATGATCCTGATGTACGAATAAGTTCTTCAGTTAGATCGTCTATTATATCCTCCTGGATAATACCCTTGGGGGATACATCCCCCAGAACCCCCTTCTTTTTAAGAGTTATTTCTGTGGGGGAACCATTTATCTCTTTTACTTCTCGTGGTGAGCTTTTCTCAAAAGCTCCAAGACTCTCCATTGAAACACCCCTCGAAGAGAAGGGGGTTCTGGGGGATGTATCCCCCACTGTTTTCGCCATAAGCCCCTGTGTCATATCCTTTACCGTCTCCTCATATATCTTTGCAAACACCTCTTGCGTTATCGCCGGCACCGTCGCCGAGGGCTTCTCTGCCTCCTCCACGTATTCCCCAGCAAATACACGGTTCGCTGATCGTATATACTCGCGAACCTCCTCCGAATTCCCAATCACAACATTCGCCTCCTCCTCTATCACCGACTGAAGCGATGATACACGAGCATTCATACGATCCACGTCCGCACGCATAGTATCACACATCTTCTGATGAAGATCCAATTGCGATTGAATCACCGATAAATGACGCTCAAATGTGCGCGAATTCTTAAAAAACAAAAATACTACCACGCCTAACACACCAAACAATATGATCTTGTCCAAATTCATATCCGTTCCTTATTACCTTCTGGTTAAATATTATTTAAAAGAACCGGACGCAGGGGGAACGTAGTTCCCCCAAAACCCCCTCCTTTTTTGATATGTTTATTATGATTATATTATTATCATATGAATCATTGTTATTTATTATTAAACAATAATTCATTCAAGTGTTTCTTTGTAATTTATGCGAAACTCTTTTTGATCACACTTTAAAAGATTTTGGCGAACTTTTCTGAAAAGTTCTCTATGAATTTAATTTCCTCAATACATCCGATATCAACCGCGATTCTTTGTAACGATAACCACCCTTCGAAGAGGATGGGGAACTGGAGAACCGGGGGGATTCTAATGTCCATGGTTGTCCTTCAGTTTGTCCTGGATCAACCCCCGTTTTAGCTTTAACTTGTGTTGCCCAAGTCTTAGTTCCAGTCTCAGTCACTGCTTGTTCCGCCGCAAAACCGTTACTTTTTGATCCAGGCACATTTGGTGTTTGTGCTCTCCAAGCGGGGGATTTTGAGATTAAATTTTTATTAATATAAGAAATAAAACCCTTACTCGTTATACGTGTTATAACATAGTCATCGATTGTTTGGTTTGTTTCTGTTTGGGACTTGAATTTGTTTATAATACTTTCTAATAAATTGAGAATAAAATCATATGCTTGTTTTTCAATTTTATTATTTTCTTTCTTTTCATTTTTATTATTGTATGCTATTTCCAGATTACTATTTATATTTTTAATAATCCAATAATAAAGACATATTTTATTAATCGATACTGTTATATTATTATTTAAAAATTGAGTAAACTCCTTATTTAATTTAATTTTATTTATAATCATAGAATTACTTATTTTGTCAAATGATAATGTATTGACATTAAAATACAAATCTTCATTTTTTAGATGCTGTGTTAATAAACTATAATGGATATTATCAACATTTATTTGATTAGGGTTGGTTTGAATCGGTTTTAGAAGTGTTCTTATTGCGTCAATGCCTCTTAATGATGAATTTAAATGAACTTTTTCAGATGATGTATTTATTTGAATTTTTATATCAGAATTTTCAGAAGTTTCAGATGTTTTGAGGGGATTTGACAATTTAATTTTATTGGGATCACTGGTATCAATAACTATTTTGGAGCTTGATGGTAAGTCTACTGTTGGGACTTTTGAACTCGATGGATTTGTGGTTGCTACGGCTGATGTAGAAGACGATGACGGTTCAGTCAATGAACCTGTTTCAGAAGACGATGCTTCTGTCGAGGATAAATTTATACCAATTATTCCATCAGAAATGTCAATTTTTTGATATTCATCATGTGTTAGCCCAATAATTTTAGATCCACTATACAATGGTTTTACATTAAATATACCCATCAAATCACACAATAACGCGATGTAATGAACGATCGCATTTTTATAATTTTTTAATAATGGATTATCTCTTGTGTTTACCAAGCTTCTTTTGTTTGGAACCAAAACTTCATTGTAATATTTAATTAAAACAGCAATTAATCGTTTGATTCTATCAAATTTTACAACAATATTTGGACCACTATAGTTATCTGTTATTATATCCCACAATGTTAATTCTGGTGTTGATTTTTGGCTATCAATATTAATTGTTTGTATGTATGAATGAACAGCATTTCTGAAAGATCTGAAATTCTCAGATTTATCAAATTCAGGCGCTAATAAACATTTGTCGCCTGGTAAAATACATTTTTTGGTTCGATCGTGTAAAAATTTAAGAGTTGATTGTTTTCCTTGTGTTTCTGATGTGGGATGCTGAATGAATTTATGACTATAATCATCTAGATTTACTGGTGTTAATTCTTGAGAAAAACCTTGTCCCTTTTTAACCGTTGCCGCGTTTGAACCAAGTTCTACAGTTTCTGCGTTTGTATTTCTTTTTATATGAACAGCGGTTCTTTCAGATGCTAACGATCGATCATTTGCGACAGACCTATTATTTGCCACATTACCTATATTGCCAATTGGGGCTGTTGTAAATCCGAGAACAGTAGATGTTTGTGACAATGAATTGTTTTCTTCTTGTAAAGCTGATGATGCCGATTGTGCGACGGGTGAGGTGGTTTGAGTAGCCGATGAACCAGGTAAAGATGATGACGATGGTCCGCGGCGTGGGGGTGGCAATGAACTACTTGACACGCCTTTTACTTGCGTTATTTCACCTCTTATAATTTTTTCTAATATTTCCACTTCAAGTCTCTTACGGAATGCGTCTCGTTGTTGAATAAAATTAAAGAATAATGGGAATAAATACATTTGATAGTTGTCATTGTTAAAAAACTGTTTAAAATGTGTAAAATTTTTTGGAATTGTAAAATCAGAAATTTGACCTGAAATGGATTTAGAATTGTCATATGTTATATTAATCGTATTATTCGGTGTGTTTTTTAAAGATTTATCGACAGTTACTGTAATTTTTTTTAATGTATCATTATATATTTTAGTTCCATTAACAATGGATTTTAAAGATTGTTCATTACCTTTTTTACCATTAATTTTAATATTCTCAAATATAACATTTGGTTCATTTTTAAAAATGATTTTAAACAATGTAATTTCATCAGCATAATATTTATTTGGCATAAATTTCTCATATATTGTTTTAAGTTCATTTGTTATTCCAAATTTTTGTCCATCCGCATCTCGCGCATAAATATCCAAACCTAAAATATTTTGATTTAATGAAGATTCATTTATGTCATAATCCTTTTTAGATTCATTAAACTTTGAATTACTAAAAAGATGTTTTAAAAATTCCTCTTGAACTATATTATTAGTTTTAAAAGTTTCAATTGTTTTTGTTTCAATAATTGCTTTTTCCAAATCAATGTCTTTTTTTATTTTATCAGAAAGTGCATCAATCATGTTTTTGGCAGTTGGTAAATTACCTTTTTTTTCGAGTTCCGCTCTTAATCTTGCGATTTCATCATTTCTTTTGTTGGAGTTTTGTTTTTCAGCTTTTAACAAGCGGATTTGTTCATCTTTTTCTTTTGCGGATTGTTCCAATGCCGTAATTTTAAGTTCTGCGGTGTTTCTTTGACTCACTAAGGCTTCCTGTTGGGATCTTAATTCATTTAACTGACTACTTAAACTACGAATTGTTTCTTCAGCTTGGATTTTATCTGAGTTTAATGTTTCTTTTTCAGCTTTAGAGGCAGTTAATTGACCGTTGATATCATCTAATTGTTTTTTTAAATCATATAATTCTTTTTCCAAAAGTTTTATTTCATCTTGCTTTTTTATAAGCTCACTTTCTAAATCCCTTATTTTATTTTTATTTTCAGCTGACCCAGTGGCTGCAGATATTTTAGCGTTTTCATTCGCTTTTAATTTTTTTTCCAAAGCAGCTTTTTCTACTTGTAAATTATCTAATTCCGCAGTCTTTTCACTGATTTTATCTCTAAAAGATTCATTCGACACTTCTAATTCACTGATTCGAGCATTTAATAGAGTAACCTTTCCCGATAACGCATTACTCTTTTCTGTTGCTTCACTTAATTCAGATTGAGTATTAGCAATTGTTTGAGCCTGTTTGACAATTTCAGTTTGTTGATTATCAAGAGTTTTTAGTAACTCTTGAATTTGTGCGTCTTTTTTATTTACGTTTTCCGCGGCGGCTTCTTTTTGTCTTATTATATTTTCAGAAACAGCCCGTTGTTCAATTAAGGCACTTTCTGATTTTTGTGCATCTGATTGGGCGTCTCTTAATTGTTCTTGTAACGCCAAATTGGACCGGTCTTTATCTATGATTTGTTGTTCTAATTGTTTTTTTAATGTATCATTACTATCCAATGCCTCTTGTAATACCTTATTCATTGAATCACGTTCCGTTTTAATAACGCCTTGATAATGATCATGAGCATTACGAATTTCAGTATCAACAATTTTTTTGATATATTCGTCCAAATTTTCGACTGTTGCTTGTTTTCCGCCAATGTATGCTTCTATATTTGTTAGAATTCTTTCTAAGTTTTTAATGTGTATATTTGCGACATCAGATTCCTGTTTTAAAAATTCAATTCGTTCCTTATTTAAAACATTTGTTTGTTTTTGCGCATCAATTTGTTTTTTCTGCGTATCAATTTGTGTTTTTAATCTTTCGATTTGTTTTTTTAATGTTTCAATGTCTGCATCTTTTTTTAGTAATTCATTAAACAAATCAATATCATCCAGAATGTCAAATGATTGGTCAATATCGTTTCTTAAACTAAGAATGTTTGATTTTCCCCTTAAACTATTCAAAATTGTTACATCGTTTATACCTAAAACGTCGTCAAATTCAGTTCCATTTAAAACGCCGCCTTTTAAATAAGCATTAAAATGTTTATTAATTTCATCCATGTTTATGTCAAGCGCGCCTGTAGCAACATCTATTTTTGCCATTGAATCGAGTTGATTCGGCGACGCTCTATTTAGAAATAACTCTAAATATTTCATATCAACTCCGTGCTGAAAATACTTAATATTACCATCCATTCGTTTCTGAACCGCCTCACTAATTGCTTTACGCTGCTTTTTTTTATTGTTCTCGTTTTTTTCAGCAGTTGTCGGTTCGTCATCCCCGCCCAACATTATCTTCTTATTATATCCCACATTCGTCACAAGTGCCTCGTTCTGTTCATCCAAGGTCTTCTCAACATATTCCAACACTCTCTTGTACCCACCCTCGCGATCCCCCTTGAACATATTGTCTGTCGCTTCCATATACGATGTCATCGTCTTGTCCATATCTCCGATTAATCTTAATATATTCTCGTCGATCGCTATCGTCTTTAAATGACGCTCCTTCACATCCGTATTAATATCCCCCAACACATTCCTCAATAAAACAGTATCCTTGAATATAGGATCATCCACACCATTCACAAATGCGTCCAGATTCAAAATAGCCTCCTCCATAAAATTTAACTTTTCCGCTCCGCCACGCATCCCTGACTTATGCTTTGGAGGCGATTGTCTTTTATGCCCAACAGATCGGGACTTCTTTTCCCTGGTATCAGTGCCCATTCTATATATTATATTGGAATTTATATTTACTCTACACTTTTAGAAATTGTGATCAAAAATATCATTATGTGAAGGCTCTACAAAAATGTATCTATATATATTAAGTGTGAATGGAAGGTATTGCCCCTTTTATTAATGCGTTTATTGAATCAGCCCTTTCCAACAAGCTCTTTCTCGGTGTTTGTATGGTCTTCTCCAATATCGGTGGTCGTTTTCTGATGCAAGAACTCAAAGCCAGCGAAGAATTCTTCCAACATCCCTGGGCTAGAAAACTCGCCGTTTTCTTCCTCGTCCTCGTCGCCACCAAAGATATCATAGTATCCCTTCTCGTTCTCCTCGTATATATCCTTCTTTTCACCCATCCTTATCGTTATGCCAGCAAGTTCTCACGATGGCTCAAAAAGGGGGAATCCATTCCCCCTGCCCCCCTTGGAGGTCAACCTCAGGGTCAATCCAGTAATGGTTATTCTCAATCTTTTTGACCGACCTTATTGTGTAAAAAGGAGAAGCAACGCTTCTCCCAGACCCTTTTGACCGACCTTTTCGGAAAAGGTCAGGAACATAAATTCCCAAAATTGATTCATTATTCATTCGTACAATATGAATTGTGAATCGTTGATCGTTTGATCTCTTTAACATACTTAATTTTTGGTCGCCCTTTTTTTCAAAAAGGGGTAAAGTATATGGATTGCTATAATAACTCTGATAAGTATCACACCACCAAGGAAGGGCTGAAGGAAACCCTTTCCAAATATGGTGTTGCGATCATTCCTTCCGTCCTAAATGATCAGGAAACCCAGGAAATGCGCGATGGTATGTGGGAGTACCTTGAAAAGGTCACCGAGCAATTCGATGCCCCGATCAAGCGCAACGATCACAAGAGTTGGCGCAATCTCCAGAAGCTTTTCCCGCTTCACTCCATGCTCATCCAGCATTGGGCTGTCGGTCAGTCCCAGTTCGTATGGAATCTCCGTCAGAATCCTAAGCTGGTCGAGATCTTTAGCCACTTCTGGAACACGCCTGCTGAAGACCTCCTCGTGAGTTTCGACGGCGCTTCCTTCGCGATGCCCCCAGAAAAGACGAACCTCGGATGGTATCGTAACGTGGAAAAGCTCCATACTGACCAGAGCTATCTCCGTAACGAGTTCGAGTGTATGCAGAGTTGGGTTACTGGATTTGATGTCAATCCAGGCGATGCGACCCTTCGTTTCCTCGAGGGTAGTCACGCGGTTCATAAGAAATTCGGCGAGGTTCATTCTAAGAAGGATAAGGATGATTGGTATAAGCTGACGGAAGAAGAGATTGAATGGTATGTTAGCCAGGGATGCGAGAGAAAGTGTATTACTTGTCCCGTAGGCTCGATGGTTTTCTGGGATTCCCGCACGATTCACTGCGGGCAAGAGCCAATGAGACAGCGCGCAGCCCCGAACTTCCGCTGCGTCGTTTATCTGTGCTACGTTCCTCGAACCCTGGCGACCGAAGCGAACCTGACGAAGAAGCGCAAGGCGTTTGAGGAGATGCGAATGACGACACACTACCCGCAGAAGGTAAAGCTGTTCTCCAAAACGCCCAGAACATATGGGTCGAAACTCGAAACTATCACTGCGATCCCTAAGCCGGTTCTGAATGCGCTGGGAATGCGACTGGCTGGCTACTAATGGGGGACATCCTGTCCCCCAGACCCCCCTTGGTGGGAGAGTCTCCTTTTGAAAGTTACACACAGCTTTTAAATAGATTCAACCTGGATGATGTAAATAAATCGACGAATCAATGAATAAAATGATATTACTTTGTAATAGAATGATGACAGACGGCAACGTTACAAAAGGCAACGTTATATACAATTATGTTATCGTTGGCGCGGGACCATCCGGATTAGCCCTCGCTCAATGCCTGGCATCCTTAGGAAAAACCATCGCGATCGTCGAGAAAGAAGATGATATCGGAGGATGCCATCGTGTTCGCCGAGTAAATGGGCTCTTTACCGAACACGGTCCGCGTGTTTATAGCACTACCTACAAGGTGTTCCAATCTCTCTTGAAGGATATGAACTTGGATTTTCACGATCTATTCACCCCATACAATTTTACGATCAGTAATATCGGCAATGAGACCGTTTGGACGGTGTTATCCCTCCGCGAATTATCCCTGATCGCCGCGGAATTCTTCTTCTTGCTTATCAACAATGATCACGGACTCGATATGACGATTCATCAATTTATGATAAAGAATCAGTTCGCCAAGGAATCGATGGATATGATTGATCGTATCTGCCGCCTCACGGACGGCGCCGACGCAACCAAATATACACTGAATGAATTCCTTCAGCTTTTCAATCAGCAGTTCTTCCACACGATCTATCAGCCGAAAATGCCGAATGATAACGCATTGTTTGCGAAATGGAAACAGCATTTGATCGAGAAAAAGGTCACGTTTTACCTCAAATCTGATGTTGAGCGAATCATATACGATCGCCAATCCCAAAGGGTATCGGGGATCTCTATAAGGGCAATTGATGGATCATCGTCAAGAACGATCGTTGGTTCGCAATTTATTCTGGCGATTCCACCGTTGCCTATGGTAAAGCTATTGGAAGCATCGGATACACCTGTTCGCAATACGTTTGGAAACATCGGCGAACTAAGGGCGTGGGCAAAGGACACTGCGTATACAGAATACTTATCGATGACATTCCATTGGGATCAGCGGATCGATCTGCCGAAGATCTATGGATTCCCAAAGACATCGTGGGGCGTTGCCTATATCGTTATGACGGATTATATGGAATTCCGCGAGTCAGAATCCAAGACGGTGATCAGTTTGGCGATCACGATTCCCGATCGTCCCAGCGAATTCACCGGGAAAACCGCGGATTCCGTGGCAGACGCCGGCGAACTAATGAAAGAGGCGCTTCAACAACTCCGCGTATCGTTTCCAGCGATACCGGATCCTACGCGGATGATATTATCACCCGGCGTTTATCACGATGGAGCGCGGTGGATCTCGGCAGATACAGCGTTTATAACATCGGCGAACAGACCGTATTTGTCTTTCAGGGGATCCGTGGCGAACCTGTATAATGTGGGAACGCATAATGGACATCAGATTTACAAATTTACATCGATGGAATCGGCGGTTACGAATGCGGTGAAGCTGGCTCATGAATTTCATCCGGAGCTGAAGACGAAATATAAGATACGCGGGGCATTCACGGTTCGCCAAATCATTCTTGCGATTATATTGATCGATATTATATCCACAGTATTGTATTATTATGTCTATAAAAGGGACCAGCGGCGATGGAACCGATATATACAAAGGATTATCCGGGCAATTCGGGGAAAATAATAAGGGTAAATCAATCGAAATCCCTGAATATATCCGGAGGATGGCAAATAAATTAATAGCAAAACCAATAAGAATGGGGCGAATGAAACGATCATCAAAAATACGTACAAATACCCTTTTAAAAAAAGGGTGCCCAAAACAGGATAATCATACACAGGATCGATCGGGGAAATTGGATGAGATACTAACAATATTAAAATCGATACAGATCCAAATGAATGAAACGCGAATAGCAATCAGCGAAACGCAATCGGCAATCAGTGATATACAGAAACGAATGAATCATGTAGAATCCAGCACAGAAAAGATGGATTCGCATATTGATTTCATTGAAAAGATATATGATATCGTCCGGAATCCATTATCAAGTGCTTTGGGGTATTATTATAAGGGTAATGCGATAGAAAAGAAGCAACTGCCTCAAATGAAACAGGGACTATTAAAGGAATAAATACACTTTAAAGGTTTCAGGGGAAATAAGTTCGCCAATTACACCCCGTGGGAAGAGAACATTCTCCAAAAAGTTCTCTAATGAATATATAGTATACATGAAAGTTTCCGACATACTTGCTTCTCTTTCGAAGGTTCAGAGCAAAACAGAATCTGTTCTCAACAAGCCCGTTGTTTATACAGCGATCCTTATGTTCCTCGTTATCTTTGGTTCTCTCGCTGCTCCTGCTCTTCCCCTGACTGCTGCTCCTTATTTTGAGAATACCTATGTTCGTCTTTTCTTCTTCTTCTTCGTAGCTTACATCGCTACTCAGAATCCCTTGGTTGCTCTTGTGTTAGCTCTTGTTTTCGTTGTTGCCCTCCAGTATCTTTCCCGCAAGAAGATGGCAGCAATTGGTGGTGAGATCATCAAGAGCCGTAACGACGTCCTTGCTTCCGTTGAGTCAGTGAAGATGCCCAAGATATTTGCCAAGAATGGATCGGATAGTAGCATAACTCCTCACATAGATCATCCTGCGGATTCTGTTCATCCCGATTCTCGCACATCGTATGAGAAATACGACGACGCAGCATCTGTTAGCGATACCGAGAGCGTGTCTGACAATGGTGAGTCCCGCGAGATGCCAATGTTTTCCCAGGGATTAGGCAGCGAAGCCAGCGGTTTCGAGGATTCTGCTATGTTCGCACGCTTTTGAACTTTTCCCAAGCCCTTTTAATAAAAGAGCGACCAAAAGGGGTTCTGGGGACTACGTCCCAAGTTCGGTCAAAAGGGAAGGCGAAGCAAAGCTTCTCCTTGAACCATTCATAGAATAACAGGGACAATCCTGGACCAACATCGATGACTCGCAAGGGCGAAATGCACTTTGATAAAGTGTAAATGATTTGTATATCGTATTAAATATATGAATCAATCGAATTAAATTCGTATAAATTTATACACAATTATATCGTGTAAATAAAATGCCAAAGATTGAATTTTGTATTCTTGATCGTCAGAACTATTCAATTGTAACGGAATTGTTTCGCGATATTGATGATATCGAAGTAAGTATGAAGAGTATTGTGAATGGCTCCTATTCAACAATTATAGCTCCTGGAAATTCCTTTGCTGAAATGAACGGTGGCGCTGACGGAATCATTAATTATCATCTTAGCAGTTATACACCCGATAAATATATACAGAATGATGTGAAAGAGATTATTAACTCCCGTTTTGCTGGAGAATTACCGGTTGGTCAATCAATCCTTGTAAAAACAAATCATCCGAAACACACTCATTTAATATACTCTCCAACGATGAGAGTTGCTGAAGATGTATCCAATACATTAAATGCATATTTATCATTTCGATCCGTTGTATTATTGCTAAAGGAATACGGGTTATCAGCATCAACGCCAATCTTTTGTAGCGGCGCTGGTGGTATGAGTGTTACAAAGGCATGTAAGCAAATGAAAGAAGCATACTTATCTGTTATTAATGAATCATTGATAAACGGTGATTGGATAAAATATCACAGCAATCATCGATATCTAAATGGTCTCTAATACACTTTCAAAAGCATAAAGTGTGATCAAACTGGATAGCACGAATTATATTAAGTTCTATGTATATATATAACTAAGATGCCATCAAAGATTAAAAATACCAAGTCAAAACGCAAGCATCGTGGCGGCGACGCATTAACAAATCTTAAGTATTCCATTTATGATATGAACACTAGCGCAAATGTCAAGACCCTTAAAAACACTTCAGAATATCTTAAAAATGCCAAAGATATGGTTCTAAACCCGGCATCTTTTGGTGCTCAGGAAGCCACCGCGAAAACCCGTATGATGAATAGTATCTCTAAATCCGTTCTTGGTATGATCAATGAGTATTCATCGATGAACCTATCGGATATTTCCAAGAAAAAGATCGAGGCTCTTGCCCGTGAATCCGAAAAAATCACTCGCGAACAATATCAAGCGATTTCTGAAGGCAAATCAGTTAGCAAGTATTCCGATTTATATGATTCTCGTCTCCGAGGTGCAATGAAAAATGCTTGATGAGGGAGCTCCGCTCCCCAGAACCCCCTAGGTGGCTACGCCAATAAAACAGGAACAATCCCTGGACCAACATCGATGAACCGCGAGGGCTAAAGCCCTTGTTGGGGAAGTCTCCCCAAACCCCTCCGGGCGCGATCGGATCCTACAAGGTTATGCTGTGATTGTGCTGTCATTTTGGCGAGGGATTGTCCCGGATTGGCGTCCCGGGGTTTGGGGTGCGCCCCAACTTGCGGATCTGAAAGATCCGTCCAGGTTCATCGATGTTGGTCCAGGGATTGTTCCTGTTAAATCCAAAAGGAATTGCCGTAGGCTTTAGGAGGGGGCTCTGGGGGAACGTAGTTCTCCCAATTTTTGTCTGTATCAAATATAATGATACAACCGGAACATATTCTCATTGCTATTGTCGTTATCATCGTGTTCCTTTTCCTCTATAAAATCCATTCCGATCAACAACGCGATATCATCTATATCACCACTCTTCGCTCCGAATATCCAAATCTCTTCTGGAACAATGATACTCATCGCTATCGTCGTAGACCCCTATACCCTCGAATCCATTCTTACCATCGCGATTCCTATCAACTCCCTAACACACCCGCTGGTCCCGCTGCTCCCGTTCCCAAACCTCCTATGCCCCTATCCACACCTCCCGTTTCCAACGTTCCCATCGCCTCGCAAGATACTCAACCCACCGCTACTCCCTCGCCATCCGATGCTTTTACTGATCGATACAATTCCTTTTAAATGGGGACAATGTCCCCAGAACCCCTCTTCACGCTTTATACGGTCAAACCATAATCAAATCTTAAATGATTATAGAATATGACGATCAAAGTATCGAAACAATACATTCTTTTCATCGCCCTCGCAATCGTCATCCTCGCCGGTCTGTGGATGACGTCCAACTATTTTAACAATCCCCTTATCAAAAAAGATGTCAAAGAAACATTCCAAGAAACCGCTGCCGAATCATCCACCGGTCAATCAATCCCTCCCCTCGATCAAGCCATTCCCTACAAAAAAATCATTCTACAAAATCTAACCATAAGCGAACCTAACGTCACCATAAAACCCGGAACAATGGTCGAGTTTATCAATATGGATGACTCCGGTATGCTTTATGATATCGCAGCTGATGATGTAGTATTCAAATCCGAACCCCTCGAATATGGTCAAAGCCTCAAAGTCACCATCGATAAACTCGGAGAACATCGCTATCACTCCAACTTCCATCCGTCTATGTTCGGCGTCATCAAGGTTGTTGCGTAGTCTCGATCAAATCAATAAAACAGACAACCGCCGTAGGCTTAAAGGAAGGGTCAGGGGGAACGTAGAGCTTTTGAAAAAAGCTCGCCAAAAGGGGGTTCTGGGGGATATATCCCCCAAATATAAGGACAAATCCCATCGATTCTATTATATTATATCATCGCGCAATATAATGGAATCCCATAAACCTAATCTCGATATCATCACTGGTCCCCTCTGGTCGCCCCCCGCCTCCGCCGCCATCTCTAAACGAGGCTATACCCTGCTCAAATCCTCCCTCGCCCCCGATCAACTCCGCAAAATTCGCGATGATCTCACCTTCCAACCCCTGTCCTATGACGGCAAACCCGAAGGAGATCCCTATACCATGTTCCGCGAAAACGATGCCAAATTATATCTCCCCCGCGCCTACGCCAACGCCATGTTCGGTCCAGCACCCAAAAACTCCGAAACCGATGGTATCCCCATTAATCCCTCCATCCAATTCGCAGGCAAAATGAGACCCCATCAAGAAGAAGTTATCGCCGCTGTCAAAAAACGCTTCGAAACCCCCACCAAAGGAGGTATCATCGAAATCTATTGCGGCGGTGGCAAAACAACCATCATTCTCTACATCATCGGTGCCATCGTTCGCCAGAAAACACTCATCGTCGTTCATAAGGAATTCCTCCTCGAACAATGGTGCGAACGTATCCGCCAATTCCTCCCCGGAGTAAAAATCGGCACCATCCAAGGATCCACCATCGATGTCGAAGGAAAAGATATCGTCATCGGTATGCTCCAAAGTCTCTCCAAAAAAGAATACGATCCTGCCCTCTTCGATCAATTCGGCTGCGCCGTCGTCGATGAATGCCACTGTATCGGTTCGCGCGTCTTCTCGCAAGCCCTCCTCAAAATCAATACCAAGTATTTCATCGGTCTCTCCGCTACTCCCGATCGCAAAGATCGCACCTCCAATACCTTCTATTACGCGATGGGACCCACCATCATTCGCCTAAAACGCGACGGCTTCTCCGGCTTACTCGTTCAAACCGTGAATATCGTAGCAGATCCCGATAACAAACACTTTAAAGACGAACTGATGTTCGACGGATCCCTCAATAAAGCCCGCATGGTCACCAACATTTCGCTGTCGCCATCCCGCCTCGCAGTCCTCATCAAAATGCTCGAAGTCCTCTATGCCGAAAATCGCAAGATCCTCATCCTCAGCGAACGCCGAGAACACCTCGATAATATCGCCGCTGCCCTCGCATCGCTCGGGATCAGTCACGGCTTTTACGTGGGACGCAATGGTATGAACAAGAAGGTCCATAAAAATGTACTCAAAGAATCCGAATCCAAGTCCATAATCCTCGCTACCTATCAAATGGCAAAAGAAGGTCTCGATATCCCCGGTCTAAATACCCTCATCATGGCAACCCCCCGATCCGATATCGAACAAGCCGTGGGTCGTATTCTGCGTGATACTGAGCGAGCCCTCGCAGAAGGCATCCTTTTGCTCGTGGTTGATATGGTTGATCACTGCGGAAGCTTCCCCAATCAATACACGCGGCGCAAGGCGTTCTATCGCGAAAATGACTATCCTATCTCCAAAATGACCCTTCATATCGATGCTCCCGATGAAAATTGGGTCGAAACATTCAAAAAGCGAGAATATATTCCCAAGGCGGAATCTGGTAAGAAAGGAGGCAAAAAAGCAGCATCTGTCGGTGGAAAACCTGGTACATCATCATCGTCCAGCAGTTTGATGAATTGGATCAATGGGAATGGAGACAGAGAAGCAGAATCCTCCAGCACGGCGAATGGTAAGAAATTAGCGGTTGTAAATAAAGAAACCCTCGCGCAAAAACTCGTCGGAAATAAAGATGTCATCATCCAGGACTTTATTTTTGATGACGATAATGAATGATTTAGGATTTATAATCCTTCATCACCTCGCTCAATTTATTTAATAAGGATGATATCTCATTCACCGAATGTAAGATCTTACCCTTGTTATGATCCGATTCGACGATCATCCCTTGTTTTAAAAGAATCTTATTATACTGCTCAATTAATTCTGCCCTCGCACCTAACAATCCAGTAATCGTATCGGTATATTCTTTCATTGTCATTCCTTCATCTAATAATTGGCGCTCGAGGGATACCAATTTAGATCCCTGCTCTCGAATGCTATTCTCGAGCTCCTTTAATTTCTGATTATTACGCTTTGACATTTCTAATATTATAATACAATTTTTTAATACTCCATTATGTTCAACTCAATAATGAAGTATTTATATGGTATAATAAGGAAACACTAAGGACTTCTTCCGTTTTTGGTCGACCTTTTCTTAAAAGGTCAAAGCTCGACAATCTCCTTCAATCGTATCAATTGCGCATGAATCAATCGCAACAAACGATTCATCTTTTTCTCGTTCTCATCTTGCGATACCATATTAAATGCGTGCTTGTTTATCATACTGTCCATTATCAATGCCTGCGCTTTCAGAATAGATACGTGGATATCCTTCACTACACTCAACTTAATATCATCATCCCTCAATAATGAATCGTTAATTTGTATGATACGATCCGTCAAATCGTTTAAATCGCGTTCCTTCATATTATACCCTTTTAAAAAAAAGGTCCCAAAATTTAAAAAGGTGCCAAAAATTAATTCTTTTTGTGGGATTTAGACTTGTGCTTACTGCTTTTGCGAGATTTAGATGATCTGTGATCATTTGACTTGCGATCATTTGATTTGCGATCATTTGATTTGTGATCGTTTGATTTGGAACCACCGGTAGCTTTAGGTTTTAAAGCAACACCCAGATCCGCAACAGTCTTATTCATCGCCTCAATCGTCGCTGAAATATCCGCTTTCTCTGAGTCCTCAAGCTTCTTTCCGGATTTCGCAGCAAGAGCTGAGATGATTCTACCACGGGCACGCAACCAAGCACCAATCGTATTCATCCACATGTCCATATCAAAGTTATCTTTCTTTAACATCTCTGTTACTTGCGTGAGTCGATTCAATAAACTCTTCAAATCACTGCCAGACATACTATATCAATAGAAATAAATACACTTTTTAGAAAAAGTGTGATCAAAAACCAGGATACACTTTTAAGGGAGAAGCGACGCTTCCCCCTTTTGCCACGCTTTTTTAAAAAGCGTAAAGTGTGATCAAACGTCGTCTATGGTTAGCTGTGTTTTTGGCGAGCTTTTTCTAAAAGCTCTGGGAATTTAATATGTGTATTTATTATCAGAAGGACCATGCCGCCCAAACAAATTCGCAAAAAGCGGAATCATACCCCTAAATCATCCCGCGCAAAATCCCCCATAATAAGCAAGAAAAAATCCTCGCATTCTAAACGCACTATTCGCGGCGGCGCCGCAGTAGACTCGGTTATCCAGAACATCACGGATGGTATCGATACTATCGTTGAAACCATTGGATCCAGATCTATCGTTGATTTTATTCGGGGACGTTCTGATGGTAACAGCGCCACCAATCAAGCCAGTGATAGTATCAATAAAATGAGTGAAACACTCCGAAAACTCAAAAAACAACTTAACCGTAAAACGGTCGACGACACAACCTTTGTCCTCGCCAAAAAAGCATCCGAACTCGACAAAGATATCCGCCGTGTTCTCGACTCCTTTGAAAGGAAGACATCGCTACAAAAAGATAACGCCGCCACACTAAAGTCTATAGTTCTTCGCAAACTCGTTATCCAACATCTCAAAACGCAAAACGATTTTATGCAAGGAGTCAAACCTGTTACTTCCGGGGTCTCTGGAGAAGCTGCGAAATTACCGTCAAACGATGAAGTCCTCGATATTCAAATCAGCCAGACAGAACTCCCCGAAAAATACAGAACCTCGAACAATGATATGACGAACGAAACATACGATCTCAAATTATCTATCGATGAATTAAATAAGAATCCCAATCTAGACTTTGATAAGATCTTTACCAACCTAAAAACATTGATGGATCTTAAAGATAATATTAAGGAAGGAGAAGATCTCGAAGAAAAATTCATTACACGTTTAATTGACGAAATGAAGAATCAAGACCATCATTATGCGACTGTTCCAAGGAATGCTAACAGTAAAACGTGTTACGTAGATCGACCAACCATTATAAAACTCGCAAAAAGTTATGGAATCTCTATTAATGAGATTAAAGACGAATGTGATAATCTTGGATTAACTGAAATTAAAACAACCATTGAAACTAAAAGAAAAGAAGAAGCAAGATTAGAAGAAGCTAAAAAAGAATTAGAAGAAGCTGAAAAAAAATTAGAAGAAGCTAAAAAAGAATTAGAAGAAGCTGAATCTAGTATTGAAGCTGCATCAGCGTCTGGATCAGGGATTTCAAATTTAAATGAAGCTAATAAAAAAGTAGTTGAAGAAGCTAAAAAAAGAATAACTGATGCTCAAGCAAGAAAAGATATTGCTAAAAAAAAAGTTGACGATATTAATAAAATAATAGATAGTCTGACTGGATCAAAACTAGGAGGAAACCGTAGTAAATCTAATCGAAAATCAATGAATAAATCAATGAGTAAGAAAAATGCGAAGTCAACAACCAAATCAAAGAGCAAAAAGAACATTTAAAGGACACAATATATACCATTTACTCTACGACGCATAATGAATTCAAAATAGAGTAAGCATTTAAGGAACAACGAAGTTGTTGCCGAAAAATGCGCATCTCTATGATTCATTACGGGTTTGCCGAATGGGGAACGGAGTTCCCCAGAACCCCTTTTGCCACGCTTTTGAAAAAGCGTACGGAAAACCCTAATTCAAAAATTATGTCTCGTAAATATATATGGATGCTCTTAATAAATTCCTGAAGAACAAGTATGTTACTGGCGCCGTAATGGTCCTCGCCGTTTTCTATGCCTCCCTCCTCCGCCCCCAGCTCCCCGTTTTCATCCACGATCTCTTTGATAATGCCGCCTTCCGTCTCATCGTCCTCACCCTCATCGCCTATGTCGGCTCTCAGAACCTCCAGGTATCCATCGTCCTTGCCATCGTCTTTATGCTCACCCTCCAGTTCATCGGCGAACAGAAAATGACCGAGGGTTTCATCGGTTATGCCGTCGAATCCTTCACCAGCGATGTTGCTGCCGATTCTGTCGCTGATCCTACAAATGCTCCCACCGCCGTTCCCGCTGCCGCCAAGAAAGTCCCCGAAGCCGATGATCCCAGCGCCGGTGAAGAAGGAGCTTTTTAATGGGTGAACTAGGTTCCCCCAGACCCCTCCTTGTCTCCTTACGGCGCGAGTATTTAAGGGACTGTCCAGGACTTGCCCTTTTATGCCAAATTAAACACTCATTTCATTTCTTTATATCTAATGAAATCAGTGCGTTTGCCCACAAATTATCCTGATTAGTCCGGGAACCACGTTCCCCTAAAAGGAAGGGGTTCTGGGGAAACTACGTTTCCCCATATTGCGGTATAATAATCGCGGCGTTAATGCTGTCAAAACCATCCATCCCGGGCGCACTTCCCGGTTCGTGTGTCGCAATGGACCTATGATCGATTCCATCGCAAACTCACAGTAAAAACCCGTCTCTGGATTCGACCCCACCCCCAACATCCGCTTAAATCCCTCATAATACGACCGCGGATGCTGCTCTATGTCCGCCCTACTCGCACAAAACAACCCGCGCATCGTCTGATAATGTACATCCCCTCGCCCAATATAATGCTTATACCACTCCCCAAATGGTCGCACATCACTCGGCTGAACACGATTACTCGATGTCATCACGTTCGCATCATTGCTCGATACATATACCTCCTGCTTGTAATTGTAATGGATCCAATTCAAATAAGGAACATTATACAATATCACATACGCATTGTTATAACGCTCGATATTCTCCAACATATCCCGTGATATCCGCCGCTTATAAGGATCCTCCAATGACCCCGGGAAAAACACAACGATCTCCGCCATTCGCCCGTAATTCTCCACGATATGATGGAAATACGTATGATGCTCCCTACCCACATTCGGCAAACGGATCACTCGATCCACTCGCGACTTCTCAAACACATCGTTGTCCCCCTTGTTATACACGATGTATCGATACTGATTATATGGATACTCCTTCGTCCATTCTAATGTCTCATTATACCGAGATACTACGATCTCCATCGTTTTACGACGCGGCTCCACCGGCAAATATCGCGACTCTGATACGCTGTGATAAACATACGTAATCGATACAAAAATCAATACTATACACACTATGATCCATACTATCCGTTTTATCAACTTAGAAGTCGACCCACCACCCGTTTTCATTTTCATTCTTTATATACTACTTATTATTTATTTAGACTTTTTAGTTGGGGTTTCCGCTTTCTTAGTCGTTTTCTTGGCAGCTTTCTTGGTCGATTTCTTTTCAGATTTACCACCAGATTTCTTGCTAGATGACTTCTTCGCAGTTGATTTTGTTTTCTTATCTGCTTTCTTTACAGATTTCGTTTTCTTACCACCACGAGTTGGTGGATTACCAGATGGTTGTGTCGCGTTATTTGAATTACCAAATATACTTATATCCCATTCATTAGGATCATAAGATTCTTCATCTATCCATGGTATATCACATTTATTTTGATATTCAGTCTCAAGTTCTTTTTTATAATTTTGAATTATTTTATTAAAATTTTTTATTTCAATAGTCAATGTAGGATTCTTAAAATCAGGTGGAATACATTTTCTAGGAATTGAAACTTTTCTACACGTTTGATTATTACTATTCGTAGTTTGTTTTTTACATGCCCTAAAATTTAACGTATTTGTTGAATTATTGCTCGGTCGTTTACGAGAACCGTTATTACCTGGGTTACCGCTCATATACATATTCTTAATATATAAAATACGAATCTTTTAAGGTCGATCAAATGGGTTCTGGGGAACTACGTTCCCTACACTTTTAAAGTACACCTTAATTTAAATACAACCTATTAATATATGAGTTCATCTTCCGCAAATTCCTGTAAAAAAATAAAAAATTTCACAGATGTCGGCGAGATCCGTGAATTACTCGGCAAAATCATGGAATATCATTCGGTTGATATTAATTTAACCGATTTGATTTCTGAAATGTCTGCCCTAAGAGAAATGTATGAAGAAGATATTATATATAATAAATATTCTGACATTGGATCACCATATTCAAAATATAATAGTATCTTTACATTTTTAGCGTATCAAAGAAAAATAAAAACGTTATATACAGATTTCTTTAATAAAACAACTGGTTCGTGGGCAGTCTTTTCTAAACAATTAAAACAAGACCCTGATTTCTGTTATGAAGGAAAATCTCTTACAAAAAATCTTAAAAATCAAGGAAAACTTTATAAAGTGTATGATACTCTTAAATACTTTGAATGCTTCGATCAAATGAAAGAGATGTATAAAGCGAAACTTGGGATTAAAAATACGATCGAAAATGACGCAAGCAATTTTGAAGGTGTTTTGTTTGATTTAAATACCAAATATACCACGCAGTCAATGACACGAGCATTTTTAATTGATTCTGCCGTCTCAAGCAAACCTCGCGGAATAAATGATCTTCAACAGTTTGTTTATCAATTAAAGGATGTTCTGTCTGACTTAGAATCAAGTGAAATTTCTGGAACTATATCTGAAACGATTAATGGAAAACAGTATACATTTAATGTAGAAACCATAAAAGATGTCCTGACAAAGAGCATTGCCATTTTTAACAGTTATATTTCTAAATCAAAAACTACAACTACAATCAATGGGTATTTATATAATGAATCTGGAAAATCCACATCCGGTTCTCTTAAAGAAAAGATTGAAGATTTCCTCGCCTTTTATAGAACGAAAACCGAAAATTACATTTATAATTTAATGGCGTCAAAAGAACGTTACTTTGCGCCAATGGATGGCGAAATTAGAAAGTATATAAATGCTATTAATGCTATCAAAAAATCCCAAGCCGGTGGAAAGCGTAAAACACGCTCCGCGAAATCCAAATCTGCCGCAAAGAAACCCTCGCGCAAATCGGGCGGGTCCAAGAAAACATCCACTGCAAAGAAGGATACGAAAAAGAAGCCGTCCCGTAAATCCCACTAAATGACAATAGAATCATCATACAGCCCAATAATCAAATTATTATCATTCGGATAATTTGATTACTCAATTATTTAATTCGATTATTACAATTTAATTATTTAATTTGTGCTTTCATAATCATTGTCGGTGTCGCTATCACTTTCGCTTTCATCCGTCAATTCAACGAGATCCACATGTTCTGACTTCTTCGGAAATGGATGTCCCTTAAAATTATCAGTTTGGGGTCCATCACGCTTTCCGTAATCTCCACCACAGTTCGTGGGGACATTAAATATGTTCATTGGCTGTGTCCAAGGCTGAAAACAAGGACCATTATCGCATGACATAGACAGCTGCTTCATTGTCGGATAATTGTATGGATTGCTCACAGGAAATGAGTGGCATGATGGGTTATATTGCTCAAAACCACTATGGTTGTTATTCTTGTTAGACTGACCATACCATTCTCCATCAATCATCTCAAGATATGCCTTGATTGTCGATAGCGGAGTCTTAAAGAATTTCTTGTCTGGATTCAGGCGATCTCCATTCTTCGTCATAATCGCATGAATCTTATTCTCGTAAGAATGACCATTGTTCACCTTCTTTGCGAATTCAATAACAAAATCATATAATGATTCCATCATTTGTCATCATTCGCCGTTTGATATCAGGATGATCTTCCGTAAAACCAATATTATAAATTCCGGGATGAACCGGGTTTGACATACAATAAATCCAGCCTTTCATTTCTTATCTTACTTAATATCGATTTATGTATGGGGTTGTCTTTATATTCTTTTGATTTCGAGTTTCTATTTGAATAGTTACGTATTATATTTGACATCATATTCAGTGTCAAATAAAGTTATGAATAGTTATGTAAGAGTTACGCATTAACGAATAATATGTAATTTTACAGAAATTTATTTTGTTACGATAGATGCTGCTAATTGTGATTAAATAATAGAGATTATGTAAAAAGTTACGGGAGTTATGTGAAAATTTCATATTTGGGCTATATTTATATATATAACTAAAATGCAAAAAAAAATATGAAAAATGATTAAAAATCATCCCATTAAATTTTGGAAGAAATATGAAATTCTCATATAACTTACATAACTTTTAATAAATAAATAAATTAATGATAATAAAATACCGTAAAATTAAAAAATAATCAGTTACGTGTTCCTAAAAATACGTAACTAAATGCGTAACTTTTGACCAAACACGTAACTATTTTTTCATAAATTTACTAAATTTTATGAAAAAATGAATAATTTTAATAAATTTTAGTAATTATCTAACAAATTATTTACAATAATATACATCGTTTTAATACGGGGCGAAATCAAATAGTTACGTATCATTTCCGCATTGATTATGCTGTCAAAATTTACACGTAACTAAATAATAATTAAATTATAATATAAACCTAAATAATTAAGTTATGTGAGATTTTCACATTGAATATGCTGTTAAATCGTTTCATATGTTTTATTACTTATTCCGCTATAAAATCTTCCATTTTCTCCCTTTACTGTTTTGTTTTTCGCTTCACCTACATATTTTTTCATTATTAATCCAAAGGATTTCTTGGCGATTTTATCATCAACTTCCTGGACATAACGATTATAGATCTCTGAGCAAAGAACGACATCATATTCGTTTTGTGTGATTACGTAATGTTGATCAAGCCATTCCTTGAACGAATCGCAATTTTTCTTGTATTCTTCGGTGTATTTAATCACATCAGCTGGTTCTTTCATACCATCCTCCTTATATGATTTGTAGTACTCGATAATGAGTCCCATAAAATCTTCGCACCATTCGTTTAATTTGGTTGCTAACTCGGGATTTACCTTGAACTCATTGGGGTTTTGCGGGTTCGGAGTTTCGACGAACTTTGACGTGAATTCCATTACGCGCAAGCGGCGCCAGGTTCCACCATCATTGCTAGGTATTTCCGGGAGATGATTACAGCACAACAGGAGTTTGAACTGGGGCTTAAACTCCATTTGGTCCTGGAAAAGCCCGCGACAAGTGATGCGATCACCACCAGTGAGTTCCTTCATAAGACCAACATTGATCTTTTCATTCTCAGACGGTTCCTGGAAGGTTCCGAATCGTTTGCCTTTGGTCGCGGCGAGTTCAGGGCTGGCTTGGTTGCTTGCCTGGCGCTTTTGGGTGATAAGGCTGATGGGGAATTTGAAGGAATAGTCTCCCATACACTTGTCGAAGAGTTCGATGAGTTTGGACTTGCCATTTCCGCCGGAGCCGGTCCATATATGGAATTTTTCGTCGCGTGTGGAGCCGGAGAGGCAGGAAGCGAGGAATTTGAGGACATAATCGCGATTTTCTTTTTTGGGTAGGATTTGGGCGAGGAACAATTCGAGATCAGGATTATCTCCCATTGAGTATGGTTTATAATTGATTTTGGTGGAGAAGGAGATTTTGTCTTCGGGGAGTCCATCGCGGAACGTGAGGGTTTTGAGGTCGAGAACGCCATTTTCGAAGCCGATGAGATCGGGATTTTCATCGAGGGTATCGAGGAATGTTTTGTTGTAATGATAGAAGATGCTGCGGCATTCGGAGATAACGGATGCTTTGAAGGAGCTGGTTTTGAGTTTTTTGATGAGGGAATCGATTTTATTGATTCTGGTAGATTTGTCGGAGATGAACGTGGCATCATTATAGAGATTCTTGGCTTGACCGAGGTATTTTACGAATCCATCGGAGAGATAGAATCCGAGGGACGTATTTCCTTCGATCCATCTGTGTTGCCCCCATTCGAACCATTTATCTTTGTCGGGGGAAACGCATCGAAATTCGTTTTTGCAGAGTTCATAGACGATGACGGCGATGTCGTAGTGGGTTGCGTTGAGGGAGGACAGGAAGCATTTATTGATTCGTTCATCATCAAAGATTTTGATGAATTCGATATCTTTTTCGAATTCGATGAGAAGGCTGGAGTCCATAAGTAGGGAGTCTTGGGCGCAGAGCATGCCGCCCTGAGTGATGTTATTGGTCGTATTATTGTTAGTAGTGTTATTCACATTATTATTGAGGATGATATTGTTTTGTATATTGATGGTGATGGGAGCGAATAATTGATTTGCGATATCAGGATCGATTTCGATGGGTATGTCGGGGTATTTGAGTCCTTTACAATCGGAATCGTAGCAGGTTTGTTGGAATCCAGCGCGGGTGACGAAGAGAGCGATAGGGCAGCTATCGCGATTGTGAGCGCAGTTTTTGAAGGGGCAGACTGCTTTTTGGGTGGGCGAGGGATGAGTGAGATTCATGATGTAGGAGGCGATTTGTCCATTTGAGATATTTTTGTATTGGTGGGATGATTTATTTGCCATATCGATCCATTGATTGACTTCGGGGTAATCGACGGAGGCGATTTCGAGTCCTTTTGTGATGAGTTCTTTTTCTTTGAGTTTGATGGAGGATTTGACGTATTGATTTGCCGTTGCGGTAGTAGAAGTTTCCGAGTGATGATTTGTTTCATTGACAGTGTAATGGTTATTATGATTTAGTTCATCCGAGTCAGAATCGGGTTCAAATACGGCGTAACTGGCGTTAGACGCGGACGCAGAGCCAGAGGCGAGTGCGTTTTGGGTATCATTGTCATTTTTTGGGCACCCTTTTTTAAAAAGGGTATTCCCAGATACATTCCCGTGCGAATTCCCGTTGTTTGTGTTTTTGGGCGGGGATTGTTTGCGTCCTGTTTTAGCGGCGGGGGTGCTGAGGGCTTCAAAGATGTGTGAGGGATCGAGGAGGATATTGGAGAGATGCGCGGGGATATTAGGGATGGTTGGGAGGAGTTGATCTTTGATGTTATTGAGGGTATGATCAAAGATGAAGGAGACTTGATAGGGCGGGGCATCTTTTTTGGATGCGCCGAATAACATCCATCCATTTTTATCGTAGATGCAGTCATCGATGATTTTTTCGGGGGATGAAGCGGGGCTAATGGTAGCGAGTGTATCGAGGATGATTTTGTTTTTGAGGATAGCATTACGGAGGGTGAATAGATGGGATTTGTGGATACGGATAGTAGGGATTTGGATATGGATTCCATCTTTGAATAGGTTGGTTTTGGTGTCGATGGAGCCGGCGGGTCTTTGAAGGACCCACATTGTTACGAGATTGGAAGGGATATGGAGGGTATTATGGAGTTCGAGGAAGATTTGTTGAGCGATCGTTTTGATATGATCTTCGGAGACGATGCGGGAGGTGGCATTGAGAGTTCGGAGATCAAAATCGAAAAGGATTTGCGAGATACCGTCGGGTCTGATTCGTTCGACGAGGGATGAAATGAAGGATTCGCTTTCGATGACGAGCATATTATATTTGTTGAGGATATCGGAGTATTTGTCGAGGGGTATATTGAATTTTCCACCGGCGAGACTAGTGTGAGTGGGGTTATCATGAACGAGGAATGGTTTAAGGATTTGCGAGAATTCGAAGACTTGTTTGGTGAATTTCATGGTTTTGAAGGGGGGTGCGTTTGCGGACACAGGCTTTTCGCTTTTAAAAAGCTTTTCGTTTTTGTTAGATTTCATTGGATTGCGTCCTATATATAATTAGTGGAGAGATGTCTTTATATGGGGGAATTTCCCCCAGATCCCCCTTGACCTTTTCCCGAAAAGGTCGGCCAAAAGGGTACCCTACGGGTATTTTTAAGGTATTGATCATTGATTGATCATCGTTATTCTTGGACAAACAGCGATGGTCCAATGTGGGGATCCTCCCCACGCCCCTGCCCGCGCCCGCCACTGGTCCGGTGGTTTATGCTGTCAATCCACAGCACAACTTGGGGCGACCTAAGCGAAAGCGGGCCGCCGAGGTCCGCGCCCCCCGCATTGATTGCGGGCACGACGTTTGTCCAGGGATAACCAATGGATAGTCCAGATAGTCGAGTGATTCCTATGAATATTCTATTATGAATCGATTCATCATTATCATTCATTTATATTTAATCATTATCATTCATTTATATTTAATCATTATCATTCATTTATATTTAATCATTATCATTCATCATTATCATTCATCATTATCATTCATCATTATCATTCATCATTATAAATCATAGATTAACGATTGCGAAGCAATCCCTTTTGACCAAACATGGGGACGTAGTCCCCAGAACCCCTTTTGGTCGCCCTTTTATTAAAAGGGCTCGGGAAAAGTTTAAAATTGATTTTTTATTTTTCATTGAATCACAAGATGTGTCGGTATAATCGATAGAAGATGTCAAGCGAGGTATTCGAGGCGATTGGTGGCGAGCATTATCGTATGAAGCGATGGATTCCGAGGAATAAGGTAATGAGTTATCGTGGGAATCATTTGTCGATGAACCCGCGTGCGTATGTAGATATCGTAGGTAGTCCGGCGACGATTGATTGGTGGTTGATATGTTCGAACAAGGATTCGCGTGTATTGAGTTTTGTGGAGGGTCATTTGGCTAGTATTCGTAAGAATGTGATGGATGGGTTTAGGGAGATATCTCATAATCCGAACGCGATAGGTATGTTGCTAAGGAACCGTGATATGATTCATATAGACGGGTTAAGCGGGAATGAGAACGAGGCGGCAGGGGATTTGATGTGGGATATGATAAAGGGTGGTGAGATGCCTCATTGGTATAATCTATGTAAGAACCCGGCGAACTGGGCGATTGATAGGATCGAGGAGGATGACATCATCGATTGGATCGGACTGAACCAGAATACGAATCCGCGAGTGAAAGAGATTTTGCTTGCGAATCCTGATTATATTCATTGGGACATATTGAGTGGGAATCGTTCGAAGTGGGCGATGGATATGTTGGGAGGGAATCCGGATATGATTAATTGGGATGAGTTGAGTGGGAATCCATATGGTGTGGAGTTTTTGCGTCATCGAATGGAGGAGGTGAACTGGCGCATGTTATCGACGAACAGTGGTGCGATGGAACTATTGGAGGGGAACATTGGGCGGGTGGATTGGCAGGGGATGAGCGAGAATGATGGGATAGTGGATTTGCTTGAGCGTCATCCGGAGTATGTGAATAACATAAATGACAATGGATGGCGGTATGGAATAGCGGGGAATCCTGCGATTTACGAGTTGGATTATGATGGGATGTATTCGCGGTGTAATGTATATAAGGAGGAGATGATGTCGCGCCTTGCTCATCCAGCGAATGCCCCTTGTTTTGGATGGTTGGGATGGGATGAGGAGAATGTGTTGGGACAGGCACCGAGGAATCATCTGATTGTAAAGCCCAAGTAAATAATATAAAGACTAAGTTACATAATTATGTAGTTAATTCAAATGTATAGCATTATAAAATCAATCTTTAGAATATTTAGCAATCAATATAGCAGTTCTCAGTCAAAGAAATTATTGGGACGCTGGAATCTTGATTATTGTAAAAAAATGAACTATAAAATAGATTATGCGAATCATGATCATTGTGGACCTTGCGGGAATTATAAGATTACACACATGAAAAAGATTTAATATATTTAATAACCTAACGTATAGCAAGGGTTTCTATAAAATTAATTCGCAATGATACTGTAAATGAGAAGTATCATTGCGAGGGCAATATGGCATCATTCAACAAGTTAAGGTTTAGGGTTTTCCGTTTTCGGCAAACCCGTACTAAAAACATAGAGTAAGCATATGAGCAATAACTTCGTTATTGCCGAAAATGCGCATCTCTATTAAGGTTTGCCGGAAACCTATGTAAATGCCGCGCTTTGTTTGGTTAAAATTGATTAATTATTACATACTTATTTCATTCATAACAATGGCGGCGCAGTGCGAGGGCGATATGTATAAATTGCGTAGTTGGATCCCTGTAGATAAACTATGGATAAAAGGATTATGCGAGAATGATCATCCAGGTGCGATTCCAATAATCGAGAAGCATATGGATAAGGTTCATTGGGAGAATTTATCGATGAATTCGAATGCTCTTCATATATTAAATAAGAATTTGGAGAAGACGTATAAGTGGGCTTTATCGGTGAACCCGGGCGCGATTCGTATATTAGAGCAAAATCCTCATAAGATCGATTGGTGGGCATTATCGAGTAATCCAGCGGCAGTTCATATAATAGAAAAGAATTTGGACAAAGTGAATTGGTTTAAACTATCATTTAACCCAGCGGCGATCCATATATTGGAGGCGAATCCGGACAAGATCGATTGGGAGGGATTGTCGGATAATCCAGCGGCGATTCATTTGTTGGAGGCGAATTTGGATAAGGTGGATTGGATGTTTTTATCGTGTAATCCAGCGGCGATTCATATATTGGAAGCGAATCCTGACAAAATCGATTGGTCATGTATAGTAAAGTATCCGTGGGCGATTCATCTAATCGAGAAGAATCTGGACAAGATACCATCGTGTTATTTATCGAAGAATCCTGGAGCGATCCATATATTGGAACAGCGTGTTGATAATATGAGTTATGACGATTGGTTATATCTTACAAAAAATCCGAATGCTCTTCATATCCTAGAACAACATCCTGATAAGGTTCATTGGGGATGGTTATCGTCGAATCCAGCGATCTTTGAGTATGATTACGAGGCGATCTATAAGCGATGTAATGTATACAAAGAGGAGTTAATGTCGCGGCTTGCTCATCCAGTGAATGCTCCATGTTTCGGATGGCTGGGTTGGGATGAGGAGAACGTGTTGGGAGTTAAGCCGAGGAATTATATTATTGTGAATCCAGAGTGAATCAAAATGTAATCATGATCATAAATGAATCCTAAATAAAGAACTACTTTGTATTCACAAAGTAGCTATTTACAATATTAATTATTTATTTACAAGAGAATACAAGAATATTAATCGCTATCTTTGATTTTTAAGGGACCATCATTTCCTATAGTAATATCTACGAAGTCGATTCTTTGGTCTTTTCTGATCTTTTTATTGCTTACACATGCGTAATTGAAACCGTGTTTATCGATCCAACGGACACATTTACATTCACTTGATCCATCTTTATAAACAGCTAGAGCGGAATTTTCATATGTATTGTTATTCAATATGGAATCCATTGTTTGGGGAGGGGTTTCAATATCTGTATTTTTAGGGATTAATTTACCATCATTATTGATTATAACATCGTTATCAAATAGTCCTAGCAATACTTTTTCGTCATTTGATTCGGACCCAAAACTAACTTTTTCCAATTTTTCGAGATTGGCTTTCTCATGAGTTTCTTTGATGGATGAGATAGATTGAACGTATAGAATTTTGTCATTTCGATTAATAAGTCCGTTATTGTATTGTTTTATGACATAGTTATTCAAAACAAATTCGTGTTCTGGTTTTTTACCTACAAGGATATGAAACATACCATTTTTAAACTTATCGGACGCGTAAGAGAATGCGTCAGAGATATAAGACGACATGTTGGAAATCGTACTGGGCATTCATTGAATATAATCCTTATATATTAAATCAATTTTGGTATATACTGAAAAAAAATTGATTTATAATGATGTTGTAAATGATGAGTGTATTGCATCAGCAATATGGAATCAGTCTACAAGTTGAACATCGTTTCTCAGCGTGACGTTTACAAGTATGTATCGAGTTTGTGCCTGAACCCACATCCTGCGGCGATGGCGTTGTTGGAGGAGAGGTATATGGATCGCGTGGATTGGCATGCCCTTTCAGAGAACCCAGCGGCTGGACACATACTGAAGCGCAACGTATCGCGTATCGTGCGGGACCAGTTGTCAAAGAACCCTTGCGATGATGCGATGGACTTGCTGAAGGCAAACCCGAGACGTATCAACTGGTTCGTTCTGTGCGGCAATCCGAACCCATTGGCGGTCGAGATGATTGCGGACCAGTTGTCAAAGAATCGTGAGGACAAGGTGGATTGGAGTGAACTGATGTCGAACCCAGGGGCGATCGAGATCATCAAGCGAATGTACAACGAGGATGGGCTTGTACATGAGGAGTTGTGTCGCAATCCTCATCCCGATGCGATCAAGATTTTGACGGAGAACATGGACAAGATCAATTGGGCAGAGTTATCGACAAACTCTGGTGCGATGGAGTTGTTGAGGGCGAACCCTGACAAGATCGTACTCTCCAAGCTTGTTTATAACACGAACGCAGGGGATTTGATGTACGAGATGATCGAGAGGGATAGCGGGGTGAAGGGTATGATAAATGCGGGGACATTGTCGAAGAACCCGGGGATGATGAGGGTTTTGAAGAAGCACCGTGACTTGAGGAGACCCAACACTCTCTTTCGTAACCCAGGGATCTTTGAGTATGATTACGAGGCGATTGGTAAGCGCTGCGATGTATATAAGGAGGAGATGATGGAACGCCTTGCTCATCCCGCGAATGCCCCATGCTTCCAGTGGTTGGGTTGGGACGAGGAGAACGTGTTTGAGTTGGAGCCGAGGGGACATTTGATTGTGAAGCCTAAGTAGATTATTTGTTTGGCGAGCGTTTCATAAAGGTCAACATAAAGGTCAACATAAAGGTCAACATAAAGGTCAGAATCAATGAATACAGTGAGCGTATAAGGCTCTTACTTTGTGATCTTACTTTGGGTATTATACTGAAAAAAATTGATTCACAACCATACTATAAATGATGAGTATGATTGCGACGGCAATATGGCATCAGTCTACAAGTTAAACCTTGTCTCGGAGAGTGAGGTTAGAAGGAATATATCGTATTTGTGCCTGAACCCTCATCCAGCGGCGATGGAGTTGTTGGAGAAGCACATGAAGAAGAACATGCATCGCTTGGATTGGTACGCGTTGTCGGAGAATCCGGCAGCTGGACACATTTTGAAGCGCAACGTAAAGCGCATTGAGTGGGACCAGTTGTCGAAGAACCCGTGCGATGATGCGTTGGATTTGCTGGAGACGAACATTGGTCGCGTGGATTGGGGTGTGTTGGCGACGAACAAGAGCGACCGTGCGATCCGCTTGCTGAAGGCAAACCCAGACCGTATCAACTGGTTCGTTCTGTGTGGCAATCCGAATCCGATGGCAGTCGAGATGATTGCGGACCTGATATCGACGAATCAGGATGACAAGGTGGAGTGGAGCGAATTGATGTCGAACACAGGGGCTATTGAGATCATCAAGAACATATACGAGGGGAATCTTGGGGAGGATATGATCGGTAGAATGGATTGGGAAGCCCTTTCGCACAATTATCATCCCGATGCGATCAGGATCCTGGCGGAGAACATGGATAAGATCGATTGGTTGAATTTGTCAGCGAACAAGGGGGCGATCGAGTTGTTGAGGGCGAACCCAGACAAGATCGTTATTCCGATGTTGGTTTGTAATGTGGGCGCAGGGGATCTGATGTATGAGATGATCGAGAGGGATAGCGGGGTGAAGGATCGGTTGAGCGGGGGGATGATTTCGAGGAACCGTGGGATGATGAGGGTGTTGATGAAGCACAGGGAAATGGTGGAGTCGAGCATATGGCGTAACCCTGGGATCTTTGAGTATGATTACGAGGCGATTGGTAAGCGCTGCGATGTATATAAGGAGGAGATGATGGAACGCCTTGCTCATCCCGCGAATGCCCCATGCTTCCAGTGGTTGGGTTGGGATGAGGAGAACGTATTGGGACAGGAGCCGAGGGGACATTTGATTGTAAAGCCCGAGTAACTTAGTATATATAGTTATAGTGAATGAACCAATGAATCGTATGATTGATCTTTATAAAAGATCGTTACTTTGTTAGAGTCAAAAAAATTGATTAAAATAAAGGAATATATCAAGTGTCTATTTCAGATTAAATAAATATCATACAAATTGTGAAGATGAATGATTTCGGTAAGGGTGATCGTGAGTTTATCATTCTTGGAACGTTGGTAAGTGAATATATGAATGGTCGTCTGATGATCTACTCATCTGTGAGTTCTATCAAAAATCCATCGAGAATAGCTGGAGTTCGCACCCTTAGTTTCGGAACTAAAAAGATTGATTCGAAGATCACATCGGGTCTTATGATGGGAAAACTCACGTATGACGATGTTTTGAATGGTTCAATCGATAGCCCAGTGATTGTGGGTTGGCTGAATAAAAAATTTAAATAGGAATCGGATTCAATGTAAATAATACTATTTGTAAAATGTAGTGAATTATTAATGAATCAATGAAATTTATTGGCAGTCCTTTATGAAAGGTCATTACTTTGTTATTATATTAAATGATAGTATGGAATTTATATTTTATATTATTGCATTTTCGTTATTGCCAATCTTTCAAAAGATCGGTATGGAGATCGTTTCGCACATTGAATTGTTCGTGATGACATATTTTATAACAACGATTCTGTTATTATTATATATTGCATTTTACGATGTGAAGATAGATATGAGGCGAATGTTTAACAAGAACATAATAATCGTAGCATTATTATTATTTGCGGGGAATATCATGTATTTGCGCCTATTGAAGAATAATGCGTCATCGTGGTTAGTATTGTCGTATCCATTATTGATTGTAGTAACATTGATATTTTCGTATTATATATTGAATGAGCAAATAACGGGAACCCAATTAATCGGATTGATCGTTGTATTGGTAGGATTAGGTATTTTTTATCATAAGGATATCCAGAAACTTTTACACCATTGAAACTTTAAAGTGATTATTTTTCACTATATGCGTTATCCGGTAATGTATAGGATTTGCCGTATTCTCTACCCCATGTAGCCATTTTATCAGCGATGATATTTCCTTGGATATTGGAATGTCCACGAATCCAATGAACACGGGTATCGTTCCATCGATTACGAATTGTATGAATCGTAACGTCGAGAAGATCGTGAAATTTTTTATTTACACGCATTTCGCCATGGATCATACGTTTTGTGTTGAGGCTATCGGTATAGATATGAAGGACCTCATTGGAATTACGGAATGAATCGAGGGCATAATAGATCGCTCCTAATTCGCCGCGATTGATATCCATTAATCCATCGGAAATTTTAACGGCGGATGTATTCGTTTTTACGATATTCGGTGGGATTTTGGATGTTAAATCATGCTTATTAGAAAAGCGTGGCAACCCGTGAGTAGAATTCATATAAAATAAGCCAATACCCATTGTTTTTTGTTTGAGAGAGGCATCGACAAATATACGAATCATTTGATTCTGTTATATCATAAGGAACTTATTCGATTGAATAAATAGTTGTTATTGTTTATTAGGAATAACAATTATTTATATTGATTTATTTATCCGATTTGTTCATATTGATTTATTTATCCGATTTGTTCAAATCGAGATGGTATCGACTAAATCGATATGGTATTGGACTTAGGTTTTCTGCCGCGATTGCTCTTTTTGGCGGGGGCATTGATCGTGATTTGAGGGATTGCGGAGATGACAGTATTGTTATCATCTACGTTGCCGATATCTTGTAGGCGATCATTTTCGGAGAGGACCTCAGAGAGGTCATCGACGGAGATGTTATCAAAGATGGACTCTTTGGATTGTTGAGGGGGAGGAGAGGGAGCTCTCTTGACGGAGGGTGCGGAGAGTTGCTGAATGATATCATCGACACCGCGAGGACCTCTCATAGATGGTTGAGAGATATTGATTTGTTTTTCGCCGATGGTAGAGGAATTCGATGAGGCATTGTTTGCGGCGAGGTTCCTGGCATTTAATTCGCTGGCGAATTCCTTTTCGACATTTTGGAATTTAGACTGACGATTATCAGTATTTTGAGGAGGGGCGAATCCAGCGAAGGGTGTGGGCGCAGTAGCGGGGGGAGAGGGAGGGCGTCTAATTTGGGGAGCAGGGGCGCCGTTTGCGGGTCCAGACATTGGTGAACCCATAGGTGATCCTAAGGGGTTTCCTAAAGGATTTCCTAAATTATTCGTCCTGCTCCCCATTCCATTTCCCTGGTTCTGTTGCTGGTTAAACATATTGCCGTTCATAGGCATCCCCATACCGCCGCCATTCATAGGCATACCCATGCCTCCACCCCCACCACCGTTCATACCACCCATCATATTCCCCATCATGCTGCTCATCATATTCCCCATCATACCGCCCATGAATCCACCACCACCGTTATTGGCATTTCCACCACCCATAAGGTTTTTGGTGAGGGATTTGGAGAGATGGAACATGAAGGCGGAGCCACCGAGGGTCATAAGGAGTTTCATCTCGACGGGGAGATTAGCCTTCTCCTTGTATTTATCGTGGAGTTCCTCGAAGATTTCGTCATAATCGGTAATATTTTCCATAACGGATTCGGACCAACCATCGAGGTCGATATCGAGGGGATGACCGAGTTTTTCGGTGAGGAGTTCGAGACCACTGACACCAGCCATGAGCATTTTGCGGGAGAACTTGATGGCGAGTTCAGATTGACGATCTTTCTTATACATTTGGAGATCGTGATGCATTTCGGAGAGAGGGGTTTGCATGGAGTATTCCTTGGTGATGCGGAATCCTTTTCTCTTGAGTTTCTCGAATTCGTAGAGGCATTCCTTCTTGCGCTTGATGAGTTCCCTTTGGGACATATAGGAACTGGCAATGGAGGCGGAATCGCCGGAGGATTCGGAGCCAGAGCCGCTACCACTTCCAGATCCAGAGGACTCGGAGCCTTGAACGGATCCATTGTCAGCGAAATCGCCGAATTGAGGGGCACCATTACCCATGCCACCCATACCATTTGCCCTGGACTGATTAGCAAAGGATGAGGGATGATTGGACTGGATATCGATATCATCGTCATCAAGGATTGAGGGATCCGAATTGAGTTCAGAATCGATATCGGAGGAGGCATCGGAAGCCGAGGACTTCTTGCGGGGATTAGAGAGGAGATCAAAGCCGAGATCAATGGGTTTTCCGGACATATTGTTTCTATTAAAATGAGAGGAAGGATTCTTTATATTCATTCCATCATCGCGAGAAATTCTTATATCTGCGGAATTTGCGAAGTTGGGGGACGCTGATCCTTTTCTGGCGAATGGATCATCGAGATTCATGGTTTTGGCAGCGGAAGGTTCGGAATCCCGCATAATCCGAAAATTTCCATTCATTAGAATGATGGGAGAATATAAAAAATGAAAACAAACGAGCCCCTTTTTAGAAAAAAGGGCGACCAAAAACAATGTATAAAACACGTACAAATATCGTTATCTTAAATAAAACATTATCTTAAATGATTATTAGATTTATTTGATTAAAAATGTGTATTTGAATAAAATTCATGGACTTGATGGATGCATCTTCCGATATAATCATTGGGATTTTTAAGTATATTCGCCAAATCGATGATCGATTCGATTAAGGGATCGCTCTGTATATCAATGTTATTTACTTGGCATTCACGCAATCGTTCGTGAATTTCTTGGCGATCGTATCCGCATTTTACGCCTTCTATAATGATCCTTTCAGATATGATCATATTCATATGTTTATCGACGGTTTGATGGATGATTTCATTGTTTATTTTACACGATTTTAGGCATTTTGCGGATTCATTGATGACATATCCTAGCAGAACGAACGATTCAGGGTATATGATTCGTTTGATCGCGGAATCGTCAAGGCTTCTTTCGAGCCATTGATTGATATACGTATTGGCGATATTGTTCGAATTGTTCATAATGTATCGTGTAAGGGAGCATATTTTTTCGCAAGTAATTGGATTTTTCTTGTAGGGCATTGCGGAGGATCCGACTTGGTGTTCATCGAAATGTTCGGCGATTTCCATTTTTCCAGATAGTAATCGAAAATCGGACATCATCTTGTATAACGATTGCGAAATATTGGACAAGCATTGGAATACTCGAACATCGTATTTGCGAGAGTATGTTTGTCCGCAGATGATAAGTTGGTGATCGAAGGAATAATGATTTCGTAGAAGAGTGTTTAATTGATCGCATTTAGAGTGAGAGTTATTAAATAATTTGAGCAGTGTATCTTCTGATCCAACAGTTCCTTTGATTCCTTTGAATGGTAGATCATTGATACATTGTTTTAGTTCGACGATATCTAAATAGATATCTTGATTCCACATAGTGAATCGTTTTCCGATGGTGATTAGTTGTGCTTTTTGGAGATGTGTATAAGCGAGAGTTGGAACATCGATGAATTGAAAGGAAAGATCTTTAAGGACATTGAATAGGGCGATTAATTCATCGAGAATGATAAGAAGGGAATCTTTAATACGAATGATATCGACATTATCATTGATGAAATTGCTGGTGGCGCCGAGGTGAATAAAGTGTTTCGCGTTGGGGCATAAATCTGCGAAGGCGTGAATATTTGCGACGATGTCGTGTTTGACCATGGATTCGTGTTCTTGGATGGCATTAAAATCGATGGAGTCTTTGGATCGTATCATTTCATCGATTCCGGCATCATTTATGGCGTCGATTCCTAAATGTTTTTGGTAGATTGCGAGATGGATCCATAAATCTCTCATCCATTTGATTTTGGAGAGATTGGACCAGATATCTTCCAATTGTTTATGGGAGTAACGATCGCCGATGGGGGAATCGAGCATTTTGGATACAATATGGTCAAATAAATTAATAACGAATGAACCGAACAAAACGAATAAACATTGTAACATTAATGTGAAGGCAGTATAGCGAAGTGGTCAAACGCGGAGGTCTCAAGATCCTCTCCTTCGGGTTCATGGGTTCGAGTCCCATTGCTGTCAATATTTTGTTTGTTTTTGTTTTGATCACGAATATTTATTATTTCTGTTTAATCCATTGCGTTTTACAATAATGTAATATAAGGATAAGACGAAAGAATCATATAGGCAGTATAGCGAAGTGGTCAAACGCGGAGGTCTTAAGATCCTCTCCTTCGGGTTCGTGGGTTCGATCCCCACTGCTGCCAATATTTATGATAAACATCATAAAATAACCAATATCATTGAAAACGTGATACTGATTATTACTTAAATATGTAACTTACTTTTGGTCGATTCTTTCACAACGGGTTCAAGATGGAGCTTTTCATCTCCTTACCTTTTTAAAGGTCAATTTGTGGGAAAGATCGTATAGAAAACACCGGCAAAGTTTTCGACAGATTTGAAATTCTTTTCGATGAGCTGTTTAATTCCGGGAGGTAACGTGGCAATATATTCTATTATTTCAGACGATGTAGCATTTGTTTTATTTCCCGCAGCGGAACGCTGTTTAATGAACTGTTCCATAAAGAATTTGAGATGAGCGAGGGTAAAAGATCCTTTTTTAGCGACCTTTTTGGATTTGATGTTTTTGAGTTTGGTGGCATTTTTATCGAAATTGCCGAATACGATGTTTTTGACGAACCACAATCCTTGGAGCAGACAGTCGGCAAGATCGCTTTTCTTTTTATGATCCATCATTAGAGGGAGGTATTCTGTTCCATCGAGGAACCATTTACAGTATTCAACACTGAGGAACTTGTTCTTATCGTATTGCTGTTTAAGATGGTCACATTGAACGGGAGGACCGGTATATACCTGAAGTTTATGCTTGGGCGAAATGAGTTGTACATTAGTGATCCTTGAATCGTCGCGGAACGATTTGGAGTTTTGAGTGAAGAATGAGAAAATCATCATTGAAAGCTTCTTCATCATAGGGTTTTTATTGGGTTGCTCTTCCATAATAACGTGATCTGAAAGGATGAACGTGGATTCGTATTTTTGCAGTGTTTGAATGAGAGAAATACACGTATCGAAGAGGGATTCAGGGGGCATACGTTTGGCGCCTGGTTGTTTTTTGGCGTGCGTGGAACAGAAATAATTGGAGATCGTAGATTTTGTTCCATCAGCACTGATTGTAGTATTATCGTGTTTGAAGAGTGCGGCATTTGCGCAGGTTTGTGAATTTCCGTTTTTGAACGTTTTGGAATGAGAGCATATTTTTTTGTTTGCGGAGATATCGACATTTTGCCATTCAAGGATATGATAGGGGAATGTTGTGTTAGGAGGAGCATCGGGATTTGTTCGGAAAACGCAGAACGAAAGGTTTTTCATACCGATATCAAAGCTGGTGATAACGATGGACCCAGGAGGGACATCATTTGCGATTGGTGTGTCATTTATAGGATTTACTTCAGCATCATTTATAATAGAATCGCACTGGTTCATATAGGAAGAGTATATGCGATAATGAGAGAATTAAACGAGAATTCTTTATATCATAGTTTAGCAAACCTGACATTCTTTGAATGTTTCCTTTGGAACTTATGCTAAACCCTGATTTTGATCACACTTTACGCTTTTGAGCACTTTTTAGAAAAAAGTGCGGACAAAAAGGGGTGCCGGGGGTTACACCCCCGAAAGCGTGGCAAAAGAGGGTCAGGGAGAGGCTTAGAGCTTTTGAAAAAAGCTCGCCAAAAGGGGTTCTGGGAACTTTTTGAAAAAAAGTTCGATCAAAAAGGGGTCAGGGGAACTATGTTCCCCTTCTACGTCCCCGGCATCTCCCTTTCAAAGTGTAATGCGGTTAATTCGATGATATGATATAAAACAATATAATAGATACTTGGGGCATGGATGCTTCTCGAGGGATGTATAAGGAGGCTATGAAAGCTCGTTGCGATAAATTAGGCACGGATATCATTGAGCGAATGATTCATATAATGATATCGTTGAAGGATATGAACAATGAAACATTGGAGAATACGAGGGATATGATGTGTGGGATCATCGATACCTTGGATATGTATGATATATCATCAAAGGAATGTGCTGAAGTATCGAAAAAGGAGCGTGATATAATGATGGATATCATGATGTATCATTATTTTATTCACAATCGTGTTTAACGATTTTAACGATTATGTAGTTGATTTATCCGCAAAATTGATTCGATATAAGATGACAATAGCAAGTGTTGTGTATTGTAAAATTAAGATGTCGAATATCATTGAATCGATTGCTAAGTTTTTTGGAAAGGTTGAGATCGATATGGTTGAGAATGAGAGGACTCAGAGGGCTGGATTTGTGGAATTTGCGAACATTTTGGCGAATCAGCCTTCTCTTCCTTACAAGAAACTTCATCTGATGGTAGTGAAGTATATGAATAATCCTGTTCATGGAGGATATCATTATGAATATTTGAGCAGTGTTACGATTAGTTTGTTGGTGTATCTTAAAACGATCAAGAACGAAGAGAATCGCGAGGAGAAGATCCTTCGTTATCTGAATACATATTACGATGTTTCACATATTGATGATAACGAGACTTATAGTTTGTATGATGTTCCTGACATTATCGAGAAGATTTATGACTACTAAGACCTTTTAGAAAAAGGTCGACCAAAACAGAACCCTCGAAGGTTATACAGCCTGGACCCCGTTTTGACCGCACTTTTAGAAAGTTAATTGTAAATAAACTAAGTTACTTTGTATAATTCATTCATTTATACAAAGCAATCACATTTATGAGATTATTTACAATAATAATCATTTATTTACGATGATTCCTTAAACGCTGTGAGTTGTGGGAACAGGGAATGAATGGTTTGTCCATTTGGCGCAGTGATAATTTTGCTGGACTTCTTTTTGGAGATATAAATCTTGATTCCAGTGAATTCGATTTCGCTACAATCAACCGGATCGAACAGGGTATTTCCGATGAGAAGAGGATGTGTCTTTTTGGCAGCCGATCTTCTGGGTTTGGTTGGCGCATTCGACGAAGTTACGCTTGTGTGAACGATCGATATGCTGGTGGTCGTCGATGTTTGTTCGGGGGCGGCATTCGTTGAAGCGGAAACGGGCGTATCTTTTTCAGGGGTGGTCTCGGGAGTTGCCTGGGTAGCTGCAGCATTGTTAGCTTCGGTGGCGGCGAGAAGAATATCGGACTTCTTGCGATACTTGCGCTTGGGGCGGACAGGTTCATTCTTGAATACGATTTGCTTTTGAACGACACGATCAAAATTTTCTTTGATGATCTGGATCATTTTTTCATAGCATTCGGTGATACACTCGATTCGCTTGGAGTTGATGATGGCTTTGCCAGTTTGGAAAGTAAAGACACTTACCATGTGACAATCGCAGGCGAATTCGTTTTTCACGGAATTGTAAGGGTGTTTGTCGTGCTTACAGAAGATCCTCGATGGCATTTTGGTATTAACGCCGGGATAATTGGTTTCATCGAAGGAACTAATATAATCGTATTCTTCCGATAGGAGTTCTTGAAGAGATGGGCGATCGATGGGGAATCCGAGTTCAAAATCCATATTGATGAGTTGAGGATCAGGCTTGCTGAATTCGAAGGAATATTGATTGAAGTAATCCATCTTCATCAGGGAGTTTTTGAGATTTTGAAGGCAAACCACGGGGATGTCGAGGGAAGAACAGCCGGTGATTTGGAGAGTTCCATTGCGACACAATTTCACATTGATCGTTTTGTTAGAGGTGAGGGAATCGCGAACGATGAAGGTGACTTGGTTAAAGAAGGAATTGACTTTGGAAAGATCGGGAGGATTACGGATATTCTTGCGAAGCTTCTTTTTATGATTCTTGGAGAAGAATGCTTCGAACGATTCATCAAAGATACGATTGTTACCTTCTTTGTCTTTTTCAATATAGAATACGAGGGGATCGAGGGGGAAGGAATCGTATAGAATATTTAGATCGAGACACATAATGCCATTGGGCTTTATCCAATGGGGTTTGGGGGAAGCAGATTTATTGATAATGAATTTAGAAAGCATCGTACTGGTAGAGAGTCTGAGAGGTTTAGGATCAACATATTGCGGAATGACTTCTTCGTAATCATTGTTATGAATGATATTATTAAGATTCATTTCCTTGACTTTGAGGGTTAGTAGAGATAGATCATATTGATTAAACAACTCTTCTTCTTCGTTCCAATCGATGACTTCCATGATTTAGAGGTCTTTATATCCAGTCCAAAATCCTTTATATTAAGACAAATTGCGTTTCGTTCAATTTTCGGTCCTAAACATTATTACATAAAGAAATAAGGATAATTATTTCACAGCAATAATATAATAAACAATATGATTGCTGTTGAGGCGTGTATTATATATGGTTGGGAAGAGCCACGCTATGGCGAAATCTTATCATCAAAATGGATTGTTCGGAATGGGTTGGATTCATCGAGTTATACATTGTATTATACGAAATATGTCGATGAAGAAGGTATTGCTGACGATGTGTATTATGGATTGCGATGCGAACATGATCGTTTAGATCACTTGCCATTGAGCGAGGATATCATTATTCAAGATCATATGAATAAAGAGATCGTAAAGAATGCTCACGCAAAAATTGTAGCATATTTGACGGAATTGAATAAGCAAATCAAAGAAGAGTCGCTGAAATATAAGATTCCCCGGCTTGGATATCACGCGGTCATAAAACCAGCAAGCGATGTGAATTTGGAATTTGATGATTTTGTAACGGAATATGATCCCGATGATCCTGTTATTTACACGCCTTGAGATCCACCACATTGATCGCATGTGTCGGTAACGACATTATCGGAAAAGAAGGTATTTGAAGGGATACACATAAACGAACAGAGGGATGTGTATAATAAGGAATCGTTTTTATTGGAATGATGATAAAATCTATTCGCGGTTTTGGGATTGTAGATGAGATTTCCGGTGGCGTCGAGGTTGGTAACAGGGAGTTCTCCTTCTTTGTGGCTCCATAAACCATTGGAATCCTGGCGATAAAAATGGTAGTTATTGCCGGGATCCACGACAACAGCGATCTTGTAGAAGTATTTCTTACATTTCTTCTTTTCTTCGGCGACATATGCGAGAGGGATATCTTTTTTGATTCTGGCGTGCATGTCAGAGCAGGAATACTGATTGAATGTTTGCTGTGCTTTATCAGTGTGACCCGGTTGGCTGCGTTTATCTCCTGTGTGTTTGAAATCGTTCACGGCATACATCCAGCAATTGTTACGAAGACGGATATCATTGGATTTTTCATCATCATCGAAGAAATGATTCCAGAAGATGGGATTAAAATGGGGTTCGTATCCGGATGTGGGGAGGACATCGGCGCGAGTAGATTTGATCGATTCTGGTTCTTTTACGTGATCGGAATGATACGCATTTTTATCAAAGGTATAATTGCGGGAGTTCATTTTGGATTTGGATGAATTTTTACCACCCATCGATGTTTGATTTTTATTGGATGTGTTTTGCGTAGTCTCTGCCATACAATATATGTATAAAATTAATCGATGTTGCTGGAATAGGGATTTCCGTATGAAATCAGAGACTCTGCAAAATTGATTTAAACATAAGAGAAACTTTGCGAAATGGTATAATCTGTATTATCGAATGGATCGTTCATCTAATAGTTCTTCAGTTCGCGGCGGATACGAATCATTGTCTGTCGAGCAGAAGCAGGCAGTGGATGCTTTCAAGAAAGGTAAGAATCTGTTTATTACGGGTCCTGGTGGTTCAGGGAAGAGTCATTTGATTCGATACATTCGGGCATTGTCAGCCGCAGATGGTCGCCGTTGTTCAGTGACAGCATTGACTGGATGTGCCGCTGTTTTGCTGGAATGTCGTGCCAAGACGCTTCATTCGTGGGCAGGGATTGGGTTGGGGGATGGCGAGGTAAACGATCTGGTTAAAAAGATTAAGAAGGGTCGGGCAGGATACCGTTGGAAGCGAACGGATGTTCTAATCATCGATGAGGTTAGTATGATGAGTTATATGATGATGGATAAGTTGAATCAGATCGCCAAGGCGATTCGTGGGAATCCGAGTCCTTTCGGAGGAATTCAACTGATTCTGTTGGGCGATTTCTGTCAATTGCCGCCAGTTTCATCGGGAAGCACACCAGTGTTTGCCTTTATGGGTGAATCGTGGAAGGAATGTGTTGAGGAATGTATATATTTGAAGACGATTCAGCGCCAGAAGGATCACGAGTTCCAGGAGGTATTGAATCATATTCGTATGGGCGAGTGTAACGAAAAGGTGTTGGAGTTTGTCCAGCGCCGAATGGACGATTCCAAGACGGTCGTTGATAAGGATGGCGGCGATGCTAAGATTCGTCCGACGAGGGTGTATCCTACGAATATCAATGTCGAGAGCGTGAATGATAAGGAGTTGGCGAAGATCTCAGGCGAACCCATCAAGTATGAGTGTAAGAGTTCATACACATTCAGACCGAAGGGACGCGGTAGTGGTGATTCGGACGAAGATGAAACGGACAAGCCGGCGACAGCGGAACAGATTGCTCGTGAATTGGAGGTAATGGCGAAGAATTGCGGGTATCAAAAGTCCCTGAACCTGAAGGTAGGATCGCAGGTGATTCTGTTGGTGAATTTGGATTTCGATCGCCAATTGGTGAATGGATCGCGCGGTGTTGTCATTGGATTCGAGGGAGGATATCCGATGGTAGATTTCGGGAAAACGCGTGAGGTGATTGGTCCCAAGGCGTGGGAGAGCAGCGAGATCTTGGGGTTGGTGGTGAATCAGATCCCATTGAAGTTGGCATGGGCACTGACGATTCATAAAACCCAGGGACTTACGATTGATGCTCTTGAGATCGATATTGGGAGTTCATTGTTTGAATATGGTCAGAGCTATGTAGCGATGTCGAGGGTACGTAGCGCGGACGGATTGTATATAAAGGATTTTGATCCTCGGAGGATCAAGGTCCATCCAAAGGTGAAGGAGTTTTACGAAGATCTCCTTAGCGATTCTGAGTAAGTTATTACCTTTAAATGTATATTATTGTATAAATCGTAATGTTGTATTACTTTGTCCGAATCAAATATCATATGTATTTATAATGTCTGGCAATAACGGTCAAGGTCCTGGATTAGGGAATAATTTTAAAAAATTGGGTAATACAACAGGTGCTGGAATAAATTCTTCGATGGGTTCTGGGATTTTAGATAAAATAAAAAAAGAACCAATTCCGTATGTGTTTTATATACTTATTTTTTTATTAGTATTATCATTCTCGATTGTTACTGGATTAGCATTTGATAAAAAGAATAAAGTAAAAGACAATGATCGTAAAAATTTAAAGATTGCCTCATTGTCTTTAGGAATTATAACATTATTGGTTGTTGTGGCATATTTTGTTTATATTTATTTCAAAAATAAACCATCTCGAATATAAATAAGTATAATCAATTAAATTTAATTTCGGTATAATCCATTAAGGACGGTTTATATTGAAATTGGTTTTCGTGCCATTGTTTGAGTTGGTTTGTAAATCCAAGATTAGGATTCACTACCATACGCCTTTGTCTTGCCATTGATAGTGCGATTTCGTAGGGAACATTATATTTTTTCATAATGTAAGCAATGACGATGGACGCAGAACGAGAAACTCCGGCATAACAGTGGATATAGATTGGTTTGTATTGTGTAAGTGCGTTATCGATGATTTGATAGGTAGAATCAAAATATTTATCGATATTTTCGGAAGGGTGATCATAGATGGGGAAGTTATGATATGTTTTATTGGGATCGTTTTTGAATTTATGGGGTTCTATACCATTCATATATACTTGAAGACCTACATCATTATAATCGATCATATCGATACATACTTCTATTTTATCGACGAATTGTTGATTGAAGCAGGGAGGGAAAATGCTACCAAGATAAAGATTTGGAAGAATTTCATTGTAATCCGATGCGTAAGCGGTTGATAAGAAAGACATCGGTTATATAGGATATAAGAACAAAATTGTTTTGAAGAGAGAACGTTTAAGTTTAAAACGCGACATGACTGCGGATAGGATGCCAGGCGCTACGATATTCTTTTCTTGTTTTGGCGTGATCGTAGCGATTGGTGCTTGGGCGATTGCGCGAGAATTTGGACTGTGGAAATGGTTAGGAAAGAAGTTTGGTAAGAAACCGATATTGCCGATGACGGTTGTTCCAGCTCCGCAGGTTAGACCTGGATTGCTTCGGGCGAAACCGGCGATAATTAACGAGGCAAAGACGCGGATTCTCGAGCGACATGGTAAGGATATTGTTCGAGAGAACCGATCCAATAGTGATCCGCGAAGGGTTAGTGATCCATTGAGAGATAGTATTCCCTTAAGGGATAGTAATCGTGTTATTCGGGATATTAATGATCTGAATAACGATTTTGATAGGGTAAAAGAGGACTTGCAACGGAAGGAAGATGAAATGAATTATGAACGTAAATTGATGGAAACGAAGATGACTGCGATGATTCATAAAATGAGGATGAAGCGAGACCAACAAAAGACCGATGTAAATAAGGAATCGGTTCATCCCGAAGAACATAGGATCGACATAAACACACTGAACGAAGTCCCGAATGAATCGAATAGTGATCAATCGATGAGCGATAGAACGATCAGTGACACATCGTCCCTTGACGATGGTGACGGTGTTGATGTAAATAACGAAACAAACGAATATAAAGATTTGCCGACAGAGAATGATAAATCGAAGGAACAAACAGAGCAGTAAAATGGGACAGAATACTTCATATAATCTTTACCAGACGTTCAATGATACGATTAATCTGACGCAATCTATTTTGGAAGGATCGATTCATACATCAAATTATCGCGCATCAATGTGTGATATGGTTGGTAAGTTTTTTATGAATGTTCTATATCTTACATCTGAGTATTCTACGCCAATTATTCTATATTTGCTTTTGGCGGTTTATCTATCGCAAAGTGATATGAATAAGATTATTTTTGGGGAGCTAAATGAGATCCGTGAGGAGCTGAAGGATGTCGTGAATAGCCTTAACTGCGAGACAACAGTTGAGAGCGAAAGTGATAGCGATGATTCGGATGAAGATGAATCTGATGATGTCGAGGAATCAGAGGAAGAGTCGGGCGGTGATGAGGATTATATCCACGAAGAATCCGAAGAGGAGTCTGAGGACGACGAGGGTTCTGATCCATCATATGTTCCTTGGAGCGAAAGGAATCGCAGGAATCCTACAAACACGACGGAGACTCAGCTTGTTCATCGTTCGGGTTATTTCGTGACTGATTATAAGAATGGACTTGTTCTAGACACATCAGAGATGACATCCGATGAGCATGATAAGCTTCGTTCCTATTTCAATGAGCACAATCTTCTCCCGATTTATAATAAGTTTATTGGTGGATATATCTTTCACAAGTCGGATCTTACATATTTGACGGATTGTGGTATTGATTATTTCAAGACGGATTAAGACATATCCGTTGTTTTGCCATTCTTTTTCTAAAAGAATAATAATTGTATAAATTCTAAGAAAGATAGAATTGATACAATAGATTAATTGTTTTATACAATAGATTAATTGTTTTATACAATATATCAAATTGTTTTTACGAAATAATTGAAAAGGAAATCGTCCATTTCGATGGGATCGTATATTCCATTTTTGTTTGCATATCGATACGCCCACATATTGGGTGGTGCTTCAAGGATCCATTGATTTGTTTGGAGATCGATGATTCCCGAGACATCAAAATCGTATAATTTGAATCGTCCGTGTTTATCGATTCCACAGTTATCGATTTTCCAATCAAGATATACGATTCCGATGGAATGGAGATATTCTTTTGCTTTGGATAGATGTTGGATCATCAATGATCGATCGAGATCAGATAGATTGTATTCATTGGCAGGAATAATTAGTTCCATATCGATATAGGATTGCGTGATGGTATAGAAGGTAACGATATGATCGTATGGGGTTTGTTTTAGCATTGTGGCGATCCGATATTCGATATCGGAATGGGTTGTTTGGGCGATAATTTTGCGAAAGAAAGAATCACCATTCGGTAGTTTATCATCGATTGTATTATAGCAATCCATTATAACATTGTGAGATCGACTGGAATCGAAATAATGAATATCTATGGGTTTATTCATTATTTATTCGTTGTATTGGTAGGATATTATTTGGATACATAAAAAACGAGAATCGTACATCTATTCATAATTTAATATAAAGATTACATAATAATCATTACATGAGTTTGATCGAGAATACTACGATTGGTGTTAATAAACATCGAAAATTGATAAAATCTAAAAATAGTTTACCAACCAAAGCATCGAAGATGGAATATAAGTTTAGCGATGTGTCCATTTATTTGACGAAGAGTTTGTCAAAGGATGTTAAGAAGGATAATGGTATTTATTTTACTCCTCCGGAAACGATTCATAATAATTTATCTTATTTGAAGGAATATTTTAAGGATATTCATACTGTATTGGAGCCGGCTTGTGGATCAGGGGAATATATTCATGCTATTCACAAGGAATATCCTGATATTCACATTGTTGGGATAGAGAACAACGAAACAATCTATGATAATATCAAGGAGCATTCCGCGGGTAATATAAAGATCCTTAATGAGGATTACATAAAATACAAATCTGATCAAACATATGATTTGATCATCGGCAATCCACCGTATTTCGTTATGAAAAAGGGGGATGTTGATAAAAAGTATTATTCTTATTTCGAGGGTAGACCGAATATATTCATTTTATTTATCATTAAATCGCTTGAGATATTGAGCGAGAATGGAATATTGAGTTTTGTATTGCCCAAGAATTTTTTGAATTGTATTTATTACAACAATACTCGCAAATACATTAATGATCATTATAGAATACTCAAGATCGTTGAGTGTAAAGATAAGTATTTGGACACAGAGCAGGAAACAGTCATATTGATGATACAGAACAAGAAACCCGGCAAATCATCGAATGTCGTGAATGTTATGAATATCGAAGGATATACGATCTTTTTTATTCCGGAAGAAATCGTGAAAATGAAGGGATTGTATGAGAATTCTACATCGTTATCCAATATGGGATTCCAGGTGAATGTGGGTGGTGTTGTATGGAATCAGGTGAAGGACAAATTAACAGACGATTCGACAAAGACGCGATTGATATATAGTTCGGACATAGTGAATAATACATTGAGCATGAAAAAATACAAAAACGATGAAAAGAAGAATTATATTGACAAGGAAGGAATCGATGAGCCCATGTTGATTGTGAACCGTGGATATGGTATGGGAGATTATAAGTTTGAGTATTGTTTGATCGAGGGAGGGTTTAAATATTTGGTGGAGAATCATTTGATCTGTATAAAGAAACGATCATCAATGGAAATGAAGGATAGCGAACTGATCGAATCCTATAAAAAGATCATTCATTCATTGAATGATCCTCGTACAAAGCAGTTTATCGAAATTTATTTCAAAAACAATGCGATAAACACCGTGGAACTCAATTATATACTGCCGATTTATCTATAATATTCACATCGCACAACTCATCTTAATAAGAAATGTTGTGTTTGTTTAATAATTGTACAATATCGTCCTTCTTTGCTTTGTTTGGGACAGAAATGTTGTTTGATTTACATAAAGCGATTAATTCTTTCGAGGTTGGTATTAACCGCTTTACTTGGAATGCTGGATATGCGATGCCGTTTCCATTTTTCCATCGTAATTTGATTTCGAGATTGTGACCAGATTTTGTTTTACAGATAAAGTTGGGTCCTTTGATATATACAGATTGTGGGAGAATTGTGAAGTCGTATTTCTTTTTATCATCGTAATAAAACTTATTTTTTTTGTAGAGGATATAATGTTTATCTTTTTGGCTTTGAGAGAAATAATCAGAGAGTTTTTGGGTATCTAATGATGCGATCTTTAAATATTCTTGAATTGCCTTTTTATCGATTTCGATACATTTTTTATAAAATTCGCATCCGATCGAGGATACTTTCTTTTGTGGTTTTCCGTCATCATATAGATCGATGAATTCGTTCATACATTTTGGTGTGGGCGAATTGATTTGAGCGAGATATTCTTTTTTATCGGGCATTTTTAGGTTTCCTGCTTGAGCGATTTGGGGCAATACATTATCGTAATACCATTCTTCGAAGTTGATGGAGAGATATTTGCTTGGTTTATGCGGGCTATTAAATTGGGGGCAATCATCGATTTTTTCGACACCGAATTTGAATTCCCAGGGGTAATCCTTATCATCGATTTTAATTAAGAAATCGTATGTGAATGATCGTCCGCCTTTATGGATAAGTTTTATCGATTTGTATTCGCCATAAATTGTTTTGAAAAATCCGAAGAGTCGATCTCTTAGGGTATTCCATCGATTGGAGTGAGAGTAATAGGAATCGGGGATTGATTTATTAAGGATCGCGCCGATGATATTTTCGCGGGTTTGATTCATAATCGCATTTTCGTTTTTATGATTATTATCGAATGAATTGATGCTTTTATAATCAATCGTCATGCCATTATAAGAGATCGATGGAAGGGAATGAATCGTAGAAACATATGTTTTGCATTTTGAAACAAACGTTTCTTTAAAGGAAGGCTTCTTAGAGTGTTCACAGCTTTTAGTATTTTCGCAACATTGCCATTGCTCGGTATCTTGAATACACGACACAGCGGATTGTTCATCGGGGGTAGGGATATCTACTACTGATTCGGTGCTGCTTTTTTCGCTAGTATTACCATCAGTAGTATTATTTGTATCGTATTGGTATCCATCATAAGGGTATATAATGATTAGATCGTTTATAAGTAGAAACAGATCGATGATAGGATAGACTGCGATTTCTTGGTCCATGTGATTTATGGGATCCATTTGTGTGTTGAAAATAATCTGTCACGAGTGATCAATTTTTGGCTGTAAATGGGGAACTCCGTTCCCCAGAACCCCTAATTTACCATTTATCGCTAAAGATTTCCTGGGACTGAGCCTTGACGGAATTGACGGCATTATCGATAGCTTTAGCGGCAACATTTGCGTTGGGAGTGCTTTCGATGACACCGCCCATTTGGCTGGCGATGGTTTTGCCGGGATACTTGTTATGGAACCAGGAAAGGCCAAGGTAGGTAATAAGGATCATAAAGATGGAGATGAGAATGATCTGATACTTATTATAGATCTGGGGAGTATTGACCTTTTCGCGATTCATCCTTTCGATAACGGTAGTAATGATAAAAGCGATAAGAACACCGATGACAACGAAGGAGAGAGGATTATAAAGATAGCGAATGATGTCCATATTTCATTTAAGCAGAAAAAAATATGTTACGATTAACGAATGATATAAACAAACGCACATAAATTAGGATTGTTTATTTTGGTTAAGAAGTTAATTCTTCTTCTTGTTTTGTATCTACACGAAGAGGAGTGTCGGTGATAGACGTTCCGCAATATTTGACAGGTTCTTTGTGGAAATCCTGCTGACGATACAATCCGATACGAATGGCTTTTTTGAGGAGATAACGGAAATTATCCCAGAATTCGTCCGTGTGACCGACAGAAAGCGTCATAATGTGAGCTAATTCGTGAATCGCAACGAATGTAAGGGTATTGAGATCTTCGATACGATTCGATCCATCTTTGCTACGAATACATAGGACAACTCGTTCTCCCTTATTGATAGAGTAGGATGTGTGTTCAGAATCGTGTTCGCTTTCGCTGAGATTGTTAGGGTTAAAGTTCTTTTTCAGGCGAACAACTGAGTCTTTATACATTCTTGTTTCATAGAGATGATTTGCGAGATCAACGAGACGTTTGCGAAGTTGAGCGATGGTATTCGCGGCTTGCTGAGCATCGGGGAGATTGCGAACGAGGTATTCATTTCCATCATATGCCTTTACGTAGATCATATCGGCATTTTTTTTCTGAAAATACATAATAGCCATAAGTCCTAAAACGCCAGCGGTATAATAGGGAATCATAATCTAATATGATATAATTAAAGGCGGCGTTTACATAGTTTAGTAAACCTGACATTCGTTGAATGTTTCCTTTGGAATTTATGCTAAACTCTGTTTTGATCACACTTTTTCAAAAGTGTAGGCGTTTATAATCAATATAAAAGAATATCGTTTATGAATAGTTAATAGTGTTTAAATGAATAATATGCCCAGAGATAATTCATCATCGGGATCATCGTCGCAGGACATTGTAATCTCGACGTTTTTGAATTCAGGGAATACGTGTTATATAAATTCCTTTATTCAGCAGTTGATGCATATTGGTGTATTGCGAGGATATATAACGGAGTTTTATAATCAGGGGAAATTAAAGGAAGACGGATTTTGTTATAACCTATACAATTTGTATCGCGGTTATCATCGTGAGCCGTCTGAGATTCGTCTTCAAACGCTAAACGAGTATATTAGGAATCAGAAGCGTTTTGGCTTTCACCAACACGATGTTGCGGAATTATGTATGACATTGATTGATGACATCGATCGCGAATCATCATTTTCAGTTGGGGATTTGTCCCTTCAGATAAAGGACATTTATCGCGAAGCATACGATGAATGGATGAAAAACATCAAGGGAAAATATTCGATTGCGAAGGATCTTTTTTGCGGTCAGGAGATACATATGTATCAATGTAGTCATTGTAAAAGCCAGATCAAATCTTATCAGGAGTATAGTATATTATCGATACCGATTCCAGAGACCAAGACGAATGATAAGACGATTCAGCAATGTGTAGATAAGTATTATGAAAGCGAGATGATCGACGATTATAAATGTGAAAAATGTGGAATGAAGGGGATGCGAAAGATGATAAAGAGTAGCATTTCACCCAAGATTTTGTTTGTTCAGTTGAATCGTTTTTGGGGAGTTCAAAAGAATTGTTGCCCCATTCAAATCGGTGAAAAACTTGATATGAGATCGCATTCATTCAGCGTTAATACATCGGATCCTATGGCAACGAAGACGTATTCGTTGAGGGGATTTATATGTCATACCGGGAACATACATGGTGGTCATTATTATACGGTTGTAAGACATGGGAATCAATACATAGAAATCGATGATAATGTGGCGAGGCTTGCTCCAAACAAGGATGCTTATTCATCGCAGGCGTACATTGCGATTTATCAGGTGGATCATTCGCGAATGGCGAACACCGATCATATGATGGAGCGATATGTATCAAATGTCGCATAATATACTTTTGAAAAGGAGATGCCGGGACGTAGTCCCCAGAACCTCTTTTGCCACGCTTTTTCCAAAAGCGTAAAGTGTGATCAAAGAATACGATTTATAATTAATATATTATAAACTGTATTAACGATTATGATTTCGGATTTGCTGAGTAATGATTAAGAATCATATGATTGATTTCACTAAGATATGACATAATAATCGATGTTGGATGTGAATGATTCAAATATAGATGTTCGTGCTTAGCTGTGATATGAATGAGATCAAAGATATCGTTTTGTTTGAATTTGTTTTTTTGGAATAGAGGGAGAGTTGATTCGAGAATAAATTTAAAAGTGTTCTCGGGTTCGTTGTTGAAAAACGTACATAAATCGATGATATATTTTTCGACGGTCGAGTATTCTTTGATGAAGTTTTCAGAGAATAGAATCGGTGCGATGAGATCGAAATATTGTTTAGGGGCATTTAAAAATTTAACAAGCGATGGATCCAATGAGTAAGTGAATACTTGATTAAGGATCATTTGTATGTTTTTAGTTTTTACGATTGTTTTATTTGACACGGCATCTAATTTAATGGATTCGTTTTGTAATACTTTTTTGAGGAATGTGTTTTTCTCATCGATCGTGGGTTGTCTTGTTCGAATACAGAACGATCTGCTGATAATTTTAGGGATCATCTTGGATCGTTTTTTGGTTAAAAAGATGAATTTGACGATGTTTGAATCCATAAAGGACACAAGGTATTTCTGCATCGTTGCGGATAATTGATCAGCATTTTTAATAATAAATACATATGATATTCCCATTGATTTAGCGATGTTTTTAGAGTTGGACGATTCTGTGAGATCAAGGATCTTTGAATCGGTTATCGATTTGTCTCCATTATCATTTTTCGATGGGGTATTTGCGATGTTGGTATGCGAAAAGAAGTATTCGCAGATGAATGGGATATAATTTTTATCTTTGGAAAGAGCCATATCGCAAAAAATGATATGATTGTTCTTAAGGATATTAAAGGTCATATCATCATGATCGATCGATTCGTATTGGAGAGAAATGGTTGTTTGGAAGATATGATTAAGGAACAGCATACATTTTGTGAATTTACCTGAATTCGCTGGTCCGTGAAAGCATAAATGATTCGCGAGATCTAATTGTTTGAGGGATTGTGCGAGATCCTTTTGAAAATCAACATCATCGATTGTCTTGGGCGAATATTTCAGGAAAAACATAGCGATCGATAATGAATATCAATGATATATATTTAAGTCTTTATATATCATTGAGTACACTTTTGAAAAGTGTAGAGAAGCCAAGTTTAGGCTATGTCGTGGTGTTTCCACCCCGACAAGCCTTCCCTGGGAAAATCTGCTGTCGAGTCATGTAAAATCCACCAAGGGTCTCGTGATCCGCAAAGCGGATCATTCGACGCGATTTCATCGCGAGAATGGATACATGACGAAGCAGCCCAAGTTTATCCCTTTTACATCTTAGTGGGGGTCAGGGGGGAACGAAGTTTCTCCCTTTTAATCGTCGTTTTCGGCGGCATCCGCAAAGAGATATTTAGGATTCCTTACAGGGGCAATAGGATCATTATTATCCCACG
>VFQS010000186.1_pt1 | contig 82197 bp, 102 predicted proteins | sample 3512361 | NCBI WGS metagenome assembly VFQS01 (sample SAMN10412375, study PRJNA504923) | tailings metagenome | isolation source: Relicate 1 Philex TSF3 active mining | place: Philippines | reverse complement strand
GGTTTTCCGAACCTTTCCTATCAGAAAACCAAGGTTTTCCGAACCTTTCCTATCAATATATTAAGTTCATCTATTTTATTTCAATTTTAATAAAGAGAAGGTTCGGAAACCGTAGGTTTCTGATAGGGAAGGTCTTAGGAAACCGTAGGTTTCTTAATTGCTAAGTTATTTCTGTTTTTTATTGGGCGATAGTATATCTTGAATTTATATATTTACTTTTACTATTTCTTTTACTATTTCTTTTACTATTTCTTTTACTATTAGTATTTCTTTTAGTATTAGTATTTCTTTTAGTATTACTTTTTTTACTTTGCATTCTATTAAAATTTATCTTAATTTTATTAATTTTATTAATTTTATTAATATAATTATTAATATTATTAATTAATTCTTTATAATTATTTTTTATTTCATTGTTTTCAAAATTTAGGTCATCAATGAAATATGGTTTTGGGTCATCATATTTAAATATTTTTTCATATTTATTTCCATCGAAATTAATTTCTTCATCAAGAAATTTTATTTTTGAGAGATTATTACCTCCTTTTGTTTCATTTAAAACTTCTAAGGTTGCAGGTCCATGTTTTGTTTGTATGTTAATAGTTGGTGAAATAATAGGAGTACCTCTAAAAAAAACATTAATATTTTTAACGAGATACATACCCATTATTGTTAATTCAGAATCAAACTTATATACGGTTTTATTTATTACTGTTGCAAGTTCTGATGCATAGTATCCAAGAATATATAAATTATTATTCGAAGATGAAAGATTAAATACTCTATTTGGTGAATTTCTAATAATACATGATATATGATAAAATATAATATTCATTTGAGTCGCCATGAATCTGTCAGCATCATACTCAGATAAACGAATTCTAAATCTTCTTTTTCCAAATGCATCGAATGTTGTTGTAATATCAAAATTATGTTCAACTTCACTCCCATTAGTTTGAGGTATTGTATAAGGCGTTTTTAAAGTTACACAAATAGGTTGTTGTTCACATGAATATATTTTTTTAAAATTATGGTTTAATAAAAAATGGTCTATAAACCTATATATTATGCTAAGTAAATGCATATTTAATGTATATAATTTATAACTAGAATCATAACTACCATCTAATGATATAAAAAAATTTGATCCAGTTTCATTTATGTTATTATTTGAACTATATTGAAAATATGTATCATCTACTTTACGCTTTATATGAACGTTATGATGATGTGCTCTACTATATGTATAGTCTAAATCTTCTTTTGCGAACCATATAGGGTCATATATATTTTTTACAATAGGCATATGTGAAACCCCAGTAATTGGATTATCTGAAAGTTGTGTAGATTTAGACATTCTATATACATCTGAACCGTTTACTCTTAATTGACTCGGCATAACTAATACATGTTGATTTTGTATAATATATTTAAGTAAATCAACCAATAATTCATTATATTTAATAATCCAAGGTTGTGACGGTTCAACATTTCCATTTATATTTTTTATCCACATCCAACTAGGATAGGATAGATTAGTTACATCATCTACATTAAAATTATAATCATCAATGTTTTCTTGTAATATTAAATTAGGTGTTAAAAAATTCATATATATATATGAAATAATAATATTTTAGCATTTTCAGATATTATTAAAAATATATTAAACCAACTCTTAAAGGGAAGGTTCGGTAAACCTTGGTTTCCTGAAAAGGAGGGGTCATAGGGGAAACTTGGTTCCCCTAATCATATGGATTATTCAATTGCTGAGATACTCTTATGAATTGTGTATTATCAGAGAACAGTTCTATTTTATCACAACCTATGTAAGTTCCATAGCTGCGTAATCCCCCCATAATATCTTGCATGGTATTTGTAACAGTACCACGATAATCTAAAAGAAAACTTCTACCTTCACTAGAACGATATTCATTCATTTTTCCACTGAATTTTTCCTGTGCTGTCTTGGAAGACATTCCATACATTAATATCTTTTGCTGTCCTTTTACTTCTATGATTTCTCCTTCTGATTCTAAATGACCTCCCAACATTCCACCTAACATTACAAAATCAGCGTTTGCACCAAATGCCTTGCATAAATCTGCTGGTGTAGAACAACCACCATCACTAATAATTAATCCACCACATTTATGCACAGATTCTTCGCATTCCAATACGCAGGAAAGTTGCGGGTAACCTACGCCTGTTTTTTGGCGAGTTAAACATGCACTTCCACTTCCAATTCCCACCTTGACAATGTCTGCACCGGCTTGAATAATTTCTTGGCAACGCTCTGGTGTTACAACATTACCTGCCATGATAAGTGCGTCTGGGTAATTTTCTCTAAACCACTGAATGACTTCTATTATTTTATCTAGATAACCATTCGCAATATCAATACATACTTTATCAAAACCATACATTTTCATTTTTAAATAGCAATCTTTATAATCATTTACTCCACAAGAGAGAAAAGTATAATTCTTATTTACAATTGATAATTGTTCACAAGAAACATATTTATGTAATACAGTTAAACAATTCATATCACTTAATTTTTCAGACATAGATACTGTGCCGACTGAGGACATGTTAGATGCAATAATAGGTATACAAGTTAATGGTTTAGAATAATATTTAAAAGTAAATGTTCTTAACAGAGAAACCATACTGCGTGAATGTACATTTGAATTTCTTGGTATAATTAAAACATCTTTAAAATCTAATTTTATATCAGGAACTATTTTTTCAAGCATAATATAATTATTTAAAAAAAATATTTAAATCATTAATTATCATTAATTATCATTCTGGTTTTTTTATCATTAATTATCATTCTGGTTTTTTTATCATTTTATCATCAACTAACTTATAACTAGTTGATGATAAGGTAATGTCATCATCTAAGTCATTATCAGAATCTGTTTCAGATAATGGCGCAGTAATATCATCCAAGTAATCATCCAAATCATCATCTAAATCATCAACATAAGGAACTGTCTCTGCATCAGGGTCTACTTCTGGGTATATTTGATAAGAATACATTGTTGTTTATTTTTATTTATGGGTATATATTTATCATTTCAATTTTTCAGAACCTACGGTTTCCGAACACCTTCCCCTCAGAAACCTGCGGTTTCCGAACCTTTCCTTTAAAGAGTCACAATAGTGATAGTTACCACTGAAAAGAAAAAGGGAAGGTGTTAGGAAACCGTAGGTTTCTTAAAGGGAAGGTTCGGAAACCGCAGGTTTCTTAAAGGGAAGGTTCGGAAACCGCAGGTTTCTGATTAGGTTCCCTTAAACAATTCCGAACCTTTCCTTTGTCTTGGTATACAAAAGTGTAATATCATCGTTGGTTAATGCTTTATCATAATAATAAACACCACCTATTCTACAATTAGAATAGGTTAAACCATCTTGTTGTCCACAAGGTATTACAATTGGTGCGGCTGAATTTAAACTGGTTTCTAAACTTCCTCCGCTCATTACAGGTATATTGTTTACATATATCTTACATAGATTTATAGATGAACCACCAAAACATACTACACCTGTAAACATTTGCCATTTGTTTAATTCGTATACATTGTTTTGAACTAAACTATACATTGAATTTGAAGTTGAAAAATTGGTGTCAGTAATACCTTTCATATTTAAATTTAAATTACGATTTGAATCAAACACTAAACTATAACCATATTTGCTATTTGTGGACGAATACATTTTACTAAATAATCCTTTACCAGGTTGTTCTGTTGTAATATAAGCCCATACTACAAATGTACGATTTGGACCACCTACCTTGGCTTGTAAAATGGTAGAATCTGGAATGGTGATATTACTATTGTTTGACATATCAAAATAATATATTGCGCTGTCAATATTTGAATAACCAGTTGTTGTACTATTAAAAGTTGCATTATGTGTTTCATAATTATCAGTTCCATTGAAAAGGACTGGATTTGGAGCAACATCTACCCATGTGGTACCACTTCCTGGATAAGATGCTGGGTCTTTTGCATCTAATTGGAATAATGGTTTTGAACCACTTGGTAATGCAGGTAATGTGGAATCATACGGTGATATTGGTTTTGCACTTACTGATACCGAAGAAACACTTGCACCATTTTTATTTACTGCTTTTAAATAGACTGTATATGTTTTTTGATTTGTTAAACCTGTAATAGTAATAGGACTACTTGCATCAATTGGATTTAATGCTACGAATGGTTCCATAACAGACACATCTGTTGGTGTTGCGGAATACATATAGTTGGTAATTGGCGCTCCTCCATTAAAACCCTGTGTAAAGGAAATGGTAATGAGTTTATCTCCTGCTGTTGCAACGAGAGAAGTTGGAGCATCTGGTAAAGTAGATGGTGTAAAAGTAACTGGTAATGAAGTATATTTTCCTACACTAATTTCAGATTTTGCTTTTAAAAATATAGTATATGGAGTACCATTAGTTAGACCTGTTAGAGTAACACTATTTGAGGTTACAGGTGGTGAGAATTCAACATAGGTTACACCATCATAAGAATATAAATAATTTATAATAGGATAACCAAAAGTTTCTCCTGGTGTAAATGATAGAGTAATTTGTTGATTTCCAGTAGTTCCTGTAATATAATATGGAGGATTTGGTGGTTTTATAATATGAACATTCTTTGTAGTTACTTTTTTTGGAACAGTCGAACCACTTGAACGTACACGTCTTAACGCATTGTCTGCTACATTACTATTCGTATTAGACATGGACATGTATCCCAATGAATTATCTACTTTTCCAATAGAAACCATGCGATTTCTTGTAGTCGTCTCTGATGCTGACGATGCTCCAATTTTTTTTTTAGCTATAATAGGGTCATATGTTTTTTTAGAATATAAAAGACGATTCATAGAATAAGTGCTATCACTGTCTGTATAACCAACCTTCATTTGTATATATCTATAATTTTAATTCTGAATAATATATTTATTAAAGAGAGAAGTATAGAGACACCATAGGCCGCCCTAAAATATATCGCAACCATCTGTGATTAAACTATTCAAATTTGTAGAGTCAATGAATAAAATGGACAAAACAAAATGAAATAATTTGAAATACAAATATGCTCTTAAATAGAATGTTAGAAACCTATATAGTTTCTAAAAAATTGAATAATATATTATTAATCTATAAATTGGTAGAAATCATTAATAATGGATACTGCAACAAACGACGATTTTAATTTCACAATTCTCGTTTCTTTGGTAATTTTATTATATGGAACTGTTATTTACATTGTTCTCTCATTTATGGATATTTATGCAGAGAATATTGTTTTAATCTCTATTTTAGTGTCTAGTTGTATTTTAACTTATGATTTTACGATTCGTTTCTGTAATTTAGTATATGATGCTCACTTAAAAAATAAAAATTATATGAAAGATTCACTTTAAAATAGATTTAAAAATTAAAATTGATAATAAATAATTTTTATTTTTATTTTATGGAAACATGGAAATTTTATTCAAAAAATTAATGAATGATTTGCATACATATATTATTGATTCTAATATTCATAATAAAGAAAAATATAATAATGTAATTCAAGAATTGAAAAAATATATATCTAAATATCCAATATCAGATTGTATTTATCATACACCAACTTATAAAGATTTATTTAGTATTGTATTGACAGACATAGAAGATACAATGAATTATAAATATCGAGGTGAAAATTGTAAAGAATGTATTTCAAATGAAGATTATAATCCGATAGAGTTGTTTTTTCAAAATTATAAAATACAAAATAAAATTACAAAAAAAAGTAAAAAAAATATATACAAAATCTTGTATTATTATTTTAATGAAATGAATTTTCAAAGATATTATTACGATTGTTATTTTATAAGATTATCATTATTAAATGATGATAATGAATTTATAATTAATAAAACACAATTAATACAATTTCCTGGTATGGAGTTTCAAATATCGTCTATGAATAAAAAATACAAAGAGGTATCCTTAGATAAATATTGTTTTAATGTGTTATATGATTATTGTATGATGTATAAACCCACTTATAAATTCGGGTTTGATTCAAATTATATGTTTCCATCAGAAAATAATTATTATCATTTATTAAAAAAATGGAGAAAATCTAAACCTGATTATTTAAATCTAAATACAGCTATTGATGATTATCAATTCACAGAATCAAGTAAATTATATGAAGAATCTATGATAGAGAGAATGAAACAACAGATTAAAAATAATTATTTTACAGAATTAAAATACATTAAATATAATGAATTTTACAATTGTTCTAAATTTCCTTATTTAATAAATCATCGTATTTTATCTTTTATTTAATAAAAATTGAATTAAAATTGAATATTAAAAGAATAATAAACCAAAGGAATAACTCACACAATGATTAACATAAATTATCCTATATTTCTATTATACATTATTTTATATGTATTCATTATAAAACTTGCATCAACTAATCTGAATAAAAAATTAGTTGAAATGTTATCTATCATGGGTTATTTTACATTAGTTATTATGTGGATACTTTTCTTATAAAAATTAAAGGTAAACTATTTAGAATTTATTTATTATATATTGAAAATGCAACGTTATTGTTTTCAATCAATTCCAAGTTTATCTAATATCTTTTGGAATATTCCTTTTTATAAGAATAATTTATTAGAAAACAATAAACAAGTATTATTAAATTATGGAAAATATAATAACACAACTGAATTAGGGTTTATGTGTAATATTCGTTTTAAACAACATTCTACTAAATATGATATATATACACACTCATGGTTAAATATGGTTGGAAATTTAAATAACAATCGTTTTAAAATTTATGAATCTTGTTATTTTCAAAATAATCCTATCTCTGAATATATTCAACTTGATTATTCTCTCTTATGGCTAGATGTTATCACAAACGAACCTTTTTATTCACCTGTTTCACAAGAAATGAACACTAAACTAAGAGATAAAATAAGTCTATCTGTAAGTTTAAAATATGAACAATTAGAAGATAAAACCACAGATAATTTTTGGCCGTTATTGTCGAATAAAACTCAAAATAATCTATTGATTATAAAAAATGAGTTAATTAAAAACAAGGATAAATGTATCACAACAAATTAAAATCAAATGATTAAAATGAAATAAATGATTTATTTTGTAATAATAATTGTATAAGCTTAATTTATAAAATGAGCTATTACCGGTTTTTTCCATTTCGTGATGACTACTACCATGGTAGACATCACGGTGAAGGCATTGTAAATAATTTAATTGTAAATGTACAAGAAGAATATCGTCCACATTATTATCCTTTTTTTGATAGATATCATTGTAGAGAACGATCTAGAAGCAGATCTAGATCCAGAGAACGAGGTGAAGGAAGTGGTGGTGGTCGTTCTTAATTAAAATTGAATTAAAATAAAAAACTTTGTAAATTATTAAGAAATTGTTAAATGAGTAATGAACCAATTGCCATGTCTTTCTTCGGAACATTTACAAATGATTGTGCTTCTAAATTTTGTAAAGATAAAGATGGAATTAATCTTTGGCTTACTCTTGTGAATGATTGCTTTTATGATTCTTATGATCCAGTTGCAAGTAACTCACGTATGTTAATGGTAAATACCAGATTACATACGCCATTATTTAGTGCTTTTATTTGTTCTAGCGTTGGTTTTGTTTGTTTTATGATGAGTTATATAATTACAAAAATATTATTTTGTAATTATGTAAAAAAGACTGAAACAAAGAGAGAAAAAAATAATAAAGATTAGTATATGTTTCAAATGATTAAATTCTGATAATTTTATGGTGAAGGAGGAAACCCATTGTATTGTGGTGGTGAAGGAGGAAATCCATTGTATGAAGTAGGAAACACCCTGTATGATGGTTGTTTTAAATGGTTAATCTCATCTGGGTTTATAACAACCAGAGAACTCGGTTTTCTTGTAGGTGCTATATTATGATATTTTTCTAACATTCTTGCATTTCTATTCAAGTTTTGTTGTGTATGAAATTCTGATATTTTTTCTAATGTATTTAATGATTTACTAAAATCAGTAGTATTACAAGAATAATCCATAATATAAACTTGTGTATAACCTAAACTATTAAGTTTTTCTAAAAGTTTGTTTGTATTGGTCTCATAAGATTTTATATCAAAATTTCCAGAAATCATATTATCAAAATCAACAAAACTATCGCATAAATCTTCCATAATATTATTCATAATTTTATTTCTAAACACTCCACCAGAAGCATATAAGCAAGTAATTCCTTTTTGACGTTTATCTTTTTTTGTATGATTTAAATATTCCTTTAAAATTATATTTCCACCTTCATTAGAGTTATATGTATATATATTATAATTGTTATCAGTTGTTCTCATTATAGTTTGATTTAAAACCGGTATTTCTTTTTCTCCAATAGAAACTATATGCATGACATTTCTGTCATTACATTTTTGTAGTTTCAAAAATATTTTTTCATATAAATCATAAAATTCTCTGGAACTAATTCCTTCATTTAATTTTAATACTCTTTTATTCATTGCATTGTTACCATTATTCATATTATGAAATAAGCCTTTTGATAATTGATATGGTAAATTATCAAAACATTCTAGGCGATATAACCAATTACTACAACCTAATTTTCCATGTACAATTTTACATACATGTGTCATATTTTTTGGTATAGTTGCAAATTTATATGTTTTATCTGCAAATGTTGGTACTTTTCCATGCATATCAATATGTAAATAAATAGTATGATTTTCACTTGTTACATTATATGTTGAATTTTTGCTAGGATTAAAATTATTTTTCCATTTATTAATATTCCAACCTAATCTTAATAATCTTTCATTCTCATTATATTTATAATTAGGCAACTCATATTTATAAGGTTCTTGTAATTCATTATTTTGAGAGTTTTGTTCATTATTGGTTTCTTCGGTTTCTTTTTTTTTGATTTTATTTGTTTTATTTTTTTTTGATATTTTTATATTTTTTTTTGATATTTTTATATTTTTTCTTTTTAAAGTTATTGGCATTATATATTATTAACTATATTAACTATTTTATTCAAAGATTTATGAAAAAGTTATTCTAGTATTGCTGTTATTTTGATAAATAAAAATATAATAGAGAATAAACAATAAAATAGAATAGTTAATGAAATTATTACACTTAGTACTTTTTTCAAATGATGAAAATTATACAAATATGTATTTATTAACAAGAGAATATTATAAACTATTTAAAAATGTTAAGACTTTTTATTATAAACATCATAATAATAATGATGATAATTGTGTAGAAGTAGATTCAATCTCTGGCGATATATTATTGTTAAAAGGTAGAGAGAAATCACATGTGCCAGTTGACAAAACATTACAAGCTATGAATATTTTTGATTGTAATGAATATGATTATGTAATAAGAAGTAATATTAGTACAATTGTTAATTTTGATTTATTGATAAATTATCTAAGTAAAAATGTAATAGAATACGGAGGAGGACACATTTTTAATTTAACCTGGACAGACCCACAATATGGCATTGTTGACCATAGTTATTATGGCACAAATTATGTATCTGGAACATGTATTATACTTAGTAAAAATATTGTAAAAAAAATTAAAGAGAATAGTAATCAACTTATACAAACAATTGTAGATGATGTTGCAATTGGTGTTTTCTTAAAGGATGTACCTATTACAAATATTGGAAATTTTTATACAGTTGGTAAATTAAACGGTAATTATAAACAAATACAAAATAATGTACATAATACTATCTTTTATAGAAATCGTAATATACCGCGGGAGATAGATGTTATACAAATGAGAGAAATTATAAATATTCTTAAAACAAATAGAGGAATGAATCTAAGAGTAATGAATTTGTATTAAATGGTATCAAAATCATAATCATCATCAAACTGATAAATTGATGGAAAATGTTTATGAATATAATGAACACTATCTGGAATCGGTGCATGTTCAATGTTATACCAGGAAGCCATGACGTCGTCATCAGAGGTTTCAATGGTGAGGTTATTTAGTGTAGATGGCCACTCCTTTACCTCAATTGGAACTCCCCACGAGATATACATCTCTCGAAGACCTTCTGGCAGGTTATAAATTTCCCAAGGCCCATTATCGGAATAACAATTATGAATCACAAGAGACTCCATGTTTTTCGGCCATTTCTCAATTATTCCGTTGAATTTTTTTTCAAGAGTTAACTTCTTAATATTATCTGGTAGTACAAATCCCGTGTCGCATCTGTCAATATAAAGCTCGTCAATTGTATCTGGCACAATACACTGGCAATGGTAGGTATCTAGCCTCAACACCTTGACGCTTGGCGGTACCCATCCAATCAAGGCTTGTGGTTGTAATTCTCCCAATTGAATGTCATAGATACAATATGTGACCTCTTTGAGATTACTTGTATCAAACATTTGACACCAGCGAAAGAATTTTGCTGCATCTTTGTAGGATTTAATAATTATCTTGGTTGGAAAATTTCTTGACAATGACGCATTATCAATTTTGACTGCCACATTTGTGGAAAGGTAGGATGTCGCCAAATAAAAGCAATCGGTATTCATGTTGTATGGTGGGTTGATACATTTTTTGATAATAATTTTTGGGTTTCAATTTTAATTATTAGAATTAATATCATATCCATAAATATATGGTTCCTTTGGTCTTGCCCAAAATGGTAATAATTCATAAGCTTCTTTAAATTTATTCTCAATATTTGTATTTGGGGTCATAAGTTTTAGTCTAAGTTCATCTAATGCATTTTTTTCTATAATCGGAACTATTTTTTTTTTATTTGTTTTTATTTTATTAATAATCTCTTCTAGATTTGATAATATTTCATCATTTATATTTGTCATAACTGATTTTTTTGTTTTTCTAGTTTTTGTATCTTCTGTTGGAGCAGTCTTTCTAGTTTTTCTAGTTTTTCTAGTCTTTGGAATTGGTGAATTTGGTGAATTTGGTGAATTTCGGCTTGAACTAAGAGAAGAAGATGATACAAAAGAGGTTGGTTTATCGCCAGGGTAATTAATTAAAAATTGTTTAAGAATTTCATTATATTCTTCATTTAGACCATTTGATGCTAATAACTTTGGTTTAAATGCTCTAAATTGTTTAGTCAAATCACTTCGTCGTGCTTTTTTTGCAAGAACTTTTTCTTTAATTTCATCTAATTTTTTTTTCATTGCCTGAGCTGTCTCTCTTCTTTTCTTAGTAGCTGGTGCCGGCTGAAAAACTTGTGCGGTTTTTTTTGGAGCAACTTCAACTGGTGAAAGTTCTTCATTGGATAGAGAAGATACCTTTTTTGGAACAACTTCAACTGGCGAAAGTTCTTCATTGGATAACGAAGATACCTTTTTTGGAACAACTTCAACTGGCGAAAGTTCTTCATTGGATAACGAAGATACCTTTTTTGGAACAACTTCAACTGGCGAAAGTTCTTCATTGGATAACGAAGATACCTTTTTTGGAACAACTTCAACTGGCGAAAGTTCTTCATTGGATAGAGAAGATACCTTTTTTGTTTTTGGAGCATTTGTTTTTTTAACGCATCTAAATTTATCATTTCTTATAAATCCTGGTTTACATTTTTCACTGAATTTACATGTGACTGGATTAAAATCTTTTTTAGAGAAACAATTTTCCATTATATATATATATATATATAATTAATATAATATAATGACCACAACTAATACAGGGTTTTATAGCGGTTTATAATGGTACAAGCTGGTCATCAATGGGAGGAGGAGTATCTGGATTAGCAAATTCATGTAATAATATACTTGCAGTAAGTGATACCGAAATATATGTTTGTGGTAATTTTTCACAACCAGCACACAAGATAGCACGTTGGAACGGCACAACATGGTCTGCATTAGGTGTTGGATTATATAATGGTGCATCTGGATTAGAAAAAGATAATAATGGTAATATATATGTTAGTGGGTCATTTACTCGTTTAATGGGTGGAAATGTTGGTGATTATAATAGAGTTGCAATGTGGAATGGATCTTCATGGAATAGAATACCGAATGGTTCAACTGCAAATAAAAATGGTTTTAATTCTGGTTGTACATCAATTAAATATAATAGTTCTAATAATAATATATATTTTGGAGGTTCATTTACTGGTTTTTATAATAATTCAACCACACTTACATCATGCAATTATACATCATGCAATTATATCGCATCATATGATGGAACTAATTTATATGCGATGGGTAATCCAGGTGGAGTAGTATATACAATTGAAATTTTAGATGGTATTGTATATATTGGAGGGAATTTTACAAAAGGTGTTTTAAAATGGAATGGTACATCATCATCATGGGTTACAGTAGGTAATGGTTTAAATAGTATTGTTACTGATTTAAAATGGAATAATAATAAATTATATGCGGCTGGTTCTTTTAATTATTTGGGAGATGGTACAAGTGCCGCAAAATATATTGCTGTATTTGATGGTACTGAATGGAATATGGTCGATAATACATTAGGGGGTTTAACAACGGGACAACAAGCAAATGCGATTGGAATTACATCTAATTCCATATATGTAGGTGGTACATTTAATACTCCACAAAATCTTTTATCTGAATACAGTTAAAAAGTTATAAAAAATTGAATCATTTGTAATATGATAACAACTATTTAACTTTCCAGTTCTATCCATGAAAATCAACACTGTGTTTACATTTAATTTTACTATAAATGATGATAACGAAGTTAATGAAGTCAACGAATCATCACCAACCGTTGTTGAATTATATGATTACCTAAATGATAATAATTATAATGATAACAATTCATCGTTGAGATATATTGATTTTGCAAAATCGGTGTTTATGTTAATTAATATATTCATGTTGATAAAGGTAGTTAATATTAAACTATATATAGAGAATAAACAATTAAAAATGTTGTGTCAAGTGGAAACAGACACACCAGAATATTTAAAAAATCATTTGAAAGACATTCAAGAGTCATTAGGTGATACATTTTATGAGGGTTGTGCTGGTAGTGAGTTATCCTTCAAAGAATGATTATGATACAATTTTGGGATTTATAGGGTTTGATGTGGAGTTAATGGAATAAATAATTGTGGTATAAAATTTTAATATTTTTTTAGTACCGTGAAATTTTGGTCCACCATTTTAATGAAAAAAATATTAAGAATAGTGTAAAATTATAGAATTTTAAAACAATGAGAAATGAGTAGGAAAATAGAGTTATCGGTTGGAAAAAAATTATAATAATTAACTTTATAAATTCTTGAAATGTTTACATATTACGATTCAGATATTCAGCCTTGACTTCGTGATAAATGTTAACAAGCATATCCGTGTGAGACAAGGCATATGCGTGGTAAATAACAGCAAAGATTTCTTCGGCATCTTCATCAACATCATTTGTTTCTACATTGAGAGACAAAGCCCACGTCATTAACTCGTTATAATTCGCTAACAGTGTCTGACAATGTTGGTCGTTTTCTGTCATGTAGATTGCCCCCAGGATAGTGTATCGACCAGTGATAATATTGTCACCATCCCATTCAACAGTGCCATTATTTTGAGTTTCATTCAGATATATCTCGCATTCAGAGAAGAAGTTGTTTATCTCATCATTTGTTGCATTATGTAAGTTAATATCTACAAAGTGTTTAATTCCTGACTTTACCAAAATGTCAAGAGAGATCATCAAGTTGTTGTCGAGAGCCATGATTAATTGTTATGATCCACAACTTAATTTGAATAAGTTCAATTTTTAAACAATAAAAAAACCTAACAACAAACAAGTTTTGTGAGAGAGATAACATCTAATATTTCTTACCTTTGACAATTTTTGGTGTAACATCTAAACAAGGGCAATAATGAGTTTGAACAAATATTAAAGAGTTAATAAAGATTTAAAAGTTTTAATTTCCAACATAGCGACGCCGCCTTTCTTCGTTAATGCAGCGCATGAAATGACGGCACGGGCAGTGGCACTCAGGGCTTTGTGTAATCATCTCTTGGGTCACAGTGTTCAAGATTGACCGAGACTCGGATGAAGTGTCTGACTCTGGCCGGTTGTGGCAGTGTCGCCAGCAACAGCTGCACAAACTGATGCCACGGAACAGCTTTGATAGACAGTCGTCCGTTAGATGTCTGATGAGACGGTTGTTGTACATAATGTGCTTCTTGTAGAAGCTGAGAGCGTAGTCTCGTACAGCCAATGAATCATGATGGTTGAAATTGATGGACCCCGACTCGTATAGAAGTCGGTCAAAATCTTCCTCTTTGACATCAAGCGGGACGTAGTCATTCTCCATTGCGTCAAAGGAGTGAAAACATTTTTCTGTTCGAAACTGGCAGTTGGCGATTCCGCAGTAGCAGTAAGACATGTTGGTTTCTCTCTTGGGGGGGTGTGTTCGATACCAATTATATAGTATCATTCTGAATGGTTCAATTTTTAAGTAAACAATAAGATTATCTATCATTTTGAATATTGCTAATCATCATTACATAGAATAAAAAGGAATTATATTGAGTAGTTGCATAAATATATTTTTCCTTTTCGGGATCAATCTTCTCTCTATTTTTATAGTAATACTCTTTTAAATCATTGATTCCAAAACATCTAGACAAAATATCATATCGTTTCTCTTGTTGAGAAATTTCATGGATAATTGCGTCCATCTTATCCATAATAGTCGTTGGATTGTATTTGGCATATATTAATTCAGCTTGTTTCTTTGAATTGTAATCTTTTCCAAAAATAATTTCGCCTAGTTTGTACCCATGATAAATAGAATCTGTGTTAGAAGACTGAGAATCAATATAGTCTAACATTTAAGAATATATACTAATAATTTTTATATTAAAAATAAAAAAGTTATAATATTATCCATCTCTCAACTTTAATTTTTAATGATTTTGACCTTAGATGCAAAAGGAATTGCATAGTTAATTTTATTGACTGGCTTTGCAATAGGAATTTCGTAAGGAACCTCATCTTCTTCTTCGGTGGACCAATCCGAATCCGAATCAGACCATTCTGTTTCTTCCACAACATATGCTCGCCGAGCAACTCCAAAGATATATTCTGGTGGCACATCTAATCCATCCGAGCTCTCTGTTTCAGAGATTTCATCATCAGACCATTCACTCTCAACCACCACTGCATTTTGAATTTCAACCAAAGACATTTTGTTACATGTTAATATATTCATAATTTCATTTTATTTAGTTCAATTTTATAAAAATACACTGTTAAATTTATTGTTATGTTTTAACTATATAATTAACAATAAATAGTGTAATATTTATCTAATAGTAATACCCAAGAAATGAGTAGGAAAACAGAGTTATCGGTAGGAAAAAATATTATTATCATGTAATTAAAACCATCTATGATTTCGACTTTGAACTAACAATTCAAGTTGTTTATATTTTTCATTTAACTTTTCCATTTCTCTATTATGTTCATCTTTTAAATTTTTCATATCTTGTGTATGTTGTAGTTTCATATTTTCATTATTTAATTCCATAATTTTATTAGTTGTAAATTGATGATAAGCTCCAAAAGTAACTGCACCTAACGCACCTTGTAGTATAGTTTTTAATGCGTCTGTCATATGGTATATTCTAGACATATAAAATATTTAAATAGTAATAAAAATTATCAATTTTTAAAAGGTTCGGAAAACGTAGTTTTCTGAGCTTAAGGCAAAAAAGTTGGACCACCTGTCCACTTTTTCTCTTCAACCGCTCCCCAAGCTACCTTTCTCCAAAGCTATACCTATTCACAACAAAAGATTAGACAGAAGTGAGTTATGAAAATATATAAAATTATTAATGTTAAAGTTCTCTCTCTCTACTCGTCTTCAAGCTCTCCTTCCTCGATTTCTTCGACTTCTTCCCATGGTCCCTTCTCTGCTGCTGCTGCTTTGGCCGCGGCCTTTGCGGCGAGTCGTTCCTTTTGCCAGAGCTTGAAAGCCTCAGTATCATCGCTCGTCATAATCCTCGGTGCGTTCGCAGGAGGCGGAGCGTACTTTGCTTTGAGGTTTGGGACGTACAACTTGACTTTCCAAAAGTAATGTCCTTTACCCGTGGAAATGTTGACGAACCCTTGCTCTTGGAGGTTCTTGTAGACGAGCTGCGTTGATGCGTTCTCGCGAAATTCCTGGTCTGGTGTGATGAAGAAGGTGACGAACTCCTTTCCGTTCTTGTCCTTGGTCGGCTTGCTCTCGATTTGCTTCACAAACTTGCCCTTCATCGCAATGTTGAATGCCCTTTCCACAAACTCGGCAGTTTGGAAGGTCATTCCGCGAGGAATGCAAAGCTTCTGGTATTTCTCAGTTGCCATGGTATTGGTTGAAGGTAGAATTTGAATTGGTTACTACCTCATTTTCAAGAGCCAATTTTTGGTTCAATTTTTAGGGGAACCAAGTTTCCCCTATGACCCCTCCTTTGTTCAAAGGAATCAAGTTTCCCCTATGACCCCTCCTTTGTTCAAAGGAATCAAGTTTCCCCTATGACCCCTCCTTTGTTCAAAGGAATCAAGTTTCCCCTATGACCCCTCCTTTGTTCAAAGGAATCAAGTTTCCCCTATGACCCCTCCTTTGTTCAAAGGAATCAAGTTTCCCCTACGACCCCTCCTTTAAACGAGTTTGATATACCATGAAATCTATAAATATTTATAAAGAAGTTAAGAATAAAAAATACCCTATAATAGGATAAATATGGACTATGAGAAATGAGTAGGAAAATAGAGTTATCGGTTGGAATTTATATATTTAAAACCATATTCGTTTAATATTTCTTCAACAACAAAAGATTTCTGATTAATTCTGAGAAGAATATAGTATATCTTAATGACTTTAAAGTCTTTTTAAATTAGTTTGACTTAAGGCAAAAAAGTTGGACCGCCTGTCCACTTTTTCTCTTCAACCGCTCCCCAAGCTACCTTTCTCCAAAGCTACCTGTATTCCTGTTCACAACAAAAGATTAGACAGAAGTGAGTGAAATGAATGAATAATTTTAAATTTTATGGTTATGGTTACTTACTTTGTCGCGAAGTGCTTTCGGAGGATATCCATGGCCTCAGCAACACGCTCGCTAAGTTTTTCTGAACTTGCGATGAGCTCTTCGATTTCCTGTGGCTCCATTTCGAGCAACATGCCGGTGACCTTTCCGGTGTACTGGGAATCGTCGCCAGAAAGATGGCTGGAAACAAGAGGGTAAAGACGCTCGCCAAGTGATTGGCGGAGTGCCTCCCTTGCCTCACGTTCGGCTTTCTCTCGGCGCCAGGCCTCAAACTCAGCAACGTCCTGCACAGTCATGATTCGCGGACCAACTGGCACAGGAGCATCTGGCTTTGGAGGCAAGTACTGTGCTTTGAGGTGAGGAACGTAGAGTTTCACCTTCCAAAAGTACCGGCCGGAACCAGTAGAGATGTGGACAATTCCAGTTTCGCGGAGAGTGGTGTAGAGCTTCTCGGTCGCTCCGTTTGCAGCAAAGTCTTGGTCAGGATGGATGAAGAACACGTTGAAGTCGGCACCGGAACGGTCCTTGGTGGTCGTCGTTTGAACAGTCTTTACAAACCGGCCTCCCATCGCTTGGTTGAAAGCGTTCTCCACGAACTCAGCAGTGTGGAAAAGCATCGCACGCGGGATGCAAAGGACCGGGAAGTTAACGGACGTAACAATGGTAGACATTTTGGCGTTTTGTGGGATGTTTTAAAGGGTACTACCTATTTCTTAATACCCTAAAATCAGTTCAATTTTTATATTTTATTTGAATCAAGAATATAAGTCCTATAAGAAATGAGTGGGAAAATTGAGTTATCGGTTGGAATAAAAAAGTCGGACCGCCTGTCCACTTTTTCTCTTCTACCGCTCCCCAAGCTACCTTTCTACCGCTCCCCAAGCTACCTTTCTCCAAGCTATACCTGTTCACAACAAAAGATTAGACAGAAGTGAGAGAATTTTTAAACGGGTGTTCCCTCGGTGAGAACTTCGGCAAGAGTCATTTCTCGGTTGATGACTTTGAAAATTACCGTGTTGTCGATGAGACGACTTCCGTAAGTCCTGCGCTGGACTTGGGAGTAATCAACCCCCCGTTTATCGAGTAAACGAATCGGAATTGCGGAAATCATCCCTCGGCGATTGATCGAGAGAATTATGTTGTCGACACGGACAGACAGGTTTGGTGATGGAGCCATTGTGTGAGAGTTTTGATACTATGTTTGATTTACTCCAAAAAATAGTTCAATTTTTATTATTTTTTGTAAAAATCTCTAAGGCAAAAAAAAGTTGGACCGCCTGTCCACTTTTTCCCTTGAACCGCTCCCCAAGCTACCTTTCTCCAAGCTATACCTGTTCACAACAAAAGATTAGACAGAAGTGAGTGAATTTTAAAATTTTATTGGGGTGGTCTTTACAAAGACATTCTGCGGTCAGCGATGTATTCCTCGTATTCTTGCTCGTTGAGGTGGTCGTAGGCGGTTTGCAGGTTAACGACAGAATCATCGTCATCGCCGTCGGACACTTGTCGTGGAACATTGTCGTGGAACATGAAACGGGCAACGCATGAGAACAGGCGGTGGCAGAATCAAAGCCGCACTGTTCGTTGAACGCATCAGAACAGGTGGAGGCAGAATCAAAGCCGCGCTGTTCGTTGAACGCATCAGAATTGGGCGCCGAAGAAGTTGGGACATGTTTGGTTGAGTTTGAGAGAGATTTGGGTACTATCTAGATTTGATTAGCTCCAAAATAGTTCAATTTTTTATTAGTCAAAATATTTTCTAAGTTTTCTAAGTTTTACCTTAAGGCAAAAAAGTTGGACCGCCTGTCCACTTTTTCTCTTCTACCGCTCCCCAAGCTACCTGTGTGCTGCCTCCCGCTACCTATATTACCTGTTCACAAACAAAAGATTAGACAGAAGTGAGAGAATATGTCAATTTATAATTTTATGAGTGGTGAAAACTTACTCGTCGTCGCTGAGGCTCTCCTCTTCTTCTTCCTCGTCCTCTTCGGCTGCCTTTCCGAGGCGGAGATGGAGCTTACCATTGTCCTCCGCAACGTGAAGGTCGAACTCGGTTGCCTTCTTGGTGGTCACCGTGCGTTCGTTGAAATCGACAGTGAAGATTGAGCCGCCCATCATGAACTTCATGCTGGTCTTTTCCGCATCAATCTCGAACTGGATTTGGTCGCTGACAACCATGCACGCCGCCATGTTCGGTTCAAAGTTGACGACGCTTTTCTCTTCGTTCCATCGCCCCAGCAACATGGCGTTGGTCGCGTCGGTCAACGCAAAGATTTTTCCCGAGGAGACATAGTGTTTCATCTGCACACCCTTCTGCTTGATGGCCTTGAACTCCTCTGGCTCGACAACTTCCTCTGGCTCATCGAGATCGTCCATCTGTTTTTGCACCGCAGCAGCCTTCTTCGCCTTTTTCTCCTTCTTCTCTGGCTCAGCAGCCTTCTTCGCCTCCTTTTCGGCATCCTTTTCGGCCTTCCTCGCGGCAGCCGCAGCCTTTTCAGCCTCCCTCTTGGCCTTGTTCTCGGCAATCTTGGCCTCACGCTCAGCGGCCTTGGCTGCCTTGGCCTCGATCTCCGCCTTGGCTTTTGCCACCTGTTCTTCGACACTGAGCTTCACGCGCGGTGCCTTTGGCTGTGGTGCCACCGCTTCCACCTCTTCATCCGAATTAACCTCCGGTGCCGCTTCGGCCTTTTTCGTTGGGCGGCCAGAACGCTTCTTCTTCGCACCCTCCGTCACAGCCAGGCACCGCACTGGAATGTTCAGAGACAGTCCAGCATCTCGCAGGCTTGCCTTCACATTTGACTGTTCCAGCTTCTTCGCCGCCATGTAATCACCAAACGTAATTTCCGTCTTGTCGCCGACGGTGTAGAGTTCTCCGTTGTCGAACACGGCCTGGCGCTCTGCCAAAGTTCCGTACTCGTGTTTACCTTTCTCAGTCGCCTTCTTCGTGCATGCTGCACAAAACTCCGTCTTCGTCTTACCGCCACACGGGACAAACAGGCCTCCTGCCAGTTTGATAGCCTTGCACCCAATGTATCGGACACACTCCGGCATGAACGGCAGAGCCACCTTTGGCAGCTGGTCTGACGTTGGCATCACAAAGGTTCCCATGAACTCGGACGGGGCGAACTTTGCGCGGAGCTTCTCTTCAACACGGATGCGAAGCAATTCTTCAAGATTATCGACCATGACTTCACCAGCTGGCACAACCTCGTAAACGAGAGTGGCGAGCTCTGCAATCTGGGACACAGCGAGAAGAGACATTTGCGTTGTTGTAAATTGGTTATGATTTCGTTATCTTATTTATCATGCTCCATTTTTTGGTTCAATTTTTCAGAAAACTAATTTACCAATATTTTACCATGTCCTAGAAATTTAGAGTGGATAAGCTATAAATACATTTTCCAATATAATTCTACCATCATCTTAATTTTATCATTTTTATCATTTTTATAATTATTTTTAATTTTAATTAACTCAAATCCTTCATTCTATGTTTAAATGCAAAAAATAATGCATTGTTTCCATCATTATTAATATGTTCTGGTTTTGATTTCCCTGTTTTAATTAATTCTAATGCAATATAAGATTTATCATAAATGCATGCAGTAATTAATGCAGTATTTCCATATTCATTGATATAACCAACATTATTTCTTGATATTAATTCTTCTAATTTATTAAATTTTATGTCTCCTCTCTCAATAGTTGTATTTAAATGGTTTTGCGACAACGTGAAAAAAAAACTTTTGGTTTTTTTCTTTTTTTTGTTTTTTTTCTTTTTTTTTCTTTTTTTTTTCTTTTTTTTTTTGTTTGTGTGCGTGGTTAATTCTCGAATACATCGAGTTTCACGAGGAGAGTGGAGAGAAAGAGAGATGTGATTCCGCTGACAGTGGTGAAGTCGCGGTTGAAGTCGTGGTACTCGCTGTGGTTCCACTCGTCGTTGTAGCAGTCTTTGTCTTCTTGCGGCGGACGGTCGAACTCCGTGGTCGCTTTTTCGATAATTGTGGACATTTCAGAGGTTTGGGTTTGGATACTACTTCTCAATGTGCCAGAAATCGGTTCAATTTTCAAGATTTTTGCTTAATTTTTGCAAAGTTCTAAGTCCTAGCTATAAAAACTTACAAAATTTACCCAAATCTTACAATATGGTATTTGTTATAAAAACTTACAAAAAATACCCAAATCTTACAATTCTTCTCTATTAAAACCTATAAAATCTTACAAAAAATACCCAAATCTTACAAAATAACAACTGTGAAATCTTACAAAAAACATCAAAAAACTACGTTTTCTCACTCATTTCTGGCTCAACGCAAGCCAACCTATTGCCATGAAAAATTACAAAAAACTAGCAAATATTACATTGTTTAACTGCTATAATATCTTACAAAAATAGCTATTATTCGCTGTATTTTCGCACTGCTCTGCAACGGATTTATCGCGAGGATTTCATTGTGAAACGGATTTATCGCTGTATTCTCACTTTGCAACGGATTTATTCGCTGTATTCTCACACTGTATTTTCGCTATGCAACGGATTTATTCGCTGTAATTTCGCTGTGCAACGGATTTATCGCTGTTCTCACACGGTATTTTCGCTGTGCAACGGATTTATCGCGAGGATTTCGCTGTGCAACGGATTTATCGCTGTTCTCACACTGTATTTTCGCTGTGCAACGAATTTATCGCTGTATTCTCACACTGTATTTTCGCTGTGCAACGGATTTATCGCTGTATTCTCACACTGTATTTGCGATGTATTCTCACTCTGCAACGGATTTATCGCTGTATTCTCACACTGTATTTGCGATGTATTCTCACTCTGCAACGGATTTATCGCTGTATTCTCACACTGTATTTGCGATGTATTCTCACTCTGCAACGGATTTATTCGCACTCTCTCTGCATTATGCATAACATTTTATATTTGAGTAAAATTGACTTATTTTTTATTACCATTGCTTTTTATAACTTAATGCAAATTTACGATGACCAGCGACGTATCTTCCACGATTTTCCCGATTGAGGTTTTTGAAAATCAATTTCAGTTTGGAAAGACCATTGCTCAGAGATTCTCTGATAATATTTCTTTAAGATATTTACTCGCTTTTGCACTCACTCAATCCGGCAAAACTGGCTCCATGCTTTCTGTTATTCATCATTTTCTTAATGATCCTTCTCTCTCTACTTCTCTTGATAATATTTTCATTATTACTGGCATCTCTTCTAATGATTGGGTCTCTCAGACTAAGCTTCGCTTCCCTCACTCTCTTCACAAACACATTTATCATCGCAATAATCTTATTCAGTTCTTTATTGACATCGAGTCTAAACGCGATGCTCTTGTTATTCTTGATGAAGTTCACATCGCTTCCAAAAGCAAACAATCGCTCGCTTCTATTTTCAATCTTCTTCATTTTAATGATTCTGATTTTATTTATCGCAATTCTATTCGTTTTGTTTTCTTCACTGCTACTCCTAATAACATTCCTTTCTTTTCTGATAATGATAATGCTGATATTGTTAAAATGATTCCTCCTAATGATTATACTTCTGTTTTCGACCTTCTTCGCAATGACCAGATTCTTCCTTTTAAGGATTTGGCTGACTTTACTAATGTTAATGAGTTGAAACACTTTATTCTTTCTCGCTATGATTCTCCTCGTTTCCATATTATTCGCACACACAGTAATTCTGTTAATAATAATTTTAAGCAAAATCGTACTATTTTCCTTTTCAAGAAGGTTTGGGGGACTCATGCTAACTTTATTCTTGACGACCTTTCTTTTGACTTTAATTCTATTTTATCTTCTCCTCCTTCTAAGCACACTTTTATATTTATCAAGGAACGTCTTCGCTGTGCTAAGACCATTCTCAAAACTCACGTCGGCGTTCTTTATGAGAGAATTACTAATTCTCCTAAGGTTGATTCCATTATTCAAGGTCTTGTTGGCAGAGCTACTGGTTATGATTCTCATTCTCAATTAGTTGTTTTCTCTCATTTGCCTTCTATTCTTATTTATTCTGACATTTGGTACAACAATATATATCCTAAGTATTTTAATTCTCTTTTCGGTTAATCAGAAAACCAAGGTTTTCCGAACCTTTCCTTCATGATATTTTTCAGATTTTAAAATAAAGGATTATATCTTTATATAATTTTTACTTTTCATTTACCATTTATCTAGTAATTATTCAATAATTTTACGATTAAATATTTATGGTATTTCAATTATTAAATAATAAACCCATGTTGCCACAGGGAAATTTGCTAAAAAACCTACACTTGCACTCATCTCATAAGGTGAATAATTTGTTATTAAATCAGATGTATCTATAAAATTTACATTTGCCAAAGTTATTCCTAGATTTTCACATGTACCTATTTTTCCTTCATATGTAATACTATTCAAACTATTAGGTATGAAAATTTCAGGATTATCTTTAATATATTCTAATGCTTTTATATTTGTATCAGGATAAAATGCGGTTGTTGTATAATTTCCCCATCCTGTTGGTCCACAGACACCTACTGTTGTGAAATGATTTGTTAGATATCCGGCTCCATTTCCAAAATGTAACCAAGTATAAGTTAAATATCTTTTTTTAGGTTTAAGATTAAATGATCTTAATGCATAAGAGCCTGGATATATACTACCTCCCCACTGTACACCATTAGTGTTAGAGATAGTGCTTGTACTATTACTATTTGTTAATGTATATGCACCCATTGTTCCTGTAACCTCGCCAGATACATCATAAATTGGTATAAGATTTGTATTATAGTATATTCCAAATTGTAAGTACAATGTCACATCTTGCCCAGTCTCATTTTTATATATAAATGAATTTGAATCAAATATATATTTTGGTGTAGTTTCTTTATTTTGAAGTAGTTGACCGATTTTTAAGGTATGAGTTGGAGACCAAGTTTCATTAAATGTAGTTGTAGGAACTATAAAATATCCCATATCGAGAGGGTCGGCATGTTCTATCCTGAAACGTGTAGTACTAGCATAACTACAACCAAAAAAATAACTAAATGACTGTAAAGTTCCATATTGGTCGTATGGATTTATTTTTGATAATTTGAATGAAATTGCATTATAAATTATTTTGGTAGAATTTGCAGGTACTACAATTGAAGATAAAGATGTTGAATTATAAGTAGTATATCCTTTTCTACTTCCAAGAACTGTTAATTTTTTATATGTGGTAGAAAATGCATTATATGTTAAATAACTTGTTCCTGCATTATTTTTAATAAAATTATATACTAATTTACCGATTATTCTTGTTGGTGTTGCATTATAATATTGTTGCATACTTCCAAATAAATATATATTTTGACTAGTATCAGTAGTATTATCATAAAAAAAATCATGACTGAATGGTGTGCATCTTTTTGAAGTTTTATAATGTAATATTTTTTGATTGAATGAAAAAGGTATTATGTTTGGATTTGAAAATACATTTGCTGTATCAACACCAGAATTAACATAAGGTGGTTGAGTAAGTAATGTTTTAGAACAGCCGTAATTTATAAATATATTATGTGATTGTGCACTAGGGTCTGGTAAAGCGTTATATCCATAAGAAAAGATTAAATTTGCCTGTAACATACATGTAGTATATGGTGGAACTACTACATAAGATAAATCATTTGCAAAATGATAATAATCTGTTTTTATTTCTGTTGATAAATAATATGGATTAAAACTACTGAAATCATCAGAATAATCATTTTTTATATCAGTTATATTGTTATTAATTGGTGTTACATATGAATTAATTGTAGATGTATCTAAAACAGAATCTGCTATTTGTTCTAAACTATAACTATTATATACTTTGTCATTTACATTTAATTGATTGTTTATTGCTAGATTTCCAAAATTCAAGTTATCTGCATTTAAACTCATTTATATATTATTATTTAAAAAAAATATATATTTCTTTATTTTTAAAATTAATATGTTTATTAACTTATTTATTTTTATTATTTTAATAAAATGGAATTTTTTTATGGTGTTAAATATAATTTATTAAGAGTAACTGATTTATATACAGATAAAATACAAAAAAATATTAAAATTGTTATTCCGGCAAGTGAAACGGAACGTAGTTCATTATTTGGAGACCCAATTTATGGAACAGTAAAAAAAATGTATATTACAAATAAATCAGGTAATTTGGTTGAATTTGATGATACTTGTGAAATTACAATTGAAAATGGTGATATATATGTTAATTCATCATATATAATTCATAATAAATTACTTGATATACAAAGTAAAATTTTAATTCATCATGGTACTTTTGATGAAGAATTTCCTGAACAAAAAATGTTGCTTAAATATTTAACTGGTAATGAAAAAATATTAGAAATAGGCGGTAATATTGGACGAGTAAGTCTTATTGCTTCTTATATATTGAATGATAGTAACAATATTGTTACATTAGAGACGGATATAGAAAATTGTAAAAAATTAGAAGAAAACAGAGAAATAAATAAATTCCATTTTAAAATAGAACCATCTGCATTGTCAAAACGTAAATTAATACAAAAAGGTTGGAATACTATACCAAGTGATACATTATTAGATGGGTATAAATGGGTAAACACAATTACATTAAACGAATTAAGAGAAAAATATAATATTAATTTTGATACATTAATATTAGATTGTGAAGGTGCATTTTATTACATTCTAATGGATATGCCTGAAATTCTAGATAATATTAATTTGATTATAATGGAAAATGACTATAGTGATATATCTCATAAAAAATATGTAGATTCAGTTCTCATTAAAAATAATTTTTACATAGATTATTCAGAGATGGGTGGAGGAGGAGTATGTATAACAGACTTTTACGAAGTTTGGAAGAAAAAAACATAAATTAGTTTAACAAAAATTATATAAATTTATTATTACATATATAAATTGAGCTGTTAAATGACATATTTAAATGTTAGGAATTCTATTTTTAGAATTGAGCGTGAATATAATGAGATTACTAATTATGGTACTGTGAGAAATTTAAATCGTACTTTTAATTTAAATAATATAGATGTTTTAATTGACCGTTACTTCAAAGATTCATTTGAATATAATAAAATTACAATATCTATTCAAAGAAAGTCAAATAAAAAATTAAAATCTCTATTATTAAGTAAACTATTTTGTTCAGATATATCTAATAAAATTATTAATTATTTTGAAGAATTTGATAAACTTAAATTTGAGATAGACATTGAATATGACCCATTGTATTATCCATTATGTAAAGGTCCAACATGGCGATTAATATCTCTCGATAATAATGGTTTTATTCCTGAAACAAAAACCGCAATTAAATCATTAATAGAACAACATAATCAAGCATTAACATATGACTGGAATTGCATTATTACAATACGTACAGATTTAATGTACTTTATTTCTAAATTTATAAAAATTATAAAATATATTTAGTTGTTAATGAAATAAAAATTATTAGATTAAATTTTAGATTTTATATTTTTTAATTTATAGAATTGTATAAAGTCATATCTAAATTAATAGGTTGTAAATCATATTCATTGTTTTCTTCCATTTCAAAATTATAATCATTCTCTAAATTGTTAGCATCATGATTTGGCCAAAGTAGTTGCAAAACACCCGATTGTTCATCGTATGGATCTTCTAGAATTAATCGTGCATTTACTGGCCAGTAATTAATAATAGCAGGAAATCCTACCCACATTTTCATTATTTTAATCGTATCAGGCAATGAGTCAATTGGACATGGAAACCGTCCTCCGGCATCGTATCCATATAACTCAATTGTTTCTAGATTGGATGTGAAGTTCAATACAGTGCCCATGAAATTATATCCAAGACATAAATGTTTAATATTGGCAGGTAAACTCAGAATGGTAGACATTGTCTTGTGTACTGTTAAAGATTCTACTGTATCTGGAAGTTTAATAAAATTAAATGGACAAATATAGTCAAATTTTAAGATTTCAACATTTTTCACACAAGCTGGTACATAATCAATTGTAAATCTATTAATAGTTAAACGTTTTTTTGGAATTTCAATTGAGATACGAACTATGTCAATATTTTTCGGTTCAAACATCATACCCCAACGCTTGAATGATTCATATTCATCCAAAGAGTTAATATTAATGGTGGTAGGAACACTTTCACGTGCAAGATCTTTTGAAATTTTAAATAGTTCCTTGTTTGAAATAAAATCTTTAAATGCAGTGAAAGGCACATAATTAGTAACAACTTTGAAGCACTCGTTCATAATTGAGAGAAGTTAGAAGAATATAATCCAATAATACTATTAATACATTAGTTTCAATTTTATAAATATTCGATAAAAATCTATTATAATGTAAATAATTTAAAATAATAATTAAATAATTTACATAATGAACTATGTATACACCGATGGTGCTTGTTCTAATAATGGTCGCGGAAATTCAAAAGCAGGTATAGGTATTTATTTTGGAGAAAACGACCCGCGAAATATGTCTCGTCGTTTAGAAGGTAAACATACTAATAATTCTGCTGAGTTAACTGCTATTTTGGAAGCATATCAAATAATTTCTGATGATTTAGAATCTGGTATTCAATATACAATTGTTACAGATTCTGAATATTCTCTCAAATGCGTTGGTAAATATGGAGAGAAATGTTCTAAGACTGGTTGGTGTGATGATATTCCAAACAAAGAATTGATTCGCAATATTTATGAAAATTATTCCTCGCGTTTTAAAAATCCATTTTTACATGTTAGGTCTCATACAGGAGGTACTGATATACATTCACTCGGTAATGAGCAAGCAGATAAATTAGCATGTTTAGAAATTGGGTTAGGTGCATTAGGTGCACCAAGTAAAATATTTTTAAATGTACCATTTCAGAAAAAGGATGATGCAAAATCACTCGGAGCAAAATGGGAACCGTCTAAAAAGAAATGGTACATTATGAATAACCATCAAAATAAAGAAGAATTATTGAGATTATTTCAAATAACAAATTAATCAGAAACCTACTCAGAAACCTACGGTTTCCGAACCTTCCCTTAAACAATATTTTTTGGAGTCGTGTGCGTTACCCCACAAAATTATATTTCATTTGGTGATGATGAAAATATAATATCTATATTTATATTCGTTTTTATATATTTCTTCATAGATTCTATATTTAAAAATTGGATAAGATTATTTCTATGGTATAACTTGAATATTTGTGTTTTTTCTAAAATATCTACTTTGTTAATAACACAAATATTACATTGATTTATGTTTAATGCTTGAATTAATTTATCAAGATTTAAATAGTTACATTGTCGACGTCTTCCAGTTGTTGAACCATATTCATTACCAACAGTTCCTATGATGTCTAACTCTTCATTATTTTTTGGTTGAAATTCTCTCGTTCCTACATAGGTATCATATATTTTTGATATACCATAAATATTTCTAATGTTTTTTATATTAATTCCTGTATTTACTGCACCAGCAATAGTACATGTTGAAGAAGTGCAATATGGATAATGATCTGTCCAATTAATATCTAATTCAAAACCTTGTGCACCTTCTAATAGAGCACTATTTAGTTCATTAAAATAAAACCAATCTGTTCTCTGGTCTATAACTGTTATCTGTAATTGTTTAAATATGTCTTCATAATCCTCTACACGCTTACCTATTCTCAACATCTTATTTGCATAAGTTGGACCAATTCCAGAACCAGTTGTTCCTATTTTATTATTTTGTTTATCATAATCAATTGCATCTTGTGTAATAATATGACATGCTTTACTAATATATAAACGACTATGTAAACAATTATGTATATTTATACCTAATTGAGATACCATTTCTATTTCCTTTTTTAATTTCTCTATGTCAATTAAACAATCACTCGATATTAAATTAATTGTATTTTCAAATAATATTCCAATAGGTAATTGATGTAAAACAACTTTCTGTCCCTTATGATATATTGTATGTCCAGCATTTGAAGAACCATTAAATCGAACACAAATATCATATTTATTTTTTTTTAATAAATCGTACACAACTTTACCTTTGCCTTCATCGCCATAACTACAACCTAACACAATATCAACTTGTTTAATTTTATACATATTTAATAAAAATATTTATTTTTATATGAATTTTAAACATAATTATTTATAATAAAATTGAAATAAGTATATTTTAAACATTTTTATTAGAGTCATAATGTCAATTCCAAAAAAAGTTCAAGAATACATTAATCGTTTATCAGATAATATAACAGAACTTGATTTATCTTATTGTGATTTAAATGAATTACCAGACTTATCAAGATTTACACAATTAAAAACATTATATTGTGAAGACAATCACTTAACAACTATTCCTATTTTAAATAATTTAGAAGAGTTATGTTGTGATTGTAATAACTTAACTTCATTACCTACTTTAAATAGTCTAAAATCATTATGTTGTCAAGGTAATAATTTAACAAACATATCTGTTTTAGAAAACTTAGAAGAACTACATTGTAATGATAATCAATTAACATCAATTCCTGTTTTACACCTTTGGACATTTAAAACGCCGATTAAAACGCCTAAAAAAATACAAAAATGTAAAATCAATTTTGATGGTCTTACTTTTTCTTCTTCTCTTTTTCTATTGAAGAAGTGAAAGACGAAATATAATTTTGAAATTCTATTGGTCTTATTTGGTTATTTATCCAACATTTCGTTAATTTCAAAATATTTATTGAGGAATTTGCGTCTCTTGTTCTAAATACGATTTTTTTGTTTTCGCAACTCACGCAGTTAGAACAAACTAATAGACGAAATACCTTTTTATTTTCTTTATCTCTGTAATACTCTAAATCTTTATGACAATCACAACATTTTTTACTTGTATTACATTCATTAATAGTTATTGTGTCATATTTTTTATGGATTATTTTTCTTAATCCTTTATTCATTGTAGGCATAAAAAATTTCATTTGAGTATCTCTGCTCCAATTACCATAACCAATTAATAAATTTTCTCCAAATGTTTCCTTTATTTTATTTAAGAATCTATCAATGCTTTTCTTACCATAACTATATTGTCTAAATTTCATTTTTCTCCAAGTATCTCTTTTGTAAAATTCTATTGTTTCTTTGTTTAATTTATTCTTTTCAACAAGATACATTTTAAATTTTTCATAATCAACTGATTTACTATTTTGAAATGATAATTGAGTTTCTTTTTCAATAATACCATTTTTCTTTCTTTCATATAATAAAATTCGTTGATTACATTTTGCTTTACTTTCTCTTTTTCTTTGTGGTGCTGTGTATTGTAATTTATTTCCTTTATTATCCATCATATACACCAACGAACGCTTACCAGGGTCGCAACCAATAATGGTTCTATCTTTTAGTGTGTTTAATTGTTCCATGGATAAATCTTCAATATTATAAAAGTATTGTTCTTCTAATATAGGGACTTTTGAACCCCATTTTTTATCTTTCAAATCTTTTCTAATAAATAATAAACAACAACTAATTCCGTCAGTTTGAATTTGGTTATGAAATTGGTAATGTTTATTTTTGAAAATTCTATGATTTAAATTCAACAAATTACTCCATACTTCATTTTGATTATCTTTTACATTACTTAATAATTCACCCTTCTTAATTTTATTACCATCTTTGTCTTTTTCAGGACAAAATAAGTTAATAATACAAGCAGTATCTAAAATGATATGCTTTGGTATAATATTATTTCTTAATGGTAATGGTTGAAATAATTTACTTTCTTGTTTTTCCAATACAGAATTCATATACAACATTCCTTTCAAATATTCAAATGGTCTAACCTTCACATCATAATAAACAGATTTTTTAACATTTTCAGGAATGATATTTTGTAAATGTATATTTTTCCATAAGTTAAATAATTCATTTGTATCTGCTAATTCCATAAGGTTCTTTTTGAATTGGAATAAAATTTGTTTATCTTCTGTAATATCGCTTGTAGTTTTATTAATAAATCGTAAGAAATGTTGAATAAAATGCTCTTGGATATTATTTGATAAAGATGTATGAATTTGTGTTGATAAATAAGGTAATAAAAATGTAGTATTCTTCAAATTAGTTTTTTCGTGATTGAGTAAGGGTTTATATTCTGTTTTATAAAATTCTTCTAATGTTTCTAAAAGTTCTGTGTCTTTACATTTCTTCCCTCTATTATCACGAGTGCCTAATGTCTTGATACAATAAGAAATAAATATATCATTTAATTCAGGTAAGGGTTTATTATTTGAATAACAATAGAGAACATATAACCTTATAAATTGATAAGTATGTATTACTAAATCATTCATTTCAAAAACCAAACTATTTATAACAGATTGTATTGTATCACAATTAAGTAAAATCGTTTTGAGAGGGATTTTTAGGGTTTTGTAAGCGGATTTATCATTTTTCCTAAATTCTTGGAAAACTTCCTTTTTCCTTTTTCCCATTTATATATTTACTAAATATTTTATATTTAACTATTTTTAGTTAAATATTGTTTTTTTTATTTATTATATTTAAAAAATTGAATTAAAAAATATAATATTAATGTATATTATAACTGAAAATGGGTAAATATACTTGCGAAAAGTGTGGTAAAGAATTTAGTCAAAAGTCTCACTATACATCACATATGAATAAAAAAAATCCTTGTGTTGTTGAGAGCAAAATTAAAGAAATGATAGACACTGCTGTAAAGGAAAAATTAGTTGAAATTAAAAAATCAAAACCTATTGAGTTTGAAATTATTGATGAAGATGATATTATTTATGATAATAAACTTGTTAAGGATATTAACCATAAAAAAATAACTATTCCTAAACCTATTTTGAAGTGGGTTGGCGGAAAAACACAAATTTTAGATAAATTGATTGTTGAGTTGCCAAGAAACATAAATAATTATCGTGAAATATTTTTAGGTGGAGGTAGTGTCTTATTAACCTTATTATCATATGTTAGAAATGGTATCATAAAAATACATGGAAATATATACGCTTACGATTTAAATGAACCTTTGGTTTATATGTATAAAAATATTCAATCAAATCATAATGAATTATATAATCAAATACAGAAATTAATAACTAATTTTAATTCTTGCGGAGATGGTGAAATAAATAGAACTCCAAAAAATATTGATGAAGCAAAGGTATCAAAAGAAAATTACTACTATTGGATTAGAAGTGAATATAATAAATTAAGTTTTGCTGATAAAAAAACTACAATAGGTTCTGCGATGTTTATATTCTTAAATAAAACTTGTTTTAGAGGTGTTTTTAGAGTTGGTCCAAAAGGGTTTAATGTTCCTTACGGACATTATAATAATCCTGAAATCATTAACAAAGAACATTTAGACGAAATACACGAACTAATACAAAATGTTATATTTGAATGCTGTGATTTCAATATATCATTAAATAATGTTGAACCAAATGATTATGTATATCTTGACCCCCCATACGCACCTGAAACAGATACTTCCTTTGTTGGATATACTGAAAATGGATTTAATATTGATAATCATAATAATTTATTTAAATTAATACATAAATTAACTGAAACAAATAAAAAAATGATGTTAAGTAATGCTGATGTTAGTTTAGTTCGTGATAATTTTACAAGTGAAAAATACAATATAACAACTATTTTATGTAAAAGAGCGATTAATTCTAAAAATCCAGAAGCAAAAGCAAAGGAAGTTATTATAAAGAATTATTAAGCCAAATATCAAATGTTTCAAAATAATTTTCATCATCACCAAATAATACAGCAATATTATTTTCATTAAATATTGTATTTAATATTGTATATTTTTTTTCGTTTGAGATTAATTTTTTCTTCAAAAACTCACTTACACAAAATCCATAATGAATCTCAAAATCATCGCCTAACACTAATTCATATTCTCTTTTTAATGATGGACCACTCCATAATTTAGTTTCAACAGAACCTTCTACATTTTGTTCCTTTTTTTCTAATATTTTTATTACTTTTTTACCATTATCGTATTCAATAATATATGCTTCATCAGGACATCTAAATAATTCAATAATATTATATTTATTTTTCATATACATTTTTAATCCATTTTGTAATACAAATACGATAGTTTTATCTTGAAAAGATTTTGATAGATAGTAATCATATGCTTTTTTTGGTTTTTTTGTAAAACTATGTTTAGTATATCCATCATTTAACAATCTTATTTGATTATTTGTTTTTTCTTCAAATTTTTTACCAAAATAATTTGTATTAGCACCCCCAGCACCAGTTCCTTTGTTTATGATTACATTTATGGGTTCTTCTGTTTCAACCTTTTCTATTTCAATATCTTCTTCTTCAATAATTAAGATTTTAGGTTTTATCTTCTTAATTTTCTTTGGAAGTTCAGGTAAAACATTACTCTCAATAACTACATTATTTAATTCAGGTTTATTTTCCATTTCTTATTGTAATATAATAAGTATTACATTTATAAAGGCATTCAATTTTTTAGTGTTGCGTACCGGTAAGTGGTTTTGTGGGGTCGGTACACTGTACGTACCGGTAACATGTAATACATTATTGCCTCTAATATTATTGGTGTGGTTTATATGGTTTATTGAGGAATTGTATTGTTTTATTGAATAATATAGCCGTTGGAAGAAGAAATATCTTTAAATAATTATTCGGCGTTTTAAATGTCCAAAGGTGTAAATAATCTAAAAATATTGTATTGCGAATATAATGAAATAACATTTATTCCAGTTTTAAATAATTTAGAAATATTATGTTGTGAAGGTAATAATTTATCATCAATCCCTGTTTTAAATAGTCTAAAATTATTATATTGTGCAGGTAATAATTTAACAAACATTCCTATTTTAGAAAACTTAGAAGAACTACATTGTAATGATAATCAATTAACATCAATTCCTAATTTGAATAATTTAAAAATATTAAGATGTCAATCTAATAAGTTAACATCAATGCCTATTTTGAATAATTTAAAACAATTATTTTGTAATGATAATCAACTGACATCAATTCCTTGTTTAAATAATTTAGAAGATTTATATTGTCATAATAACCCAATTTATGACATTATAGATAATGATATAACAAAACTAAAAAGATTACAAAGATTTATTGAATTATTTCATAGCATAAAATGTAAAAAAGGATTAAGAAATTTTCTTTGGGATAAAGTAAGACGACCTAAGATAGAGAATAAGTATCATCCTGAGAATTTATTAAAATTAATAGAAGGTAAAGATAATTATGAAGAGATACTAGAATCATGGTGATTTATTTAAACAAATGTTACAAACAGAGTCCTATCTCTTCATATAATATAAACAAAATCCCACATAAAATAAAAGTAATACCTATTTTTTCACAATAAGATAAAGTCTCTTTAAAAACATATACACCTAAACTAGTCACAATTATAAATGAACATACATTGTAATAGGAATTTACGATGCTAATCTTTTCAAAATGATAAACATAGTAAAATAAAAAGCTTATACATGAAAATAACAATATTGAAATAAGTATATACCATTTTTGGTTATGTATATAAGCATATTTAATACATCCTACTGCAATACCTTCTAGCATGGCTGCAAAAAATATAATCAGAATTATTAGAAATAAGTTTTTTCTTTTTTTATCAGTACGATTTAATGAATCCATATACTATACAAGATTATAATAAAAATATTATATATTAAATAATTATCTTCTGTTTAAATAATTATCGATGGTTACTCGTGTTTCATCCATTTTTCTATAACAAATTACATGAAAACATATATTCTTATTATTTCTAATTACTCTAACCATATTTTTATTTTTTATTATAAATTTATCACAATATGCACAACGGTGTTTATCATTGTAACTAAACATTGATTTATTTTAATTATAACTTATATAAATTATAGTTAAATCAATTTTTAAACTAGAAAGTGGATTGAGTATGTAATAATATAAAATAATAAAATAATAAATATAAAGTTATTATTTTATAAATTATTATATATAATGCAAATTTTCGTAAAGACCCTCACAGGAAAAACCATTTCTCTCGATGTAGAACCATCAGATACAATTGAAAATGTAAAACAAAAAATTCAGGACAAAGAGGGAATTCCTCCTGACCAACAACGACTTATTTTTGCTGGTAAGCAACTTGAAGACAGCCGAACATTATCCGATTATAATGTTCAAAAAGAGTCAACTCTTCATTTAGTATTAAGACTTCGTGGTGGTTTATTCAATAAATAAATGGATTTAAAATATTTTAATGAAACAATAAAAATGAAAACATTACTTATGAATAAAATAGAAAAAGATGATGAAATATTTTATTTAGAAAATTACGATAGATGTGACAAGGCATTATTTTACTTTGGAAGATGTATGAATAATATTGACACACAATTTTCAATTATATTTAATGGTCCAATCATACATAATAAAATATTTGGTCCCACTGAAAAATTTTCCAAAGATATGTTTCATATGTTGTTTAAGTTTTTATCTATTAAATATATAATATTACAAAATAAGATTGATTATGACGACACAATGAGTACTATACCTATTCATATAAGATATTGTTCTTATGATTATCGCCGATTATATGGAATTTATGAAATATATTTTAAAGACAATTTATGAATTGTATTAAACTATGAACAGCATATCTTACCATGTTTATATGCAAAATGATTATCTTCGTATTACTCCGGAGCAGCGTAAGAGAATCAGAGAGATAGTCGGATTTAAAAATGTTGATTACATTGGTCCATTTATGTCTGAACCAATTAACTTACAACAGATTGTTGAAATAACAGAATACTTGGTTGGTGAAGTCAATAGTGATTGGATAATTAGAACATTTAATAATCATAAATACGAAACAAAACCATTAATTTCATTATCTATATTTATGATGCATCTAATACGTGATTTTAGAATTGGTTCTGAGATTATTGGAAAGGTTCCAATTCGTGCATTTTTATAAATAATTTATCTTTATTCTTCTTGTATTTTATATTTTTTGGAGAATTAGATATTTTTGATAATAAAAATTGAACATAAACATATTTCTTTTTATTTTATTAAAAAAAATGAATATCCCAGAGAATGTTCAAAACTATATTGATATTCTACCAGATGATATTAATGAAATTAATTTGACTTGTAGGAATTTAAAAGAATTACCTGATTTATCAAGATTTACTCAGTTAAAATGTTTATATTGTGACCATAATCAATTAACTTCTATTCCTGTATTAAATAATTTAGAAGATTTATATTGTAGCAATAATCAGTTGACTACTATTCCAATATTAAATAATTTAAAAATTTTAGTTTGTATGTATAATAATTTAAATACGATTCCAAAACTGAACAATTTAGAATGCTTAGTATGTAGTTTTAATAAAATAAATTTTATTCCAGTTTTAAAAAAAATAAATTTATTTTCTTGTTATGGAAATGAAATTTATGAAATTTATGGAAACGATCCAGAAAAACTACATACTATACAAAGGTTTATAGAATTATTTTATTCGATTAAATGTAAGAAACGACTCAGACACTTTTATTATGAACGTGTTTTAAGACCAAGAATGGAATCAAAGTATCATCCAGATAATTTGATTCAACTGATTGAAGGAAAAGAACATTATGAAGAGTTACTAGATGCATGGTGTAAAATATAAGAATACAAAGACTTAACTTTATTCGGTTATAACCATTGATTTACAAAATTTAATGTTATATATAATGTAAGAATTATTATTTAAATCCCCTGGTTAAATCTGTATTTACATCAATTAGAAATTGCAACATATCAATAATTTCTTTACTATTATTATCAATTAAAATAGAGATATTAAATGTATTTGATAATTCAATTTCATCTGAATTATTATTTAGAATAAAGGTTAATTTATTTTTATTTTTTACTATTTTAAATGAACTATTTTTATTAATTGGAATAATTTCAGATACATATTGATGATTATATTGAATAGAAGATTTAATACTTATAATAGGACCAAAATATGTTTCAGTCCTTTGGTCTTTATTTCCAATAATTGAATTTAACATAATGCTAGACATAATGTTAGATTCATCGTTTTTATCAACAAAGTAAATTCCAACATCTACATACTTTTTGGGTTTATAATCCGAACAATATGCTTTTGTTACAATCTTGTAATTATTCATTTGATTTATTTTCTCTCACCTTTTTAAATTTATATTTTTTAAATCAATTTTTATATGTTTGTTATTTCTGATCATATATTAATAAAAATTAAATTAAAATTATATTGAATGATTATAGTAAGTGAATTGAAATGAATGACCCTGAAATAGTCATTGTGTTATCTGAATTAAATAAAACAAAATTAGAGAAGGTATTAATATTATGTAAAGAGGAAAAAATTAATTTTAGATTTGAACACGACATATTTGACAAAAAACATTGTCATATTTTAAAACTATTAGAGAATATGATTAAAAATTATGAAGAAATTCCTCTTGTCTTTAAAGATGTAATTGAAAACGAGTATGAATTCATATTAGATTGTATGGATGATGAAGAAAAAAATGAAATTAATAAAAAATTAAAAGATATTAAATATAAAAGAGATTAATTTCATAAGTTAATCTAATAATTTTTTAATTATATCAAATAATGGTTTATCATTACTAAAATCCATGTTTCTTACTTTATTTGAAAATTCAATAATGTCTTCTGCACCATCATGAATTAATTGATAAATTCTTAAATATAACATAATTCCTTCATGACGCATGTGATAATTTTTATTCATCATAGAATGATTTGCGAGTTTATAAACAGAACTGATAAACTTATTGTCCCAATTTGCTGGAACCTTTAAAATTTCAACAAGGGTTGAAATAATAATTAGATTTAATTCAAGGTCATTAATAGAATAAAGAGTTAATATTTTATCTACTATATTTTTCCAAATACCATCATCTCCAAAGATGTGATTTGCAAGTGGGTTCTTTGACACTGTAATACCGCGAGAATATGCTGACAATTTTTGAAGACCTTGAATTTGAAAAATTCTTTGTGAAGAATTAATTAAATTCCAAATGTAAACAGTCGTGTTATTAATAGTTGAAAAGTCTACTTCGTTATCATCGTGTAATTCTTTTGAACCGGGAATTTCATATTCTAATTCTCTACTGATGAGAAATAGAATATGTTCGAAACTAGACACATCATTTAATTGTATAAATTCTAACATATGATGATTATTATCAATCTGATAAATATTCAAATTAAAATGAACAAGCTCTTGATGACTAAACGCCATACAGTTATAAGAATGGTGATTTAAAGGTATACATGAAATACTTACAGACGACATTACATTCACAATCTTAGAACGTACATTTTCCAAATTATTTTCTGGTAAAACAACATTAAACGAAGGTAATTGTCTATACAACGGTGCAATATTATAGTAATAATGAAGATTAACAAGTGGATTGATGTTTCGGTACATTTTAAACTGATTACTACTTGAATAAAGCAATAAATAAGATGGTTTCAATTTTTTACTGTGAATATGTTTTATTTTACGAAAGTACAAAAAATTGAATATCATTTAAATTAATTATTATCATTAAAAGAATACAACTATGACTGATTATTTTACGATTGAGGTTGACTACGAAATGAGTGATATTGATAATCTGGAAGATATTTGTTATGATGACTATATTGATGCAGTTGATTTTACAATTTATGTAAACGATTTACTTGGAAATGATATTTGTACATTTTGCATTTATAATGTTACAAATAATTATCTTGAACCACTAAAAAAAATGGTTTCAAATTTAGGTAAACAAGTAAATTACGTTCATTTTGATGATTATAGTAATAGTACAAATTTAATAGCTCACTTAAATTTTATCGAATTTAAAGTTAATAATTTTAGACAGCATTCAAGTAGTTTATCTAGTAAATTTCCAATTAACAAAGAAGTTGAAAAAATGTTGAATACAATGATTGAAATTCTTGAAAATCCTAATAATGAATCGGAAGATGAAACAGAAGATGAAACAGAAGATGAATTGGAAGATGAAACAGAAGATGAAACAGAAGATGAATTGGAAGATGAATTGGAAGATGAAACAGAAGATGAAAGAGAAGAACAAGAGAAATAAAAATTTAGTATTCTAACTTTATTCTAACTTTATTATAATTTTATTATAATTTACTTCTAGGTAACATGAATAAATCTTCAAATTTCATATATCCTTCACCTACATTTACAATTAAATCAGAATCTAATTTATAATTTCCTGTTGTAATTATTTGAATTTTATCAAAATCTATATTTGGATTTTGTTTTTTATCTAATGATAATGGAATTAATTTAATAGATTCATCTATATAATCTTTTTTTAAATAATATGTGGTATATTTTATTACTACAATATCACATATAATAAGACGGGTTTCAGTTCTATATTCTGCATAATTATATAATCTTACAATATTTATAAAAATAAAATTTATTCAATTTTATAATTATTTTTTTTTGAATAGATATCTCATTCCAAACATAAAACTAATAATAAAGGAAATAACTAACCAAATGGTTTCAAAGGTAGAATAACCAGAATAAATATTTTTTTCTGAAACAACATAATTTTTTAAATACCAAACTGTCTCTTTTGAATTTTTATTTTTATTCATTGTTACAGATATTGTTTTTTCTATTGTATTTTCGTCATTGGTTTCTATCATTTCGTTTAATGCTTTTTTTAAGAACTCATTATCTTCATCTAAATCATTATTTTGACCTTCACTTTTTACTTCATTATGTTCTTCATTAATTACTTCATTCTTTACTTCACTTGGTATTAGAATTGGTTCAGTTTGTTCATGTTGTTCATTCATTTCATGTTTAGTTTCGGTTTTAGTTTCAGTTTCATTATAATTAACATCCAAAACTTTTTGCATTTCTTCAAGAGTAATTCCATGTTTCAAACCATATTCCATAATACTAGAAAAAATAAATGAAGAACAATCTAAATCTTTATTTAAATTTTCTGATTTTAAAAGTTGTTTATGTGCATTATTTACTTTTAAATTTAAAAGATGTAAATAATGTAAAAATTTAATTTTGTCGAATGGTTTTGTTTGCATTACATCAGATAGGTCATTATAAATAGTATACCATTCTTTTGCAGATGAAATAAAATCACTAATCATTTCTATATTTTCATTTATTAAGACATATTTATATCAGTTTAATTAATAATTAATCAACCATATAATGTAATACTTAATTATAAATGTATAAAAAATATTACATTCAAAATTTTATGTCTTTATAGTTCAAATAAACTATTGTCTTTGAATTTTAATAAATATAAACATGTATTTGTGTGAATTTTTTTTCTCTGAACAAATGATACAAAATTTTGTGTAGGTTTATATAGTCCTGATTTTAAATACCATTTATTATTTGTTCTTACGATAATATTACAATTATTTGTTTTGGCGATATATAACATTGTATCAAATGTAGATAAATTGGTATCAAACCCGCGAGGACAAATTAAATTCTGATTTAAATGAATATCTGCATTTGTAAACACTTCAATACTATCAATTTCATTCACATTAGATGAAGGAATGATAGTGTTCATTTTAGGTAATTTATCTGAACATTATATTAATTAAAATTAATCAATTTTTTATTTATATGAATGTTGTAAAATATAAGTATTATATAATGAATGGTATAACAATAAAAGATGGTTATGTAGAATTAACTTCACCAATTGTATTATATTCAGGGGGAGGATATGACCCAAATAACTGTTTAGATAAATTTAAATATATTGGCCAAGGTAAAACATTAAGTGATGGTAAAGTTTTATATTTATCAACATCAGAAGTGGACGCATATGCTTATGCATTACCTCACAATGGTGTGATTAAAAAATATATCATAAAAGATAAATTAAAATTAGTGGATATTACTGAGGGTATGATGCACTATAATTACAATGAGTTAGATTCATTCTGTCATGATGATTATGACGGTTATTTTTTAAAATGGAGTAATAATAGTATAGAAATTGCATTATGTAATTGTTCAAAACATTTAGTTTATGTTGGTTGTAAAACAATACGTGATTATCATTCTGGTAATGATTATAAATATAAATGTTTAGAAAACATAGAAATATGTGAACCGCATACATTATCAAGAAAAAAAAGCAGAAATAGCAAAAAAAGTAAAAGCAAAAAAGGTAAAAGAATTAAAAAGAGTCACAGTAGAAGAATAATTAAAAAGTAAAATTGAATATAAATAATTCATAACATATTGATTATAGAAAAATGGCTTACATGAATTCATCATTCGATTTTATGGTATCTCGTGGAGGTAATAAAAAACATATTCCAGATTTATTCAGTTTAAATGGTTGTACCTATTTTGCAGCATGTTGTTATGTAGATTTCCTACTTTGTATTGAGTTAATTACAAAAGAAGAACAAACAGATTATATAAAATATTTAACTAACTTACCATATACCAAAAATAAATTTAATTTAAAATATCATAATTTATACTATTTTGATAATAATTTTGATTTAATTCGAGGTAATGACCCGATTCTCTGTTATATTTATAAAGACACATATGATGGTATTCAAAATATTCATACTTTTATTTTAGAATCAAATTTTATCTTTAATAGTTGGAATTCAATCAATTCAAAAAAAATTAATGGTAAATATACAATTAACGAACTAACAGGTAAACGTGTATATATTGAAGAACAAGAAACATGTACTGCTCTTATGTCGCCAAGAAAGGTGATTGTATCAGAACCTTATAACAAATTATGCCAATTATTTAATAATCCAACTTATGAATTATTAGAAGAATTATTTGGATTAACAAATGATTGTATTTTATCAAATGAGTTTGAATTAAATGATTTTAAAAATGCGAATATGTATTATGTTCATCTCTTTTAAGAAACCTACGGTTTCCTAAGACCTTCCCTATCAGAAAACTCTTCCTTTTAGTCTCAATGACTTTCTGATAAAATATAGATGTATATTATTATGAAAAAGGGTAATAAACTATTGTTTACTTTATTTATGTTAGTTTTATTTTATTTATTCATACAATTTTTACTCAAAACTTATGAAGGATATAGTATCTCAAACGAACCTTGCAAAGATATTCCTTATATTAAATATGATAATAGATATATTTGTTTTGACCCAATTACACCCACCCACAGAACATTAAGTATTTTTAATCGTGGACAGCAAATGTGTGAAATTGTACCAAATGGTAAAACAATGATTTTAAAAGACCCAATGAATGATAATATGGAATTTAAAGAAACCACAGAACAATTATGTAATCCGTTACAAGTTACTATTAAATAAGGGAACCAAGGTTCCCCTATGACCCCTCCTTTAAGGTTAAAGTCGCATATGATGTGTTTACATGAAAAATCTAACCCATTACATTCCAAAATAATATATTCTTTTCTGAGTTCTCTCTATTTTTTATTAATAATTCAAATGCTTTTCTATCATAGTTACTCATAGATGGAAATGGTGTTTCAAATTTACTTTCATACTGAAATGGTTTAGGGTATTTAAGAATGGTTACTCTTTTATTGTCTATATTAAAATCTGCTCCAACTTGTATACCATATATTTTTGTTGTTTTTGTTGCATTTAATATACCGGTAATTAATGTTCCACTACCAACCGCTACCCATATTTCATCAGGTTCTTTTTTTATACTTTTTAATACAGATGATACACGTTTCTCTATTAGTTCTAATGCCCTATCAGAATATGCACCAAAATTTATTAACATTCTATTATTAGATAAATTACAATAATCATTCGCTCTTTTTTGAATTACATTTAAATAACCTGGGAATATTTCAACAATTTTTGCACCATATTTTTTACATAACAATGTGTTTTTATGTTTAATATTATGTTTTGCACAAAATATTGTTGCTTTTTTTCCTAGATTTTTACAATAAATAGATAAAGCAATTTGAAAACCGCCATATACAGGAGATGCATAAACAAATTCATCAATATCTTTATTTTTCTTTATAATATCATATGCAATAATACTTTTTGTTCCACCAGGTAACAAATCATCTCTAACAACTTTTATGTTATCATAATTTTCAATTGTTATAGGAAATAATGTCATATAAAAATTGAATATATTATAATTAGAAATTTTTAATATATCAAAAATGGAAATTATTAAAGATATGGAAAAATCATTATTTAATATGGCAAAAACATTAAATTTTAAAGTTACACAACAAAATTCTCATAATTTAATTGGTAGAAAAATTATATATAAAACAAGGGATAGATATAAATGTGACATTATTAAAAATGTATCATCTAGTGGTAAAACAATTTATTTAACATACAATAGTGATTTAGGTGGTAATTTAGAAATAACAGGTAGAAAGGTATATATAATTGAATAAATGATATATAATACTTTGTTTAATATTTTTTCTCTCTTTATTAAAAATGCCGACAAGAAAATGGCATGCTCCTTCTTCAAAATATCGCAAGACTTATAAAAAGAAATATGGTGCGCGTTGTTTTCTTTTACCGAGAGAAAATAAGTTCCCTATATGCACACGTGGTGAAATAGATTGCAAGGGATTATATGCTGCCCAATTTTATAACAATATGAGACAACGTAATCCCCATTATCATATTGTTAAAAGAAAAATCAATACATTAAAAAAGAAATATTGTAAAAAGAGTTAATATATTTACTTTATTTACCATTTATTTACCATTTATTTTTACTAAAAAGAAATGCATTTTTTGTTTTAATTCTTGAAGATAATTATTATGTTTCATGTCATGAATATATATTTTCAAACATTTTATAAGAACATGCTTATAAAAATAAATATGTGAAAAATAGTAATATTCTAATAATTCATTAAATAAAATATTATCTCTAATATATTCTTTGATAAATGAAACATGACAACAATATTGTATTATAGATTTTATATTATTTAAACTTAAACTTTCTCTGAATTCATCTATATTTATTTTTTTTATATCTTGTAAATAATTCACAAATATAACATTGGTTGGTATTTTATGTAATCTCGTATCAGAACCAAAATCTTCTAATAATATAACACATTCTTCTATATATTTATATACCTCTTCATATGAATTTAATTTTTTAAGATTATCATTGATAGAATATTCAAACGCTTCAAAAATATATTTATTTAATACATTCATATATTATACTAATAATTAAAGACATAGAACAAAATATAAAATTGAATAAATTAAAATCTATATCTTAATAGATAAAACAAAAAATGATTAAGGCTGGTCCACCGCATTTCAAGCAACTTGCGAAGCAACATCGCCAATCAAATTACACATTTTCAAAATTTATTAATGAATGTATTGATAATGTTATTAAAAAATGTAATACAATTCACATTAGAACTGTTGTAGACGATGGCGATGCAGATTCTGGTGGTAAATTATTAGAAATATGGATTTCTGATAATTATAAAAATGGGTTTGATAATATTAATGAAACTGGTTCTCACAATCCTTTTAATATGGGACATTTTAATGTAAATCATGATAATGATGATGAAACATCTGAGTTTGGTGTAGGATTAAAATCAGGTTCTATTTCGGTTGCTAATAAATTAGAAGTGATTACTCGTGTCCCAGCTTTTAATGAAAATTATTATGTATGTGCTGATTTTATTAGAATGTCAAACGAGAAAGAAGTTGAATTATCTTATAATCCAATAATTAAAAAAATTTCAGATGAAGAATATAAAAATGAATATCGTCACCCATTTGAACAAGGGTCCACTATTAAAGTGAGTAATTTTCGTGATAGTGCATATAATACTACTACACAAGAAATGATTACATTTGAATTGATTAATTCTCTTAGTAAAACATATTATAAATGGTTAGAACATTGTGATATTTATGTAAATGATGAAAAAGTAAATCCACCGTATGATTACTTTAAAGATGAAGCATGTATACCATTTATTGAAACATGTTATATTTATATTCTTAGAAACAATAAATATAAATATATGTATTTTGCAGGAAAAAAATATTATTCTGGTATACAAAAAATATTTGAATATGATACAACAGACAAAAAATGGAAGGAAAGTGAATTTGATAAAATGGAAGGATATATGAAGAATGGGTATAAATTATTATATACACAATATGATAAAGACCATTGTATTGAAATAAATACTACAACTGTATATTATTCAGAGAATGATAAAGAATTACCAAATGATACTGTAAATATTTACAAAGATAATCGTTTATATTGTTCAGAACCACTTGTAAAACATAATGATGGATATTTTAACCATGTAATTCATGAAATTAATTTTAAATCAAAAGATATTGGTAAACACATTGGAATTACCTATAATAAAGAAATTAATATCAAAAATCAGAATAATGATTTGGTAGAATTAATCAAAAATATGGTGTCTATGAATGGTAAAAGATTTAGTACTGGTAATAAAGAAAATCTTAAAAGTATCCATAAACATGCTGTTGAACAAAAATTACAATATTATGTTAACGAAAAAAATAAAAAATTATTAAGAAAAAAATTAGAAAAAGATACAAAAAAATTAGAGGAAGATGATTCAGATGAAGAATATATGTCTTATAAAAATCAATCAAAAACTAATAAAGGTAAAACACAGTTGAAAGAAACTCCAAAGGAACAATTGCAAGAACCTCGGAAAGAACAGTTGAAAGAAACTTCGAAGGAACTTTTACAAGAACCTAAGAAAGAACAATTGCAAGAACCTCCGAAGGAACAATTGCAAGAACCTCGGGAGGAACAGTTGAAAGAAACTCCGAAGGAACTTTTGAAAGAACCTCCGAAGGAAAAGTTACAAGAAGATAAGAAGGAACTTTTGCAAGAAACTCAGAAAGAAAAGTTGCAAGAACCTAAGAAAGAACAACCACAAGAAACTCCGAAGGAAAAGTTACAAGGACCTAAGAAAGAACAACCACAAGAAACTCCAAAGGAACAATTGCAAGAACCTAAGAAAGAACAGTTGCAAGAAGTAATGAGAGAAGTTGAAGATGTTGATAATGAATTAATAAATATTGACCCTAATAAATGTTTTATTATAAAAAGAATGAATCAGTGTAATGATAATCATGAATTAATGATAAAAATTGTTGAATTAATTAAAGAATATGAATTATTAAGACAAAGTGTTTAGATAATTACCCAAGTTTAAAAACACATTAAAATATCCATTATAAACATAATCTTCTTGAATTTCCTTTTCTTGATATTCAAAATAATTATCATGAATTATAATTTTTTCTTTTTCTTCGATTGAATCAATTATCTCTTTTAAAATTTGATTTATAACTGTATATATTTCATAAGAATATCTTTTATAATTCATAGAATAATGACATGGAATAAAATATTCGTTTCTTTTAAAAATATGTTTTTCATTACAAATACAAATCATATTTATTATATTTTTATTTTTTATAATAAAATTATATTAAATAAACATTAATTATATTTTTGGTTAATATATTTTTGGACAATTACCTTTTAAGTTTGATTATTTTCACAAAAATAATTTGGACAAAGACTGAAAAAATCAACCAAAAACACTTCAAAAATACATTCGAGATGGTAAGGGTTGGTAAATGTCCATTTTTTTATAAAAATCACCAGAGCATTTTATGCTCTCGCTACTTTCGTGTCACCATTTGTCACCATGGTCTTTGTCCAAAAATATTTTTGAAGGCCATGAAACCATTTTTAGTTTGTTACCCCCTTGTCCAAAAAAACCTCGATACTTTTGATACTTTTTGTCACCATTATTTTTGTCCAAAAATGCCTTACTGACCCAAAAATTTCAAAAAAATGAAAAAATATTTCTTACCATTCATAGATTCAAAAATGGACGGAAGATTTTTTTCAAAAATTTTCAACCGATTTTTGAAAATGGACATGTCCAAAATGAAAAATCTTTTTTAAAATTTGCCAAAAAACTTTCCTTTTCCTCCTTTTCGGAATTCTGGCTTCCAAACCTTCCCCTCAAAATTATAGGATTTATTAATATTTTCCATATGATAATATGTAACAAAATATTATAAATAGTTATAAATAATGTTTAGAAGAGTTACCCTCATAAACCAATGTTTTCTATTTATTATATTTTTAAAGGAAAGATTCGGAACCATGTTTTCCCTTAGTATTTAATCAAATAATATAACGCAATATATGGCTGCATATTGTTATGAGATTGACCGCCACCTGTTGGGTCAATAGTAAGTGTTCGTAATGGAGCATATAAATCTGGTTCTCCGCTGCTGCTATCGACTTGATATGCTGTATTATTACCAGTACTAGTGATTAATCTAGCTGTACCATCAGAATTTGCATTCGAACTGTGTGTATGTGATGGAATCTCTGAAATAGTTAAAGTATGTTTTTCCTCACCACCAGTACCTGCTAATTTATAACTATTATAACTGACATCAGTATTATCTGTAATAGCACCAACAATAACACGTTTATTCAAATTAGGAATATTAAAATAGTTAGTAAGGTCAGACCCACCATAAGTAGTACCAATTGCATTAAACAAGTTTGCGTAGTCTACTTTTAAAAGAGAACTACCATCACATCGCAACCAACCATCTGGAATATTAACTGCGGCGGATTGTATAATAGTACCATAAGGAATTAGAATATAATTATTTAAATAATAATTACCTGATGCATAATAATTTCTTGCTTTTAAATCTCCTCCAACATTAAGATCGCCGCCAATGTTTTGATTATTTTCTACATATAAATCGCCTTTTTTAATTGCGGGCTTATTAAATTCAGCTAGACGATTCGCATCATGTATATTTTTATTAAGTGCTCTATTTTTAGCTCTAAAAAACGACATTATATAATATAAGAAAATATAAAAATTTAAGAAACCTACGGTTTCCTAAGACCTTCCCTTAATAATTAATTGTTGAGTCGTGTGCGGGGGCGTTACCCCAAAAAGTCGCGTGCGGGGGCGTTACCCCGCATTTAATAAACCAAACGCACTAATTGTTTCATCATTTATTTCAAAATGGTAACCTACGATAGAAACAATTAATTTATCACCATCTTCTACTGGTAATTCATCTAAATCGAATTTATGATGTTCTTTGCTAATATAAATAGTTGCAGGGTTTTCATTCTCAGACAATATAGCAACAAATCCAAGTTTAGTTTTATTTTTGATGTAACATTCAACAACCATATTGTGATAAGGAAAAAATACATCACATAAAAATATAACATTGTATACAACAGAAGTTGCATTTAATACTCCACTAGTATGAGTAATAACTTTACAAGAATTTTTGCGAATGTAACCTTCGTTACGACATTTACCTTCAATCTGGTCTCTTGCATATTTTACAAAATAGGATTCAATATTTTTACCCATGTTTCTAAAAGGAACCACAATTGTTTCATGAATAAAGGATTTATTGTAAATTTGATTATTAACAACTTCAATTTTTGAATTTTCGACAACTTCTAGATCATTCACAATAGGATTATTATTGATTTCCTCAGAATTATTATTGATTTCCTCATTATATATGTCTTTTTCATCAAAAGTCTCTTCAATAGGTTTGGGTTGAATTGGTATCGGTGCAGTTAAACCTTTCTCTTGTTGAGAGAGAAATTCACGAATTAAATTCTTTTTGTATCCATTGATTTTATAATCAATGTATTTAGGGTCACATGAAATTTTTTTAACATCACTAAGATATACAATACGATATGATGTTGGATGTAATTTTTCATTTACAAATTTATGATGATATGGACAACCATCGATGGTAATCAAATCTTTCAAATTAATTGGAGAAATACTCTGAATATGTGTATTTTCTAATTCATCAAATATAGATTGAATATATAGTGCATCCTTATCATTAAATGGTATAGATTCTAAAAAATTAAAAAAATCATCATATTGTGAAATAGAAAATTCAATCGAACGTTGTTGTTTTAATTTATTATTAATATTCTGAATCGCCTCAGGGTCTTTAATATATTTTTTAAAATTTGATGTAAAATCTTCATAAATTTGTTTTTTATAATTTTTATAAAAAATATCATACAGCTGTGTTATCATATTATTTACATCTTCTGAATGACTTTTTTTAGTTAGAATATCTAAACTATTTTTGAATTTAGGTGTTAATCTAGATTCACGCCATTTCATTAATTGTCGGAATAAATCGTCTTTTTTATTTATTATCAATGTTCGTACTTCGTCAAAATCACCTGTTTGTATAGATTTAATCGCACTCATTTGTTCTTCGTCATATATTTTTATTTGTTTATTAAAATTTAATTTATTTGTATAAAATATTTTTAGTTTATTGATTAGTTCCTGGTCGTTAATATTTTTATCATGAGATTTCATGTGTATTGTTATATAATTGTTAATATCATGTTGTATTTTTTTTACGTCATCTGGTGATAGTTTAGTTTCAATTAAATATTCATTTATAGGAAGACCTGTTTCAAAATTAATATATTCTTTGTCTTCAATAGAATTATCATAATTGCCATTAAATTTACCAGAATAATAATAATATTTTTCATATTTTTCATTTAATTTTTGAATTAAATTAATATAGTATTCTCTTGTTTCTTCTTCTTTAACTTCAAAAAGTGTCCAATTTTCTTTTTTAATAATTCTAAGTGCAGATTTTCGTAAATTAGCTTCATTAAAAGTATACTCACTTGCATTACGATTTATCATTACATTTACACGGTCATTTGGATAATCTAATATTTTTGCAATACCAGTAAATTGGCTTCTATCAATTTGTTCCATTATACATAAAAAAATATATTAATCAATGAAATATTATGTAATTATTCAAACAATTGATTTAAAATCTGTACCCAATTATGAGTTTCGTCTTCATTTACATTTGCATTTACAATATGATTATTATCCATATTCAATAACCAATTATCATGATATTTACTACATTTTGTTAAATATTCCAAAGAAATAGTTTCACCTTTTCTCGCGCGTTTTAGAACACGTTCATATGATTTTTCAGGTAATGTTTTCAGATAAAGATATACAATATTTTCAGAAAATTTGTTAAATTCATCGAACCACATATTATAAATTTGATAACCAATTTCATCAATCATTTTATCGTCATATAACATTTTACAGAAAACATTACGGTCTGTAAATAAACTTCTCTCACTAATAATATATTTGTATTGTTTATTTTCGTATGCTTTCTTCAAAATAGATAAACGAGAGATATAAGCCAACATTTGAAATTTAAATGCAAATGAATGCTGGTCACGATAATAATGTTCTAAAATATTACCATCATCGTCTTTGCAATTTAACCATAAATCAACTGGTTCATCAAGAAAACAAATATCATCACGGTCTTTGTAATAAGATTTAAGAAATTGTACAAAGGTAGATTTGCCGGAACCAATGTTGCCTTCAATACAGATAATTTTTGCCATAATGTATAGTCAGATATTAAAAACAATGGTAATATAAATTAATTCAATTTTATTAAGGGAACCAAGGTTCCCCTAAGACCCTTCCTTTTTCGGAGTAACGACCCCGCACGCAACTCTAAGGGTTCTTCTTAAAAATATATTTTCTAATACAATTTAAAAAGTTATCCGATATTATATCATAACCCAGTTATAAAATGAAAGTTCTACAATTATATTATGACATTGCAAGCCACCCAGATTCTGAACAGGCACTTGCTATTTTTAATTTATATGAGAATGCAATGAATAAGAGAAATGCCGAAGTAGTTAACAACCCATATTGTGATTCAGGGTTTGATTTATTTCTAGACCGTGATTATACAGAGACCCAAGAAAATGTACAAATCTGCAAGATTGATTATCATATTAAATGTTCTATGTTAGATGAAGATACCAATAAACCATGTGCCTATTTTCTCTGTCCAAGGTCAAGTATTTATAAATATGATATGGTTCAATGTAATGGTTTTGGAGTTATTGATTCGGGATATCGCGGAAACATTTGTGCAATGTTTTACAAGAATAGCAGTGATAGTATGAGTATTCCTGTTACAACACGAATTAATCAAATTTGTTTACCTTCTCTGGAACCATTTAAAGTAAAATTGGTTACAAATGAGAATGAGCTAGGTATTACTGCACGAGGTACAGGAGGATTTGGTTCAACCGGAACAACAGCACAATAAATGAGTTTAATAATTAATATAAAATAATATTATTAATTATAGTAATAAAATGAACATTCTAAAACGATTAGATGATTTAAAATGGTATAATAATAAATACATTCATAAAATTGAAGATACTATGTATACATTTCTCTCAAAAAAAGAAATATGTGAATTCTATACTTATATTTTAAATCATCCTTGTGAAAAATGTGATAAAACATTACCAACAGAAATTACTCAACCGCATCCATCCTTATGGCAATATAAAGGATGTGATCATGATTATTATAGAATTGCATTATCAAGAACATATTTGGAAAATTATTAGAATTTTATTAGAATTATTTAATATATTTAATATAGGCAATAGATAAACCAATTAAACACCCACCAATAAAAGGTAAAGTTTCTATGGTTTCATTCACAAATAAATATCCAAAAATAAAAGAAGTAATAATTCCAAAGAGAGATAATATACTATATATAAGAGAAGGTAATTTAGTAATACTCCAAAAACGAATAGTATAACCTAAAAATCCAATAAAGGAATTGAATAAAAATAAAGGTAATAGATATTTTGTATCAAGTATAGTATTTTTATTTGAAATAAACAATCCGCATAATAACATCGCCAAACCAGAAAGATATAATTGGTAAACATTTATATAAGGATTTGTATTACTTTGTTTGACAACAAAAAATATACCCGATTCAGTTAAAGAAGATATAAACACAGCGATTAAACCAATCAAGTTTAAACTGAGTGTTTGATCTTGATAAGATAATAAATAAACACCAATGAGAGAAATAATAAATGCTGGAATAAGTTTTGTATTTATTCTCTCTTTAAAAATAAAATAGCTACCAATAATATTCCAAATAGGATATGTATAAAAGAGAGACATGGCAATACCGGCTGGTAAATATGTAAATGCTATATAACTAGAAATAACATGAACAATGTTCATTATACCATATAAAAAATTATAAAAATATCCAGATTTAAAAGTTTCATATAATGGTTTTAAACCGCCGAACAATAATGCACAAAAACAGAATGTAAAAAATCGCATCAAAGTTTGGGTGTATAAATTAGTAGGAACAACTTTGATAAGAATTGGATATAAAGATAGAATTGTTTCAGATAAAAGAACAGCTAATGTAGGATTAAACATAATTATATATATATATATATATATATATATATGAATTTATTACCCTTGAATTTAGCTTATTTAGCACCATCACTTTTCGCGTTTTATATGTTAGTTGCATGTAATTTTTTAGCAGAAACATTTAGTTGTAAATTACAAACATTATTAAGAACAAATATGTTTGCAAAACATTTAACAGGTATTATGTTATTATTTTTCTTAGTTGTATTGGTTAAACCAGAAAATGCAGATAAAAATATTATTTATAATATTGGATTATCATTTTTGCTATATATCTGGTTTATGATGACGACGAAAGTGCCAATATCTGTATTTTTTATAATATTATTTTTATTAATAGCTGTATATTTGTTAGACATAAGAAAACAACGATTACTAAAAGATGAAAAAAAAAATGAAAATGAAATAAAACAAATTGATATGTATGAAAATTTTTCATCAATAATAGTGATATTATCAACCATAATTGGAATAATTTTTTATTATTTTACAAAAAAGAAAGAATACAGAGATAAATTTGAATTATCTAGTTTTATAATGGGAACAAATCAATGTAGAAATAGTAATAATTATCCAATTAATAATAAATCTTTTCGTAAATAATAAAAGAAAAAGAATATAAAGACATTATATATTTATAATTGTGAAGAGTGAAATCTTCATATCGTCGCAGTATGGCGCAGAGGAAGCGCGCAAGGCTCATAACCTTGAGGTCCGTAGATCGAAACTACGTGCTGCGTGATAACCGGTGATAGCTCAGTTGGTAGAGCATTCGGCTGTAATGGAAAGTTAGGTACCGAATGGTCGCGAGTTCGATTCTCGCTCGCCGGATTTATAATATATAAATTAAAAAACTTATATATTATTATTTTTTGTTTCTACTTTTGTTATTACCTTTTCTTGATTTTTTATTTGAATTATATTTATAATACAAATTTTGAGAATTATTGTATTTAAAACCATTTTTATTAAAATAGGTTCTATTATCAATAGGATGAGGAGTAAATGGATTAAAACTATCACCTTTAATAAATACAATTCCATTACTTTTCAATATTTTATAAATAGATTTCATTGTTTCCGGGTCATCAAGTAATATAAGCAACATTGGACAAGTAAAAAATAAAACAGCATCATAGTATTTTTGATGATTTTCTACAAATTCTTTTGTTTCTTGGTTATTAATATTAAAGTTAAAATTATAATCAAATTTACCAGTTTGATCTCTATTAGTACCTAAATATTCTATATTTAAATTATTGGTTTCAAAAAATTCACTCATTTTTACATGTATTAAATTTGTAAATTTACTTACATAATTATGTTCAGTTGAATATTTGCGCTGGCATAATACTAATATATTTTTTGTTTTATTATTAGTATCATTATTATAATAATTATTATTTACTAATTTAGCCATTATTATATATAATTGTTAAAAAATCATAATAGTTATAGACTTTATGAAATAATTGATTTAAATAATAAATAATAAGAATAACTAACAATATGTATACTAAACTATACCCAGTAATTTTCGGTACGGTTTATTTGTATATTCAATCAAAATATTATAATAAAACAACACAAAGTAAATGGATATATTTAAGACGTTAATAAATTTAATCCTTTTGTAATTTGAAAATAAGCTATTTTATTATAGTCGCTCATATTTTCAATTTGAGTTAATTTAATATATTGTCTATCATACAGTTGTTTAATATCATCTAACCAAGATGGTTCTTTTAATTGTTCTTTACAGAATGTTAATAAAACATTAAGTGTAGATAAGGAAATAATGTTTACAGTGTCAATATTATTTTCGCAAAGATAAATAACTTTTTTAATTACTTTTATTAAAGTTTCATTTTCTAAGTTAATATATTCAGTGTTAATACTACCTATCATTTTTAAAGACATTAATATATCATTTGTATTTTTATCGTCTCTCATTAATTTCAAAATAACATCATATAACTTAATTAAATAATCATCATAATTATCTTGGGGTAATTCGAGTGGATTATTATTTATGATATGAAAATTAATATTTAAATCTTTCTGAATGATATTTATAAATTTATTAAACGCATAATGAGTTCCACTCATTCTTCTAAACTCTACAATATGTGATGTTTCATTATTTTTGAAAATCATAATTTGAAAATCAATAATTTCAAGAACAAATACAGTTACACATTCCATAACACGACCATTGAATTTCCAAACAACTTTATTCTCAAAATAATTAATAAATAAGTTCCAAATTTCTTGAATTGTTTTATCTATAATAAAGTTATAAAAAGACAACTCATAATAGAATGGTTTTGGTGATACACATGGAAGTTCCATTATCTGAATTAATCTATAATCTAAATTAATAAAATAAAGTCATTCAATTTTTTGCGGGGTAACGCCCCCGCACGCGACTCCAAACAAACCAATTTTGCGGGGTAACGTCCCCGCACGCGACTCCAAATAAAACCATTATCATATGACTAGTATGCGACTCCAAACAAATAATGATTAAAGGAAGGTTCGGAAACAGTAGGTTTCTGATAAGGAGGGGTCATAGGTGAACCTTGGTTCCCTTAAAAATTGAATCTTCAATATTCATATAAAATATATTAACAAATGCAATGTATTATATTCCAACTTGTATGGTAGGCGGAAGTGATGATAAAGATATTCCATTAATTAAAGAAGAATTAGAGAAAATATTAATAAAAGATGTTGTTGATAAATTTATAAAAAAAGAAGGTTATTATCTAGTTTACTTTAAACCTATCATGGAGAGAATAGATTTAAGAATTACAAGATTTATTCATAATATTACAAAGAATTATTTGATTTTACATTTCATAACAGATGATATGAAAAATTATACCTATATTAAAAAAGCACCTTATAAATTACTATCAGAAAACCAAGGTTTTCCGAACCTTTCCTTATCAGAAAACCAAGGTTTTCCGAACCTTTCCTTTCATTAGATTTTACAAATATATTTATAGTTTGTTTGTAAATCTACTTTAAAAAAAATAAATATATAATAATAAACATGTTAATTAAACTTTTTGATAATTTTATATCAACAGAAGGTCAATATCCAGAAAGGAGGATATGGAAAGTATTAATAAGTAGTATCATATGCTATGGTATATTATTTTTTATTATAAAAAATTTAATACACTATGAAAAAATAACAGAAAATGTATATTGGGTGTTATTAATTATATTTTGTATGGATATATTGATTAGTATTAATAATAATAAAGAATATATAGAACAAAAAATAAAGGAATTTTCAAATTCATTCAATCAATATAAAAAACTAAACAATACACAAAAAAATCAAGAAATAAAAGATGAATCTATTAAAAAAGATTTATTAGAAGATGAAGAATATACAAGTATCATTGTTTAACTAAATTCTAACATAATTAACAAAATTATAAAATATATCAGAGTTTTCTGAACTTATGAAATCATTGCTTCTATACACTTGTTTCCAATTATTCAAATCATACTTAAAATAAGTATATTTTTCAGTTTCAATCATTTCAGGATTAGAATAAGGTCTATATACTTCTGTAATATACATAGTATCACATTTGTCAATTAATTGTTTATAAATTTCACTTCCACCAATTAAAAAAATATTTTTATCTTTATGATAAATTTGTTTTAATAAAACATCTAATCCTTCTAATGTTGTATAATATACATCTTTAAAATAAGTCATTTTATCAGGTTCTCTTGTAATGACTATGTTAATACGCCCACTTAATGGTTTAGAAATAGATTGAAATGTTTTTCTTCCCATAATAACAATATGATTTAGGGTAAGTTTACGAAACCTTTTTAGGTCATCTGATATTTTCCATGGGATTGTATTATCATAACCAATAATATTATTTTGGTCATGAGCACAAATTAATATCATTCTATAAAAAATATAATGATAAATATTTATACAATTTATTTTAATTATTTTTTAGCTCCGAATTGAAATGGTTTAAATTGTGAATTACCAAATAAATTATTATTAGGAGCTTGAAATAATGTATTTGCAGCAGGCTGTTGTGGTGATTGAAACATTGTATTTGCAGCAGGCTGTTGTGGTGCTTGAAACATTGTATTTGCAGCAGGCTGTTGTGGAGCTTGAAATAATGTATTTGCAGCAGGCTGTTGTGGAGCTTGAAATAATGTATTTGCAGCAGGCTGTTGTGGAGCTTGAAATAATGTATTTGCAGCAGGCTGTTGTGGAGCTTGAAATAATGTGTTTGTAGCAGGCTGTTGTGGAGCTTGAAATAATGTGTTTGTAGCAGGTTGTTGTTGGACTTGAAACATTGTATTTGCAGTAGGTTGTGGAGCTTGAAATACAAAATGTGTGTTTTGTGGCGGATTAAATTTATTTTCTTCTACATATTCAGTCACAACATTTGGTTTCATATGAAATGGTTCACATGGGCGTCCTTCATCAAATTTTTCTCTAAGTGTATAAATAATATCAACATATTTAAAATCAGGATATAAAGTATTAAACGATATTGAATTTAAGTTAGAAACCTCAATCTTTGAAATGATTGAATTATCAATATCCATAAAATAATATGCATCGTCTTTTACAAATGCAACAGTATGACCATTATGGGAATACTGACAACCATCTTTTTCATGTTTATACATTTTAAAGATAATTACATATTTATTAGGTGTATTAAACATTTTCATAAATTCAAATAAAAGTTTAATACCTTCATTTAATTCATAACGTAATACAATAAATTTAGATGAAATTGTAACAATATTACTAATAAATTTTGCAATTTTAATAATAGAAAGTTGAATAGGATGTTGTAATAGATAATGGTCCCTAGGAATAAGTTTAAGATAATCTAAAATATTAATTCCAGTATTGTTATATTTACTATTTGGTGATGGTTTTGTAAATCCAGATGATCCAATAATAGAAATGGATGATTTATAATTAATTGGTATATCTAAACTAGTTGTACATACAGAATTAACTTTGTTTAAATTAGAATTAATGATTTGTTCCATGTTTTGTTTTAACAAATCATTTAATGTTAATGAAATAATTTCATGAAGTTGATTACGGGTCAGATGAATAATTTCGTTAGACATTTTAACTGAATTGAATATAAACAATTCAAATAATATTACTTCAATTTTATTTTAGATTAAAAATATTTTAAACTTTCTAATTGTTTAGTATGAGTCATTTTATTTATTTTTTCAACTAATTTTTTATAATCTTGTTTAGTTTTAATTAAATTATTATTTAATAGTAAATTGCTTTTATTGATTTTTGTATTATTTAGTTTACTATTTTTTTTACTATGTTTTTTTGTTTTACTATTACCACCACTAAAATTATTTGTATGTTCAAATGATGAATCATAAACAATAATATTATTATCTTCATCACCTTCATTTGTAATTGTATTTATTCTATTTTCAACTCGCCATTCATTATATTGCAAATTTAATCTTTTTTCTTCTGGTCGGAAATTACGTATAGTATATATTAAATCAATCGCTGAGTTAGGTCCAATTCTAGAAGGTTGATATTTACTAAAACATTTTATAAATTTATTAACAAATCTATTTAACGTATTATCATCACTTATCGAATCACTAAGAAGATCAAATATTCCTGTAGCTCCTGTAATTTTAGGGTCATTTTGGTAAGGGGTATGTTCACTTGTGCCCTGAGGGTCTGCCCAATAAATATTTCCATCTATTTTACATATACCGATATAATGACCTACCTGAGATAATTTTTGTTTTCCAGAATTATTAAATTTATTATCCTGAAATTGTTTATCATATATTTTAATAACAATTAAAGTGTTATCATAATATCCATTCGAAAAAGTCTTTCCAAGTATTCTTGCTACTTCTTCATGATTAGAATATCTAACAACAACAAATTCATTTTCAGGATTATTATTTAACAGTTTTATCATGTTAAATATATGAGTACCAGTCATTGGTATACATGTTAATTCACTAATTGAATTATTAGTAGAAAGAAAACCAAACTGATGTAATAATATTAAACCGCATCCAACATATTTTGAAGGTACAAGTGGTGTTCTTAACTGGTTTACTGTTAACTGATTCGGGTTTATATCCCATCTAGATAGTGCAATTGTTTTTTCAGTACCTTCAATTGATTTTGATATTGAGTCAATACTTTCATGTATAATGGTATGTGGGTATCTGTATATAGTCTTCTTCATAGATGGAATCAATTCTCCAATAGTTCGTACAGAAGTCTTATCATATGGTTGATATATTTGACAAGAAAATAAATTAATTGATATATTATTTTCCATAAAATCTTTTGTATACTTCTCTCCAAATAATAATTTGCATTTATTATGAATTAAATTAAGTATAAATGAATATGTAAAAAAACCATTGGAATCTTTAGCCGCTAACATTGCATCATTAAATGTCATAATTTTATTTACTCCTAATGTTTTACTTTTAATAATTCTGTCTATTGTTGTATCATCATACATACCAGCTGACGTAAATAACATTTGTGAAATATCTTTTGAATCATCTAAAATTATATGATATAAACCCATAAAAGTCGATATAGATGTTGGTAATTTTTCACCATTACTAGCAGTATATATGTCACTAATCACTTTATCTTCATTAGTCATCCTAAAGAATAATGGAGGTACAATTACTAATCGTTTTGTTCCATTATGAAATGGAATTTTTGGACACTTCCCTATTATTTGATTACTTTCTGTAATATCTTTTAATTCAGATATATTTGCTAATTTTAATGGACTAGAATAAAATCCAATAGATTTATATTTAAATTCAAGTGGTACATGTTCACCGGTTGAAAGAGCATGTGAGCCATGTGATACCCATAAAAATATATGATATTTATTTGGTTGTTTACAATAATTAATATACTCCTGAGTAATTACTATATTTGGATTTCTAATATGTTGTTCAATACATTCTTTAATTGTAGTAGTTATTCTTTGGAATGCCGCCATTAATATATTAATATATTTTTAATTAAATATAATTCCTATTAAATATTATGGAATATACAAAATACTTAGATATAATAAAAATAAATTTATTATTCAATATTTTTACAATAAATTACAAAAAACAAACAAATGAATATTTAATAAAAAATCTAGATTTATTAAATAATTATGAACTTACAAAAGAATTAATAATTATACTTTCAAAATCAGAGAATATATCTTTTACTGATTTTTATAATTTTGGTATAAAACTAAGAGTATTTAATGATATTAATATATTAAGAGCTATCAACCATACCATAGAAAAAAATCTAACACATATACTTTCATGTGAATATGAATTATTATTTAAACTTTTTTTAGAAAAGAAAAAATTATTAGATATATTATATGAATTTAAGAATGATGAAGAATCAGAAGAAGTAGAAGAATCAGAAGAAATCATTATAAAGGATGAAACAACAGTAATAGATGAATTATGTAATTCATTTATGTATTATTATTTGTTATATTTTTTTGTTATTTACTATTTATGTTATTATTTATAAATAATTGATGTAAAGTAATTGAAAAAAATAACTAATTAAAGAAAAGTAATATGTCACAACCTTTACAAGAGAATAAAATGGAATATAATGATTTATATCAACAATTTAAAGAGAAATATTCACTATCTGAATTATTAGATTTATGTGAAAAACATAAATTATCTATTTTTGGAAACAAGGAAATCATTATAGATCGTTTAGCCTATTATCTAAGTGAAAAACATAAAAGAAGAGATATTAAATATAGAATCACTGAATGTTTTACTAGTATAAAATCAAAATTTTATTATTATATTGGATAATAGTTTGGAACACTAGCATCTTTAATCATTTCAATCATGTAATCTAACATTTTTTCAATTTGTTTGTTGATCAAATAATTATATTCTTTATTGTTTTCTTTAAATTTAATATAATTATTTTGAGTATGAATTTGCTTAACAATATTTAGTTCATTGTTATTATCAAAATTAACAAAGTTACTTTTATTTTTATATAAATCTCTTCTCATAACACAAAGATCGTCATATATATAATCATAGTCTACTGAGTAGAAATAGAATACTTTATTTTCGGAATAATTCATAATTTTTATTTCAAACCAAATATCATTTGGCCCGTCAACATAAGTATGAGAAATATCTAGTGTAAATTCAGTGTTCATTCGTTTTAATTACTATTTTAACAACAAATAAATAGATTTCAATTTTAATATTAATAAAATAAACATAAATAATATTTAATTTAAAATATAATGAACCGAGATATAGAGAATGAATTATGGAAAACTTACAAAACAATGATTGAAACTATGATATGGCAATTTAAGTCATTAGATGGTAGTAGAATTAGTTTAATTCAAGTACATAATATCAATCAAGAATTATTACCACATTCTAGGTCAGCAGGATGGAATGTATCTATTGTAGGATATCCAAAAGGTTGGTTTGAACAGACAGAAGAACAAAATAGGTACACAGCAATATTACAGAAAGAGAATGATGATTTACTTTGGAGAGGAATGACTGTAAGCATATTAGTATCAACCGAAGGTGCGTTAACTTATCAATTAGAGAAAGATAATATAGCAAACATTAGAGAAACAAATTTATTTTTTGAACATGTAACCGATAAAAGAGCAAAAGAATTAAGTGATTATTTTAGAGAAATTGTACAATATTGGGTATCAGAATGTTTAAAAAAATATCCACAATAATTAATGGAAGATGAAGTTGAGATTTATGAGAACTGTTTTTGCTATATTCGTAGAATAACTGAATATTCAGAGCCTGTTGTATTTACCCATAAAGTTGGAGATAATTTAGTTATTAAAACAACACAACCTTTAATACGAATGGGTATGATTGTTAAAACACCAAAAGATGCATTAGTAGGAAATAAAATCAAATTATCTAAACAGGATAGTGAACCCTATGGTTTGATTTTATTTACAAGTAATAAATTTAAACGATTTATAGGAAGTGATGGCGATTCTTATTATGTTACCTATATTGAATATATAGATTTAAGAACACAAATTGTAGGGAACCAAGGTTCCCCTACGACCCCTCCTTTTGTTGGTAACTAATGATCACATTCTTTCGCATTCAGAGGCGTTACTCCGTAAAGGAAGGGTCATAGAGGGTCCGTTGTTCCCTTAGAGTTGTATGCATGGACGTTACTCCGTAAAGGGAGGGGTCATAGGGGAACAGTGGTTTCCTTAAAGTCGCGTGCGGGGGCGTTACCCCGCAAATGGGTGAGTTTTATGATATCAACTGAATGTTTTATTCCAACATATCCACTCATAAATAGAGAGAAATAAAAGAACCATAAAGGTTTTTTAGATATCCAACAATAATAAACAGAAAATATTCCACCAATAACATGTCCAAGAGAAATTGGATTATACGCACGCCATAATCTCTGTATATGATAAGCCAAAGCAAAGCAAATATTTACAATTAAAAACATAAACATATTTTCAGGAGTTTTATTTTTATTTAATCCAATATATAACAGGAGAGGTGTAATGATTAAAATATGATAAAAATGTATTAACCATTCTTCAAGGTGATTTTCTTCATCAGTTGCCTTGGAACTATCTCTCTGAGATTCTGTGTGAGTTGGTGGTTTCATTGCCTGAGTTAAACTATAATCACTTGTACTTCTTTTTAGTGCTAATTTTTGACATTCAAATTTATAATCATACCATGCCATTAAAACATAGGAAACAATGAAAAGAATTAAACTAATAAATAATTTCCAATAATTATTCATTACCGGTGGAATATAAAAAAACAATCCAATAATAATCATAGCAAAAATAACACATTTAATATTAATCTGAAACGGATAATTAGGAAATATACCTCCTGCCATTTTATTATATAAATATATTTTTATAGTATTAACAATGATGTTAGAAACCACTTCTGTATCTTCATTAGAAGAATCAATTAATCTACAAGAAGAAGAATGTATCATATGTTATTACAACAAACCAATAATAGAATATGTAATATTTGATTGTAAACATAAAGTTTGTCTCGATTGTTATTCATTAATTAATAAATGCCCAATATGTTTAAAACCATTTGATAAACAACATATATATATTCCAAGAGAACAAATTGAAATTATGTATCAATCAAATTTACATGAAGATAACAACATGTCATGTTTAGTAGGGGTTATTATATGTGCTGCAATATTTTTTATGATTTTATTTTTTTTAATATATTCATTGACTAAATTCAAATATCAACATAACTAATTAAATAATAATCATCTGAATATTCATCTGTTTTATAAATGCCATTTGTAAAGAATTCTTTTGGATTATAATTATATGAATTTGTATCATCAATCATTAATCCTGTTGTAGTATATTTAATATGATATAAATGATTATACTTATTTAATTCCTCATAATTATTATCTATAACTTTAATAGTATCTAATGTATTTTTAATTTCAAAATAAGAGAAAAACCCTCTTATAAAATGAATAATTAATTTTTGTATTGTATATATTCTCATTAATATATTATCTTAATTTATAAAATTGATTCTATAATATTTTTATTAAATTATTAAATTATTAAATTATTAAATTATTAAAATATACAAATATGGAAAATGATGAGTATACTAATTTAGTAAACACATTTAATACTTATTCTATTTCAGAATTATTAGATTTATGTGAAAAACATAATTTAAATATTTATGGTAATCGTGAAATGATTATAGACAGATTATCATATTATTTTAGTGAAGGATATAGAAAAAATAGCATTAAATATAAAATAAAAGAATTTATCAATCAGTTGTCTGATGAACTAATCGTTTTCACTTGTTTAGATTGTGGTAATTGTTGGAAATGTTAAAAATAAAATTGAATGTAAACTTTAATAAACTATAAATAAAATTATATAGTAAAAATATGACAAACATTGGAAGTATATATTTTGATTTTGAAACCTTACAATTTTCAAAAGAATTAATAGATGAAGATAATGCTTCAATTCACAGTTTAAATAATATAAATAATTTGATAAAAGAAAAAAGTAATAAAGATACAACAAGACAAATTGATTTTGAAATATCAGTTAAGTCATTATATATTGTTGTTATTGTTGATAAAGTAAATTATTCTATTTATAATAAAACAAATAAGATATTTGAAATATCAGACCATTATAATGGTTATAAATCATATTTTAACTCGAATCATAGAACAAACCGACATGGGTGTTTACTATTTAATCATATTTCATATAAAAATAATGAAAAAATTATTTTAGATATTCATTATGGTATTGATGAATATATAATTGAAAGTAAAGACCCATCAAAAATTATAAGGGGATATGAAATTTCACAGTTTTAAATATAAATAATTGAAATTAAAAATTGATCGATAATTTATATATATAATTCACTAAGAACAAATATTTATTTTCAAACGATGCCTTACTATGTTGTTGAGGTTGCTTATGGAGGTGGTAATATGGGACTAATTGGTGTATTTACTGATTATGATGAAGCAAAAAAACTTGCAGATTCCATTTTGTCAAAACAAGGGGAATATTCCTTTGTTTATAAATTTGATGAATTAAATGTTGCTGACTTACGTGAATATCATAATAAAATTGTTTATTCAACTGAAAATTAAAAATGTTAATTATATATTCATATACTTATATCTAATATTATACTACTATTGATATGTATTTTTTATAATAACAATATAAAGACACTATATAATATATAGTATAAAAATGCTCTACCAAGTAAAGTGGTTCAACAAAAAGAAGGGTTATGGCTTCGCAACAAATGAAGCCGGCGAGGAATTATTTTGCCATCATTCCGATATTTCCGTAGATGGTTACAAGTACCTTAAACGTGGTGAGTTTGTAACTGGTAGTGTAAAGACTATGGACAATGGTAAGCTCAAACTTGCACAGATTGCCTCTCCAATGAATGGCGGTAAATTAATGTGCGAGGTCGAGCGTACTGATAATCGTCGCAGCGAGCGTGATGAGGAATAATTCATTAGAAGATAAGAAAAAATAAATATTTATAAATTTAGATATTAAGTTTATTATTTAATATCTAATCAATAACTTAACCAAATAAAATTGAACGAAAACTATTCGCATACTTATCATGTAAAATCAATAAGAAAACTATGGCTGCAACCAACGATATTCTTGACATCATTGTAAATGAGTACTTTGACGAACTATTCAAGGCATTTGAAAAAGATGTTCTTAACATGAATGATACTAATTTAAAAAATTTATTGTCTATTACTAACACATCATGTTTAAAGGATATTGTTAAATGTGATTTTAGATTACCATTTTCATCGTTTGAAAAATATAATTTTGAAACATTTCGAAAGACATTTTATGATATTCTCAGAAGTAAATTGAATGATATTGAAGAATATCGTCAATCTATGAAGAAACGATTAAATGAATTAAAAAGTGAAGCCTATACACTAAAAAAAGAATATGATTTAAAACAAAAAGAAATGTATGAACAAGTGTTAAATCCAATTTATCATGAGATTAATAAAAAGAATGCTTCGCAAAATGAATTAATGATTATGTTAGAACATATAAATAAAGCTGAAAATACTTATTAAAAATATTAAATTATAAAATATAATAATTATTTTTTTATAGATTAAGCTAACTGCATATTTTTAAAACTTTTATTTCTTAGGAATTTTTTTTCATAGGGATTGAATCTTACAAGATGAAATGTATGAAATTTCTCTCTATTGAAACATAATAACTTTCTACGAATATTTGAAGCCCATTCAGAATTATTAAGAGAAAAGTCGTACATCCATTTTTGTACATAATCATTATTAATTCCTTCAAAATAAATAGTATTATCTAATACATATGTTTCAAAAACAACTAATATATAGTAATATATAATAAAATTATATAATAAAATATCTTCATTTGAATATTCCATATTTTGTTTGAGAATTTCAAAGCATGAAATAAAACAGTCATAATCTTCGTCAGTAACAAAACCTGGACGAAATTCACAAAGGTCATTTTTCAATCCATTTCTAATATACCAATTAACAATATTATTATTTAATGATGTAGACAGATTTTGAATTTTAGTTTTTAGAGAAATCAAAGTAGCCATTTCAATTTTGTTTATCTCTTTTGAAATAATAATAGGTTCAATTTTTCTATTAAAAATATTTCCCATCATATAATGTATGTTTATATACATATAACATGTATTAATAATTATCAAGAAATTATAAAAAAAATTATTACTAAGATGAAAGAAAGTGAGTTATATGATAAAATAACAGAAATTCGTATTTCTCTTATTGGTGATAATTATTTTGAATTAGATGATAAAATGAAAATTATTTATGTAGGTGAAATTGGAGAATATGAAAATAAAACTATTGAACGAATACAATGTCAAGATGATGATACTCCTATTTTATATTTACATAGTAAGGGGGTAACTAGACCAGGTAATCTAAACGTGCAAGATTGGACAGATTTATTATTATATTATTTAATAGACCAATGGAAAATATGTATTGAAGGTTTGAAATATTATGATACAGTTGGTGTAAATTTAAATGAAACCCCATACATACATTATAGTGGAAATATGTGGTGGACAACTATGAAGCATTTAAAAAATATAGGTAAAATAATTTACAATCAATATTTAGATTCGGAAATGTATGTATGTAAAAAAGGTAAGCATTTGTGTTTATGGAATTCTAATGTAAATCATTATCATAATCGTTATACATTAGAAAATTATAAAGGTAAATTTGAACCTTATCAAATAACACATTAATTATTTTTTTTTGAATAATTATTATCTTTATAATATTCTTCTTCTCTATCATTATCTTCTGTACTATCACTATTATCTTCTGTATCATTGTCTTCTTCCTCAGAAGCTTCATCATATTTTCTTTTTAATCTATTAATTTTCTTATTTTCACAAATATCTTCTCTGTTATCTTCTGTATCATCACTATTTTCTTCTATATCATCGTCTTCTTCATCAGAAACTTCGTCATATTTTCTTTTTAGATTATTAACTTTCTTATTTTCACAAATATTTTCTGGATTTAAAATTATATCGACAATAAGAAAAGAACTGAACATAATTATACTAAGACATAATCCTATAATAATGAATACAATAATAGAAGTTGTATTCATTTTAGTTTGTAATTCAATTAATTGTAATAGAATATCACCAAGATTTTCGTTATTGTAATTTTGACGATTAATACGGCGAAGAGTCATTCTTTTTCAATATAAATTATTTTATTTTTTTTAAATCAATTTTTCTAGTATATGATTTCTTTATTTTTCAAATATTATAATAAGAAATTATTTAAATACTCTTAATAAGTATTAATTAATGAAAATTGGATTAATCATACCATGCACATCAAAACAAAGAAATTGGGATAATATTAAAGAATCCTATATTTATAATTATACTTTGAAAACATTTGTTCATACATGCAATAAAGAACATGAATATATCGTATATATTGGGTATGATAAAGATGACCGTATTTTTTCTAAGATAGAAGAACAGAACTTTTTGAAAAGAATTTCTCTTGTTTTCAAATTTATAAAAATTGAGTTTTTTGAGATGACTGCTCCAAAAGGTTATTTAACTAAAATGTGGAATCAACTATTTCAAAAAGCATATGATGATGGTTGTGATTATTTCTATCAATGTGGAGATGACATTGATTTTCAAACAAGTGGATGGGTAAATGAATCCATAGAAATATTACAAAAACATAATAATATTGGAATAACAGGTCCTAATAATAAAAATCGTATTTTAACCCAGGCGTTTGTATCGAGAGAACATATGCATATTTTCGGTGAATTTTTTCCTGAGAATATATTAAATTGGTGTTGTGATGATTGGTATAACTGGGTTTATCAGCCAGACTATTATTTTCCTTTATCTAATCACACAAGTATAAATATGGGAGGAGACCCAAGATATATAATAGACAATAATCCACGTTTTCGAAAAGAGAATTTCAGGCAAAATTTAACATCATTAAGAGAAAAAACCTATACACAAGCATTAAATGATAGAAGTAAAATAATAGATTATTTAAAAAATAAATAATATTATATTTTTTCACCACACAAAGGACCATTTGGAATATTTCCAAACATAATATATTTACCTGAATCATCATTCCAAATAACCGCACTTCTTATTTCAGATATTAACATGTTTTTTTTAATTTTTTTCATACTTTTTTCATGGTTTTTTTTTATATGTTCATATTTATTCACTATATAACCAAATAATAAAACTTTACCTTTAATTTCATTGCATATTTCTGTATCTAATTCTTTTTCGGAAAAGAATGGTTTATCAAATAATTTTGAAAAAATATCATAATCTGATGTACATGATATAGAATCTAAATAAATAATAACATCAAAATCCCATCCAGAATTATATACTAATTTTGCTAATTTCTCAAAAAGATATTTATTATTTGTCATAATAATAATTATTCACAATTATATTAATAACAATGTTTTTAATTCTTTATTTATTTATATGGGTGTAAATTTTACTGACCAATTTTCATTACTTCATTTTTCAACAGGTATCATTATTTATTTTTGGAGAGTATCATTTAATAAATGGTTTATAATTCATTTATTATATGAAGTTTTCACAAATACAAAATATGGTATTTATTTTATTAATCATTATTCACAATTTCCAGGAGGAAAATTAAATTATGATAGTTATTTGAATATATTAGGAGACCAATTCTGGGGAATGTTAGGATGGATATTTGCATATTTATTTGTTTTGTTTTTTTACAAAGGAAATTTAGATGATATTTATAAATAAAATTGATAGAATTGATATAAAATACATTATTAATATTTAATTAGTAATATATTTATGTTGTCGCAATATACAACCCAAGATAAATTAAAAAAACATTTTCGCAAAAAAATTGATAAGATCGGAAAATGTGATAGTATTAAAACAGAACATCCTACTGATTATTTAGAATTTTGTGAATTATTTAAACGTCATTCTAATTATCCAGATAAATTTATGGATATGAAAGATATTAAAATAGATTATAATCCCATTTACCATACAAATTTAATTGTATATATTATTAAATCAAATGGAGAAATAGATGATGTATCGGTATTAAATAATTGTATTAGTGGTAAACCAAAAGATAAATTAAAGATAGCAATGAGAGTAGCAATTCAACCACAAATAGATTATTTTAGAAATATACAAACGAAACTAATATGTGAAATATGTAATAGTACTAATAAAATAGAAATAGACCATCATAGTGAATTACAACCCTTTGCAAAATTATATAATGATTTTATGATAACTAATAAATTAAAAATACCAACAGAATTTGATAATACAATATCTTGTTTAAAATGTTTTAAGGAAACAGATAAAGAATTTAATGAACAATGGATAAAGTATCATAAAGAAAATGCAATATTACGAATGTTATGTAAAGAATGTAATAATTTACAACCAAAATATATATCAAATAATAATTCATAATTAAGTATAATCAAAATGTTTCATATTTTCTCTTAAATATTCAATTTCTTCTTCTTTAAAACAAATTGAATTAATACTTCTACATAAACAACACATTAAATGTTCATTATTCTTTTTCATATAAAGTGATTGGTTAAATTCATCATTTAAATATTCAATACATCCTTTTCCATATGAATTCAAAAAAAATAATAAATAATCACATAAATTATTAAAGTTAGGTGTATTTCTCTTTTTCATATCATCTATAAAATTTTGAAGAACATAAAAGTTGGCTACAATATCTGGGCGTGATTTGTTAATGGCGTTTATTAATTGAGAATTATAAATAAACGTCATTTATAAATATTATATATATTTAATTCTTATAAATAATTAAATAATAATCATATTTAATGTAGTAATTATTCTCTCATTAAAAAATTAATAAATAAAAAATATAGTTACCACCCCTTGTATTCCAGCACCACCATCTGCACTTTGACGTCTACTTCCTGATGGAGAAAATAACCCTCCTCTTCCACCGCCTCCACCATCTCCATAATTATTACCGTTTACAATAGTATTAAATATGTTACTATATGGAAAAGTTGTACTCGTTGGAACAGCATCGCCACCAGCACCACCAGTAGTATTACCACCTTCACCAGTAGTTCTTGAACCATTTCCTCCAACAGTTCCTCCTGATACACCGGATGAACCACCATTAGTTGATATTCCAGAAGCACCATCAACCGCACCATTTCCTCCTCCTCCACCATATCCTCCATTACTTGTACAATATTGTACACCATTATATGTTACACGAGATACGCCTCCGTTAGACCCATCCGCACCTGGATAAGGATTCACGCCTGGATAAGTGCTAGGTTTAGAACCAACCCATCCAGGACCAGTGTTTAATGTAGAATTATTATTTCCGCCTGTTCCTCCACTACCAACATTAATAGTAATTGTATTTATTCCATTTATAACATTTACAATAGAATAAACTGGAAATGAAGAACCACCGCCGCCTCCTCCTTGTCCTGAATAAAATCCAGAACTACCACCGCCGCCGCCGCCACCACCACCACCACCAATAGTGTAAACTGCAATAGATGTTAATCCAGAAGGTATTGTATATGTTTGCGAACTTGTAAATGTTACATACCTACATGTAAAAAAAGTTGATAAATCATAATTAATACTATTAATAATAACATTATAATTTAAATTTCTGGGTTTGTTATAACTAGTATCATATGTACCATTTTTTATTAAATTTGCAATCGCAGCACTATTTATATTTGAATCATAATTGAGAGTATAATTTGTTCCTGTGTTTGTAATGTAGCATACATTAGATAAATCTACATCATTGTTATTTATACTCACTTTAAAATTTGTTGTCATATAAATAACATGTACATTTTTTACATAGAATTAACATATGTAAAAAAAGATTTTTTTAACCATTCATAACATATTTAATTCAATAAAATATATAATTGAAACAATATAATTCTAATAAATAACCTTTATAAATTCATATGAATTGGATTCTTCTTCTCTGTATTTTACGTATTCCATACATACTATGTTGTAAACCATTATGTTCTAATTTATCAAAAGAATTATATTATACTACTGAGGATATTATGACAAAATTAGAGAATGAAATAAATACGAATATTGAAGTTATGGATTTAGAAATGAAAATGATTATACTATCAAGAACAATTGTATTATCAAAACAAATAGACGAACATTTTAAAATATTAAATAAGAGACATAAAATAAAAATTAAACAATATGAAACATTATTAAATTCAATTGGATTATCACCTGCGAGAGAAGATGAAATTTATTTAATAGAAGAAATGGAACAAGTTGCTAAACATAAAACGAATCCATTTAATTTATGAATTTATATTATTCTCTCTTACTCTTAAAAGTACATCCCCAGAATTCTTCATCAGACTCATATTCTTCATAATCATAATCTTTACGATATTGATAAGATATAACTACACTATGACCACTAATAATATTTCTTTGTTTATAATAAGAATTACCGTCCAATATAATACATCTTGTTTTATTTGTATCATTACATTTGGTTGAAATTGTATTTACTAATTTATCTCCATTTTTATCATAAATATCCAATTCTCCTCCTATACAATCTACATCTACATGTACAAATAATTTATAATAATTGTCGTTTGGATTATTTATAGATATTTTACTATATACAGGAATTGTATCTGAATTTGCATAATGAATTTCAATCAATCCCTGGGTTGAATCATCATAATTATCAGGATATTCTACATTAAATCCAAAATTATTTAAGATATTAATAGATTCATCTAATAAGTTTTCAAACAGTTTATCTTGATAAATAATAACAGGCATTGAAATAGACTTTCCAAAACAATCTGTATGAATTTCATCTGTAATTCGTGTAGTTTTCCAGAAATTACCTGATTTTTTATTAATTTCAAGAAATTTATTTACAATATTTCTTGAATTTTTTAAATCATTATTATCAAGGTCAATAACTTTATAAATAATTTGCATTGAGTCATATTCTTCAATCTGCTCACACGGTTCACAATTGCAAAACATTATTAGTTTAAATTATATTTAAATGATTTATATAATTTCAATTTTATAATATTATTTTTTTTCAACTTCTTCAATACATTCCATCACACGTTTCATATTTGATTGTTTTATAATCATCTTAAAATAGTTATTAATATTTAAAAAACGTGAATCATTAAAATGAGTATGTATAAATTTAAGTGGTTTATTTTTATACATTACACGCCCGCTTCTAGGTGATATATAAGACATAATTTTTGTTGCATGTTCTTCTCCTACAATAAAACGCCATGTCTGTAAATTATAACTATCATCAAACTCAAAACTTTTAAATTCTCTTACTAAGTCTTCTATACTAGCTTGGTCAAAATATCTAGATGTTTTAGTGTATTCTCTCCATCTCTGAGGAACTTCTTTATTTTTTACCCATAGCATTCCTCCATTATATTTTCCAACTTTTAAAGAAGTTTCTCTATTTATAAACCCAGGAGATACTCCAATATCATAATCTCCTTCTATAACATCATCAATTTTGTTTAATAAAATAATATCACAATCTAAAAATAATGTATCTTTCTCTGTTTGAAGTGCTCTATCAATTACAATAGACTTAGACATTTGAAAGTCTGACCATATATCTAGTCTTTCCATCGTTTGACGATTTAATTTTGTATATTTATCCAATTCAACAATCCAAATAATATCGAGTTTTATTTTTTTCATAATTCTATCAATTATTTCTTTTGAAATGGTGTCGCATAAAATATATATTCTCTCATTTGGATGAAAGAGAGAAAGTGACATAAGAAACCCCTTTAATTCATTAACACAGGTTGATGTGCATATTGTACAAAATGAAGATGGAATCATTATTCTAATATAAAACAAGAATTTATATGATTTTTTATTATTGTAAAATTCAGATTATATTATACCAAATTAAATTACAATATATAAATAAAATTGAAGATAACAAATTGTTTCATATAATAGGTAGAAATTTGAAATATGGCTTCAATGAAAACGATTGACTTTTATGCTATCCATGATGCATGGTTCAAAAATTTATTGGATGGTGATGTGGATGACCGTGCTGCTATTAAATTTTATGAAAAAATGATTAAGGAAAATCCCGATATGGTTATTTATGTATTCTTTACTGATTCACGGTATGATATTTCAAAGAAATATTACACAAATTCAAATATTACATTTGTAGAGAACTTTAACATTGAAGATTTATATAAATCAAATTATATTGGTGTATTTGCGAATATTAAAGATGGAACAATTCGCGACCAGATTACAAATGTAATTTCTGAAAAGAGAAATGGTTGTTGCCAAGGAAATGTAATTGGAACCTATAATTTTCCGAATGATAATTATTCAAATCTTTTAAATGCAATGACCTATAAATTTTCAACTGATTTTACAAACATTTCATTTCCAGAAAATTTGTTGGATGTTCTTGACCCAGAATACAAAGATGATTATCTATTATATGGAATGTTTAAATTAATTGCAATTGGAGGTATCGTAAATATGCCTGCATTAATTTATCGGTTATATTGTCCGCGAATTGGCGGTGGTCCTGGAACCAATATTTTAAAGATTCAAGAATGGTTTAAAGAAAATTACGACTTCATTCCAAAAGATATGACAATTAATGAAACAAATTTCATTGAAGTAAATACCATGATTCTTGAACATTTTACGGCACCAGAGTTTAAGCCACTAAGTACTATTATGGAAAAGGCTAGGGAATTAAAGAAGATTAAGATTGTAGATCCTTCACTCCTAGAAGGATATTATATGTCGGATATTAATTATGACGCATTAGAGAATTCATTAAAGGTAATGATGATATTCGGAAACAAAATCTATATTACAAATGATTCAAACCCACTATTTAATACAAGTGTCAAAGAATTCTACTCTTTGACAAATCTACCAGATGGTAAACTTAATTGTAAATTTAATGATACACCACCTTTGTATGACCTAGTTGCTGCGTTTTATATTTTCAAACAAATTATGGATCTAAGTGCTCTATCATTTACACCAGATAGAAAAGAATTTATCAAAGAACTTATTATCGAATTCTTTAAAGAATAAAATTATAACATAAAAATAATAAATTTCATTTAATAACAAATAAATTTATTATTTTTATACAATATGTGATACGATAAATTAAATTTATTTTTAATATATAATGGTAAAAAGAATAAAGATAACCTTAAAACCAAAAACAAAAATAAGAACAACAAAAAGTATGAAAAATATGAAAAATATGAAAAATAAAATTCATCAATACATAACAAAAAAAGGTGATATATGTTGTGAAGAAAATATAAATAGAGAATATACAATCAATGAAATATTTAATTTATATAGTATGATAGCAACACATTTTAATGAAAAAGAATTATATTTAGATTATGTAAGTAATGATATTGTATTATTTATAGGTTATTTATATAATTTAAAAGAAAATAAAAATACAGATGGAATAAAACTATGGGAATCGATTGATAAATTAACACAAACTAAAAAAGGTGGTATCAACAAAGATAATGTAATAAAAATATTAAATAATGTACCTCTTTATTATTTATTATCCTTTCTTGGTTATGCATATTACAGAAAAATACAAATTAATAATGTAATATAATCATTACTGTTAATTAACGTTTCTTCTTTCTCTTCTTTTTATTTTCAATCGCTGCTTGTGATTTGTCTGGTTCTTGAATACCAACAAATTCTTTATTTAAAATATTCTCAACTGAGATTTCCGGAACCATGGAATTTCTTTCTAATGCAGAATCCCTTTGTTGTTCATTATCTACGTTGTCATTCATAAACTCAGAAGTAATATGAACAATTTCATTAATATCTTCGTTTGTATAAATTTTTTCTTCTAGTAAAACTGGCTCATTTAAAGATAAGTTGATATTTGTGGTTTCTCCGGATTCATTAGACTCGCTAGATACCATGAACGATTCTTTCGTTGTTGTCTCACTTTCTTGTGAAGTAATCTCTGATGTATTCTCTCCATATCGTTGCCTAGGTTCTTCTATTATAGAAAATTCTTCAACAGCTTCCTCAACTATTTTTTTTGATGGTTCTTCATGTTGTTCTATAATTTCATCTGCACTATCTTGATTTAGTTCTATATCTTGAACTTCTTTTTCACAATCATAATCTACTTGTTTAAATTCTTCTTTTTCATTAATATCAATTTGTTTCTCATCAAGCTCTTTATCAATTACTTGAAAATCTTTTTCAATTAAGACATTTCCTAATTCTTCTGAATCATCTTCAAAAGTATTTATGGGTGTTTCTTTATTTTCATTATTAATATTGTCACTAGCTAATTCTACACTAGTCTCAGTCTCATTTTTTAGAATATCATCTACGGATTTTAATTGAGCTGTATTATTTAATTCAGATGATATTATTTCATTATTGATTTCAATATTATTTGATAATTGATTCCAATATAGAGATATTTTGTCGCTAAGTTTTCTAAGGAATTTCATGTGATATATATGATATGAATTTAAATAATTTTCATAAAGTTTAACATTAGAAATTAAAAGATTATTTTTGTATTCCAAATTATAAATATAATTATCTAAGTTCAAACCTGTTTTCATGTTTGTTCGGTCTTTGTTTATTTCATCTTCACCATTTTTTATAATAATTTGAATATGATTAATTAAGTCTATAATATTGTAATGAATATTATTGATTGTATCAAAATCATATATACGATATGGTTCTAAATCTTTATAAACAGGATATACTACAAATTTATAATCTGTTTTGAAATTTTGCTTACAGAATGCAGTAACAAGTCCATATAATTTATAATAATCACAGTAAATACGATTATCCATAAATAAATATTCATCGTGTAAATGTTTGTATTCCAATTCAATTAATTTGCTTTGAAAATGAAACGAATCTAATCCAAACATTTTGTTTTTCTTATTTTTGTCAATATATTGAATATAATAACTATGTACAATATCTTTTTTTGCGGTTAAAGATAAAAACATATCTTTTATGTGTGACCTTATTTTTTTTATATTTTTAAATGTTTCCTCCATTTAAATATTCTCTGTATTATAATTTTCAAATAATTCTTTTATTCGTTTATTGTATGATGGAGGAAAATATAAAAGATGAACACTATGGAAGTGTATGGACAAGTGCACATGAGGAGATATTAAGCGAATGGGCTGACAAAGCGAACTGTTATAAATGGTTACACATGAAATCTGCTGCGAAATATAAATGGCTTCATAATTTATACACAATTCCTGTAATTGTAATGTCTACTTTAACAGGAACTGCAAATTTTGCACAAGAAAAATTACCAGAAAAATATATATTTTATGCACCAATTATTATTGGTTGTGTTAATATTATTGCTGGAATTATTACAACTGTACAACAATTCTTACATATTAATGAATTAAATGAAGGACATCGGGTTGCAACCATATCATGGGATAAATTTTATAGAAGAATAAAAATTGAATTATCAAAACATCCAAATGAGAGACAACCTATACGAGAATTTTTTATTACAGCATCGGAAGAATATGATCGTTTAATGGAATCATCTCCTGTAATAGACAAGGCAATTTTAGATTTATTCAAGTCAACCTTTGAGGGTACATTTACTAAATCCGATGTTAAACTTAAATTTCAAGATATTATAAAACCAGAGATATGTGATTCATTAATATCAGTAAAAGATAGTATTTATAAAATACCAAATGAAGTAGTTCAGAATAAAAAAATTAAACATATTACAAATGAGATTATAACAACTGTAAATAATATAGAGAAAACAAAATACATTATAATTCAAAAATTTTGGGACAATTTCAAAGAAACACTAATGAGAGAACCAACACGCGATGAATTAATTGATAATTTAATCAATGATGATGATATAAGAGGAAGTATAGAGATAACAGAGTTTATGATAGATGAATATTTAAAAGAATATGCAACCAATCCGGAGGATACAGTTTAAGGTATATTACTTATATTTCTTGTTATATATAAAGGATAATATACAACAGATAAATAGGGACCGCCATAAGTTGTTCCTCCAAGAGTATAATCAGAATTTGAATATCCAACTACATAAAAATACTTATTTGAGTCTAATACAAAATTAGAATTAACACTAATTAAATTTGATATTCCTGTAGCACTACCAGGAGATGATGATACAACTGTCTGTCCTAGAACATTGTTATCTGAATCTAATATGGATATTGAACGTCCAGGTGTTCCACTACCACTTAAAAAAGGTATATAGCATGTTACATTATATAAACATGCAATACCTAACGTATTAGTAAATGTTTGATTTGATTTATTATAAGTTAATTCACTATTCTGTGTTGTAAATGAAGAATCATAAAATGAAACATTTGAAGAAGTATTTGATGTCAAAGATTGATATGTTGTTAATGGATATTTTACATTTAAAATAGTAGGAAATAAATTTTTATTATTTATTTTAAAATTAAATGAATTTATGTTAATACTTGCATTAGCATTTCCTATATTAATATTACCACCATTAGTCTGTGTAGTAAATAAGTTTGTAGTTGAGTTAGTTGAAGAAGCATAAATTGTATTTGAGTAAACTGACTCAGAAACTTTTAAATTACCATCTATAATAGTACGATATAGTGGGTCTGTAATATACGAGTTACCAATACACAAACTACTTACATTTAAATATCCATCATAACCTCCATTTCCAATAATAATTTGATTATCAGATGTTGGATTTATGTTAGTTCCAATTACAATTGTACTACTATTTGAAACAATTGTTCCTGGATAATTTGCATTATTACCAATTGCAATATTATTAGACCCAGTTTGATTTTTACCTAATGCATTATTACCAATTGCAATATTATTAGAACCAGTAGTATTTGTATTTAATGCATTATTACCAAATGCACAATTGTATTCACCATTGTCATTAACAGATAATGTATTATTACCAAAAGCATTATTTCCATTTCCTGTATTTCCATTTGATGAACTACCTTTAATTGAACTACCTCCAAATGCATTATTATTGGACCCACTATTTTTTAATAATGCTTGATAACCAAACGCATTATTATTTTGTGAATTACTTATAACAGTATTTAATGCTTGATGACCAAATGCATTATTATATGTGCCATTACCTGTTTCTAATGTATAATTACCAAATGCATTATTATATAATCCAGTTTGGTTATTTAATAAAGAATTATAACCAAACGCATTATTATCATTACCATTTGTATTATTATACAAAGAATTTGCACCAAATGAATTAACTCTTACACCAGAAATATTTGTAAATAATGATAAATAACCAACCGCAGTGTTATCTTGTCCACTTACATTATTACACATCGTGTTATGACCAAATGCTGTATTATTATTAGATACATTCATATATAATGAACTTACGCCGAATGCGTTGTTATTACTTCCACTTAAATTCATACTTAATGCATAAGAACCATGTGCATTATTGTAATTACCAATTCTGTTTGTAAATAAAGAACTAGCACCAACAGTAGTATTTAACATTCCACTCGTATTTCCATATCCAGCAAAATCACCAAATGCTGAATTTAATTCACCACTTACATTATTATATAAGGTGTTGTTACCAAATGCATTATTACGACTTGAAACATTTAAAAACAAGGAACTTACACCAAATGCGTTGTTATTACTTCCACTTAAATTCATACTTAATGCATAAGCACCATGTGCATTATTGTAATTACCAATTCTGTTTCTAAATAAAGAACTAGCACCAACAGTTGTATTTAACATACCACTCGTATTTCCATATCCAGCAAAATCACCAAATGCTGAATTTAATTCACCACTTACATTATTATATAAGGTGTTGTTACCAAATGCATTATTACGACTTGAAACATTTAAAAACAAGGAACTTACACCAAATGCGTTGTTATTACTTCCACTTAAATTCATACTTAATGCATAAGCACCATGTGCATTATTGTAATTACCAATTCTGTTTCTAAATAAAGAACTAGCACCAACAGTTGTATTTAACATACCACTCGTATTTCCATATCCAGCAAAATCACCAAATGCTGAATTTAATTCACCACTTACATTATTATATAAAGTGTTGTTACCAAATGCATTATTACGACTTGAAATATTAAAATATAATGAATTATTACCGAATCCACAATTTTCATTTCCACTAATATTAGTATATAGAGAACGATAACCAATTCCATTATTATTATTAGAACTTGTATTTTTTAAAGATTGATACCCAACTGCGACAGTATTATTAATGTTTATTCCATTGTTTAAAGATTCAGTTCCAATAACAGCATTATAATTACCACCAGTATTATTTGTCATTGCATTATAACCAATTACAGTATTATTTCCACCAGTAATGTTAGATTTTAATGTAGATGAACCTACTGCTACATTATTATCTCCTGTTCTACATGAATAAAGAGAACTAACTCCGATTGCTATATTATTATCTCCTTCAAAAGGTGTCCTCGCATATAATGAATCATTTCCAATTGCTATATTATTAAAATTATTTCCAGCATTATTATATAATGCATTAGTACCAAATGCTATGTTATGTTGGCCAATTGTATTATTATATAATGCATTATATCCAAATGCATTGTTAAAACTAGATATATTATTATATAACGCATTAGTACCAAATGCATTATTTTTATCGCCACTAATGTTACTATATAAGGTATTATAACCAAAAGCATTATTATCACTTCCAATTTTACAACTATAAATAGATTGTGTACCAAATGCATTATTGTTGTTTGATGTAGAAGAATTATATAAAGAATAATACCCAAAAGCATTATTGTTATTTCCATTATAAATTGAGTATAATGCATTATTACCTAATGCGGAATTATATTGTCCATCAACTAATTTATTCAGAGAACCAGCACCTATTGCAGTATTATAATCACCACTAATATTTTCTTTTAATGCTCCATTTCCGAGTGCGACGTTATAATTTCCTACCGTGTTATTTCTTAAAGCATTATTGCCTATTGCATAATTACCCGAACCAGAAGTATTGTCACCTAATGTATAATTACCAATTGCAATATTATAGGTTCCAGTTGTATTTACTTGTAATGCATTATATCCGATTGCAATATTATCATTATCTTTATTTTTATTTAAAGCATTAACTCCAATTGCAATATTATGATGTCCAGAAACATTCATTTCTAATGTATTAGAACCTATTCCAATGTTTCCATTTGCATTATTCACATTACCACTAATAATAAAATAATTAGTATTTCTCAATGAATTTGTTCCAATTGCAATATTATTATCATTCTGAGTATTTTTAAATAAAGCACTTACACCAATTGCAATATTATTACCACCAGTCGTAGCATTATATAATGCAGTATTACCAAATGCACAATTATTACTACCAGTTGTATTATTAATTAATGCAAAATGTCCTAATCCGGTATTATTACTACCAGTTGTATCTTTTAATACTTGTGTACCTATTCCAATTGTATAACTTGGAGTATTTGAATTGGATAATGCATTATCTCCAATAGCAATATTATAAGAATTATTAAGTTGTTGAGTTAATGCATTTCTACCAATTCCAATATTATATGAACCGGTTGTAAGTGTATCTAATGCATAATTACCAATTGCAATATCATAACCAGATGATGTTTTATTTTTTAATGCATTAATTCCGATTTTTACATTACTAGTATCATATACATTTTGTCCTCCACTACTTCCTCCACCAACAGCAACTACACTTTCAATATAAGATGGTTGGTAATTTATAAAATCATTAATATTAAAATCATTTGTGTTTGTGAAAACATAAGAAGTATTTTTAAAATAAACAATGCTTGTTAATGGGTCATAAGAAATATTTGCATATAATAATTTATCAAACAATGTTAAATCAGTTGGATTGTATCCATCATTTATTAAATTTGTAGATATATCAGTATTTTCAGTTGAAAAATATAAATTTCCTTTAAAAACTGTTGTATTTACACCATTATTAGAATAATAAGAAATATTGGAAGTATTTAATCCAACTTTTTTGATTAATTGAACACTGATATTATCAGAAATATCATATGCAATTCTTCCCATGTCATTAAAAGAATATGTATCATTTGTCATGTTACCTTCAAGATTTACAGTTCCATCTGATCTACCAAGATTTATTACAGTTGCAGTAGAACCTATTGTTAAAATAGTACTACTGTATGGATTAAGTGTATCAGTATAAATAGTACCTCCACTTTCTGCATTTCTAAAATATATATCTGAATCTACACTAATATTATTCGCAACTTTTAAATTAGTAAAACTTACATTTGTTACCGATAAATTAGTAAAACTTGCATTTGCAACATTAATACTTGTTCCTAAATATGACTCACTATTTATAAAAGTCTGAACTGACAAATTTGAAATAGATGCATTACTAACACTTAAATTATATGCACTTATGTTTCCAGTACTTATGTTAGTTGCACTAATATTTCCGGCACTTAGATTGGTTGTACTGATATTAAAAGAACTTAAATTGCCAGTGCTTATGTTTGTAGAACTTAAATTCCTTATACTTGCATTACTAACACTTAAATTATATGCACTTATGTTTCTAGTACTTATGTTAGTTGCACTAATATTTCCGGCACTTAGATTGGTTGTACTGATATTAAAAGAACTTAAATTTCCAGTGCTTATGTTTGTAGAACTCATATTAGTAATACTTGCATTACTAACACTTAAATTATTTGCACTTATGTTTCCAGTACTTATGTTAGTTGCACTAATATTACCAGCACTTAGATTCGTTGTACTAATATTAAAAGAACTTAAATTTCCAGTACTTATGTTTGTAGAACTCATATTAGTAATACTAGCATTACTAACACTTAAATTATATGCACTTATGTTTCCAGTACTTATGTTAGTTGCACTAATATTACCAGCACTTAGA